>CENJ01097432.1_pt1 | contig 105434 bp, 119 predicted proteins | sample 356161 | NCBI WGS metagenome assembly CENJ01 (sample SAMEA2619531, study PRJEB7988) | marine metagenome | biome: marine biome (ENVO:00000447); feature: surface water layer (ENVO:00002042); material: "saline water (ENVO:00002010), including plankton (ENVO:xxxxxxxx)" | depth 5 m
AGCTGTAACGGCATTGAGAACTATTCCCGCTATCTCACCGGCCGCAAACCCGGCGAGCCGCCGCCAACCCTGTTCGAATACCTGCCCGACAATGCCATCGTCTTCACCGACGAGTCCCACCAGACCGTGCCCCAGCTCGGCGCCATGTATCGCGGCGACTTCAGCCGCAAGCGCACCCTCGCCGAATATGGCTTCCGCCTGCCAAGCTGTATGGATAACCGCCCCCTCAAATTCGAGGAATGGGATGCCATGCGCCCGCAAACCATCCACGTCTCGGCCACGCCCGGCCCGTGGGAGATGGAGCGCACAGGCGGCGTCTTCTCAGAACAGGTCATCCGCCCGACCGGGCTTGTCGACCCGCCGGTCGAGGTCCGCCCCGTCTCAACTGAGGGCGCCAATCAGGTCGATGATGTCATTGCCGAGGTGAAGGCCACGGCAGAGCGCGGCTTTCGCTCGCTCGTCACCACGCTCACCAAGAAAATGGCCGAAGACCTCACCGAATACATGACGGAACAGGGCGTCAAAGTGCGCTATATGCACTCCGATATCGACACGGTGGAACGCATTGAGATCATTCGCGATCTGCGCATGGGCGTGTTTGATGTGCTCATCGGCATCAACCTTCTGCGTGAAGGCCTCGACATTCCTGAATGCGCCTTTGTCGGCATTCTGGATGCCGATAAGGAAGGCTTTCTGCGCAGTGAAACCTCAATGGTGCAAACCATTGGCCGCGCCGCCCGTAACGCAGAGGCCAAAGTCGTCCTCTATGCCGATAAGGTCACCGGCTCCATGGCCCGGGCCATGGAAGAGACAGAGCGCCGCCGCGCCAAGCAAATGGCGCATAACGAAGAACACGGCATCACCCCGCAAACCGTCTATTCCGGCATTAAAGATGTTTTGGAAGGCTTTGTGCCGAACGACCAGCGCGGCTCCGGCACGCAACTGGGCGGTGGCAAGACGCGCAAGCGCGGCGTGCAGGAGGAAAGTGTTGCAATCTCAGGCGGCTCTGGCCACAATCTCCCGGCTGTCATCGCGGATATCGAGAAGAGAATGCGCGATGCAGCAGCCGACCTCGAATTCGAAGAGGCGGCAAGACTACGTGATGAACTCAAGAAGCTCCGCGAGGACAATCTTGATTTAATCAAATAATTCGAGGTCGGCTGAGCAGATCTGGAGTTTGAAGGTGAGGGGTGTCCGGCATCGCCGGTGAATTGATCCAGTGAATCAATTCAAATCCCGAACGCAAAACTCCGGGACCAGCTCAAAAAACTGCGAGAAGAATCGCTGGATATGTTGAGCTAACGAAAGATTTGCGTAGCGAACTTGAGTTTGAGGCTGAGAGCTTAAATTTTGATCCAGTGAATCAAAATTAGCTCGAAGGGCGCGCAGGGATGAGCTTAAGAAGCTGCGAGAAGAGAACTTGGATATGATTGGGTGAGGGGAGTCGTTTGCAGCAGAAGAATGGAACAAATACGCTCGTAATTGTCATATTAGCGATTGTTTGCTTCGCTCAATTTTGTGCGATCATGTGGTTCGGGCTGCGTGGGCAGACATTTGGTTTGTCAGCTCTTACATATCAAGATTTCCTCACGGCCATTTTTACCGCGGTTACGCTGATTCTTTCGATGCTGGCGATCATGCTTGGAATCATGGCGTTTGTGGGTTGGCAAGGGTTTCAGTCCAACGTGCAAAGATTGACGCACAAGTTCATAAGAGAGGGATTCGACCAAGGCGGAGAATTTAGAGAGATACTCAAAGATGAAGTTGATGCTATTGCAACAAGCGGAATTAGCACGATATATGACGAAGAAGAACAAAAGTAGAACTTATGGAGGCGTGTGTTGACGTCTAAAGAGTGGCGCCAACTATCTGCAGAACAGCTTGAAACCATCGAAGGTTTCCAGCAGAGCTATCCGGTGAAGGTCGGCGGATTGGCGAAGGCATTTGGACTGCGCGTTCTGCTTAAGCCTTTGCCTGCGAAGATATCTGGGGAAATTCGACCCTCCACCGAATCTGAAGCTGGTTTCGACATCGGTGTGAACCGGTTCGAAAAGAACACGAGGCAGCGCTTCACGATCGCTCATGAGATTGGTCATTTTCTTCTGCATTCTCATCTGATCGGCGGTGGCATCACCGATACAGTTCTATATCGGTCACGATTGAGCAACAGGATGGAGGCGGAAGCGAACAGAATGGCGGCAGATATCCTGATGCCAGCCAAACTGATCCGGAAGATATCCAGCGATCTTAAAATTCCACTTACCGAGGAATTCGTAGATGAATTTGCCGAGGCGTTGCAAGTTTCCGTTCAAGCAATGAAGATTCGTCTGGGTGTGTGATGGCTATTGAAATCGACAAGTTAAAATACAGCCCGACTCTTCGCTTGAGAGCACTTGAAATGCGGGCTGTTGAACAACTGTTCGATCTTGAAAAGAGCCAGTTTCTTCCGACCTTTTTACTTCGACCATGGACTACCGCGACTACAATCGAGAAAGCTTTGGACCGCATCGATTTAGCGATGGCGAACGGCCCTTATTGCCTTAATTTTGATCCGCTTTATTTCGGAGAGACGGGTCACGCGGACGCTGTAGCCCAGTATGAGAATTTGAAAAATCACGCTGCAGCTTGGTACGATTTTGTGGAGAGGCGCGAAAACTGCATACCGTATCTTCGATCTGAAGGTGGGTTCCCAAATTTGAACGCGCCCAACATGCGTTGGCTCCAAGAGCGTGGATTTGGCATTTCGCTAATGTATCCGTTCCATGAATTGAGTAGTGTTGCAGCTTTTATCTCTCAGCGCGAAGATTCAAACTTTTTCGTCAATGTTGATGCTGGTTGGGATTTGGAAGTTCTCAACAAACAGTTGGCAGTAAACGGTGTTGTGCGTGCGCTTATTCAAGCGAACGAGAATGTGAACATTGTTGTTACTTCCAGCACCTTTCCGAATTCATTCGATGGAGTTGGATTAGACTATCGTCATTCGCTTGCGGAACGCACTCTTTTTGAGAATGCTCAGTTGGAAGCTCGTTCGATCTCGAATCGAGCAAACATATTTTATGGGGACTGGGCGACGACGCGCCCGCCTTCAAATACACCGATGCCAAATTTCTGGCCTCGGATCGATGTACCATTGACCTCCGAAATCAGAATGTTCCGTGAAAAAGGCAATGACGTTCGTGCCACATATGAAGAGCTTGCCGAAGAAATAGTGCAAGGGCCCTACTGGGACCAGATACCAGATTGCTGGGGCAAATATTTGATCGACATCACTTCATCTGGCGGAACGGGGGGGATTTTTTTACCCACTCAAAATGTACCACCTAGAATTAACATGCACCTTCATACACAAATTTCCGCCGCTCACGGAGGGCCCCAGGATTCCGGTGTTGAGGAATACGAAGACTAGCCAGGCAGTTGGCGTCACTCCGTGACGCGTAGGTCGGCTCAAGTCGGAACGACAGAGCCGACATGGATGGTTGCGGTTATTCTTCGGATTGGTGTCGGATCCACGCTGCGCGCTTGAACCGACCTACAGGTGGTCTCGGTGAAACATTTTCGGTTCCGGGCTGCGCCCTTGAACCGACCTACGCCTCAATGTCACCCTACAATTTGGGCACCACTTTAGAAACTCTGTTTCGCGGTAGCGCGTACTGAGGGACGAAGTGCGCCAGAATAACTTCAATCCTTTTAGCGGGTATCCCCCGGATTAAATCCGGGGTTCAACACCACCCTACATTCTGCGTTTTATTTTAAACGGTCGCTTCGCGTGGTTCTCTCTGGTGCAATTCGGGTGTAGATTGATATGGTGCTCTGCGAACGGACGAAAGACATTGATCATGACTGTAATCGAGAGAGTGGCCGAACTACTTGAAAAAGTCCGTCCAGATACGCTTTGCGACGATTGCATTGCGACGAAGTTGAAAATTACACCTCGGCAACACGCGAACCACAAAACTCGAGAGTTGGCAAAATCGCCTCACTTTCAACGAATAAAAGCGGAATGTAGTTCTTGCGGCAGCCTTAAATTGGTGTCCTCCCGAAAATAACCGCATCATGCCAAACTCCGTTTCGCGGTAGGGCGTATTATGAGGCGAAGTGTGCCAGAATAACTTTAATCCGTTCGGCGGATATCCCCCGGATTAAATCCGGGGTTCAACACCGCCCTACATTCCGCGTTTTATTTCAAACGGTCGCTTCGTTGGCACTTGTGAGGGAGGGTAGTTTATGGAGGTTACCTTAAACGATCCGTCGTACTTCGGTCCCGGTTTGGTTGGCGGGATTATCGTTTTCATTTGGGGCGTCCTTGAGAACTTCAAAAAGAAAGCTTTCGGATACGAGTATTGGGTCTCGGCCTTGATGGGGGTGACTGCTTTTCTTTTTTGGCCACTTTTCGCACTTATACTTTTTTTTGGATTTATCTGGTTCTTGTTTACCCGCGTAAGGAAACTCACAGATAAGATTTTTGGCGCTAAAAGTAAGCGAAACTCCGTCTCGCACCAGAATAAACGCCATCAATAAAACGGTCGCTTCGCGCGGTTTTTTCTGGTGCATTTCGGGCGGGAGTGCTCTCGCTCTCGATGACACCTTACGGTTTGCGCACCGCACTCTCATCAAGAAATCCCGGTTTGCGTGAGCAGGACTGGGACCCAGCCTGAGAGATAATTGGACCCCGGCTCGTCGCGCTGAGACGTCCGGGGTTTCTGGTTTTTTGGGGGGACGCCGCGCTCAATTACTCCCCACAATTTGCGCACCGCTGTATCTGCCGGTTCCAGCGCAGGCTGGAACCCATGCCTTAGCGTTGGTGGGTTGCCGGGTGTTAAGTCTCAGGCTTGGATACCTGCCTTCGCAGGTATCTACGGGAAATGATGTCTCGGCTTGTCTCTGGCATGTCTTTTTTGATTGCTCGCCTATGCGGATCGCCTCCGGCTCACCCCGGCTGCGCCTGCGCGCTTGCTTGTGTTGAGCACCCAACAGCCCGACCGGGCTGGGCGCAGGGCGAGCGAAGCGACACGCCCGAGCAAACTCATAAAAAACCCAAACTTATCCAACGGTGAGAGTCTCAAGCCATACTCTCACCCATGAGCAAGAATACAAAGAGAGCGCCTTACTCTGACAAGGTGAAGGCCCGGTGCCGCGAGATGCGCGAGCAGGGCTATTCCAACGTACAAATCACCGAGGCGACCAGCGTGCCCGGCTCCACCATCGCCCGATGGGCGGCCGAGGGCGGCTGGCGGGTAAGGGATTTGATTGAGGAGCCGGCGTTTAACGCCCCGGAGACACCGCCTGACGGCCTGCTGCCCGGACTGGGCGGTGAGGGGTGGGGGGAGCCCCCCTCTCCCTCTGAGGGAGAGGGGCTGGGGGTGAGGGAAACTATTCGTCCTCAAACCAGCGAGTCTGAGGCCGCGTCGGAGCTACCCCTCAACCCAAACCCTTCTTCCCTTGAAGGGGAGAAGGGCTCTTCCACAAAATCTCGACAGCAACAGCTGGAAGACGCGCTGGAAAAAGCCGCGATTGCCGCCGAAGACGCTATTCTGAAGGCCAATTTTGCCGCCGCGGGCAAAGCCACGCAAATGGCAGATACGCTGTCGCGCGCACTGGAGCGCGTGCGCAATTCTGCCGTGGAAGAAAAGCCTGACGGCGTGTTCTACACGCAGGAGGATATCCAGTCCGCCCGCGAGGAATTGATGCACCGGTTCAACCGCCTCGCCCGGGTGATGGGCGAAGAGCATCTGACGGAGTAGGGCAGGCGCGCCGGGTCAGCTCTCCAGCGTTGCATATTCCGGGGCGGTGAGTTCCGTGCGGGCAATGGCCAGCATGTCCTTGCGCAGAGCGGCGAGGGCCTTGCTGTCTGCCTCGCCTAATTGGCGCTCCATGCGGTCCAGCACCTGTAAAAAGCCTTTCGCTGCCGGAAGGTTTCGCGCCGCAAAGGGCAGAATGCTGCCAAGGCTTTCCTTCAGCAATCCATCAAACCGCGTAGCCGGGGCCAGAATGCGCGGTGTGCCATCGCTATCGGCGCGCAGAGGGCAATCCGGCTCAGCGGCGCCAAAGCGGGTGAGCCCGGCACCCAGCCAGTCCATCGCCGTGATGGCGGTGACCGGGTCGTTAATGCCGGGAGAGAGGGCGCGCATGGCGATCTCTGACAGCTCTTGTGCGAGGAAGGCGATATCCTGCATGGGCGAGCGGAGATCATCCAGATAGACGGTGATGCGGAGCTGGTCGATATGGCTGGTTTCCGGCGCATCTGCCTGCGGGAGCAGGGTCATAACGCGCTCTCCGGCATTCACGAAATCGCCGGGCCGGACCCATAGGATGAGGTGGAGATTCAGCGTGCGGGCAAGGTGTAACAGCGTGTCGCCATCAATGGTGCGCACATAGCCCGCCCGCGCTGCGCAGATATCCTCTGTGGTGCTGCCCGTTTCAAATGGCCTGCGGAAGGTGTCGATTTCTGTGTCCGCAAAGCCGGGGCCGGGCGTGCCAAGCTCTGCCGGGAAAGTGGTGTCCACGCGGTTGGCAAATTCCTCACCAATGCCCGCCAGAAGCCGGCTCACATGGATGGATTGCGGGACGTGGTGGATGAAATAGATCAAAACGGCGATGGAGCAGATGGCGAGGATGAGCGCGCCGAGGAGCGCGACATGCGGCACAAAGGCGGAGGCGGTCTCGCTGCTGGCATCCTGCGGGGCAGACTGCACGGCGCGCAGCACCATGAGACAGTAGAGAAAGGTCGCGATGAAGGTGCCGAGCGTGATCTGGTTGGCGCGGTCTCTCATAAATGTCGTGAGAAGGCGTGGGCCGAACTGGAAGGCGGCATTGGAGACGCTGACCAGGGTGATGGAGAACACTACGCCCGCAACCGTGATCATGGAGCCGGCAATGGTGGACAGAACCTCCCGCGCGCCCTCTGGCTGGTTGTCGAACAGCCATTTCAGCCAGTCCGGACCGGAGGCGTTCATGACGACATCGACCTCAATCATCGCAAAGGATGCAAGCGTCGCCAGAATGGCCATAATGGTTGGAATAAACCAATAGCTCGAACGGATATCGTCGAGCGCGTTCAATAAGAAACTCTTCAAGTGTGTGCCCCGGACTGCATGTCCGGACTAACGCTTCAAATGGAAGGTCGGTTCCGTTGGCTATGCGCTGAAAGTCGAATGCGCGCGCTTTGTGACTGATAAAATTTTATCCTTCACCTGCAGGTGGCGTTTACACATACGGCGTAAAACGGCGGCAATAACAAAAAGAAGCAAATGGAGGCCAGAATGCGCTTCATGTTTGTCCTCAACATGCCGGAAGGCACCTGGATCAGCAAAGAGATCGTCACTCGTATTGTCGAGTGGAAACGCCGCATGGCTGCGGAAGGCGTTCATCTGACAGGTAACCCGCTCAAACCACCCGGCATGACGACGACCATTTACCGTCGAACAGACGGTAGTTTCTGTATCAGTGAGGCACCCCTTGAGGATGCCACCCGGATTTTCTACGCCTTCGAGATTATCGACTGCGCAAACATGGATGAAGCCGTGCGAATTGCGCGCGGTCATCCGGCGTTGGAATTCGATCATTGTTTTCTGGAGGTCCGTGAGATCTGGGATTCCATGGGCGAAGACGTGATGGGCGAGGAATATTACCTCAAAGCAGAAGAAGAAAAGCTCGACTGCTAAGGCGGCAAGGCTTGAATTTTCGTAATTCAACAATAAATTATCGTTATTCAATATTCTGAAGGACGGTAATCATGTTTCTATTTGTGCTTTGGTGGTGTGTGGACGACCATCTGGCTGCGGCGCTTGAGGCGCCGGGGCTGGGTGAGCTTCCGATCTGGGTTCCACTCATCCTTTCGCTCGCCTTTTCTTTCACGCTTGAGTCTACCGTGAAAAACCGCGTCGGACGTCGTCGCGGCAGCTGCTAGGCGAAGTTTTATCGGAACCCGGTCTCATCTCTGGCGTTAGGGCTGCAACGTTAATGCCCTGAAAGGATGGGACCATGGACAAGAAAAAAGCTGCGCTTCTGGCGCTAATGCTCGCTGGATTTTCCTCACTGGGTGGCTGTGTAGCTGCCGCTGTTGCCGGTGCTTATGTTGTCGGTGAAGAGCTTAACGAGAATGACGGTGATTTCGATCCGCTGGACGAAATTGTTGACGGTTAATTCCCCTAAACTCACCTGGAGAAAAATCCTATGAAAAAGAACGCACTTCTGCTCGCTATGATGCTTGGTATTCTGCCAACACTTGGTGGTTGCCTGCTTGGCGCGGCTTATGTCGCCGGTGAAGAAATCAACGAAAATGACGGTGATTTTGACCCGCTGGACGAAGTGATTGACGGCTAAACGCTGCTCACTTTCGAACTTAAAAGATGACGGCATCGGACCTTTCCGGTGCCGTTTTTCTTTGTTCAGTCCACAAAGCACCATAAGCCGGTGCAGACGCCGAACAGAAACTGCATGGCCAGGTCCAGAAGCCCGCCAATCAGTAGAATTGGCAGTCCGATCCAGAGAAAGACAAGCCAGACCGCCGTTAAGGTGATGCGCGGTTCAGGCAGTGTCTCACCGGAAATGGTCTGAGTTTTTGTACGGGCCATGTTTGCGGTCTCGGACTAAGGCAAATCTCACGTCCAGTAAGTGTTAACCAGAAAGAGCTAATTCTTTCTTTCATGAGTCAGCACTGGACCATTTCCGTAGATGATGTGCCGCGCCAGCGATGGGATGCGGCCCTGAACGCTGTGCCTGCGGCCTATCAGCAGGACTGGTCTTATGGCGAAGCCATGCGCCGCATCGGAGCAGATGTGATGCGCGTCGCGCTTCATGACCCCACAGGCAATATTTGCGGTCTCGCACAATTCATTGTCCGCCCGTTTGCGCTCATCGCGAAGTTCGCATTGTGCACTTACGGGCCGGTCTGGGTGAAACCCTTGTCAGAGCCTGAACAGCAGGCGGCGCTTGGCGTTCTGCGTCGGGAGATGAAGCTTCGCTGGCCGCGACTAATCACGCTGACACCGGATGCGCCGATTGAACTCAAAAAGTATAATCGTGTCATGACGGGGGATGCGACGGTTCGACTTGATCTGACGCAGGATGAAGAAACGTTGCGCGCCGCATTGGATGGCAAATGGCGCAATCGTCTGGTCGCGGCAGAAAAGTCCAATCTGAAGTTTACGTCTGCGGGCCAGAAGGCGGGTCAGTATCAATGGCTGCTGGAAGAAGAACGCAAACAGCGGACAAAAAAAGGATATCACGGTCTGCCACCTGCACTGGTCGAGCTTTGGCAGGATGATAAAGCCCGCGCTAAGGGCGCAGACAAACGTGCAGGCCTTCGCATTTTCCGCGCAGACTTCGGCAAGGATGCTGCTGGCGCGATGATGTTTCTCACTCATGGCGCTATGACGACCTATCATATCGGTTGGTCGAGTGATGACGGTCGCAAAGCGGGCGCACATAACCTGATTTTGTGGAATGCGATGCTTGCATTGAAGGCAGAAGGGTATTCGGTTCTGGACCTTGGCGGCGTGAATACGGCCTCAGGCGCAGGTATTGCGCGCTTCAAGCTGGGCACGGGCGGCGAGATTGTACGGCGCCCTGGAAGCTTCGTCTGATCAGTCAGACGGGGCTTCGGTTTCACCTGTATTCAGAATTCCAAGCGCCCAGGGCAGCAGTATAAGCCCGCGCAAATCAACCAGAATATGGATGAGAATGACCAGCCAGAGCTGGGCTGTCAGCACATAAATGAGCGTGAAGAGCAGACCAAGGACGCCCGTTACGATAATCCCACCAATCCCCTGATAGGCGTGCGCAATACCGAAATACAGCGCAGCTATTCCGAACGAAATCAGTATGTTGCCGGTCAGGTGGAATGCGGCCAACGGCAGCATCAGGCGGAAGAAAATTTCTTCTGAAACACCCGCATTGATGGATAGCAGCGTCGACCATTTCGCCTCTTTCCAATTGCGCGCCAGCATGGCCATGACGCCATCCTGAGGCAGGTCTTCCGCCTTCATATAGAAGGGCAGAATGGTGATAATGGTGAAGAGGATAAAGACAATGCCCGCCAGACCGTACCCAAACAGATAAAGCTGGTCGGGGTTGGGTGTCAGCCAGGCGAAGGTCAGCGCGCGTCCGGGCTCGAAAATTGCCGGAAAAGCAATCAGCCCTGAGAGTTCGCCAAGTACGTAAAGACCGACCACGCCCAGAACGCCGTAACGAAAGGCAGAATCCAGAACTGAGGTTCGGAAATAGTCTCTGCGCTCCTGACTCGTTTCGAGCGCGACAAATTTTGGAAACTGTGTCCGGTCCTTCAAAATCTGATAGACCACCAGCAGGGATGCGATGGCCAATATAGCCAGACTTTGGATGAGCATTCAGAACCTCTCTCAGCACGGGTGCAGACTAGCTGCCTTTACCCATTGAGTGAAGTTCGAACGCAAATCATGCTGCGTTAAGGACAGCGACGCAAATGCCGAGCGCAATGACCGCCAGACCAGTGGAGGCTGCCAGTACGGCAAACATGCCTGGCATGCGTTCGCCCTGACGTGCGTCATTTGTTTTAAGCTCTTCTGAATAGCTCATAAGTGTCTCCGTTTTTTGCGTACACTCAACCAACGCGTATTCGGACTTTTGGTTCAGAATTTACCCAAATCTTCCTGAAATCCCGCGTTGACACCGGTGTCACAAGCGGCTGTCATTGCAGCATAAATGAGGGAGAAGAGAGTGATCAGAGTTTCTATACTGGCGATATGCGCCGCGTTTGCATGCTCGGCCTGCGCGCAGAATTCAGCTGAAGAGGCGGCAGCGCCAGCGCACCGTTTGCTGATTGCGGGGGATTCTACTGCTGCAGACTATCCGGTTGAGCGCGCGCCTCAGATCGGTTGGGGGCAGGTGATTGACTATTATCTGAGTGACGATGTGGTCGTTCTGAACCGCGCGGTGAACGGCCGAAGCACGAAAAGCTATATTGATGAAGGCCGCTGGGACAGCCTGATGGAAGAGCTTCAGCCGGGCGACTTTGTGATCATCAGCTTTGGGCACAATGATTCGCGTGACGACGCACCGGAGCGTTACGGCGCGCCGGATGGGGCTTACCGTGATAACATGGCGGCGTTTGCCGAAGCTGTCGAAGCAGCTGGTGGCACGGCTATCCTCATGTCTCCGCCTGCGCGTCGGCTCTGGGAAGGTCCGGCCATGGTGGAAACGCATGGGCTGTATCGCCTCAATGCGGGTATAGCGGCCGAGCAGGCGGGTGTGGAGTTCATCGATTTGTCCCAGCTGTCGATCGACTATTTCGAAAGCATTGGACAAGAGCAGACGAAAACAGATTTCCTCTGGTTATCACCTGAAACTGCCAATGAGCGTTTTCCTGATGGCGTCGAGGACAACACCCATTTTACAGAGATTGGCGCATGTGGCGTTGCGCGCCTTATTGCTGAACGTCTGCCGGAAGACCTGGTGGAAACCGCAAACTTTGATGAAGCCGACGCCGATGAAGACGGCCGACCAGATGACGTTCCAGCCTGCGCAGCGCTCGCCTGGGACTAGTTTGCCCCCGGTGCGGGCTTACTACTGAGCCTGCGCCGGAACCTCTGTCTGAATAGATTGAAGGTAAGCGATGAGCGCTTCAGTGCCGAGTGGGCCGAAGTCGAAGTCAGGCATGTCTGGTGCGCCGACATGGATGCCTTCGCGGAAGTCTGCGCTGATGGCTTCAGGGTCAAATTCGCGAAATACGGTGCGCAGCTCTGGTGCGTCTGTGCGAGGGCTGGCGCCGGTTGCGCCAATCGCATGGCAGCTCGTGCAGTTTTCTTCCGCAATCGCGCGGCCTTCTGTGATCAGATTGGCCATTTCATCATTCACCGCCGGCGTTTCAGCTGTTGGCTCTTCAGCAGGCTCAGTCGCTGGCGAGCAAGCCGCAGCGAAGCTTAGAATGGCTGGGATAATGAGAGCTCGGAAATGCATTAAAAGCCGCCTTATTGCAGAATCTGACATCAGTGTAGCACGATGAGGTGAGGGGCATGCAAGGCAAGACTCATCTCTTCAGTGTGGCAAATCGCTTGACGTAAGCAGAGCAGTTTTTCATGTGGAAGTCATGAATATTCTCGTCATTGGCTCGGGCGGCCGCGAACATGCCCTCGCTTGGAAAATCAACCAGTCTGCGCTGGTGGATGAAGTGTGGTCTGCGCCGGGCAATCCGGGCATGCATGATGTTGGTCCGTGCTTCGATGTGAAAGCCGATGACATTGACGGGCTGGAAAAGCTCGCGCGTCAGCTGGACCCTGATCTTGTCATTGTCGGGCCAGAGCAGCCATTGGCTGACGGTCTGGCGGATCGCTTGCGCAGTGCGGGCTATGACGTGTTCGGGCCGAGTGCTGCAGCCGCTCAGATTGAGGCGTCCAAGGGCTTCTCCAAAGACCTGATGGCAAAATACAATATTCCGACGGCGCGCTATCAGCGCGTGACAACTGTTGAGGCGGGCAAGGCCTTTCTGGACACACTGGAAGCGCCATTCGTGCTGAAAGCCGATGGTCTTGCCGCGGGTAAGGGCGTTGTCATCGCTGAAACCCGTGAGGTCGCAGATAAAGCTGTTGAAGATATGCTGGCCGGTCAGTTCGGTGCGGCGTCTGCTGAGCTTGTCATTGAAGAATTCATGCAGGGTGAAGAGGCGAGCGTTTTTGCCATTACTGATGGTGAGAACTTTATCTGTCTGCCAGCCGCGCAGGACCATAAGCGCGCCTATGATGGCGATGAAGGCCCGAATACAGGTGGTATGGGCGCCTATGCGCCAGCGCCGGTGATTTCTGACGCGCTGATGTCGCAGGTGAAAGAAACCATTGTGACACCGTCTCTCAAAGGACTTGAGGCGGAAGGCGCGAAGTTTCAGGGCGTGCTTTATGTCGGCCTGATGATCAGCTCTGAAGGTCCGAAAGTGGTGGAGTATAACTGCCGTTTTGGCGACCCTGAGTGTCAGGTTCTGATGATGGGGCTTGAAGGCGATATTGTGCCTCTGCTTCTGGCGAGCTCAACCGGCGGATATTCTGAGCGCGACTTTGAAAAGCTCGCGCCGGAAGGCGGCTTTCAGCCTAGCGTGACGGTTGTTATGGCCAGTGAAGGTTATCCCGGCTCATATGAAAAAGGCACGGTGATTGAAGGCGTGAAAACCGCTGACCGGCTTGAGGGCGTGAAGGTTTTCCATGCCGGTACGGATGTGCGCGACGATGGTGAGCTGGTGGCTGTCGGTGGCCGGGTGCTGAATGTCACCGCGACGGGGCCGACCCTGGAACAAGCTTTCCAGCGCGCGTATTCCGGCATTAATGCGATTGACTGGCCGAAAGGCTTTTACCGGTCTGACATTGGCTGGCGGGTGAGGGACTGAACGTCGATCGGCATGATCGTGTCACCGCGATCATCGCCAAAGCCCTGAAGCGAGCGCTCAATGAGCTGTGTCAGATTGTGAACAGCCCGTTTGATCTGAGAGCATTTTTCCAGAACGCCTTCGCGACTCTCGCCGGTTGCGATTTTCTCAATACGGGTCGTTGCGCCATCGACAACTGTCAGCGGCGTTCGGAATTCGTGATTGATTGATGTGATCAGCGCATATTGAAGCGCGACCAGCTTCTGTTCTTTTTCGAGTGACGCAGAGAGGCTGCGATTGGCTTCGTAAAGTTCGCGGCTTCGAGCTTCCAGCATGCGCTCTGCTTCCAGACGCGCCTCTTTCTCACGGTTGAACCGCTCGCGCGAAACCGTTTCTGAGGTGTTGGTCTGTTGCAGAGGAGCGACCATTAGCTGGGATCCCGGACTATAGTGAAGCACGCCACAGTGAAGTGTCCTTCGGTCGAAACGGTGCGGCTGATGGAGGCCGTCTCACCATAATGGGCGAGTGTGGCTTCTATCAGACCCTCACAGAAATCGACCAGGCCACGCCGTGAGCGATAGGTAAGACGCATTGTGTGTTCATCCGGAAACTCCGACTGGAAGGTCGGAAGATCTGTGTCTGGATGAAGTTTCTTCACTTCAACATGGATTTCCTCTTCGACCGAGGCCAGCAGCTCGAAAGCATCTGACTTAGCAGTGAAGAAGTGCGGGTATCCCGTGGAAAACACGCTGAGCATGTGATGTCCAAAGGCATTCTGGAGGGCTTCCACCGTCAGTCCTGTTTCGCGGGAAAAGCCTTTGACGAGCGCAAACAGGTCAGCGCTCGGATAGTTTCCGACAGTGCTATAAGCGCCATTTCCGGACAGCGGGCATCGCTGAATGACGGAGTCCACGCGGTCTTCACCAACTTCCTTGTCTGCCATGGCAAGAAGCTCAGTAAAAATCAGGCCCTTCACGCTGTCCTCCGTGTGTTACGTATCTGAGGTTGTATCCCGTAAGCGTTAAGAGACTTGCCTCCTCGGTGATGAAATTCATCTTTGAGACTCAGCTATACGCAAATCATTGCGTTCGCCGACGTAATCAGTAAGTTCTCCGACAAAGATACAAAACAGGCAGTCAGCAGGGGAGAGGCGCACATGTCAGTTCATGGCGCATCAGCGCAAGAAATGTTCAGCGGCACCAAAGAGGTCGCCGACACCCATAAGTTCAACGAAGATAATCTCTTTCAGTGGATGACAGAGAATGTTGAGGGATTTGAAGGCCCTATGGATGTTCGCCAGTTCAAGGGCGGCCAGTCCAACCCGACATTCAAACTCATCACGCCGAAAAAAGCCTATGTCATGCGCCGCAAGCCGCCGGGCAAACTTCTGCCATCGGCGCACGCAGTGGATCGCGAATTCCGCGTGATCAACGCGCTCTATCCGTTAGGTTTTCCGGTCGCGCGCCCTTATGGCCTGTGCGAAGATGATTCCGTCGTCGGCACCATGTTTTATGTGATGGACCATGTTGAAGGGCGCATTCTCTGGGACGGTACGCTGCCGGACTATGAGCCAGCCGAACGCCGCGCCATTTACGAAGCAAAGGTGAAAACCTTTGCAGACCTCCACAATGTGGACTGGAAAGCTGCGGGGCTTGAGGGTTTCGGCAAGGAAGGCGATTACGTCGCCCGCCAGATCCACCGCTGGACGAAGCAATATGTTGCTTCAGAAACCAAGAAAATCCCGGAAATGGATCGCCTGATCGAATGGCTGCCTAAGAACATTCCAGCGGGCGAGACGACCACGATTGTTCATGGCGATTACCGCCTCGACAATATGATTCTTCACCCGACAGAGCCAAAAGTCATTGCGGTTCTGGATTGGGAGCTCTCTACGCTGGGCGACCCGCTGGCGGACTTCACCTATCACCTGATGAACTGGGTGATGCCGAGTTCTGATGCGCGCGGTGCCATCATCAATATTCCGGACCTGAATGCTTACGGCATTCCGACTATGGAAGAATATGTCGACATGTATTGCGCGCATCGCGGGCTGAGCGGCATGCCAGACGTGCACTATTACTTCGCCTATAACGGCTTCCGCCTGGCGGGTATCTGTCAGGGGATTGTCGGCCGGGTGCGTGATGGAACGGCGTCCAACGCAAATGCGGCAGCCATGGAAGAACGCGTGCCGCTTCTGGCAAAATTCGCTTATGGCGAAGCTCAGAAAGCCGGTCTGGTCGACTAGGGCTGCCCGTAAGCTTCAAGACAAAACATCAAGGCGAGGGACGACCTCGCCTTTTTTGCATTCAGGCTTAGCTGCGTTCGATTTCGCGTGCGGCTGTGTCCAGCGCATCTGCGATTGTTTGAGCAGCTTCATCGGTCAGATCGCCCGCGCGCAGGCGAAGGCGCATAGCCGTACGCACATTCTCCAGCGCGCGGGTGACGACCGGTGGTGGGCCTGAAGGGCGCTGTGCACCTTCGGCTGCAACAGATCGGGCTTTAATGTCTTCGGCAGCGGCTTTGTTTGCTTCAAGAAAGCTGCGGCCTTCATCTGTCGCGGAGTATTGCTTGCGACCTGTCGGTCCCTGTTCCACGACGGCATAGCCCATATCTTCCAGCCAGGTGAGCGTCGGGTAGATTACGCCCGGGCTTGGCGAGTACGCACCGCCAGAGGTTTCTTCAATAATCTTGATCAGCTCATAGCCATGGCTTGGATGTTCAGCGATCAGGCCGAGGATGAGCAGGCGCAGTTCGCCATAGTCAAACAGGCGTGATCCACGTCGTCCGCGTCCCGGGCCACCGCGTCCGCGCCCCCGGTCAGCACCTTCTGGTCTGCCTTCGGGTGGTCCGCCGCGACGTCCGCCACCGCGTCCGCCATGACCGCCGGGTCCACGCATCATTCTGCGCTGGCCGCGGCCTTCAGTTCTGAATTCTGAAAATTTCAATTCATAAGTCTCCATTTGGATTATTTCGATATATCTAAATTTTAGATATGTTTCGATATATATCTAAAAATGCATTCCACAAGGTTTGGGGGAACATTTTTGCAGCAAAGGCGTCTTAATTCTGCCGATATGGCGGCGCATAAGCCTGCCGCTTTCATCAGCCAGAGGGGCTTTTGTGGATACACCGACTTCAGATTTTTCCGATGATAACGCCGGGAAAACAGGGCAGACATCTTACTGGCAGACATCTTACTGGCAGGCGCATGACTGGCGGAATATTCGCAGCTTCATCTGGCGCTGGGTAAAGCGCGGCGCGCTGGCGCTATGCGGACTGGTATTTCTGGTTCATGTCTATGCTATTCTGACCGTCATCATGCTGCCGCCAACCACGCTCAACATGCTTGGCTCGACACTGGTAGGGCGCGATGTTCAGCGCGATGGCGTCTCACTGGAACGCATATCTCCTAACCTCGTGCGTGCGGTGATTGCCGCAGAGGATTCCCGTTTCTGTCAGCATGACGGCATTGATTTTGATGCGATCAATCAGGCGATCCGTGAACGCAATGCCGGTGGTCGTCTTCGCGGCGCATCGACCATCTCTCAGCAAACAGCGAAGAATGTCTTCTTGTGGAATGGCGGTGGTTTTGCGCGCAAGGGCGCTGAGGCCTGGATGACGATTGTTATTGAAAGCTTCTGGGGCAAGGCTCGCATTATGGAAACCTATCTCAATGTCGCCGAATGGGGTGATGGGATTTACGGTGCGGAGGCTGCGGCGCAGGCTCGTTTTGGTGTGTCCGCATCGGAGCTGACATCCAGACAAGCCGCGCTTCTCGCTGCGGTTCTGCCAAACCCAAATGAATGGCGTCTCGACCCGGCGGGCAATTATGTGTCGGGGCGCGCATCAACCATTCAGCAGCGTATGGGTGTCGTGCAGCGTGATGGATTGGATGCCTGCGTTCTCGGCGAGTAGATAGGTCTACAGATCCACCTTCAGATAGCGTGCCTGCACCAGTGAATAGAAGCCATAGCTTGCAATCGAAATGGCGCTCAGCGTGTAAAGCCAAAGGCCGAAGGGTTGTTCACGAAGCCAGCCGAGCAAGCTCGCAATACCGCGCGCTTCATCAGCATCACCAACCCAGCCTGCCCAGATGAGAAACACGCCGACCAGAGCGATCAGAATGCCACGTCCTGCGATGGCCGCTGTGATCAGGCGGCAGACAGTCTCACTGTCATAAGGCAGGTACAGACCGCTCTTCCAGCGTCCAGAAATGCCGCGCCAGACCTGTACGCCGCCAATAGCGCCGACAGCCAATCCGGATGCGATAAGGATGAAGCGACCAAAGGTTTGGTTCAGGGCCAGTTCTGCGAGGCTTTCCGTCGTGCCGCCACCAGAACCGGAATTTTGGCCCATCATGACGAGGGCCGCTGCAATGCCCACGGTGAAATAGCTGATGCCTGAAGCGAGCATACCGAGTCGGGCGAAATATCCGCTGGCATCATCGCCTTCATCGGACGTATCGAGAAAGGCCTGTACTCCGCGCCACAGCGCATAGAGCCAGAGCCCTGCTGCCAGCATGGCCAGCACTAAGAGACCAGATTCTTCGGCTTCCAGACGTCGAAATGTATCTCCCGGTGAGTATCCTTCTTCTCCCGAGCCTGGAGCAATGATCGCTGCCAATAAGAGTGACGCGACCAGCGCATATACGACAGCGCGGCCAAATAAGCCCGCACGTGCAGTAAAATCAAAAAGGGCGTTGAGGGATTTGATCATCAGAAATTGCAACGCCGCAAACCGCAGAATTGTTCAATAGAAAATGAAAAAAGAAATCGGCTTGTTGTTCTGAGTGTCCCTTGGCAGTATCGCGCCACACAAGATGACAGATAAAAAAAAGGACGCAGGGGATGTTTGAAACGCCTATTACTCAAGACGGTAACGTGATCTCGGGGCCATTGCGCGCGCCGAAGCAAATGCTCGAAGATCAGAGCTATGACGGGTCCGGTGCCGGCTCAATCCATGATGATTCCATGGCCGAAAAACTGGGCTTTAAAGCTGGCCCGATTGAGGGCCCGACCCATTTTTCACTGTTTGACCCGCTTCTGGTGAAAATCTGGGGCAAGGAATGGTTCGAAAAGGGCTGTTTCTCATCTCACTTCAAGAACATGGTTGTTGAAGGCGAAGAAACGAAAGCCTTTGTTGAACTGCCAAAAGATGAAAACCAGACACGCGTGCGCTGCTGGGCAGAAAAGGCTGATGGTACGCAGGTTCTTGAAGCCAGCGCGACTCTGGGGCCGGGCAAGACTGTTCTGGAAGAACGTCTCGAAACACTGAAGCCGCTCGACCATTTCATCATTCTTGAAGACATGTATGTCGGCATGAAAGGCGCAATCGATGAGATGGCGACCATGGCGCCGGACCAGCATATGGGCGCGCTCTATCCGTTCTCTCTGAACCAGAAACTGGCGGCCATTACGGAAAACTCACCAGCTTATTCTGACGATGCTGCTTCACCCTGGGGCCGCGCAATCATCCCAACTGAGATGATGTCGGTGCTGGCTGAATACACCGTGCATGATGCAAAGTTTCCGCTGAAGCGCCCGGCAATTGGTCTGTTTGCGGACCTTGAGGTTCGCTATATCAACGGTCCTTTGTTTGTGGGTGAGGAATATCTGATCCGCCGCGAGATTGTCGCGCTGTCTGGCAGCCGCCGGACAGAGAGCTATTGGACGCGCTCAAAAATTTTCGACAAGACGGGAACAACCCAGATTGCCGAAACGCTTCTGAACCATGCGGTCATGAAGAACTCATATCCGACGTATGAGGAAGAACTTGCCGCGAAAATGGCTTAAGTCTTAATCGATCAGGTGCCCGCGAAAGCGGGCATTTTTGCATTTGAACGTTCAGCCTGCATCTAAGAGACCGCACGATCTCCACCACGCGAAGGATATCTTAAAATACATTTGTAGTGGCGCGCTGCTCGTCTAGTCTCATGCCGAATTCCACTGGGAGAGAAACCATGTCTTTCACACTTTATGACGCGACCGTTCCGGGCTTCATCCGAGTCTGCGAATCTACGCTCCATGCTATGAAGCTCGGGCGAGACTATTGCCGCGAGAATGCACTCAATCTTGAAGACATTCTGGATGAGCGACTTTGCGGCGATATGTTGCCGTTTTCCTTCCAGATCAAATCTGTCTGCACCCACACAATTGGTGCCATCAACGGCGCGACCGAAGGTGTGTTCAGCCCGATCCCGCCAATGTCTCAGCCGGATTATACGCAGCTGGAAGAGATGCTTGCGGTGACCATTAGCGAACTGAAAGCGCTGGACCCATCCGAAGTGAATTCGCTCGGTGGCGGCGATGTGATGTTCTCTATGAAAGAGATCAAAATCCCGTTCACGGTGGAAGGCTTCTTCATGTCGTTTTCTATTCCGAATATGCATTTCCACGCGACCACAGCCTATGATATTTTGCGTATGAAGGGCGTTCCGCTCGGCAAGCGTGTGTATCTGGGCAATCTGGATATCAAGCAGAGCTGATCAGTTTCGCTGCAGCTCACAACATAGATTTTTACAACGTATCAGCGCCGCTTGACCGGCGCTGAACATCACGTCCCACTAAGGTTTCCGACCAGAGGAGTGGGCGATGCGCAGACGTGATTTCCTGACAGGCATGGGGGCGGCGAGCCTTGCCGGATGTGCGACCACGGGAAGCGTCGCTGCGCCTGAAACCAGCCAGGCCCCATATTGGACCCAGTTCGCCCCGGTGAGATCCAGCATGAACCGGGTCACGCGGACGCTTGTCGGACTTCGGCCTTATCGCCCTCAGGGCTATCGGCTCGGCTGGGAGTATATGGGCGACAAGACGGTCGTGCATTCCTATGGGCATGGCGGCTGTGGGGTGACCATGTCCTGGGGCACGGCCGTGGTCGCGGCGGACTATGCCAGCGAAGCAGGCCATGAGGATGTCGCCATTCTTGGCTGCGGCGTTCAGGGGCTGACTACGGCGCTGACGCTCGCCCGGCGCGGGCACAAGGTCACTATGTATGCCGCCGAACTGCCGCCGCACACCACGTCGAACATTGCAGGCGTTCTCTGGATGCCGACGACTTATTTTGATCGTGAAGTTGCGACGCCGGAATGGCAGGCATGGGACCGTGCGCTGGTCCGCATGGCCTGGCTCGGCTTCATTCCGTATGTGAACCGTCCGGGCTATGGCGTCTATTGGGCCGACCATCATAATCTGGGGCCGCGTGAGCCGCGTGCCTGGACGCAAGGGCTTCCGGGCGGCGATGATATCTATCCAGAGCTTACGCGCACGATTGGGCCGGGCAATCTGTTTGCCTATGACTACCAGCAACGCTTCAAGGCGATGATCATTGACCCGGACTACTATCTGGATGCTATTTTGCAGGACGCGCAAACGGCCGGGGCCCGCATTGTTCAGCGCGAGTTTTCCGATCTGAGCGAGGTTCTGGCCCTGCCTGAGCGGACCATTGTGAACTGTACTGGCCTTGGCGCAGGGGCACTGTTCGGGGATGAAAGCATGTATCCTGTACGCGGCCAGCTCACCCATCTCCTGCCACAGGAAGACATCAATTATTCCTATGTCGCGCCGACTGAGAACGGCGTGCTCTACATGTTCCCGCGCAATACGGGCATCGTTCTCGGCGGGACGACGGATTACCATGAATGGGACCGCACACCGAACCCGGCTGAGATTACTCGCATGGTGGAAGGCCATGCCGAGCTCGCCGGTCGTCTGTCGGTCTGACGATAAACAATCATAATTGACCGCGTGTGAGGGCCATGGTCCAGTCACCGCAAACGGGAAGGACACGCCATGATCAGAACTCTTATCGCCTCGACCATGTTGATGACCGGGGTGCTCGCAAGCGCTGCTCATGCTGAAACGACGTATATCCACGCGGGTCACCTCATGGCTGTGCCGGGTGAGGGCTATGCGACAGAGCAAACTGTGATCATTGAAGATGGTCGCATTCTGTCCGTTGAGGATGGCTATATCGCGCCGGAAGAGGGCGTAGAGCTGATCGATCTGAGCGAGGGGTATGTCCTGCCGGGTCTGATCGATTCCCATGTCCATCTGACCTCTGAATTTTCGCCGGATATGCGCGTCATGATGCTGTCCGAGTCGGAAGTCGATGAAGCGCTCGATGGCGCCATGTATGCGCGCCGCACTGTCGAGGCGGGCTTTACGACCGTGCAGGATGTGGGCTCATCGCCCGAGGCGATTTTCTCGCTGCGTGACGCCATTATGGAGGGCGATCTGACCGGTCCCCGTATTCGAGCGGCGGGTGCATCCATCTCTCCAACCGGTGGGCATGGCGATGTAAACGGGCTGTCGCCTGCACTGATGAATGTTTTTGAAAGCGAGTTTGCGTGCAATGGTGCCGACGATTGCCGTCGCTCTGTACGTCTCGCCATTCGTGGCGGAGCTGATGTGATCAAGATCACCGCGACGGGCGGCGTTTTGTCGAACACACGTGCCGGCCTTGGTCAGCAATTCTTTGATGATGAGCTGGTCGCGATTGTAGAGGCCGCTGAGAGCATGGGCCGCCGGGTGACGGCGCACGCTCACGGTGTTGAGGGCATTAATGCGGCGCTTCGCGCCGGTGTGCATTCCATCGAACATGGCTCATATCTGAATGACGAGACCATCGCGCTCTTCCTGGAACATGACGCAGTTCTGGTGCCCACCGTGATCGCGGGCATTACCGTGACGGGATGGGTGGAAGAGCCATGGCTGCCTGCACCATCTCGCGAAAAGGCAGCAATTGTCGGCCCACTCATGCTGGATATGCTGCGCCGGGCCCATGACGGTGGCGTGCGCATCGCCTTCGGAACCGATACGGGCGTCTCTCGCCATGGCGAGAATGCGCAGGAATTCCTCTATATGGTCGAGGCTGGCTTTGAGCCGGAAGAGGCTATTCGCGCGGCGACCGTCGTGGCCGCTGAGCATGTCGAACTTGAGAGCGAGATTGGCACTATCGAATCGGGCAAATCTGCGGACATCATCGCGGTGATGGGTGACCCGGTTGAAGACATTTCTGAACTTCTGGATGTGGACTTCGTGATGGCTCGCGGAGCGGTATATGTCGCGCCCTGATCGGGGCGGAACGGACTATCGCGTCCGGGCATGAATTTTATCATACAGCGAAGACCGACTGAATTCGGTCTTGGTTGGACGTGTGTATATAGTGTAAGACTCCCATAAATAATAATAAGGGAGCATTTAATGCCTCACATAACTGCGAACGGTGTCGGCATCGAATACGAAGAATTCGGGCCAAATTTCGGAACACCGTTTCTCCTGATTTCTGGATATACCGGGCAAATGATCAACTGGCCGATGAGCTTCATCGAAGGCCTGGTTGATGAGGGCTTTCGCGTTATCCGCTTTGACAATCGCGATATTGGCCTGTCTCAGCAGTTTGACGATAAGGGTATTCCAGACCTCAAAAAAGTTGTTGAGGGCCTGCAAGATGGCACCGCGACAGACCATGCGCCTTACACGTTGGAAGATATGGCTGCAGATGCGGCGGGCCTTCTGGACGCGCTGAACGCCAAACCTGCAATCGTTATGGGCGTCAGCATGGGCGGAATGATCACGCAATTGCTGGCCCTGAACCATCCAGACGCTGTGAAAGCCATTATCCCGACCATGACCTGGTCGAGCGACCCGGCACTGGAGCGGTCAACGCCCGAAGCGCAGGCCATGCTGACCGAGCGCCCAAATCCGCCAAGCCGCGCAAACATCATTCAGAATGCGATCAAAGCGAACCGTGTGTTCGGGTCTGGCATCAGTCTTCAGGATGATGACGCTGCGCTCGCAGAAAAAGCAGGTGCCGCCTATGACCGAGCCTATCGCCCGGCGGGTGCTGCGCGCCAGTATGCAGCCATTCTGGCTCAACCGCTCTGGCATGAGCGCCTGTCTGAAGTGCGTGCACCGACACTGGTTCTGCATGGCGAGCGAGACACGCTGATCCTGCCGCACTGCGGGCGCGATGTGGCGGCGCGCATTCCGAATGCCAGTTTCATGGAAATTCCTGATTGGGGGCACGACCTGCCAGCGCGAGCAGTGCCGGTCGTGCTGGGCCATGTCATCCCATTCGCGAAACAGTATGCGGGCTAAACCGGCACGCTGTCAGTTCAGAGATTGAAGCTCAGAATAAATCCCTCGCTTGGCAGTGTGCTGCCAGCGAGGACGCGGTCATAACATTCCTGAACAGCTTCGCCGCCAAGGCCACGGGCAGTTTTCACCCAACGTGACGCACTCGGATAGAACTCGATGAGTTCATTCGTCATGCGGTGTCGCAACTCGTTTTCACCGAGGTCTTCATCGCGGAGTTCAGAGTATTTCGATACGACAAAAAACTTTGGTTTCGGGCCGCGTATATCGTCCAGACCGCTCCCCGAGCTGGCTGCTTTCCAGTCCGTTTCTCCGGCTGAAATGCTCTCGCACAAATCATACCCTAGCGTATCGAACAGACGGGTGAAAATGTCGGCCTTGCCGGAAAAGTCTATGAAAACAGATCGTTTGACAGGTAGTTCGGCTTCGATGTCGTCATAGAGAATGACTTTTTCAAAGTTCTGACTGTTCTTCGCAAAGGCGCGCCCATTGGGCGAGGTGAGGCCGATGACGGGAATGTTTTTCTTTCCGAGCAGCCATGCAAGCGCCATGGCGGTCTTGCAGGATGCGCTGGACACAATCACCTGATCAGCATCGAAATATGAGCTGCCTTTCAGCAGATCGACGAGCAGATAGGCCGAATAAAACAATGGCCGGAACAGCAATTGCTGGTTCTCATAATCGGCCCGATAGGCCGCGTCATTTGCGATCCGGATATAGCGATTATAGACGGCAGGCAGGTAATCCCGATTACTGGCGGCATCGACAAAACCCATTTCGTCGACTGTGTCGGGTTTGAATATCCAGCCGCTGGCAGACGGGAAAAACCCGTAAAAGCGTTCGCCTTCTTCAATATCGTCATTGCGGCTGTCTTCTACCGTCGCAAACCCCCATGCGGGAATGCAGCCCCATCCGGCTTGCGGCATGGGAAAGAAGTTCCAGTATTTTCGGCTCTCTCCGTGGAGGGCGTAGGCGATGTTACTGGCCGTGAACGCGAAAGCTTCAATGCTGAGCAGGACTTCGCCTGTCTTGAGCTCACGTTCTGGCAACTTCACCAAGCGGGAGTGCTGGAAGTCGGTCTTGTCGACCTCCAGACATTCGATCTGGCCAATTGTCATTCGGCTGCAATTCTCCTGCAATCCATGCCCAAATTATTCCCCTTAGAAGAGAGGATATATTGGTGAGAACTATCTGCCAATGCGCATTAGTCGAACAGATGTTGAAACATTTTTCTGCGCATTGGAGGCGAGGAGATTATTTCTTGCGGCGCGGCGGTCCGGAACGTGGTCCGTTCGGGCGCGAAGGGCGACCATTCGAGCGATTGCCCGGACGACGTGAGCCCTGACGTTGAGATGGACGCGACATACGCTGAGTTTCCATACCATCGCCGAGAATGTGGACCAGTTTATCGGCGGGCACTTCTTCCAGTGCGCCAGACGCGAGTTCTGCCAGCTCAAACGGACCATATTTGATACGGATAAGACGGTTCACAGTGAGGCCAACGGCCGCGAGTGCTTTACGAACCTCGCGGTTTTTGCCCTCGCGCAGTACAACATGCAGCCAGTTATTGGTGCCGGTTGTCCGCTCCAGCGTTGCATCAATGCTGGCATATTCAACGCCATCAACAACGACGCCGGTTTTCAGGTCTTTCAGGGCCTCATCGGTCACGCGGCCATGTGCACGCGCGCGATAATGGCGTTCCAACCCGGTGGCAGGCAGCTCCATTTTGCGCGCCAGTTCGCCATCATTGGTGAGAAGCAGCAGGCCTTCTGTGGTCAGGTCGAGACGACCAACCGTCACGACGCGCGGCAGCGATTTCGGCAAATGGTCGAAAATGGTGGACCGGCCTTCAGGGTCACGGGTTGCGGTGATCAGGCCGGCGGGCTTGTGATACATCCACATCCGGGTCGCTTCCGGCGGGCGCACGATCTGGCCGCGGACTTTGATCTGGTCGCGTGCGGTGACCTTTACGGCAGGGCTATCCAGCCTTTCGCCATTCACCATGACCTTACCTTCGCTGATCAGCGTTTCCGCTTCGCGGCGTGAACAGATGCCGGCATGTGCGAGATATTTCGCAATGCGTTCGCCATCTTCCAATTTTGTTTCGGGCTTTGCTGGTGGTCTGCCACGCGATTGCGTGTCTCTGCGACCCCGGCCCGTCTCCCGACGCTCCGTCATCGTCTATCCTTTCGATATCCAGCCGGCTCAATATCACGCCAATAAGCTGGCGTCACCTGAATATGCTGATCATCCTTAGCATCATCAGAAATGGCAGAATGATGAGAAGGCCCATGCCCATCTCAAATGCAACCCAAATCATGTTCTGGCGTGTGCGGGCGCCTGCATCTTTCAGAATGGAAATGACCCGGCCAAAGCCCGCGCCGCCCCAGGCAAAGGCCAGAGGAATGGTGATGATGGGGGCGCTCATCTGATCCAATTCCCAGAGGAAGAACACGGTGATCAGATGTCCGAATAGGAACATGCCGCCAAAGGTGGCGCGGAATTCAGAAATACCTTCGCGATGGCCCTCAATCGGCTTCAGGCCGACCGTCTTTGACCCCCAGCTGGGCTTCAGCATGGAATAGAGCCCCATCCATGCGCCAAAAAGCAGGGCGGCTGTTGAGATAAGCTGGCTGATCAAGCGGGGTATCCTTCTGTCCTGTCCCTAAACTGGAACGGAATGAGAGGATTTCAAACCCTTTGATGGGAACTCAGGCCCGTATTGCGGATTTCAGAAACTAGCAGCTCTGTCCATCTGAGGTTCAGGCAGGGCGCAACAGACTGAGTTCATAGACGGAGCGAAACATCATGACTCTTATGGAAAGCCCGGAAACCTTCGCCAGCAAGCCAGTTGGCTTGCTTGACCAGTTTGCGTCTCTGCCCATTGCGGTTCACATTCTGGTTGGTCTGGCCACCGGAATTCTGATCGGTACGGCAGGGTTTTACGCCTTTTAGAAGGTTGATCAGATAAGGCCGGCCTCGCGCCACGCCTCTTTCGGCCAGCGGCGGTGCATCCAGAACCATTGGCCGGGTTCTTCGCGCACACGTGCCTCCATGAACTCATTTATGTGTTCGACAGTGGCGCGAATATCAGCCTCGGTATCGCCCGTGCGAACCATTTCGATTGGTTCGTGAATGGTGACGCGGAAGCGAGCCGGTCCGGTGCGAACCGTTGAGAACGGCACAATCGGCACGTCATATTTCATGGCCAGACGGGTCGGGCCCGGTGCGGTCATGGCGTCATGTCCGAAAAACGGAACGGCAATACCCTGATTGAACTTCTGATCATTCATCAGGCCGACAGCCTTATGATTTTTCAGCGCATTCATAATCTCTTTTGTGCCAAGCCCCTTGGGTGCAAGCACCGCGGTTCCATAGTCATGCCGAACCTTGTTGAGCTTGCGGTCGATATGCGGGTTATTCAGCGCACGATAGGTGATGTAGGCGTCTTTGACACGATTGCAGATGGTTGCGGCCATCACCTCGAAATTCGCAAAATGACCTGAGATGAGCACGGCGCCTTTGTCGGAATCGCGGATGGCATCCAGACGTTCGAGGCCGACGATCTCAACGCGACCATTCTCTTCATAAGGATCAATGCTCGGCAGATGTGGCAGCTCACCAGCCGTACGGCCAAAGCACTCCCACGCCTCTTTCGCGGTTTCTTCAATGCGCGCATCATCCCAGTCCGGGAAGGCGAGCTTGAGATTGCGCCGGGCAGTTTTGTGCGTGCTGGTCAATGGGCCAGCCTTGCGGAAGAACCAGCCTCCAAAGTCTGAGGCGCGGTCCACCCCCATCAGTTTGAAGGGCGTCCAATAGATGACATCCCACGCAATAGATTCGATGCGCCAGAGGAGTTTCTGGCGCCAGCCCGCACGGTTTTCTACGTCTTTTGAGCGGATGTATTGCTGCTCGGATGTCATGTCGTTTTCCCATTGAGCGGCTGGAATAAGCGCTCTAACGCGGAAAGGTCAAACACCGCATGCACGGGGTGGGTCAAAATATCTTTTCGCTGGTCTTCGTTCAGCCGGACATAATCCTTCTCCGTCGTGATGAGACGGGCGTTTCGCTCGCCTGCAAGACGGGTCAGATATTCAATATCCGATGCGCTGAAACTGTGGTGGTCCGGGAAGGGGATAGCATCGACCAGCTCTGCGCCTTCAGACGTTAGCGTGTCGAAGAATTTCTGAGGTCGCCCAATGCCTGCAAAAGCGACGAGTGGGCCGTGAGGCGGCGGACCATTTGAAACGGTCTGACCTTTCAGAACGGGGCCGTTGAAGGCGCGAACTTCTGGAATGTCATGGGCGGGCTCGCCCATAATGATCACGGCATCGGCGCGTGAGAGGCCAGGTTCGACAGGTTCTCGCAGCGGTCCTTTCGGAAACACCATGCCATTGCCGACCGGGTTGCCGCCATCAATGATGATGATGGACAGATCCTTCTTCAGGGTCGGGTTCTGATGGCCGTCATCCATGATGATGATGTCCACGCCGTCCTGCGTCATGGCTTTGGCGGCCTCGACGCGATCCTTCCCGATCCAGGCTTCTCCGGAACAGGCGAGCATAAGCGCTTCATCACCAACGGCTTCAGCCGAATGGTAGGATGGGTCGACTTTGACCGGGCCTTCGAGCTTGCCTTTATAGCCGCGCGAGAGCGAGGCTGTGCGCAGGCCCTGTTCAGACAGCGCCCGACGAATTGCTGCCACAACGGGTGTTTTGCCCGATCCGCCTACGGTGAGGTTCCCGATGCAAATGACTTTCGCACCAACGCTTTCAGCTTCGGTTGTGCGGATGCGGCGTTCGCCCGCCCATGCGTAGAGCGCTGAAACTGGCGTGAGGAGCAGGCGTGTGATGGGTGCAGCGCGGCGTGAATAACGGTCCCGCTCATGCCAGAAGGATGGCTCCTTCATCAGCTGCGCCTCGTCTTCAGGGCGCGTAGCACGGCATCGCGCGCCATGACGAGCGGCTTCTCACCGGCAAGGTAAGAGACAAGCTTTGTCGGGCTTGGTTTGTATTCAGCCTCATGCTGAAGCCATGGAAGTGCGGCCTCGGCAAGCTCTGTACTGTTCGAGACGATTGCTGCTGCATCGGCCTCAACCATGTCGGCATATTCAGTCTTGAAATTGTCGACTTCTGGCAGGGAGAGTACAAATTTTTCGAGCTTGAGCGGTTCGATCGGATTGTGCCCCAGCACGCCGGAGCCGGGCAGCCCGCCGCCCATGAACACGACATCGGCAAGCCTGATCCAAAGGCCCAGCTCACCCAGCGTATCGCAGATCCAGACGGCATCAGCTGGTGCGGGCTTTCCATCCTGAAAGCGGTGATAGATCGGATGCTCTGCCAGTGTCATCAACAAGTCGCCGCCCCGTTCAGGATGGCGCGGCGCCACGATGAGAACGGCTTCAGGCAGGACGTTGAGGATTTTGTTATAGGCTTTGAGCGCCATGTCTTCTTCGCCGGGATGGGTAGAAAGCGCGGCGAATACCGGGCGCTTGCCCAGAACCACTTGCAGCTTTGAAAGCTCAGCCGTGTCCACTGGGAGTTCCGGGGCGGCATATTTGATATTGCCCGGCATTTTGACCCGGTTGCCTGTGAGGTATTTCAGGCCGTCAGCTGTGCGCATATTCGCGGCGAGGATCGGATCAAACCCGCCAAAGACCTTCTTTGCCAGCTTTGGAAAACGTTCCCAGCCTTCAAAGCTTTTCTCGGTCATACGCGCATTGATGAGCATGCGAGGAATGCGCTTTTTATCCAGCTTGGCGACCATGTTCGGCCAGACATCGCTCTCAGCAAAGATCGCCACATCGGGTGCCCAATGCTTCAAAAAACGCTCGGTCGAGAAGGGGGTGTCGATGGCCGCCATCTGATGGATGAGGCCATCCAGATTGCGTCGCTCGATCAGCTCAGTGGAGGTGCGTGTCTGCGTGGTGATGATGGCATTGAGGTCTGGCTGTTCCTTGCGCAGGGCTTCGAAGAGCAGCATCAGCACCTGGCTTTCACCAATGCTCGCGCCATGCATCCAGATCAGCTTGCCGGTCGGGCGCTTGCGGCTTGGATATCCACGACGCTCCTGAAGGCGGGCCGCATCTTCCTTGCCGGATTTGACGCGCTTGTTCAGCACAAAGGGCAGAAACGGGTCGAGGCCCGACGTGAAAGTACGGTATGCGAACAGGCTGAGCGTCATGAGGCGGTCTCCTCAGCAAGTGGTTCTGGCGGCTCATATGTGCCGCCAACCAGTTCCTCTGCGCGCTGCGTCGCGGCGTTCAGAGCAAGCTCTACCTTGAGGCGGATCTCTTCAGCAGGCACATCGCGCGGCGCATCAATAATATCACCAATAACTATGGCGCCCTTCGTAAAAGGGAAGGGCAGGACGAAATGGTCCCAGCTATTGAAGCGATGGGCCGGGCTGCTCGCCAGAGCATAAGTGACGATTTTGGCATTCTTGCGCTGAGCCAGAAGCGCGACACCAAGGCTGGCGCGCTGACGTGGGCCGCGTGGTCCATCCACGGTAATGCAGACCGCACCGCCCTGACCGAGCAGATCGCCCGTTTCGCGAATGGCCGCTGCGCCGCCCTTATTCTTGTTCTGCTTCTTCTTATTGCCGGATGAGCCACGAATAACTTTCAGGCCCAGTTTCTCTGCTGCACGCGCGACGAATTCACCGTCGCGGGAGAGCGAGATCATAATGGCGAGTTTGCCCTTACTGCCTGCACGGTGGCGCATATAGCGGGTCCAGCCGACAGGGAGCAGAAGAATGCGCGAATGCCAGCTGGCTGCAATAATGCCCTCTTCGCCATCCCACAGCGGAGTAACTTTATCGAGGCCTTCTACAGTCCATCTGTTCGTTCGACCGATCAGGGCCATATAAGCCCAGATCAGGAAGGCGAGTGTGGATTGCACTGGTCCTGAGCGCAGAATTGACTTCATCTGTTTCGCCTTACTCCGTGTTGTTCTTCTGCGCAAACCGGTAAAACGTACATTTACCTCACAAAAGGGCTGGGCTAAGGCGCTCTCATGTTTCGCAAAACACCAGAATCCAAGGCCAGACGCCGCGCTAAAGAAGCGGCTAAAGGGCCGATTGACCTTGCAACGCCTGAGGGACGCAAACGCGCGAACAATGAACTCTATTGGGGAGATCATGGTTTTCTGCGCATGAGGTTCCAGAATTTGCACCAGATCTCGCCGGAGATGTGGCGCGGAAATCAGCCCTCGCCAAAGCAGGTGGAAGAACACGCCCGACTGCGGGGGATCAAAACCATCATCAATCTGCGCGGCGAAAGCCCGAAAGGCTATTACCTTCTGGAGAAGGAAGCCTGCGAAGCAAACGGGATTGAGCTGGTCGATTTTCAGGTCTTCTCGCGCGATACGCCTACGCGGGAAAAAATCCTCGAGGCCAATGAGCTGTTCAAGCGTATTGAGTATCCGGCCTTCATGCACTGCAAATCCGGGGCGGACCGGGCTGGGCTGATGTCTGTGCTTTACAAACTGTTGCGCGAAGGCGTGAGCGTTGAAGAGGCACAGGAACAGCTCTCGCTGAAATACCTGCATGTGAAGCATGGCAAGACAGGCGTGCTGGATGCCGTGTTTGAAGTTTATGCCGCGTTTAATGCGGAGACGCCGATTTCATTCCTCGATTGGGTCGAAAACCATTACGACCGACTGGCAATCAAGGAGGCATTTCTTGCTTCCGGTCGCGCCAATCTGAAGATAGACGAGCTGATCGGACGGGAATGATCTTGTTTTTCAGCTCTGGCCTGTGGGAGGTCTGAGTTGATTTCGAATTTTGGGATATGCGTGAGTGGGAGACGCTAAATGAAGTATTTTGTCATCAACAGCTTTCGGCTGATGGTTTACCTGGTCTACCCGGCCTTCATTCTGTACGCGGGTGCGACGGGCTATATTAACGGCGAAGTTTTTGCGGACCGCCTCGGCTCAGACATCTTCCTCAACAAATATGTGTCCGCTGCATTTGGCCTGTTTCTGGGCTGGGTGATCGCGACACTGGCGGCGGGCCTCATCATCACGCTTCTGGATATTCGTGACGATGTGAACGACCTTCTGCGCATTGCAGAAGACAAATTCGACAAATAATCCTGTCCTCAGAGTTCAGCGCGCATGGCAATTGGGGCGATAGCGCTGAACTTTAGACGGTTTGTTGAGTTGCAATTTAGCCAGACGCGGTACATCTCAGTTTTATGAGTGAAATGAATTACGAACAGACGCTCGATCTTGTTATCGAGAAGGCGCTGAAAGCCGGTGCAACCCAAGCAGACGCCGCAATCGATTCCTCCAATGGTGTAGATGTTTCCGTCCGCAATGGTCAGCTTGAAACCGTTGAGCGTGATGAATCGCGTGGCATGTCGCTGCGCTGTTTTGTTGGCCAGAAACAGGCGCATGTTTCCGGCTCTGACCTGAGCCCGGATGCGATCGACGCGCTGATCGACCGATGTGTCTCCATGGCGAAGATCGCGCCGGAAGACAAATATGCCGGCATCGCTGCACCTGAAGAACTCGCAAAAGACTATCCGGATCTGAAGCTCTGGGGTGATGACCCTGTTGAAGCTGAAGTCCTGGAAGACGAAGCTATTCGCGCTGAGGCCGCTGCGCGCGCTATTCCGGGCGTTAAAGATGTTCCGGGTTCTGGCTCCAGCTGGTCGGTGAGCGAAATCTGGCTTGCGGCATCCAATGGTTTTCGCGCTCACAAGCGTGCCTCTCTTTCTGGTGTCGGCCTGTCTGCCATCGCTGAGAAAGACGGCGTGATGGAGCGCGACTATGAGAGCTATACCTCGCGTCGCCGCGAAGACCGCCCATCGCCGGAAGAGATTGGCCGCGTTGCCGGTGAGCGCACCGTTGCGCGTCTGGGCGCTGAAAAGCTCTCCAGCCAGAAAGCGACTGTCTTCTATGATCGCCGCGTCTCTGCCAGCCTGATCGGTTCATTCATTGGTGCGATTTCCGGTGCCGCGATTGCGCGCGGAACGTCCTTCTTGAAGGATAAAATGGGCGAGCAGGTGTTCGGCAACGGCATTGAGCTTATCGATAATCCGTTTCTTGAATATGGCCTTGGCAGCCGCAGCTTTGACGGCGAAGGTCGTCCAGTGCAGCTGACCAAGCTGGTTGAAGACGGTCGCCTCACACAATGGCTGCTGAACGGCCCTTCTGCGCGCCAGCTTGGCCTTAAGCCAAATGGATTTGCCTCTGCAGGCTTTGGTGACCCGCCGGGTATCGCCACTTCGAACCTGCACCTTACGCCGGGCGAGAAATCCCCTGAAGAGCTGATCAGTTCTGCGGGCAAAGTGCTGCAGATCACCGAAATGTTCGGGCCAAGCATCAACGCCAATACGGGCGATTATTCCGTGGGCGTTTCCGGCTATTGGCATGATGGCGAAGGCAATCGCGTTCCGGTGTCTGAGATTACAGTCGCAGATAATCTGATCGATATGTTTGCCCGCATGATCCCGGCCAGTGATCTGGAATTCCGCAATCGCACAAATGCGCCAGGTCTTCTCATTGAAGGAATGACGATTGCCGGACGCTGATCTGCAGGCTGATCTGAATCTCCTGCGGGACGCCGCCCTTGAGGCCGGCAGTATTGCGATGACCTATTTCCGGACCGAACTGAAGGTCTGGGACAAAGAACCGGACCACCCCGTCAGTGAAGCCGATCTGGCGGTGAATGATCATCTGGAAAAGAAACTTCGGGGTGCCCGGCCAGACTATGGCTGGCTGTCTGAAGAAACGGCGGATACGCCAGACCGGCTAATGCGTGATCGTGTCTTCGTTGTTGATCCGATAGATGGCACGCGCGCCTTTTTGCAGGGCCAGCCGCATTTCTGTATCGCGCTTGCTGTTCTGGAATATGGCCAGACCGTCGCGGCCGCGATCTATGCACCCGTCTTCAATGAAATGTTTCTGGCGGCGGCGGGGCAGGGCGCCACGCTGAATGGCGAGCCCATTCTGGCCAGCCTTAAAACCTCGCTTGATAAAGCCCGCATTATTGCCGACCGCCGCGTGTTCGAACCTGAACACTGGCCAGACCCGTGGCCGGATCTGGTCTTTCCGGATGTCACACCAAACGCCACCGCCTATCGCATGGCGCTGGTCGCAGATGGCCGCTGGGACGCGGTTGTTGTCCTGCGTAATAAGTTCGATTGGGATGTCGCTGCGGCAGCTCTGATCATCGCAGAAGCGGGCGGCGCAGTGAGTTGTCATATTGGTGACGAATTTCTGTTTAACCAGAAAGTCGCATTACAACGGAGCTTGATTGCAGGCGGGCCAGTGATACACGAACAAATTGTGGCACGCATGAACCACTTGGTTCTGCCAGAACCCGGCGACTCGTGATAACGCCAGCCCTGAAGATTTTTGAGCGGAGACAGACCCGATGAGTGACTCAGCCTCGACACAGCCCCAGCTCCTTCACCTCGTAATTGGTGGCGAGCTGAAAGACGTAACCGATTTCGAATTTGAAGATCTGAGCAAGATTGATTTCGTCGGTGCATTTCCGAATTACAAAACAGCTTACGACGCTTGGAAGAATGCTGCGCAGCGCACAGTAGACTCTGCTGAAACGCGTTACTTCATTCTGCACGCGCACAAGCTGCTTGATCCCGAAACGGGAGCTCACCATAGCGTCTGATACGAGTGAGCCCGAAAAGGCGGGGCTGACCCGCCTTTTTCGAAAGTTCTTTGCACCTCATCTGAGATGGTTCCTGGGCGGAACGCTCGCAGCTGTTCTGACATCGCTTGCCGGTGTCTCTCAGATGGTGCTTGTCAAATTTGTCGGCGATGCTCTGCAATCGCTGATCGGTGCTGAGATTGATCCGGAAAGTCTGATCTGCCGGTTTGGTGTTCCCGGCATCACGCTGATCATCTTTTTGACGGTCGGCATTGTGGTCGCGTCAATTGTGCGATCTATCTCGCTTTATGGCATGACGCTTCTCAACAATACCGGTGTGCAACGCTCGCTGGTGGATGTGCAGGATGCGCAGTTTGCCAGCCTCACCCATGGTGATTTTGCGCGTCTGAATGCGGCAGCGTCTGGTGACTTTGTTTCCCGTTTTATCAACGATACGAACGCCATGCGCGATGCGGGCCTGCGCGTTGCGAACAATCTGACCAAGGGCATTGTCTCTGTGGTTGGTGCATTCATTTCCATGCTGCTCATCGACTGGCAGCTGACACTCATTCTGATCATCGCTTATCCGATTGCATTTGGGCCGGTGATTGCGCTTGGAAATTCAGTGCGCAAACGGGCCAAGACCGCGCAGAAACAGGTGGGAGAGATTACCTCGCTCCTCTCTGAAGGCTTTCAGTCGGGGCGCGTCGTGAAGGCCTATGGTCTGGAAGACTATCAGACGGGCCGAATGGGCCGTGGCTTTTCTGAGCGTGCACGGCTCTATTTGAAAGTTCTGGCCGATAAGGCCGCTGTTGACCCTATTCTTGAAGTGACGGGCGGCATCGCCATTGCGGGCGTGCTTGCATTTTCTGCATGGCGGATTGCGCAGGGCGATTCCACGCTGGGTGATTTTATCGGGTTTCTTGGGCTGATCGGCCTTGCCGCGCCGGAGATCCGCGCGCTTGGCACGCTGAACGCTGTCGCGCAGGAAGGCGGCGCAGCTGCTGATCGTGTGTTTGAAGTGTTGGAGGCTGAGACCCGTGTGGAAGACGCTCCGGATGCTGCGCCTCTGGGCGAGGTGAAGGGGGCTATCAGCTTTGAGGATGTGCAGTTCGCCTATCCGGATGGAAGTCTCGCGCTGAAGGGGCTGAGCTTTGACGTTCAACCGGGTGAGACGGTTGCGATTGTGGGCCCAAGCGGGGCTGGCAAATCAACCATCTTCAATCTTCTGCTTCGCCTCTATGACCCGACCAGCGGCGCTGTGAAGCTCGATGGGAAGACTGTGTCCGGCCTGCGCGGCGCGGATGTGCGCGGCGCCATGGCATTGGTTGCGCAGGATGCAGCGCTGTTCGACGATACGGTTGCGAATAATATCGGTCTTGGGCGGTTGGGCGCAGACCGCTCTGAGATTGAAGCGGCTGCGCGCCACGCCAATGCCGCCGACTTTATTGCCAATCTGTCTGATGGCTATGAAACTCAGGTGGGCGAGTTTGGTCGAAACCTTTCCGGCGGACAGCGCCAGCGCATTGCCCTCGCGCGCGCCATTCTGCGAGATGCACCTATTCTGCTGCTGGATGAGGCGACGTCGGCACTGGATGCAGAAAGCGAAGCGCGCGTTCAGGCCGCGCTGTCAGACTTTTCAGAAGATCGTACCACGCTGGTCATCGCCCACCGTCTTTCAACGGTACGCAATGCAGATCGTATTCTGGTTCTGGAAGATGGCCGCGTGGTCGAAAATGGCCGCCATGATGAGTTGATCACTCTGGGCGGGGTCTATGCCCGACTGGCCGAACTTCAGCTCAGCTAGCCGTTTCCATCGGATATTCATTTGCGGCGGTGCGTAGAAAGTTGGCGAGCTTTTCAGCGTCTTCAGCGCCCTGAGCGAGCACCTTACGGTTCGCGATAAAGGTCGGAACGCCCGTAATGCCGACCTGGCGGAACATGGCTTCTTCCTGCTGAACATTTTCAAGGTCAGCATCGCCTTTGAGAAGATCTGCTACCAGCGCCCGGTTCAGCCCGATGTCCTCCCCAATATCTGCGAGCGTTTCCAGGTCGCCAATATCGCGGTGGTCGGTGAAATAGGCTTTGAAGAGCGCTTCCTTGGCCGCCAGCCCGTTATCCTGCCCCTGTGCCCAGCGTAGCAGGCGGTGCGCATTGATCGTGTTCGGACGCATTGGAATGCCGGAAAAGTGGAAGGGAATGCCCTCCGCCTCGCCATATTGTTCCAGCGCTTCGCGCATAGCGGAGAACCGGTCTTTCTGCGCGCTGGCCTCGGCTTCGCCGACGCCGCCGAATTTGGCGGTCATATAGTCTTTATAGGGCATGCCTTCAGCCGGGACGGTCGGGTCCAGCTGATACGTGCGGAAGATCACTTCCGTTCTGAATTCATCCTGCGTGATGTGCATCGCCTCATAAAGACGACGCAGGCCCAGCCAGCACCATGGGCAGACGAGATCGGATACCATTTCAACGAGTACAGTCATGTCCGGCAGGGTGCATGGAAATTTTGCCCCTGTCACTGTGCTGTACGCAAACGTGATGTATAAGGCGTTTGGTAACCGGTGTCATTTCAGTGATTCCGGGCTATTTTGAAAATCACATAGTCCCCTAATAAGATAAAATCTGGAGGAAGAGGGATGCGGAATCGCCATTGTAAGATTGTTTCGACGATCGGGCCGGCCAGTTCATCGCCAAGCATGCTGCAGCTCATCCATGAGGCGGGTGTCGACGTGTTCCGGCTGAATATGAGCCATGGTCAGTATGACAAGCTGCGGGGCGTTGTGACGGCCATTCGTGACATTCAGGAAGAAACGGGCACTGCGATGGCCATCTTCGCTGACCTTCAGGGGCCCAAAATCCGCACCGGTACATTTGCGGACGGATCAATCAAACTGCGTTATGGACAGGAATATGATCTGGTGAACGCCAAATCCTCTGATGATGAAGGCGTTATTCCCGTGCCGCATCCGGAAGTCTTCGCCGCGCTGGAAGAGGGCGACATGATCAAACTGGATGATGGCAAGCTTCAGATGAGTGTTGTCTCCAAAGAGGGTGAGCATATCCGCGCGCGTGCAATCTCCAGCGGTACGCTGTCTGACCGGAAGGGGATTAATCTTCCAGGCCGTTCCCTGCCGATCTCTGCGCTGACAGAGAAAGACCGCGAAGACCTCGATTTCGCCCTGTCGCTCAATGTGGATTATATCGCGCTCTCCTTCGTGCAGCGCGCGGAAGATGTGAAAGAGGCGCGCGCCCTTATTGGCGATAAAGCGGGCATCATCTCCAAAATTGAAAAGCCTCAGGCTATGGATCATCTGGATGCGATCATTGAGGCCTCAGATGCCATTATGGTTGCGCGGGGCGATCTGGGCGTTGAATGCCCGGTGGAAGAGGTGCCGATCATGCAGCGCCGCATTATCCGCGCCTGCCGCCGTGTGGGTAAGCCGGTCATCGTTGCAACGCATATGCTGGAATCCATGGTGGAATCCTCAGCGCCGACACGTGCGGAAGCCTCCGACATTTCAACGGCGGTCAATCAGGGCGCTGATGCGGTCATGTTGTCGGCGGAAACAGCGGTTGGGCGCCACCCTCAGACGGCGGTTGCGATTATGGACCGGATCATCACGGCCACAGAGAAAGACCCCGAAACCAATTGCTATAACATCTTCCATAGCGAGGAAGACCACCACTCAACGGCCGATGCGGTGAGCCTGTCGGCGCGCCGTATCACCGAGGTTCTGGAGTGCCGGTTTGCGATTGCCTACACGAACACAGGCTCTACGGCGCGCAGGCTGTCTCGCGACCGCCCACATGCGCCAATTCTTGCAGCGACGCCTCATGCAGACGTGGCTCAGTCTCTTTCGCTCTGTTGGGGGGTGAAAGCCCTGGTGACGGAAGACATCTCAGATTTTCGGGAGATGATTGATCGCGCAGACAAGCTGGCGGCCCAGAGCGGCGGTGAGAATGGCGAGCGCGTGGTTATTCTTTCGGGCTTTCCGTTCGGTCGGTCTGGCAAGACCAACACGCTTAAGATCAGTCGCATAGGCACTTTGGAAGACGACGCAGACTAGAGTTTCATGTCCGCTTTTTAAGCGGATGAGGATTGCCATTTTCCGTGAGCGTGCGAGCTTGTCCCCAAAATAATCAGGGAGGAGCCCGTCATGGCATTTGACGATTTCAGCGAACCGGAAACTCTGGGTATGTCGCGTGAGCGACTGGATCGTATTCCGGAGTTTTATCGCAAGAATTATCTGGATACGAAGAAGCTGCCAAACATCTCAACACTGGTCGCACGCGGTGGTGAGGTTGTGCATCTGTCCTGTCAGGGCGTGAAAGACTGGGACACGGGCGAGCCTGTCACGGCGGACACGATTTATCGCATTTATTCCATGACAAAGCCGGTGACATCTGTCGCCGCGATGATGTGTTTTGAAGAAGGCCTTTTGCGCCTCGAACACCCGGTGTCGCGCTATATTCCGTCTTTCAAAAAGCTGAAAGTCTGGAAGGGTGGTACGGCGGACGCGCCGGAACTCGTCGATTGCGAACAGGAAATGATGGTGAAGGATCTCTTCCTTCATACCTCCGGCCTGACCTATGATTTTCTTGGCCTGCATCCGGTCGAGAAGCTCTATATCGACAAGAAGGTTATCCGTAAAAATCACAGCCTCGCCGATATGTGCGAGATGCTGTCTGACATTCCTCTGCTCTTCCAGCCGGGCACGCGCTGGAATTATTCCGTTGCGATTGATGTGCTGGGTCATCTGGTAGAGATCGTCTCCGGGCAGTCGCTGGATGAATTTTTCCGCACCCGAATTTTCGAGCCGCTCGGCATGGTGGATACGGGCTTCACAATCCCAACCAGCAAGCTGGATCGGTTCGCGAGCTGCTATGCGCGCAACCCGCTGACGAAAGAAATCACGCTCGCTGATAAAGGCGATGAAACCTCCAGCTATTGCCGCGAGGGCAAAGACCCGCAGCGTCTGTTGAGCGGTGGCGGCGGGCTGGTGTCCACGCTGAGTGACTATCTCAATTTCTGCCGCATGCTGGCCGGTGGCGGTGAGCTGAATGATGTGCGCCTGCTAAGCCCGAAAACGGTCGAATACATGATGTCCAACCATCTGCCGGGCGGATCAACCATGGGCGGTATGGGCGACGAGATGTTCTCTGAAAGCAATATGGCGGGCAATGGTTTTGGACTTGGCGGCGCTGTCGTCGTCGACCCGATTCTCATGAATCAGCCCTCATCAGAGGGCACGTTCAGCTGGGGTGGTCTGGCGTCTACCTTCTTCTGGATTGACCCGGAAGAGGATATGATCGGCATTCAGATGACGCAGATGATCCCATCATCGTCCTATCCGATCCGTCCTCAATTCCAGCAGCTTGCCTATGCGAGCATTATTGTCTGATGCGTCACGGCATAGCCCGATGAGATGATGCCGTTCAGGTTTCAGATGTCGGGCTCGCCAGCGAACAAATTCTGATCGGCGGGGCGTACATAATCGCGAAGGTCGGCCTGAGGAATGGTGAGGATAAACTCTCCCATCTGGATCGGTGCGATACGGCCGGCTGAGACAAACATTGCCACACCGCCAAATTTGTCTGGCTCCGTTGAGGGCAGGAAAATCAGCGGCGGTCCGCCAAAGAAGGGCAATGGGCCGCCCTGAGAACAATTTAGCCGCGTACCGTTGAGGGTGGCATCGCTCGTCGTCGCGCGAAGGTCGTCCAGAAGAGCGTTGCAGACGAGCGTCGCAAGCGCCTGTTCGCTTTCTGCATCGTTGAGAAACAGATCTGATGCTGCCGCGCCAAGCCCTTCTTCTGTGTTCACCAGGGTGGCGGCATATTGAAGAAGCGAGTCTTCATTGCCGACCTGAATATAGTCCGTTCGAAGAATGCTGACATACGGACCGGCCGATGCAGTTCTCTCAAAGAGTATTTCCACCCATACATCGGCATCGCCAATCTGCTGGGCCTGCGCGCCATATGAGGCGGCAATAGAGGGCTGGCTTGCCATAATGGCATCATGGATGGCGCTGCCGGGTTCAATGCCTTGCGCATGCGCGCGATAGGTTAGTCGGCCCTGAGTGGCTTCAAAGAGAAGGTGATCATCTGAAGGGGTATCAGTTTCACCTCCAGTGAACCGGGCCAGTTCAGTATCGAACTGCTCTAAAAGGTCAGGCGTGAAGATATAGAGCGCGAGCATGGCCGCGCCGCCGACAACAAAACCAATAATCCCGGTGAAAATGAGCCCAACAGGGGAGCCGCGTTTGATCTTGTCTCGTCGTGCCAATGCCCCATCCCCCCGGATATCGTGCCTGCGCTATCCTAAATTCATCAGGGCAACGGTCACAACGACGCCGAAGACAATCAACAGTCCCGCATCGCGATTTGATTTGAAAATGAACAACGCAACGCCATCGCCCTTGGATTTGAGCATGACCAATTGCCAGACCAGATGGCAGAGAAAGGCGAGCGTGATCATCACGCCAGGCACGCGTGGTCCGCCATAAGACAGCGCCAGTCCAATCAAAAGGGCACATAGCCCGTAAATGCCTGCGACAGCTGGAATGGTGTGATCGCCGAACAGGCGTGCTGTGGATTTGATGCCAACCAGAGCGTCGTCTTCTACATCCTGACGGGCATAGATCGTGTCATATCCAATCGTCCAGGCGATCAGACCCAGATAGAAAAGTACCGGCCAGAGAAGGTCATTTCCGCCAGCGGTGAGATAGCCCACCGGAAAGCCCCAATTGAACGTCATGCCTAGCCATGCCTGTGGCCACCATGTGATGCGCTTCATAAACGGATATGCGATGACCAGCGGCATGGACAGCATGGCGACGATCTTCGCGTCCAGCGGCAGGAACAGCCAGACCGCCAGACCGACCAGCAGCTGAACAGCCAGCCAGAGATAGGCCTCGGTCCGGGTGACAGCACCGGATGGCAGTGGTCGTTCTGCTGTGCGTGCAACCTGTTTATCAAGGTCCTGATCGGCCAGATCATTGATCGTGCAGCCTGCACCGCGCATGGCGATAGAGCCAATGGCGAACAGAATGCCATAAAACAGATTGAGCGGTTGCCAGCCCTCGTCGAGCGCGCCGAAGGCAAGTCCCATCCAACACGGTATGGCAAGCAGCCAGATGCCGATCGGGCGGTCTACGCGTGACAGGCGGGCAAAACCCTGAAATTTCTGCGGCAGACGGTCCACCCATGACGGTGGGGCATCTGCTGGTCGGGTTGTTTGCGCAGTCATTCTTTCACCTCAGGCGGGTCTGACGAGTCATAGCCACTAGTATATCTGTTTTTCTTGTTATTTATGAAGAGGAATGCCAAAGGAAACTTATGAGCTCTCGCCCCAGATTGTTTGTTCCGACCGACCTTGCGGCAGGCGGACCCGTAGCCCTCGATGAGGGCCAGTCGAAATACCTGTTCCGGGTTATGCGCCTTCAGGTTGGCGATGAAGTTCGGGTGTTTAATGGTCGCCATGGCGAATGGCTGGCCAGGGTCTCTGAAATACTCGGTAAATCTGCGGGTATTCTGAAGGTCGAAGAACAACTTCGACAGCAGAAAAAGCTGACCGATCTGAACCTGTTGTTTGCGCCTTTGAAGAAGACGCGTACCGATTTCGTGGTCGAAAAGGCTACAGAGCTGGGCGTAGAAGTCATTCAGCCGGTCATCACTGAATACACCCAGTCAGAGCGTGTTCGTACGGATCGCCTGTCAAATCTTGCGATGGAAGCTGCCGAGCAGACAGAGCGTCTCAACATGCCGCGCGTCCGTGACAGCATGCACCTCATTCAGGCTTTGCAGGATCTGCCTCGTGATGGCCGATTGTATTACTGCGATGAGCGGGGTGATGATGAGAATGAAGAATGGGGCGGTGATGAAAACCGCGCGCGCCCTATGGCTGAAGTGCTCATGGAGCACGGCAAAGGCTCTGCGGCTATTCTGATCGGACCGGAAGGTGGATTCTCACCGAAGGAACGCAAAATGCTTCGCAGTATGGAAGGCGTTTATCCGGTTTCTCTCGGCCCACGTATCTTGCGGGCAGAGACGGCGGCGATTGCCGCGCTGACCCTGTATCAGGCCATTTGTGGTGACTGGAAAGCGGTTGCAGATGGAACCGGCCTGGACGAATAGTCCGCCGCTTCCATCCACATATTCCGTTTTTAGATGGTTGGCTCTTTGCGGAAGACTTCCTCGTCGAGCTCACCTTCCCATTTCGCAACAGCTGAAGCGACTGCGGCGTCACCTGTGACGTTTGTCATGGTGCGCATCATGTCGAGCAGACGGTCAAACGGGAAGATCATGGCAATGATCACCAGTGACTGTTCGGCGCTGACGCCGATCGAGCCTAGAACGGCCGCCGCCAGAAGAAGGCCCGCGCTTGGGATTGCCGCTGCGCCAATAGAGGTAAGTGTCGCGCCCAGAGCGACTGAGAAGTACATGGCGGGCGTCATGTCGATACCCAGTGCCTGTGCCGCAAACAGGGCGACCAGACCCAGATAGATCGCTGTACCATCCATGTTGACGGTCGCGCCGACGGGCAGAACGGACGCGGCAACAGACTTCTTCACGCCAAGGTTCTCAGAGACGTTTTCAATCGTAACCGGAAGCGTACCTGCGCTGGACGCGGTAGAATAGGCAACGGCCTGAGCGTCGCGAATGCCGCCGAAGAAGCGCACGAATGGAAGTCCCAGAATGCCTTTGACAATGCCGAGGCCATAAACCAGAACCATGTGAATGGCGCAGGCAAGGTAGAGCGCGATTGTAAGCATGCCGAGATTGAACAGGATTTCGACGCCCTTGGTCGCCATGACCCAAGCCATAAGGAAGAACACGCCGAATGGCGCCAATTCCATCACCATAATGGTGACTTTCATCATGACTTCGGCAGCAGATTCGATCGCGGATTTGATTGGCGTCGCTTTTTCTTTTGCCATCAGGCAGCCCACGCCGAAAATGATCGCGAAGAAGATAATGCCGAGAACGTCCTGACGGGCGAGAGCCTCAGCTGGGTTCGTCGGGATGATCGCCAGAATTTTATCGGCGAAGCTCGCATCAGCCGCAGACGCCGCCGCAATTCGAGAGCTGACAGCGCTCTGAGAGCCTTCGTCGGCCAGAATTTCCACACCATTGCCCGGTTGGAAAATCGTGCCCATGAGCAGGCCTATGGTCACAGCAATGAAGGTTGTGCCGAGGTAAAGACCAATCGCGCGGCCACCAAGGCTGCCGAGCTTTTTCGGGTCGCCCATCGCCGTCACACCCGCAACGAGCGTGGTGAAAATCAGCGGTACGACCAGCATTTTAATGAGGCGGACAAAGCCATCGCCAAACGGTTTTAGCCAGGTGTTAGCGAAATTCGCGACGCCCTCTGAATTGCCGCTCCATTCGCCAGCCGGATAATAAAGCGCAAGGCCCACAATGAGGCCGAGTGCCAGACCGAGCATGACCCGTTTCCAGAGCGTGATTTGTGTCCAGGCTTTCATCAAGCTTCCCCTTGTGACCAATAAGGGGCTGACACTAATCGCTGAGTCCCTGAAAGCAACTCACGTCTTGGAGGGCATCAGGCAAGAACATGTCCCTGCCTGATATTTCGCCCTGATGATGGTAAATGAGGCTATGCCTTAACTTCAGTATTATGAGCAGCCATCAGATCCGCGAAACGGCGGAAGATGTAGAAGCTGTCCTGTGGGCCGGGGGACGCTTCCGGGTGGTGCTGAACTGAGATGATCGGCTTGCCTTCTACGCTGAGGCCGGAGTTCGTGCCGTCAAACAGAGAGACGTGAGACTGCTCTACGCCAGCGGGCAGGGTTTCCGGGTTCACGGTGAAGCCATGGTTCATGGAGACGATCTCTACCTTGCCGGTGGAGAGGTCTTTGACCGGATGGTTCGCGCCATGGTGGCCCTGAGGCATTTTCATAGTCTGCGCGCCGAGTGATAGTGCCAGAAGCTGGTGGCCGAGGCAGATACCGAGAATAGGCGTGCCCGATTCGATCAGCGCTTTGATGGTTGGAACGGCATATTCGCCCGTCGCGGCCGGGTCGCCCGGGCCGTTGGACAGCACAATACCATCTGGCTTGAGCGCCAGAACGTCTTCGGCCGTCGAATTGCCCGGCAAAACCGTGCAACGCGCGCCAGCCTCAGAGAGGTTGCGCAGAATGTTTTTCTTCACGCCGAAGTCCAGAACCACGACGTGGTGGGCGGCATCATCCAGAGGCGTGAAGCCGGATTCCCATTTCCAGTTTTGTTCAGAATGGGCATAGCGCGCGAGCGGGCCAACGACTTTGGCAAGGTCAGCGCCTTCAACGCCTTCGAATGCGTCCAGCTCTTTGCACAGGTCTGCGATGGAGACCGTCTCGTCAGAGGCGATGTTCGCGATAATGCCGTTCACCATGCCGGTTTCACGGATTTTCCGGGTGATGGCGCGGGTGTCCACGCCAGACAGGCCGACAATGCCTTTGCGGCGCAGCCAGGCATCGAAATGGTCAACAGCGCGCCAGTTTGATGGTGAGGTGATAGGAGCCCGGAAGATGGCGCCGCGTGCAGCGCGGGCGGCCTGAGGGGAGCTTTCCTCATGGTCGTCAGCATTCGCGCCGACATTGCCAATATGCGGGAAGGTGAAGACGATCGTCTGTGAAGCATAGGACGGATCGGTCAGGATTTCCTGATATCCGGTGATCGCCGTGTTGAAGCAGACTTCTGCAGTTGCGGTACCTTCTGCCCCGCTACCTCGCCCGAAAAAGACTTCGCCGGTTGCCAGCACCAGTGCGCCGGTGGCTTCAATCAACTCTTGATCATCGGTAAGGAAAGGCATAATACGGCAACCTTGTTCAGTTAGAGGGCGGTGAGGTCCGCCGGGCAAACGCGCGAGGGGTAGAACTCGTGGGAACAATCGTCAAGCTGGTTACGTAGTACAATTACAACGTTTTTCGCGTAACCTGACTTGGAAGCCAAAGAGAAGCACTGATTCCTATATGACAGAGCAGAAGTTACATGCGCCTAAGCTGCGCGCCATGCTGGAAGCTGACCTTGCGAAAGCCGAAGCGACGGAAGCTGATTCCGTCGAGGTTTCCACGCTGCGCCTCGTAATGTGCGCCGTACATGACCGTGATGCCGATGCCCGTGCGCATGACCAGTGCCAGGGCTGTGATGATTCAGTTATTCAGGATGTGCTGAGCCTGATGGTTCGCCAGCGTGAAGAGTCTGCTGATCGCTATGAAAATGCTGGCCGCATCGAAATGGCTGACCGCGAGCGCGAAGAAGCTGAGGTTATTCAGCGTTATCTTCCTAAGCCTCTCGAAGGTAAAGAGCTTGAAGCGGTGATTGGCGGCGTGATTGATGATCTTGAAGCGCGAAGCCTCAAAGATCTTGGTCGCTGCATGAACGAGCTGAAAGCGCGCTATCCGGATTGTCTGGACCCGCGCGAAGCAGGCAAAAAAGTAAAAGCCGCACTGGGCTGACAGCAAAAGCGCGTCCTACCAGACGCCCTTGCTGATTCCAGTCCACAAATATCCGAATAAGGTTGGTGCAAAGTACTGCTTTGACGGCATTTCGCGTTTGTATGGCGTGAGTGTGCCATTCAGTGCGTCGCGCATGGCGTTCAGCACAATCTCACGGCTGCCAGAGGCAATGCGCCAGATATAGGTGTGGAAATTATCGCCCGGGCGGGTTTTGACCTGAGACTGATAGAGAATATCACCTGTATCCACGCCTTCGTCGACAAGATGTACCGTCGCGCCGAAATGTTCAGGCTCGCCATTGGCCAGTGCGAAATAGCCGCCAAACATGCCGCGATAAGCCGGGTTGATGCCTGAGTGATAGTTGATGAAAGGCGCGTTCACGCTGCGCAGGGTCTTTTTACCGATCATGCGGCAGTTGATCACAAACACAGCCTTTGGCGCATAGCGAGTGAGGGCCTCACGGGCGGCCTCACTGTTGACGCTTGGCACTTCGGTGACTTCGAGGCCTTCAGGCATGTCCGGTTCAAGGTCATGCTCTTCAATCATCTGATCAATCAGCTCATGGGTTTTGCGCTTGGTGAGCTTCATCGGCAGACGCGCAGCCTGCATGCTGGCCACTGTAACAGGGCCAAGCATTTTCAGGCGACGTTTCCAGAAAGTCTTGGAGGGTTCGCCATCTTCCACAATGACAGGGAAGTCGCCGAATTCCTTGCGCAGGGCATTCACCATGATCCATGCGTGCGGGGCGTCCCCGACCAGTGCAACGAATGGGTAGTGTCCAGACATGATACATCTCCAAGTGATTCAATCACAGAGATGCAAAAACCGTGCGGAAGGGTCAGCTAATCTTGATCTGGATCAATAGCCCGGACCATGTTCGTCCAGACCGATACGAGAAATATCGTATGGCGTCGTCTGGTACATATTGCTGATCCAGTTGCCGAATAGAAGGTGGGCGTGCGAGCGCCAGCGGTTCATGGGCTTCTTCGCGGGGTCATTATCCGGGAAGTAATTATACGGCATCTGAATAGGCTTACCGGCATCAAGATCGCGGAAATACTCTTCGGCCAGCGAAGTGGAATCATACTCGATATGATTGAACACATAGAGCCGGTTCTTGTGCCGCTCATGCACGATACAAAGGCCGGTATGAGAGGAATTCATCAGAATTTCGAGGCCATCGGTGTTGCGCACATCTTCTGCCCGACATTCCGTCCAGCGTGAAACCGGGATCATGAAGTCATCGGAAAAGCCATTCATATAAGGCGATGCCGGGTTCAGATTCTGATGTCGATAGACGCCAAACGCTTTGGTATCGAGAACGTATTTTGGCACTTTGTGGAAGTGCCAGATGGCCGCCATCGCACCCCAGCAGATGTTCATGGTCGAATGAACATTCGTCGCCGTCCAGTCGAGGATTTGTTGTAGTTCTTCCCAATAGGTGACGTCTTCAAACTCAAGGGTTTCAACCGGCGCGCCGGTGACGATGAAGCCGTCAAACTTCTGGTCCTTCACCTGTTCCCAGGTGTGATAGAAGGACAAAAGGTGTTCCGCAGATGTGTTCTTCGGCGTGTGACCGGACAGGCGCACAAGCGTGAACTCAACCTGAAGCGGGCTCGCCCCCACAAGTCGGGCGATCTGCAACTCTGTGCGGATCTTGTTCGGCATGAGATTGAGAAGGCCGATACGCATCGGACGGATATCCTGACGTATTGCGACGCGCTCAGTCATCACACGCACGCCTTCGCTGATCAGGTGATCGCGGGCGGGCAGGCCATCAGGAATTCGAATAGGCATTGGCGGAACTCAGTTCACTTAAAAGTCAGAGGCTTAAAGCCGAACTCTTAAATGGTGTTTTCCCGCCAGATGCAAAGTTTTTGAGAAACAAAGTAAAACGCCCGCTTGGATAAGCGGGCGTTGGGTCAGGTCATTCAGGCAAGGCTGCGATTGCTGCCGCGCGTCGCGATAATCCAGACCGCGTGGACAATACCCGGAATGTAACCGAGGAGGGTCAGCAGAATGTTGATCCAGAACTGCGCGCCAAGACCGACTTGCAGGAAGACGCCAAGCGGCGGGAAAATGACGGCGAGAATGATGCGAAGAATGTCCATAAGAAATCCGTTGGTTTGTGTGTCCTGCTAAATCTACGCGCGACATCGCAAATGGTTGCGAGAATAGAACTGATTGGAGCGTGTGACTTGCCTTGAGCAGCGCTTGGCGGGAAGGTGAGGGTGGCTGAAGAGGAGCTCGGGGATGTTTTCAGGTCTGAAGTCGTTTGCAGCGCTGGGCGCGGCTATTCTGTGCTCGAGCGCGCTGAGTGCGTGCGTAAGTGTTCAGGTTGAACATGAAGAGAAGGATTTCTCTCATGTGATCGGCGCTGACCCCGTTGGCTTCGACGCTGAATTTCCACCCTCCATCGAAGAGCTGTTTCTCTATAGTCAGGATGAGCGACTGAATGGCCTGGCTTATCTGGCAAACGGCGAGGGACCGCACCCAACTGTTATTCTGCTGCATGGCTATCCGGGCAATGAGAAGAACCTCGATCTGGCGCAATATCTGCGCAATGACGGGTTCAATGTGCTCTTCTTCCATTATCGCGGTGCATGGGGCAGCGAAGGTGAGTTTTCCTTTTCCAATGTGATTGAAGACGTGGCGAGCGCGGCAGAATATCTGCGTGCGAATGCTGAGTATTATCGCGTGGATGCTTCGGCTATCACGCTGATTGGACACTCTATGGGCGGGTTTGCGGCGCTTCAGGGCGCAGCGAATGATGCTTCCATCGCTTGTGTGGCAGGCATTGCGCCGGCAGACTTCGGTCGTATTGGCGGGGCACCTGCCGAAGCACTTGAAGGCTTTTTGGCCTATTCTGATACCATGCAAATGCTGGCTGGCTGGTCTGGTGAGAAGGCCGTTTCAGAGCTTCAGGCCAATGCGGAAAGCTTCGCGCTGGCGGGCCTTGCGCCTCAAATGGTTGGCAAGTCGGTTCTGTTAATTGCGGGTGATCAGGATGCCTCTGTCTCAGCGGAAATGGTTGAGGATGTCGCCGCAGCTTATTCAGCAGAGCCCGGCATTGATGTGGAAATGATAACCCTTTCGGGTGATCACTCCTTCTCATGGTCGCGCATTGCACTTTCTGAAACGGTGCTCACCTGGATAGAGGATTGCCGCTGACCGGACCGGATAATGGATTGTTGATATGACTGATCTGACTGCGCTGATTGCCGCCCTGCCGAAGGCTGAACTCCATCTTCATCTGGAAGGTTCGCTTGAGCCGGAAATGATGTTTGCACTGGCCAAACGAAATGGGGTGAAGCTGAAATATGGCTCCGTGGAGGAGATCCGCGCAGCCTATGATTTCTCAAATCTGCAGGACTTTCTGGACCTTTATTATCAGGGCATGGGCGTTTTGCTCACCGAAGCTGATTTTTACGATCTGACCTTTGCTTATCTGAAGCGCGTTCATGCCGATAATGTGAAACATGTGGAGGTCTTCTTCGACCCGCAGGCCCATATGGAACGGGGCGTCAGTTTTGAAACGGTGCTGAACGGCGTGACCAGCGCGCTCAAAGATGGCGAGGGCGAGTTTGGCGTCACTTATAAGCTGATCATGTGTTTCCTGCGTCACCTCTCTGAAGAAGAGGCGTTTGAGCTGTTGAGCATAGCCGAACCGCATTTGTCTCAGATTTATGGGGTGGGGCTTGATTCATCAGAGCTTGGGCATCCGCCAAGCAAGTTTCAGCGGGTTTTCGCCAAAGCGCGAGAGCTTGGGCTGAAGCTGGTGGCTCATGCGGGCGAGGAAGGCCCGCCAGAATATGTCTGGGAAGCACTGAACCTGTTGAATATTGACCGGATCGACCATGGCAATGCGTCCGCTCTGGATGACACGCTTCTTGCGGAAATCAAATCGCGTGAACTGACCCTCACCATGTGTCCGCTTTCCAATCAGCGGCTGTGTGTCACTGAAGACCTGACGGAGAACCCGCTTGCGCGTTTACTGCGTGCAGGAGTGCGTGTGACCGTAAACTCTGACGATCCGTCCTATTTCGGTGGCTATATCAACGACAATTACCTCGCCATCACCAAGGCGCTGAACCTCAGCGCCGATGAAATTGTCGAGCTGGCCCGCAACAGCTTTAAGGGCGCGTTTCTCCCAGAGGCGGAGAAAAACGCCTATCTTGCTGAAATAGACCGCATTTCGGTATGAGCTTCAGGCCGCCGCTGTAAATTCGATGCGGATGCCACCGGGCATGGCGCAAATAAAGTGATGGATAGCAGCACCGGATACAATCGGTTCTGGCGCAAACTCAATGCCGACATCGTCGCGCTCGACGAGCTGCGCGTGAAGCTCGGTGAGCTGATTTTTATCAGCGACTTTCAGGGCCAGATGGTGCAGGCCGATATTGGTATTTCGGTCGAACTGTGTCGCGGTTTCAGGCTCGGCAATCTGCCAGAGCGTCAGCATAGTGGTGCCGTCCGATACAAATACAGACGGGTAGTCCGGCTTACCGCCCACTTCCTGAAAGCCAAGAGCCTCGACAAAAAAGCCGGTCGCAGCTTTCAGGTCTGGTACGGAAAGGCCGACGTGATGGACGCCAAGAGTTGTGCTCATTCTGAAGTTTCCTTTTGGGCTTTGAGTTCATCCGCTGTCCAGCGCGGCGTGATGTATTGCGGGCAGTTCCAGTCGAATGCGAGGACGTCGATAAGAAAGGCGCCGATGGCTTTGTCGCGAAGGGCCGGGCTGGCCAGATCGCTCGCCAGTTCAGGGGCGTCTTTCGCCGACAGGTATACGCCGCGCCCGGCAAGCTTCATGCGTCGCCGGTTTGGGTAATCCATCAAAAATAGCGAGACTCTGTGGTCCTGGCGCACATTCCCTGCGGACATGAATTGCCTGTTTCCGCGCATATCAGCGAAAGCAATCTGATGAGGTGAAATAACTTTCAAAAAGCCCTTTTCGCCGCCGCGATGCTGTACATACGGCCATCCATCTTCGGTGACGCTGGCCATATAGAAGCTGTCTCGCTGAGCGATGAAGCTGGCTTCGCGATCAGTCAGGCGGTCAACGCCGTCTGTCGATCGCGCTTCCATGGCGGCATAAAGCTCCCGGGAGCCATCAATTTCCTGTAGCTGGCGCGCCGTCGGACTAAGAAGTGTGTTGAGATATCTGGCTGTCATGCGAGCCAGATAGCTCTTTTGTTATACGATGGTAATTCCTTGAAAACAGTATTCAGAATTCCGGATTTCAGAAGAATAATGCGGATTTGATCCGATATCGCGATCATTAGAGCCTATTGCGCGAATGGTTCTGCTGCGCGCGGCGAGGCATTTTGCTAAGAAAAAACATGTCGCCATACCCGTTATCCACAGGGTTGGGACTGGGTTTTACATTGGTATCATGGTGAAGAAGGTGTAAACTCCTTCAATGGTCGGCCCGCGTTTCAACGACAGTTATATCAATGAGCTGAAATCCCGTATCCGGATTTCAGATGTGGTTGGCCGTAAGGTGAAGCTTGTCAAAAAGGGCAAGGAATGGTCCGGCCTTTCACCTTTCACTGCCGAGAAAACGCCGAGTTTTTACGTCAATGACCAGAAGCAGTTCTTCAAGGACTTCTCCTCTGGCAAGTTTGGCGACGTCATCACCTTTCTGCAGGAAACAGAACGGCTATCTTTTTCTGAGGCCGTTGAGCGTCTCGCCGCTGAAGCGGGCATGGAATTGCCGCAGGATACGCCGCAGGCCAAGGCTGAACGATCCCGTCGTGGGCGCCTTCTGGATGTGTGTGAAGCGGCAACGAAATTCTTCGAAGACCAGCTGCGCGGCCCGGAAGGGGCTGCCGCGCGCGCCTATCTTGAAGGCCGCGGCCTGAAGCCATCCAGCTGGGGGGAGTATCGACTGGGTTTTGCGCCGGATAGCTGGCGCGCCCTTCAGGAGCATCTGACCAAAACCGGCGCGACGCAGAAAGACATGCTGGATGCAGGGCTCATCATTCAGCCAGATAGCGGGCGCGACCCGTATGACCGGTTTCGAGGACGGGTTATTTTTCCGATTGAAGACACCACTGGCAAAGTTATCGCCTTTGGTGGCCGCGCCATGGAAAAGGATGCCAAACCAAAATATCTGAACTCGCCTGAAACCGAGCTCTTCCATAAGGGCGCGCAGCTTTATCGCTATAAGCGTGCGCGTGAAGCGGCAGCCATGGCCGATGTGGAAGGCCTGATCGTCTGTGAAGGCTATATGGACGTCATCGCGCTGTGCGAGGCTGGCTTTGGCTATGGCGTTGCGCCCCTGGGTACGGCGCTCACTGAAGATCAGCTGAGCCTTTTGTGGAAAGTCGGCGGTGAGCCTGTTTTGTGTTTTGACGGTGATGCGGCTGGTGTGCGCGCGGCGCATAAGGCGATTGATCGCGCGCTGCCATATCTGGAACCGGGCCGGTCTCTGTTCTTCACCTTGCTGCCAGACGGCCTCGACCCGGATGATCTGATCCGTGAACGGGGCAAGGGCGCTATGGGCGAGGCGCTTGGCGGTGCCAAACCATTGGTCGACCTGCTCTGGATGCGGGAACTGGAACAAGGCCCGCTGGATACCCCTGAACGCAAGGCCGGCTTTGAGCAGCGCCTTGATGAGGCGGTTGCCCATATTTCTCATGCCGGTGTGAAGAAAGCCTATGGCCGGGAGCTGCATCAGCGCCTTCGCGATTATCTGTTTCAGATGCGCCGTTCGGGCAGTGTGCGCTCTGGCAATGACCTCCAACGCAAAGCCATTGGACGCAAACCAGATCTCAATCTGAACCCGAGAGGGCTGCGAATCCTTGTGCGGCTGATTGATTCGCCCGCTATGCTTGAGGCCGGAATCGAGCGCCTTGCAGCTGCGCGATTCCCTGATCCTGTCGTCTCAGGATTGAAAGATGCCGTTTTTGACCTATTTGAAAGCGGTGAAGAGGTTGACCGAACTGGCTTGACAAGCCATTTACGTTTATTCGGGAAGGATAAGGCTATCCAACTCCTGCAGACACAACCGGCTGGAACTCCCCTGAACCCCAATTCTCCAGAGGGTCAGGAATGGCTAAGCGCCCTTGAGCGGTTTTGTGCAGTGGATGAACTTTCCCATGATCAGCAACAGCTCCGGTCTGGAGCTGGGGGAGACGTGTTTGAGCAAAGTTGTGCCGAAGAAAAGGCACGCCTGAAATCCGAAATCCGTGATCTCACCAGAGGCGGCGATGAAGTACATGCGATTGAGACCAAGTCTGGTTTGTCACGTGCGCTAAACGCTTTTGGCGAGGCAGCAGCAAAAAAATGGGGCAGATAGATCGCCCCGGTGATCGGAGACACATCCGGTCACGACCTGGAGAGACATTGAATGAGCAAGGCAGTCGCCAAAGAAGAAGAAACTGAGAACGAAACACAGGACGGCCCAGTTCTGGATCTCAGCGATGCCAGCGTCAAAAAATTCATCAAAAAGGCTAAGGCCCGCGGCTACATCACCCATGATGAGCTGAACAAGGTCCTGCCATCAGATGAAGTGAATCCGGATCAGATTGAGGACATCATGTCTACTCTGTCTGAAATGGGCATTTCCGTCGTCGACTCTGAAGAAGAGGGCGAGGAAGAGAGCGAGAAGAAGAGCGAACTCGCCACCGTTTCCGGTTCAAAAGCTGTCACCACCACTAAAGGCAATGCGCGTGGGTCTGACCGTACCGACGACCCGGTACGTATGTATCTGCGCGAGATGGGCTCGGTAGAGCTTCTCTCCCGTGAGGGCGAGATCGCGATTGCGAAACGCATTGAGGCGGGGCGCGATGCGATGATCCGTGGCCTCTGCGAAAGCCCGCTGACCTTCGAAGCTATGATGGTCTGGCGCGACGAGCTCGTGAATGAGCGCGTTCTTCTGCGTGATATTATCGACCTTGAAGCCACTTATGGCGCGGAAAACCCGCCGCCTGAGCCGGAAGAAGAGGAAGAGGACGAAGAAGAGGAAGAGTCTGAAAACTCTGAAGACGAAGACGAGGACGAAGAAGCCGCTCGTAAGCGTCGCGAAGAGGAAGAAGACGAGGACGAAGGCGCAGCCATGTCCATGTCCGCCATGGAGGCGGAACTTCGCGAAGGCGTCACCAATAAGCTGGACGAGATCGCGAAAGACTTCAGCACCTTCCGTAAACTTCAGGAAAAGCTCATCGGCCGCCGTATGGAAGGCAAAGAGCTGACCACGAAGGATCAGGACACTTATGATGGCATTCAGAATGGCATCATTGAAAACCTGAAAACCATGCACCTCAACAATGCGCGTATCGAAGCGCTGGTTGAGCAGCTCTATGCCATCAATAAGCGTCTTATGGGCCTTGAAGGTAAGCTGATGCGTCTGGCGGACGCGCATGGCGTTCCACGTCGTGACTTCCTTGAAGCCTATCTTGGCCACGAGCTGGACCCTGAATGGTCTGACGATGTTCGTGACAAGTCCAAGAAGTGGGAACGCTTCGTTGCGGCTGAAGCTGCAAAGATTGAAAACCTGCGCGAAGAAATCTCTGACACGGCTCAGGAAATCGGTATTCCTATCGATGACTTCCGCCGCATTGTTCAGACGGTTCAGAAAGGCGAGCGTGAAGCCCGCATCGCGAAGAAGGAAATGGTGGAAGCCAACCTTCGTCTGGTGATCTCCATCGCGAAGAAATACACCAACCGTGGCCTGCAATTCCTCGACCTCATTCAGGAAGGCAATATCGGCCTGATGAAAGCGGTTGATAAATTCGAATACCGTCGCGGTTACAAATTCTCGACCTATGCAACATGGTGGATCCGTCAGGCTATCACCCGCTCTATTGCGGACCAGGCACGTACGATCCGTATTCCGGTGCACATGATCGAGACGATCAACAAGATCGTTCGTACCCAGCGCCAGATGCTTCACGAAATTGGCCGCGAGCCAACGCCGGAAGAGCTGGCTGACAAGCTCGGCCTGCCGCTTGAGAAAATCCGTAAGGTTCTCAAAATCGCGAAAGAGCCGATCTCTCTGGAAACGCCGATTGGTGATGACGAGGATTCAAACCTTGGTGACTTCATCGAGGATAAAGCGGCCCTCCTGCCGGTGGACGCTGCGATCCAGTCTAACCTGCGTGAAACCACGACCCGCGTTCTGGCGTCTCTGACGCCGCGTGAGGAACGCGTTCTGCGGATGCGTTTCGGTATTGGTATGAATACCGACCACACGCTGGAAGAAGTCGGCCAGCAATTCTCGGTTACGCGTGAGCGGATCCGTCAGATCGAAGCCAAGGCGCTTCGCAAGCTGAAGCATCCATCTCGCAGCCGGAAGCTTCGCAGCTTCCTGGATACGTAAGAGATTTAAAGGCGGCCCTCGGGTCGCCTTTTTGTTTTAATGTTGAGGTGTGAGATGCTTGAAGTCGATTTGCAACGCTGATGGCGTTAGATCATTACGTTTCCCAAGTTCATCTGAAAAACTTTTATGCTCCGGCTTTGGGGCAGGAAATGTATGGAGTGAGGAAACGTGACTTAAAAGTGTTTCCGTGTAACTCCAGAAGTCAATGCAGAATACCAGATGGCAGTTCCAATAAGTACTTGGTTGAACCAAGGTTTGTGGAAGAGTTTTTGAAAACTGTTGAGCCTAAATATAACGCTGCTGTAGAAACTTTGCGAAGTGGAGCAGTATCGGGCGAAGCTATTTACGTTATTTCTGGGTTTATTGGTTTTGTGACTAGCTGCTCTCCGGCTGCGATGCGCTTGAATCGTGCATGGTTGGAGAAGTTCGTCGAATCTACGACGAGGCAAATGGACTACATGGGGAAATTATCACCAGTCCCTGACGAATTGGGTGGCGAAACGATTTCAAGTATGTTGGCTTCAGGAAAAGTATTCGTTGATGTCGATCCGAAGTATCCTCAAGCTATTGGTATCAGCAATATTCTAGAGCGGACGGCTGCAGTTGGAAATTCTAGCTGGGAAATCTTAATCGCCAGAACATCCGATAGATCTTTTATGACGAGTGATTATCCGTGCGCGGTTCAACGTTCCATTGGCTCTCCAATATTTGCTCGAATCGTTCCCTTGGCTGCAGACATTGCCATAAGAATTTATCCCAGAAGACGTGTTGACCGCAGACTGCTTGAAAGCGCCCTTCAAAATGATTTTCCGCACTTTCGCTATCGAAGGAAAAATTTGGGTGCTTCCGAAGTGGGCGATGTAAACCGTCGAATCATCCGATGCGCAGAAATGAATGTGTATTCTTCTGTTATGAACACTTCCGTACGTAATTTTATAAATAAGAACCGTAATTTCAGGACAGAAACAGTTTCGACCATCAATTCTTCGGAGCAAGGCGACCTATTGTTTTTCCAGCAAAGGGAAATGCCGTTCAACTATGATTGACGCACTCAGCACGTTCGATCCTTTCAATCTCTTAGCATTTATGACGGCATTTACGCGGGCCCTCGGATCGCCTTTTTTGTTTCTGCTCCAAAGACACCTAGCCGAATATCCGCCCCTTGAAGCGGGTGGAGTTAGAAAACATATCCATATATAAGTTTTTTCTAATTTTAAGATCAGTGCCATGGCTTACCGCATCCATATTCACCGCCGGTCCACCCACTGGGCAAAACCTTCTGAAGGAAACATCACCCTCGACGAGGTGAAGGCGCTGGCGTTGAAATACCCGTATCTGGATTTCGTTGAACGAGAGGAGCGCGTCGGTATCGGCCAGTGTTGCGGCGGTAAAGTGTGCTGGACAGACGACAATATTCTGATGGGGTTTCAGTTCGCAGAGGGGCAGCTGACGGCCGACTATGTCGACGATGAAACTGTCTGTCGCGCGCTCTATCTGGCGGGCCTTCTCAAGGCTAAAGTGCAAGGTGATGAAGGTGAGTTCTATCGAGCCGGTGCAGACGGCGTGGAACATTATAAGAGCTGAAGCCTCCGCCGATGGAGGGAAACACGCGGTGCGTTCAGGAAAAATGCTCTTAAAAGCTGTAATTTTCCGATTTGCGTCATAAAGGGCTTGCATCCGACCCTGAATTTCGTGTTAGGGGCGAAACCAGTTTGTACCCCGACAGTTAATTACATTCCTGACCATTAGGATGCCTGCTCATGCGCGTTTCTATCGCTGCTGAACTCGACTATTATTTTGCTGAACCGACCGATGTGCTTCTGGCCGTGGAAGCCATTCCTATGGCTGATCAAAAGCTGATCCGGGACAGGCTGACTGTGGCCGGTGAAAGTACACTGCTGCGAAGCGTTGAAAAACACGGAACGCCCGGCCGTCGGCAATGGACAGAAACGCGTGGACAGACCCGTATTCGCTATCAGGCGGAGGTCGATGTCGGTCGCGCGCCGCTCAATATTGGCGGCCTGTGCGTACCGCCGCGCCGTCAATTGCCACCTGATGTGATCAATTACCTCTTCCCAAGTCGCTATTGCGAATCCGACCGGCTGACCAATTTTGCGATGAGCCAGTTTGGCGGGCTGTCCGGTGGCCAGCAAATTCTGGCCATGTCCGACTGGATTTATGAGAATTTCGAATATGTGCCCGGAGCATCTGACGCCACAACGACGGCGGCAGACAGTTTTCTACAGCGCCAGGGCGTGTGCCGGGACTATGCCCATGTGCTGATCTCGCTGGCCCGCGCCGTGGGTGTGCCTGCGCGCATGGTCTCTGTGTATGCGCCGGATATTAATCCACCAGACTTCCACGCTGTGGTGGAGGTCTGGCTTGGCGGTCGCTGGCATCTGATCGACCCGACCCGGTTGGCACGGGAAGAAAGCCTGGTGCGCATCACCTATGGCCGGGATGCGACTGATATCAGCTTTATGACGATTTTCGGAGCGGCCCAGCTGAATAGCCAGAGCGTTCAGGTGACCGCTCATCACACTCAGCCGATAGCGTTGAGCGCCTGATCGAGGTCGGCCATCAGGTCATCAGCGCCTTCAATGCCAATAGACAGACGCACCGTGTCTGGCGCAGCGCCTGCAGCGATTTGCTGATCCGGGCTGAGCTGGCGGTGAGTGGTGGAGGCCGGGTGAATAACCAGCGATCGCGCATCGCCAAGGTTTGCCACATGGCTGAAGAGCTTCAGCTCGCTTACAAACTTCGTACACGCCTCATACCCGCCTTTCAGCGAGACGGTGAAGAGCGCGCCTGCGCCTTTCGGGCAGATTTTCGGCACGCGGGCTTTGTAAGGTGAGCTATCAAGGCCGCCATAGGTGACCGCCGAAACCGCCGGATGGGTTTCCAGCCATTTTGAAATCTTCTCGGCATTGGCGACGTGCTTTTCCATGCGCAGGGGCAGGGTCTCAATACCCATCAGCGTGTAGTGTGCGCCTTGTGGGTTCATGGTCATGCCAAGGTCGCGCAGGCCAACGGCAATGCCGTGGAAAGTGAATGCCATCGGGCCGAGCGCCTCATGGAAGCAGAGGCCGTGATAGGCAGGTTCTGGCTGTGAAAGGCTCGGGAATTTGTCGCTTGCAGACCAGTCAAACTTACCGGAATCGACAACTGCACCGCCCGTGACAGTGCCATTGCCAGTCATGTATTTGGTGAGCGAGTGCACGACCAGCGTCGCGCCGTGTTCGATCGGTTTGCAGAGATACGGCGTCGCCGTGGTGTTATCCACGATCAGCGGAATGCCGGCTTCATCAGTGATCGCGGAGATCGCATCAAGGTCTGTGATATAGCCGCCCGGATTGGCAATCGTCTCACAGAAGACGGCGCGCGTATTCTCGTCGATCGCGGCTTTCACCGCGTCCAGATCGTCAAAGTCGACAAAGGTACACGACCAGCCAAAGCGTTTAATCGTCTGGCTGAACTGAGTGATCGTGCCGCCATAAAGACGGGTGGAGGCGACAATGTTTTTGCCCGGTCCCATAAGCGGGAAGAGCGCCATGATCTGCGCAGCGTGCCCGGAGGAACAACAAACCGCGCCCGCGCCGCCTTCAAGCGCCGCAATACGGTTTTGCAGGGCACCAATGGTTGGGTTGGTCAGGCGGGAATAAATATAACCGACTTCGGCCAGATTGAAGAGCGCAGCAGCATGGTCTGCATCACGGAAGACATAGGCTGTGGTCTGATAGATTGGCGTCTGGCGCGCGCCCGTTGCCGGGTCCGGCTCAGCGCCCGCGTGAATGGCTAGTGTCTGAAAGTCCTGAAATGTGTCTGTCATGGCGTCCTCCAATTCCCTTATGTTCTTTCGACACTTTTAAGTCAGGCATTGCACCTGCTCAAGACGGAGTAATTCGTCTGGTGAGCGAAGGTGGCGCGTAATTCAGGGGAAACGGGCCGCGGAACGCGGGCTATACAGTGCATCATACCAGGGACGCTGAATCCCAGGCGCTATTTGCCCGATATAGTATTGAACGCCTGCTAGCCGGGCGCCGCCATTTGGGCGGCGCCCGAGCCTTTTAATCTAGAAGCGTAGTCGTACGCCGCCATTCACAATGAAGCCGTCATTGCGAGACCATATATCTGTGGTCCACTGGCCATGCGCTGAGCGCTGTTGAAGCAGAAGCGAGTCTTCCCGCGTCTGCCGCACATTCAGAATGTTTTCTGCGTTGATGAACCAGCTCGCCGGGCCAATTGTGATCTCGCCCAGTATGCCCACATCCAGATATGCCTTGCTGACAGAGCGGTAGGGATTTCCCTCTACGCGCTGCTCGCCAGTGTAGTACATTTCAAGGCCCAGTCTGAATTCACCATGGCGTTCCCACATAGCGACCATACCTGCCGTGTGTTGTGGGGTGAGCGCGACTTCGTCACGGGACAGGCCGTCAGCAGAAGGCTCGCTTGAATCGGTGTAGAGATAGCTGCTGTAAGTTTGAAATCATTCCATACATAGCGCAGCACAAGTTCAGACCCGCGAATACGCGTGGTGCCATCCAGATTGACCAGACGAACGCGGTCGGCAGGTCCGTTGGTTGTGCTCGAAACCTCTTCCAGAATGGTGGCATTCTCAACATCTGACGCAAATACCGTCACATTGCCTTCGAACGGGCCGCGACGATAGCCGACATCCAGTGATGCCGTTCTGGCTGTTTCTTCTTCAAGGTCTTCAAGCAGAAGAAGGCGTGAGAGCCCTGAGGCTTCGATTTCCTCCACAAAAGGCGTGGGCGCAAAAAAGCCTTCAGCGACCGAGCCCCTGATGGTCCAATCACCCGGTCGATAGAGCAGGGATACGCGTGGGCTGAACTGCGTTCCATATTCGGAATGGTCGTCTACGCGCCCGCTCACCGACAAAGAGAGGTCTTGTGTGAAATCGTAATCGACCTGTCCAAACAGGCCCGGAACGTCATAGCTGAAATCAAAGTCAGGATAAGTCTCAGAGCTGTAGCTATCGCTTTGATAAGCCAGACCCAGAACCCAGTCCCAATTGCTTTGCTGGCCCGTGAGGGATGCTTCCAACAGGTAATTCTCGTGTTTGTCTGTCTCTGCGACGTCTCCATAGACATGGTCATGGTCCTGAACCATTGCGGACGCTCTGATCTGGCCAGAAATGTCGGGACTAAATTCGGTTCGCGCAATAACGCCGCCATCAATCCGCGTGGAATCCTGGGTCAATGGGAAATATGTTCCATCGGGCACTGTGCGTCCGTCTCGTGTGCCGCCTTCGCGCTCTTCTGTCATGAAGCCCAGAGTTGCGTAGATGGAATTCCCTTCACTGTCCTCCCAGAACAGGCGAGGTCGCGCGGTGAAACGCTCATAAGCAGGCAGATCAATCCAGCCATCCTGATCAAAGTCTTCCAAGGACTGACGGTGTGCGCCAGCAGTCAGAGAGACTGCGAGTTCATCATTGATTGGCGTTTCGCCGTAGGCAGTCAGATCCTGACCATCGCGTGAGGTGAGATTGAACAGCACCTCACCATTGGCCTCATCGCCCGGTCTTCGCGAGATCAGGTTGATGACGCCGCCCAGTGCAGATGCGCCATACAGGGAAGACGCTGAGCCCTTAATCACCTCTACGCGACCAAGGTCCGTTGGTGGGATTTGCAATACGCCCAATGACTGTCCGCCATAAAGCGGCAGTCCGTCAGCCAGAATTTGAGTGTAACGCCCGTAAAGCCCCTGAATACGTACATTGGCGGCGCCGAGGCCTGGCGATGTGACCTGCACGCGTACGCCGCCGGTTTCGTTTACCAGGGTGGCAATGTTGCCGGGACGCATGATGGCTTTTTCTTCGATTTCTTCCTGATTGATCAATTCAACCCGCATCGGGTTGTCCTGTGCCATGCGCCCGGAGCGTGTGGATGTGACCACAACCGCATCGAGCGTTGCTTCTTCATCCTCATGGTCATGATCATCGCTTTCATTCTGATGATCCTGCTCATTGAGCGACATTTGAGATGTACTGGTTTCCTGAGCTGCGGCCGGATAAATTGCGCATGCAGACAGGATGAGGACGAGAGACGTCCCCCTGAAAAGTTTCGACATTTTGTAGTCCTGAAATAGAATGATTTCAGGCGGGCTGAATGGAGTGACCCGCCGGTTCAGTCAGTCTCAGGCAATAGGTGGACGATGCATTGGGTCTGGAGGCCGGGAGGCGAATGCTTCATTGCCGAATACACGGATCAGCGTCGCGAGCACGGGTTTCTCAATGAGGTTCGCAGGCTCTTTTCGAAGCACATGAAAATGGCACGTCCCGCACTCATGCGCATGATGTTCATGATCATCGTGTGATGTGTCGGTCGCTTGTGCTGGAGTTTGATAAACGCCGTTCTCGACGCATTCGATTTCAGTGGCAGCCATAGTCTGGCTTGCCTCAGCGGCGGGAGCTACCAGCATGACCCAGACTGCGAGTATGGAAAGGCACAGCTTTAGAGAGATATGTCTTGCCGTTGCTGTCATATGTCTTCGATGAACGTCCCCGAACGCGCTTTTCTGCGAATAGGTCGCATATATCGTTGAAGCTTCTCATCCGGTCAAGCGCTGACCTGCGTCACTTCGCAGACGTGTCTATGAGGAAGGGCGATATAAACTGTGCTCGCTGAACCTAGAGGAGGGCGCCATGTCTGATGCGCCGATCTATGTATATGACGGGGAGTGCGTGCTGTGTTCGCGCGCCGTTCAGTATGTGCTGAAGCATGACAGAACTGATCCTCCGATACGGTTCGTCGCCATTCTGTCTCAGGAAGGACGGGCGATCGCTGAGGGGCTTGGCATAGACCCTGAAAATCCGAGCTCTTTCATTTTCGTAGATGATGGCAAGGCGTATCTGATGAGCGATGCCGTTATGATCATGACGAAGCGAGCCGGCGGCCCGGCGCGATACCTGCACCTGTTTTCATTTGTGCCGCGCCCGCTGCGTGACTGGGCGTATAAATGCATCGCGACTAATCGGTATAGCTGGTTCGGACGACTGGATCATTGCTATATGCCAAGCCCGGAAACCCGTGAGCGGTTTGTGTTGGAAACCGAGTGATCCCGGGGCGCCGCTTACGACTAAGGTCGGTCCCCGCAACATGAAATGGCAGAGAACTGATTATAAGCCTGTTAATTGTGAACAGCGTATATTTCCCGAAAAGACGTCCGATAACAGGACCATTCTGGGACTACAAAAATGGTAGCTGAGCCGCTCTCTAACGCTCGCGCGCATGCATCTGAAACTGCGCCAAATGAGGCATCGACGCAGGTTGCAGTCGATCTCGCAAAAGCCTTCTCCGCCTTTGGCGTCGAGCTGGCTGAAATGCGCCAGGTCATTGAAACCTCTGCGCACACCAATAATGAACTCACCGCATCCTTCGCTGAAGTGAAGTCTTCGGCAGAGCGGTCTGGCGAGCAAAGCGCGCGCATTAAAGAGACGCTTGAACAGTCCAATCAGGCCATTCACACGTCGGAAGGCTGTGTGCAGCAATCGCGCACCGCGCTGGACGGTGCCAATGCTGACATCGCTGATTTGTCCCGCGCGGTTGGCCAGATTGGTAGCCAGCTTCAGGAATTGCAGCGCGCGCTGGTGAATATTTCCAAGGTTTCAAACTCCATCGAAGCCATTGCGAGCCAGACCAATCTTCTGGCACTGAACGCAACGATTGAAGCGGCACGTGCTGGTGATGCAGGACGCGGCTTTGCCGTTGTTGCGGCTGAGGTTAAAGCGCTCTCCGCTGAAACGACGGCCGCGACCAAGGAAATCCATGAGACCATGGCGCAGCTGACGCGCGAATCTGAACTGCTGATCGAGCAGGGCGAGGCCGCACTTGCCGGCGTTTCAAGTGTGGAAGAAAGTTCCCGCGTTCTGGATGGTTCTATCACTGAACTCAGCGTGGCGATGGAGCAGGTTCTGCACTCTAATGTCACCGTCAATGAAGGCGTGGAAGGGCTTGCCTCCGGCTTTACGTCTCTGGCGGACACTATTCTCAGCATGGAAAATGATGTGGTGGATAACGCCAAATCCATGACCGAGACCGTGAGCCGTATGGAGCGCGTCGTAGACCGCGCAGATGGGCTTGTCGCGAGCACGGCGCAAAAGGGTATCCAGACAGATGACGCGCATTTCTATGGCATAGCGCAAAAGGTTGCCCGCTCTATTTCTCTGGCCTTTGAGGGCGCCATTTCTTCGGGTGAGATTTCCGAAGGCGATATGTTTGATACCAGCTATCAGCCAGTCACAGGCTCAGACCCTGAGCAGGTGCTGACGAAGTTCACGGCTCTGACAGATAAGGTTCTTCCGGGTGTGCAGGAACCGGTTTTGAAGCTTGATGATCGCATCACATTCTGCGCGGCCGTGGATCGCAATGGCTATCTGCCGACGCATAATCTGAAATTCTCCAAACCGCAGGGCGCTGATCCTGTCTGGAATGCTGCAAACTCACGCAATCGCCGTATCTTCAATGATCAGGTTGGTCTGCGCGCGGGTCAGAACACCAATAGCGTTCTCGTTCAGACCTATAGCCGCGATATGGGCGGCTCGACTGTGGTCATGAAAGATCTGTCGGTTCCGATCACGGTGAATGGCCGTCATTGGGGCGGTGTGCGACTGGCGTATAAGCTCTGAGCTTGACGGATGAGAAAAACAGAATTATCGTTTTTCGATGAATTCTGAATTTGATCTCCAGCCCGGTGACATTGTCTCTGTCCGTTTTGCAGGTGTGCTACGCCATTATGGCGTGGTGACCCATGGCGGGCGGTTAATTTCCAATAATCAGTCTCTGGGCGGGGTGGTTTCACAAAGCTATTCAGAGTTTGCCCGCGGCCGTGATGTGATGCGCCATCCGCGCAAAAGCTCAATGGATGGCTATAGGGCCGAAGCCCATGCCCATCGCCGCCTTGGTCATGATTACGATCTGACGGGCTCGAACTGTATTGATTTCGTCCGCAGTTCAACGCGGCGCTCGCCGAGCGTTACTCAATATGCGCATGCTACACTGAAAACGCTCGGGGATATGTTCCGCCGTTAAGCGTCCTGACAATAAGGCTCTGCAAAGCCGACCATAGCGTCTTCATTATAGCCCCGGCCTTCTTCCAGATCGCCTGTGCCTTGTGAGGCGACAAACTCACCTTCTGAGTCCAGAACGAAGAAGTGCGGATAGCCCTGACGTTCCGGATATTGTGAGAGGAATTCCTCATTCGGGTTATCGTCTGAATAATTCACTTTCAGAATGACAAAGGCACACGCAAAGGCCTCTCGCGTTGGTGCGTTTGTTTCGATATATGCATCGATCAGATGGCACCAGGAACACCACTCACCACCAACATCCAAAAGAATGTATTTCTCTTCGTCCTGCGCCATTTCAATGGCTGTCTGCAGGTCGGCATACGGATCTGCGCTTTCTTCAAAATCCACGTGGATCTGGCTGATATGCGCATCTGATATTTCCGCTACAGCACTCGCAACTTCAGTTTCTGAACCGCCGCATGCGGCGAGCAGGGCGAGGGGTAAGAGGGCGGAAAGGAGGGCAAATTTGCGCATGGTTTATCCTGAGACTGGATTCGTTTGCCCCAATATGCCCGGTCTTTTCAGATTGGGAAGTCGGATGTGAGGCAGGGGGCGCAATGTGATCGGATGCCCGAAACATGGTCAGTTTGTCGCTGCGACCAAAATCACAATGAACGAAGGGCGTGCTCGCGTGTTATTCTAGGGCTTAGACATTGAAAGGAGCATGCCATGAAAACGATTGATACCGGACCTAAGGTAGACGATCTCGGCGTCTCTGAGGAAACGCTCGCTGCCATCATTCTGGAAGCCCGCGCCTTCGACGTGACGGTACCTGAGACCGATGAGGATGAAGCCTCTAACGACATAGACGATGATGAGATTTCAGCGCTGGAAGATCAGCCAGATAATCCGGCTGAACAGGTGCTGCTGGAAGCTATAAAAAGCCTCTCTATCGAAGAGCAGGAGACGCTGGTGGCGCTCGCATGGGTTGGCCGCGGCGATTATGATGCAGCCGAATGGGGCGATGCCCGCAAAATGGCGGCAGACCGCGATAATGGCGATGTCGCGCATTATCTGGCCGGCATGCCGACACTGGGCGACTATCTGGAAAACGGCGCCGAAGCGCTGGGTATCAGCCTCGCAGATACGTCCACTCAGACCATGTCGCATATGGGCTGAGGCGCGCTGCGATTACAATTTGGGAAGTTCTGGAACGTCACGCCGGGTCCGCTCGTTGAATCCTCAACAGGATAATCAACGAAGGAGCGATGTATGACCCTCACAACTCAGCATTTCGGCGTGAACATTCCAGTTCTTGGGTTTGGCACCTGGCAGCTGAAAGGTGACGACGCTCACCGCTGCGTGGAAGCCGCCCTGAATGCGGGCTACCGCCATATCGATACAGCGCAGGCCTATGAGAACGAGCAATTCGTTGGACGAGGCCTCAGGGATTCTGGTCTAAAACGGAATGACTATTTCCTGACGACTAAAGTCTGGACGAGTGCATTCCATGAGGACGATCTTCAGGAGTCGGTTCGCCAAAGTCTGTCACGACTTGGTGTCGACGATGTCGATCTGCTCCTGCTGCACTGGCCGAATGATGAAGTGCCGTTGGAAGAGACCATTACCGCTTTAAACGATGCGCGTGACCTCGGCCTGACGCGACATATAGGCGTGTCTAATTTTCCGTCCGCACAATTTGACGAGGCCGTGAAGCTGTCGCGGGCGCCAATTCTTTGCAATCAGGTGGAATACCATCCAATGATTGACCAGTCGGTGCTTCTGGAAAACGCAAATGCGCATGGTTCTGCGCTGACGGCGTATTGTCCGCTCGCGCAGGGTAAGGTTTTTCAGAACGAGACCATCAGGGATATTGCCGAAAGGCATGGTAAAAGTCCGGCTCAGATTGTGATGCGCTGGTTCATCCAACAGCCTAATGTGATCGCAATTCCGAGGTCTTCATCTGAAGCGCATATTCAGTCGAACAATGACATTCATGATTTTGCGCTGGAGCCAGACGACATGGCCAGAATTACGGAGCTGAAATCGCTCAATCAGCGCATTGTCGATCCGGACTTCGCACCGGATTGGGATATGCCACTGGCCGCGTAGGGGCATTTTCCCTTCAAATGAAAAAGCCTCCCGTCTGGGAGGCTTTTCTGTATGCGGCTAAAGCGCGTTGAAGGTATCACACTGGGCCGGGTCACCGGTGTTATATCCGCGCATCAGCCATTCCTGACGTTGCGCGGAGGTGCCGTGAGTAAAGGCTTCCGGCGTCACCTGACGGCCCGCATTGCGCTGAAGCGTATCATCGCCAATGGCGTTGGCGGTGCGCAGGCCTTCCTGAAGGTCACCTGCTTCCAGCAGAACATTGCCGTTCGAGACGCGCGCAGCATTGGCGGCCCATACGCCAGCATAACAGTCGGCCTGTAATTCCAGCATGACCAGGTATTGATTGGACTCAGCTTCAGACCGCGCATTCTGTTGGGCCTGACGCACACGCTGTGACGCGCCGGTCAGTGTCTGAACATGGTGGCCAAACTCATGGGCAATCACATAGGCGCGCGCAAAATCAGCGCCTGATGCGCCAAGGCGTGTTTCCATTTCTTCCCAGAAAGACAGGTCCAGATAGACCGTCTGGTCGGCCGGGCAGTAAAATGGGCCCATCGCGGCCTGACCATAGCCACAGCCGGTATTCGTACCTTGCGTATAGATGACCGTATTGGGCGGGGTGTAATTGGAAAGGAACTCGTTCCAGACATCATTCGCATTGGTGCCCACGACGTCGACAAACATGCCAGCCTCATCTTCCGGGGTTCCGGTGGTGCCAGATTGTTGTTCGGCGGAACCTGCGCCGCCAAACTGGCTGGCAATCTGCATGGTCTGTTCTGGGCTGATGCCGAAGACGAAATATCCGACCAGCGCAATGACGATAACGCCAATGCCGCCGCCTGCTGCTGTACCGCCGCTCACTCCGCGTCGGTCTTCAACCCGGCCGCTTGTTCGTCCCTGTCTCCACTTCATCTGCTCACCCACTCCTGCCATGCAAACGCGCCGTATAATTAACCGAGCTTAGGTGCCCGGTCATCAAAAAACAGACGAATTGTCACTCAGCCGGTTTCATTAACTTCGAGACAGGTTTCTAATTGTCGCTTGGCAGGCGAATTCATCCGTGGTGAATTTGTTTATTGTTTTACGGAAAATGGGGTTTCCAGGTGGCTGACTTTCACAAATTTCTGAAAATGGGCGTGTGCTCATTTGCTATGTTCGCGGCAGCAGGTGTTTCGGGGACGGCTTTTGCCGAACCCCTGCCGCAAGAAGAAACACTATCCTCTGAAGAGGCGGAATCTTCGGAAACTTATGTCTGGGATCTGACTGATCTTTATGAGACGCCAGAGGCGTGGACGGCTGAATTCGAAGCTATGCAGGCGCAGGTCGCGACCCTTTCAGAATTTCAGGGCACACTGGGTGAAAGCTCCGAAAGTCTGGCGCTGGCCCTGCGGACGATCTCCGATACGGCGAAAGAAGTCGTTCGCCTTTATGTCTATTCTTCGCTGAGCCGCGATGAAGACCAGCGTGTACCGGAAAATCTGGAACGCTTTGGCCGCGCATTGTCGCTCTATCAGGCTTTCTCTGAAGCGGTGAGCTGGATGGACCCGGAACTCCTCGCCATTGGTGAAGACCGGATTCGCGAATTCATGGCTGAAGAGCCTGCGCTGGAACCGTTCACCTTCTCGCTTGAAGATACGCTTCGTCAGGCGCCGCATACTCTGGACGAAGATGGCGAAGCCCTTCTCGCACTGGCTGGTCTGGCGCTGTCTCAGTCAAACGAAATCTACAGCCTCTATGCGAATGCTTCCATTCCATGGCCGATGATCACCCTATCAGATGGCACTGAAGTGCGCCTTAACCAGGCGGCCTATTCTCGCTATCGCGCCGCGCCAAACCGCGAAGACCGTGCAGCCGTGTTCGACATCTTCTGGGGTGCATGGAACGACTATGAAGCGGGCATGGGTGCAACGCTGAACTCGCAAGTGCTTTCAGCTGTCTTCCGTGCCCGCGCGCGCGGCTTTGACAGCGTGCTTGAACGCAACATGTTCGATGACGCCCTGCCGCAGGAAATCTACACTCAGCTGGTCGATCAGGTGAATGCGGCACTGCCAATCTTCCATCGCTATCTGGAACTGCGCGGGCGTATGCTGGGTGTTGAAGACCTTCGCTATTACGACATTTACCCGCCAATCATTGAAGCCAATACCGGCGTGTTCGATCTGGCGCGCTCAGAGGAAATCACTTTCGATTCCCTGCGTCCGTTTGGTGAGGAATATCTTGGCCTTCTGCGCGAAGGTCTGGATGGCGACTGGATGCACTCACACCCGCAGGACGGCAAAGAAACCGGGGCTTATATGTCCGGGTCTGCCTATGATGTGCACCCATATGTTCTTTTGAACCATACGGATGACTTCAACTCGCTATCCACATTCACCCACGAATGGGGCCATGCGGTTCACACCATGCTGGCCCGTGAAGCCCAGCCGTTTGAAACGGCAGGTTATTCAACCTTCATCGCGGAGATGGCTTCTACCATCAACGAAATCCTGCTTCAGGAATACATGGTCGAACACGCTGAAACCCGTGAAGAGAAGCTCTTCTATCTGGGGCAGGCGCTGGAATCCCTGCGCGGGACTTTCTTCCGTCAGACCATGTTTGGTGAGTTTGAGCTGGCCATCCACGAAGCCGCTGAAGCCGGTGAGCCGCTGACCGGTTCACGCTTCTCAGAAATCTATCTCGACCTTCTGCGCCGCTATCACGGTGAAGCTGAAGGCGTGATGTCGATTGATGAGCCATACGGCATTGAATGGGCCTACATCCCGCACTTCTATTATGAATTCTATGTCTACCAATATGCGACATCCATTTCCGGCGCTGTCTGGTTTGCTGAGCAATTCCTCGCAGGTGATGACGAGGTGCGTGAGAACTTCCTCAACGTCTTGCGTGCAGGCGGGTCTGATCACCCACACCAGATCCTGCTCAATGAAGCGGGCCTCGATATGACCCAGCCAGATGCTTATGAGGCTGTTGTGCGCCGAATGACGGACATTATGGACCGTATGGACGCTCTGCTCGCCGAAGAAGACTAGGCGCATTCCAATCCCGCCCATCCCGGTGATATAGGAGAGGCATGATGAATGTCGTGACCATCTCCACCACCGGGCCGGGCCTTTATGAGTTTACAGATGATGTGGCGGGCCTGTTGCACGGTAAGGGCGACGGGCTCCTCACACTGTTCTGCCAGCACACATCTGCCTCGCTCACCATTCAGGAAAATGCCGACCCGGATGTCATTCGTGACCTTCAGGCCTTTTTTGAGCGGTTGGTACCCCACGCAAATGATCCGAGCATGAGCTTTCTGCGCCATCGCACAGAAGGCCCAGATGATATGCCCGCGCATATCAAATCAGCGCTCACTCAGGTGAACCTCTCCATCCCGGTACAAAATGGCAGGCTATTGCTTGGCACCTGGCAGGGGATTTATCTGTTCGAACATCGCGATGCACCGCACAGGCGCCGCGTCGTTGTGCATTTTGCCGGGGACTGAGACGGGCAGGTTTAAACGCCCAGGCGTTCAATCACATCCGTCATTAAAGGCCCGATATCGGAATTGATCACCATATCGGCGATCTGATCCTGTTCGGTCGGTTCGCGATTGATGATCACGTATTTTGCGCCCGTTTGTTTAGCGAGTACCGGAATAGCTGCGGCCGGATAGACGACCAGCGAAGAGCCAAGCGAAATGCAAAGGTCTGCATTTTGCGCTTCAACTTCTGCCCATTTCATTTCCTTTTCCGGCATGGCCTGACCGAAGGAAATGGTCGCTGATTTCAGAAGACCTTCACAGAACAGGCAGGTCAGGTCTTCATCCGCCTCATAGCGTGGTTTCAGGTCTTCATATTCATAGCGCTTGCCGCATTTCAGGCATTTGGCGTAGCTGGCATTGCCGTGAATTTCGATGACTTTATCGTCTGGCACACCTGCATCCTGATGCAGATTGTCTACATTCTGTGTCACCACGCAGCTTACCTTGCCGCACTCCACCAGTTTCGTAATAGCGAAATGTCCGGCATTCGGTGAAGCGCCTGTCCAGCCCGCCGTCTTGTTATAAACGCGGCGCCACGCTTCGCGGCGTTGTTCACGATCGGCGACGAAGTCCTGATAATAGATCGGGCTCATCTTGCTCCATACGCCGCCCGGGCTGCGGAAATCCGGAATGCCGCTTTCTGTGGAAATGCCCGCACCGGTGAAAATCAGAACGCGTTTTGCAGTGTCGATCAGGTCGGCAAGCTGTGCAGCGTGGGTCATGGCAGTCTCCTTGAACAGGTGAGCGGGCGCGTGTCCCTTTTTAGCCAATATATGGGTCTAAGCTCGATTGGCGAGGCTGAGTGGAAGGAATTGTGATGATGAAATACATGGCGAGCGGGCTGGTTCCTGCGCTTTTCGGGCTGATGAGCCTGCCGGTAATGGCAGAAGAGGCCAGTTGGAGCTGTCGGAATTCAGATTTTGAGATCAGTTGCGCCGATGGGGCGTGTGCCAGCAGTGAGGCGTTTACGCCTATGTCTGTCCATGTCTCGCCGAGTGAGTTTTCGCTGTGTGCCTACACCGTCTGCAATGAGGGCCCGACCACGCAATATGCCGTTCTGGGTGATCTGATGATCTTCGGCTCTGACAGGTTGGTCTCAAACTATGTTGGCGCTGAAGAGGGGCAGTTTGAAACGGCTGTCGTCACGCTGGATACTGTGTCCGGCGCAGCCACAATCCATTGGGCAGGGCCGTTTCAGACACCTGGCGTGTGCGAGCTTTAGGACGCCAGCGATTAGTCGTTTGAGCTTTTGCGCTTCGGCGCATGTTCGATCACATTCGGATCATCAAGCTGGGCGAGCTTGCGCTGCTTTTCCTTCCAGGCTTTGCGTTTACGGGCATTCACCCAGAACCAGCCTATGATGAGCAGTGGAAGAAAGATCGCGACGATCATGTGTGAGTGAGCCTAGTTTGCCAGAAGGCCGTTGCAGATAGCTTCAAGACCCGCTTTGTCGATATCGTCAAAGGCGTCGGCTTCAGTGGAATCGATATCTAGCACCGCTGCCAGCGTACCATCCGGCCAGCGCACAGGCACGACAATTTCTGAATTCGTGCGGCTATCGCAGGCGATATGACCCGGGAAAGCGTGCACGTCCGGCACCAGCTGGGTTTCACCTGTTTCCGCGCATGCGCCACACACGCCGCGACCGAACGGAATACGAAGACAGCCCAGCGTGCCTGTGTAAGGACCGACCACCAGTTCTTTCGGCTTTTCCGGGTCCACGACATAAAAGCCCGTCCAGAAAAAGCGCGGTCGGAAGGCTTCGGCGAGCAGGCATGATGTGGTGGCCAGACGCGCGGGCAGATAGGTTTCGCCTTCTACCACGGCGAAGATTTCTGCCTTGAGCTGTTCATAGCGCTGGGCGCGTTCTGTGTCGGTCATATCTGGTGCCTTTAGTCTTTCCGTGCATGTGCACCTGACTGCGCAAATGTTCAAGACCGGAACGCGCACAGCTATGTGAGCGGGACAGAGGCTTAACCAAGCGGCTTTTCCGATTATCGCATCTAAACAAAGTATTGAGGGCAGGGGGGGCAATTCGCGCGGGCCCATAGGAGCCTGAATTAACCTTTATCAGTTAAGGTATTAACGATAGCAGGCCGGGAGCAGACCCCGGTTCAAGGTCAGAACTTGAAACTAGGGAGCTCGTAATCATGACCCGATTTTACCTGAAACAGCTCACTGTTTGTGGATTTATCAGCGCAAGCATGGCGATGAGCGCGTGTTCAGACACGCTGGCTGGTGGGCCGCTTGAAAGTTCTGGTGTCGTCGGAGATTTCGGAAAGCCTGTGATCATGGCCGATGCGCAGTCATCGATCGGCCAACGCTATGACAGCTATCGTTCTGAACTGCCGCGCCGCTCAATTGAGCGCGAGCTTCAGGCTGAAAACAGCTTTGTATCTACAGGTGTCATCAGCGAACCTCCCATGCAGGAATACCGTCCGTATGCGCCAAATGTCCCGGCGTATACCATTCAGGCGGGTGCTTTTTATTCTTACGACAATGCGAGCCGTTTAGCGTTGCTCCTGTCTGGCTTTGGACAGACCCGCATTGACGAAGATTTCTATTACGGGAAGACCATTTACCGCGTGCAACTGGGCGGCTGGGTTAATCGCGAACAAGCGCAGCCCATGCTCGACCTCATTCAGGACAGGGGCTTTGAAGGCTTCATCACAGAAGCAAGTTAGACCCTTTCTTCATTCAGCGGGCACAAGTCGAAAATATCTCATTTGATCTGTTGAGATCGGTTGCTTTTCAACCGACTGGCGTACAAGCTCTGTCCATGGGGATAAGGGACGTACATGCCTGAGCGCAGCCTTGAAGACTCGCATTCTGCGCTGATGGATGATTCCGCCTATCAGTTTGAATTGCCGGTGCAGGAAGAGGCGTTTCAGCCGCAGCCACCCTCAGAGCCATCTGCATTCTGGATGGGCGTCGGGGATTTCCTGACGGCCATCGCACCCGTTATCAAATACCTGCTGATCGCGGCCGTTGTGCTACTGATCTGTTATGTCCTCTTCGTCGTAGTCAGCTCCGTTGCAAACCGTCGAAGTCTGTCACTGCGTCGGGCGAGGGGGCCGAAAGAGGACACCTTGCAGGATGTTGACCTGCGTCCGGATGAAGCCTTCGTAACTGACCTTCTGAAACAGGCCGATGCAATGGCAGAGCGCGGCGAGTATGCGCTGGCGATCCGCACCATTCTGCATTCCTCCTTTGAAGAGATGAAAGAACGCATCCGCGACCGGATTGGCATTTCGCTGACCGCCCGTGAAATTGGCAGGCTTGGCCAGATGCCCGATGCGTCGCGTACCGCTCTTCACGAACTGATTGCACGAGTGGAAATCAGCGCCTTTGGCGGCGCTGAGGTCGGGCAGGAAGACTATCTTGCCGCGCGCCGTGAATATGAAATCTTTGTGCGGGGCGAGGCCTAATATGGAACGCCGCACAGATCAGCCTTCTATTTTGAGCATTCGCACGGCCATTATCGCTGTGCTTGTGGCTGCAGTCAGCTTTGGCGTTCTGGTCGTGCTGTCGGCTTTTGCACCAGAGCTACGTGAGCGAAATAGCGCAGGTCTGCATGCCTATTCGACATCGGCGCTTGGCTATAATTTTGCGGTACGCCTTCTGGAAGATCAGGGCTATCCGGTGACGATCAGTCGCGAACTTTACAATCTGAGGGATCGGTATGCAGAAGGCCTGTTGATCATCACGCCTGCTAATACTGTTGATGGCCAGAAGCTGGCCGAGATGAATTTTCAGGGACGTGGTCAGCCAACGCTGATTATCCTGCCAAAGCGGTGGGGAATTCCGAACCGCGCAAACGCCCGTCACTATAGCCGCACAGATGACTTGCGGACAGAAGCTGTCCAAACGATCGCCAATCATCTGGGCGTTGGCCTGACCATTGAAGAGGCTGAGCCGGTCAGCTCTGTCACGATGAATGGCCGGGAAATGCCCGTGGTATTCAACGATCATATGCAGACCATAGCGGGCGACAATTTCGAAGCGCTGCTTTCAACGTCCGATGCGGCAGTCTTCGGGCGCATTGCTAATACGCAGACCTATATTCTGAGCGATCCGGAGCTCTTTAATACGCATGGTCTGAGCCATCTGGAAAACGCTGAAATCATGATGGCGATGATCAGCAATATGACGCGCAAATCCAGCAGCAATTCTGTCATGTTTGACGTGACGCTGCACGGGTTTGAAGGCACGCGAAACCTGCTGCGGATGATGTTCGAACCGCCAATTCTGGGCGCGACGCTGTTTGCGCTGGCAACGGCTATCTTGCTGGGCTGGGCAGCATTTCTGCGCTTTGGTCGGCCTGAAACAGAGCCGCCAGCGGTCGCAACCGGGCGTCAGTCACTGGTCGAGAGCACGGTCAGTCTGTTCAGCCAGTCGCGACAGGAAGTCAGTCTCGTCGAAGACTATGACCTTCTGGCGCGCCGCATGATCATCCGGCGGCTTGGATATTCAGAAGATTTATCGCGTGAGCAGATGGATAACATTCTTTCGCGCCGCGAAGCCCACCTGCGGGCGAAACATTCAGATGCGCCTGCATGGCCAGACCCGACACAGGTCAAAAACCTGTCTCAGCTTATGCAGTTTGTGCGGGACTATCACGTTTGGAACAGGGAAATGAGCAATGATAGCGAGTGATATTCAGGCTCTTGGCGAGAAGCTCAAAACACAAATCGGACGCGGCATTATCGGCCAGTCTGATGCTGTTGATCTGTTGCTGATCGCGCTTTTCTCAAAAGGGCATATCCTGCTTGAGGGACCGCCGGGTACAGCCAAGACCTTCCTTGCGCGATGCTTTTCGGCCTGTCTGTCTATGGAATATGGGCGCATCCAGTTCACGCCGGATCTCATGCCGGGGGATGTGCTGGGTACGAACTTCTTCAACTTCCAGACCAGCCAGTTCCTTCTCACTAAAGGTCCGATCTTCACTGAGCTTCTGCTGGCCGATGAGATCAACCGAACGCCGCCAAAGACGCAGGCTGCCTTGCTGGAAGCGATGCAGGAACGCCGGATCACGATTGATGGTGAAACCCATATTCTGAGCGACCAGTTCATGGTCGTCGCGACACAGAACCCAATCGAGCAACAGGGCACGTACCCGCTGCCGGAAGCACAGCTCGACCGTTTCCTCTTCAAGCATGAAATGGCGTATCCATCCGCTGAGGAAGAATTCAAAATCGTCGCCTCTCATGCGCTAGGCACGGGCGCGCCCTCTATGGAAGAGCTCGGCATTCAGTCCGTCGTTACGCGCGAGGAACTGAACGCCGCCTGCGAGTATATCGGGTCTGTGAAGCTCTCTGATGAGGTGATCGACTATACTATTCGTCTGGTGCGCGCGACGCGTGACCGCCCGCATCATCTGGATGTTGGTGTCAGCCCTCGCGCCGCTGTGGCAATTGCCGTTGCTGCACGGGCGCGCGCAGCGCTCAATGGCCGTGATTATGTGATCCCTGACGATGTAAAAGAACTGGCCGCCCCGGCCATGTGTCACCGCGTTGTACTGTCTGCGTCTGCCGAAATTGAGGGGCGTACAGCGGCGAGCATTATTGCCGATATTATTGCCGAGACTGAGGCGCCGCGCTGATCTATGCCAAGCATTCGTCCAACCCCTCTGGCAATCATTCTCATGGCAATGGGTATTCCCATCTGCCTGGTGTTTGCATGGATAGCGCCAGCTCTATGGGTGCTGTCTTTTGCGGGTATTGCGGCGATTGCTGTGCTGATCATTCTGGATGCACTCGCGGCCCGGTCATCGCGCGCGCTGACCATCACGCCGGACATTCCGCCGATCTGGTTCGTAGGCAGTGGAAACCGGTTCACGCTGACCATCACCGATGAAAAGCGTGGTTATCTGCCAAAGATAGAAGTGCGCCCTGAGTTTAATGAACTGGTCGATCCGCCGGGCGTGCGCATACTGCCCGCGAGCGGCGTGATAGATTTTGAGCTCAACATGAACCGTCGCGGCGAGGCGGTGCTTGATGCGCTCTGGCTGCGCTGGTCCGGACCACTTGGTTTTGTTCAGAAACAGCTTCAGCTCAAAGCCGGGTTCTCATCGCCAGTGAACCCCGACATCCGGATTTTGCAGACCGATGCGCTGAAGCTCATTGTGCGTGAGGCAGAGTTTGGTGTCAAGGCGCAGCGCGATCGCGGTGACGGCTCAGAATTCGATGCCATGCGTGAATTTGTGCCGGGCATGGACAGGCGCAGTGTCGACTGGAAAGCCTCCGCCCGTCACATGGCGCTGATGACCAAAGAATATCGTACGGAGCGCAATCACAATATCGTTCTGGCCTTCGATACAGGCCGGTTGATGTGCGAGCCGTTGAATGGGCTGCCGCGCCTTGATCATGCCGTTCATGCAGGGCTTTTACTGGCCTATGCCTCCCTGCGCGGCGGTGACCGGGTGGCCGTTTACGGCTTTGATGCGCAGCCACGCAATATGACCGGCATGGTCTCTGGCAATTCGGCGTTTTCCCGTCTTCAGACAGAATTGGCCAAGCTGGATTATTCAACAGAAGACGCGAATTATACCCTTGGCCTGACGCGTCTTTCAGCCGGGCTTAGCCGGCGCTCACTCATCATTCTGTTCACCGATTTTATCGATACGACGCAGGCTGAACTGATGGTCGAGAACGCAGCGCGTTTGTCCAAGCGTCATCTGGTACTATTCGCCGTGTTTGATGATCAGGACTTGCAGGCGCAGGCCAATGCCGAGCCGAAAACGCCAGAAGATGTGACGCGTGCCGTCATTGCCGACCAGCTGCTGCAATCCCGCCGAACCGTGATCCGGCGCCTGGAACGGCTGGGCATTGATGTGCTGGAAGCGCCTGTGAATGAGTTTTCGACCGCGCTTCTCAATCGCTATCTCAAAATTCTCCGACAGGAGCGTATCTGACCCATGTCTGATTTTGATCTGAAGAGTTATCGCTTCCGGGCAGAGCGTGAACATGACTGGCGCCAGCTCGAAGCCCTTTTGAACCGTGTCCAGGCAGCAGGGCCAAAGGATCTGGACCGGAACGAGCTTCTGCAATTGCCTCAGTTGTATCGGACGGCTGTGTCTTCGCTCTCAACGGCGCGCGCCGTTTCGCTGGATCGTAATCTGATCGCCTATCTGGAGGGTCTGTGTACGCGCGGATATCTGTTCATTCACGGGCCGCGCGTCACCTTTTGGCAGCGCTTTACGTCTTTCTTCCGCAAGGACTGGCCGGAAAGCGTTTATAGCCTCGGTTGGGCGACGCTGCTGTCTACGGGCATTACCGCAGGCTTCGCGCTGATAGCTTTCCTGCTCGTGCTGGCCGACCCGGAATGGTTCTATCCTTTCGGAGCCTTTATGGATTCACGAACACCTGATGCCAGCGTCGAAACTCTTCGGGAGACGATCTATACCGATCAATCAGAATGGGGTGGCTGGTTAAGTGTGTTTGCGTCACAACTCTTCACGCACAACACCATGGTCGCGCTCTTCTGTTTCGCGCTGGGCTTTATGGTCGGCATACCGACAGCCATTCTGCTGGCTTATAATGGCTGTATTCTGGGGGCCTATGTGGCGCTCTTTTACAGCAAAGGGCTCGGCTATGAGTTTGTGGGCTGGCTGCTCATTCATGGCGTGACGGAATTGCTGGCGATCATTCTGGCCGGGGCTGCGGGCATTCATATAGGCAAAACGCTGGCCTTTCCGGGCAAGATGCGACGGGTGGATGCCATGGCGAAGGCGGGTCGCATGATCGGGAATGTGGCCATGGGCTGTGTTCTGATGTTGCTGCTTGCCGCTGTGCTGGAGGGCTTTGGACGCCAGATGATCAACGACGACACGACGCGTTATCTGATCGCTGCTGTCTCTTTCCTTGGGTGGATGAGCTATTTCTACCTTCTGCCAAGGCGGGCGAACTGATGGCCGCAACTAATGACGCAGAAGGATATGTCGGACCGGGCGCTGTACGTTCAGCGCATGAAGTTCGTATGTGGCGTGAGGTGACCACGCCTGAAGGTGCGGTGATCCATCTGCGGATTGCGGATGCCAGCGAGCGTGCCGCGGCGCTCCTGATTGATGCGGCCGTCATGCTGTTCACCCTGTTGATTGGCGGGCTGATCATTTTGCTCGCCATGTCAGCGAGCGATGGCGCGTGGCGGGATGGTGGAACGATTATGTTCAACCTCTTCTTCTTCATTTTGCGCGGTTTTTATTTCACCATTTTTGAAATGGGCCGCCATGCGGCAACGCCGGGTAAGCGCGTCATGAAGCTGCGGGTCGTCGCGCGCGAAGGGCGACAGCTGACGGCCAATGCCATTTTCTCTCGCAATGTCATGCGAGAGTTGGAGGTCTTCCTGCCCTTCACCTATCTGGTGAGCGGGGGAGGCGGCGATGTGTTTGACTCCATGTCGACCCTGCTGGTGCTGATCTGGCTCGGCGTGTTTGTGCTCATGCCATTGTTCAACCGGGATAAATTACGCGGCGGCGATCTGGTCGCGGGCACATGGGTGATCCGCAATCCGAAGCTGGAACTGGCCAAAGATGTTTCTGCTACGAACACGATAGATGCGGGAGACGAGTTTCAGTTCACTGAAACGCAGCTCTCCACCTATGGCGAGCATGAATTGCAGGTGCTGGAAGATGTGCTGCGGGCGTCATCTGAGCAGGTTCAGAAAGCCGTCGCTGAGCGTATTCGTCAGCGCATTCAATGGGAGGCTGCCTCTGGAGAGTCAGACCGCGCCTTTCTTGAGGCCTTTTATAAAGCATTGCGAAAGACGCTGGAGACGCGCATGCTGTTTGGCAAACGCAAGAAAGATAAATTCGACACGGGAAGCGCGCCTTAAGGGGAGAGGCTCTCCGGTCACGCTTCTGGAGAGTAACTGAATGCCGCTCCGAGATTTCGGGTTGCTGAGCCTTGTCTGCATGGTCTGGGGGCTGAACGTCATCGTCACACGATGGGTGTTTCTGAACTCTGACATTGAGCCGATCTTCTACGCTGCTCTGCGCTTTATGCTGATCGCACTGGTACTGACACCGGTATTCTTTCGCCGTGTGCCAAACCAGCTGGGACGCCTTTTCTTCATCGCGTTGTGCATGGGCTCTGCGCATTTTGCGCTGCTTTTTATCGGGCTTTCCATGGCGAGCGGCAGTGCGGCGGCTGTTGTGGGGCAGATGATGGTGCCGTTCACCACTATTCTCTCTATTGTTTTCCTTAATGAAAAAGTCCGTTGGCGGCGGGGGCTTGGTATTACGCTCGCCTTTCTGGGCGTGCTGATTATCTCGATTGATCCGACCAATTTCTCGATGGAGTTCGGTCTGCTCTTCGTTGTCGGCTCCGCTTTTGTCGGGGCGGTCGGCGCGATCATGATGAAACAGATCAATCCGCTTCCTGCCATTCATGTTCAGGCCTGGGTGGGGCTTATGTCCTTCGCGCCATTGCTGTTGCTTTCCGGACTGGTCTACGGATTTGACGCGGGCGTTGCAGGCCAGTTTGTCATTTTCGCCAATTCAGATTGGCTCATCTGGGTGGCAACAGCCTTTGCTGTGCTGGGCGTTTCCATCTTTGGCCATGGTTCATTCTACTGGCTGATCACACGCCATGAGATGACGCTTCTGTCGCCGCTGACCCTGATGACGCCTATCTGGGGCGTTGTGTTCGGCGTGATCATTCTGAATGAGAGCATCAATGCGAAGTTTCTGGTCGGCGTGGTGTTTTCCCTGCTGGGCGTGCTCATCATTGCCTTGCGTCCGAACAGCAAACTCCCTTTAGCTGCTCAGGTCAGAAAACTGATGAGCGGCACATGAGAATTATCGACAGTCCATCTCCGAACTTTAATGACCGGCGCTTCCCGGTGGATATGCTGGTCCTGCACTATACCGGCATGAAAACGGGCCCATCTGCGCTGGAGCGCATGTGTGACCCGAAGGCGGAAGTCTCTTCGCATTATATGGTCGAGGAGAATGGTGATGTTTTTCAGCTGGTCGATGAGAGCATGCGTGCATGGCATGCCGGCCGGTCGAGCTGGTTTGGCGACACCGATCTGAACTCACGATCGGTTGGTATTGAGATCGTCAATCGAGGGCACAACATCCCGCTGCCCGGCGGTGAGCTGCAGCCCTATTTCCGGGCGCAGATTGAGTCCGTGATCGAGCTGAGCAAATCCATTCTGGACCGCCATAAAATCCCGCAAAATCGCGTGGTCGGCCATTCTGACATCGCACCGGAACGCAAGGATGATCCGGGCGAGCATTTCCCCTGGGAAGAATTATCCGAGCGCGGTGTCGGGTTCTGGCCCGTGCGTCCGGATGAGACGGCGTTTCCATCTGTCGCGCCACAGGGCGAGGGGATCAAGCTCGGTGAGACAAGCGAACGCGTCGCTGAGCTGCAATCACTATTGGCGCAGATCGGCTATGCCGTAGAAGCCGACGGCACATACGACAAGTTTCTCGGCATTGTGATCACAGCCTTTCAGCGCCGCTGGAACCAGTCCAGTGTGACAGGCCTTGCAGACCCGATGACGGTGGAACTGATCCGCCGCGTTGCAGAGCTCGCCGGCGCAAGCTCTCGCTAGGAGTAAAATCCGCAGTCGAGCTTAAAACAACCCAGTCTTTGGCGGAATACGAACAACAAAAAACCCGCTTTCAGACTGCATATGCGCAAAACGGAGGACGCATATATGATCCGGATTTCTTCACTGGCGCTGACCCTGATGTTGGCCGCCTGCGCGCAGCAGGCAAGTGTTTCTGAAACAGCTGAAACTGCAGAAATTTTGATCCCAGTGCCCGAAGACGGCGAGGGTGCGCTCGCGCCTCTAGCGACGACGGAGGAAATTGAATTCGCGATTCAGTCGCCGGTTCTGGATGCCCTGCGCGTCTTTTCACCGCCGCATGCCCCGTTCACTGTGATCGATAATATCCACCATGTCGGCGGGGCGAGTGTCAGCGCCTACCTCATCACTACGGATGAAGGCCATTTCCTGATCGATGGCATTGTGCCTCAAAGCCCGCCCATGATCGTTGAGAATATTGAAGCCCTTGGCTTTGATATTTCCGACGTGCGCTATTTGCTGAACAGCCACGCGCACATAGACCATGCAGGTGGTCTGGCCGCGCTGAAGCAGGCCTCCGGTGCTGAGATGGTGGCCAGTGAGAGGGATGCACCCATTCTTGAAGCTGGCGCGATCTCCTTTGGTCCGTCAGCCGGAATGCCGTTTCCACCTGTTCGGGTCGACCAGATCATTTACGATGGTGACCAGCTGACATTGGGCGACACGACCCTGACCGCCGTCATTATGCCGGGGCACTCACCGGGGTGTACATCATGGCTGGTGGATGTGACGGATGAAGATGGAAACCCGCATCAGGCCTTTTTCCATTGCAGCACGAGTTTGGGCGGTCAGCGCGTGGCTCCGGAAAGCTATCCCGGAATGGTCGATGACTATCGAGCAACGTTCGAGCGTGTGCGCGGTATTGATGCGGATGTGTTTCTGGCGTTCCATTCCAGCATGTTCGGCATGCTGGACCGGTATGAACGTCTGATGGGAGGCGATGATCTCGCCTTCGTTGATGCAGGCGCGCTGCAGCGCTTCAATGATGCGTCGGAGGCTCAGTTCAATACTGCCCTGAGCCGCCAACAGTCAGAGCTGGAAACTAGTTCCCGGTAAAGGTCGGTGTGCGCTTTTCGAGAAGCGCGGTGACGCCTTCCATATGGTCGTCTGTAGTGTGTAGGAGCGCCTGCATAGCCGCAGAGAGTTCCATGATCTGCTCATAGGTTGCAGACTGGCCCTGACGCAGAAGAGACTTTGCAAATTTAAGAGAGCGCGGTGGCTGTTTTGCGACTTTACCCGCCAGCTCCATTGCTTCATCCATCAGCTTGTTGTCATCGACTTTCTTGGATGCCAGACCCCATTCGACAGCTGTGTCTGCGTCGTAAAGGTCGCCGGTGAAGATCATCTCAGCAGCGCGGGAAAGGCCGACAATACGTGGCAGCAGCCATGCGCCGCCATCACCTGGAATAATGCCCAGACGCAGGAATGGCATGCCGAAGCGCGCAGAGGCGCTGGCAATGCGCATATCTGCCATACAGGCAACGTCACACCCAAGACCAACAGCCGGGCCATTAACGGCCGCGATGAGCGGGATTTCGAACTTCCAGAGGGAGTTCACAATCATATGGATGTTCTTGGTGTAGCCCTCGCGAACCTGTGCCGGATTGCCACCAAATGCGCCGGTGCGCTCTTTCATGGCTTTCAGGTCGCCGCCCGCAGAGAAGGCGCGGCCTGCACCAGTGAGAACGGCGCAGCGAATTTCAGGGTCAGCAACGATCTCGTTTGTAGCGTCGACAAAGGCTTGTCCGTCGCCTGCTTTGCCCAGCGGGTTCAGCTGGTCGGGACGGTTCATGGTAATGACAGCGACTGCGCCATGTTTTTCGAGTTTGATCAGATCGTGCATGTTTATGTTTCTCCCCTTGAGATCTTTTCTCGTTTCTGCCTGATCGTCAGCAAAATGCAATAAGCGCGGCGGCTTAGTTCACCGTAATAGGCGCGCCATAGTCCACTTCGACTTCGGGCTCAGGAGGGGGCGCTTCGCGGCGGGGCGGCGCGGGTGGCTCAACCGGTTCACGGAAAATCGGCGGGCAGGCGCGATAAAGCTCGTAGTCTGAAAGCTCTGGCAGGTCCTCGGCGACGGGTGTCATGGCGATCAGCGTGTCCATATATCCGCGGCCCCAATCGGTGCTGAGCACATAGCCCGTACGAATGTCGACTAGGCGGGTGATCTCTTCAAAGGCTTGCGGTGTAGAGACTGTAATGCGTCGTACCGGAGCGCCCTGACCATCAATGCCGGCGGTTGGTGAACGATAGACCTCAGAAACGGTGATCTCGTCATCTGTGCCTTCAAGCGTGAAAAAGACACGGTCACCAAAGCCCAGCGCGCTGAGCTGCGCATCGGCCTCTGCAATGCGCTCGTCTGATGGCGTCACCGAGTGCAGGCAGTCTGATGAGAACACGCCGTAAAGCGCCTCTGCATAGTAATACTCATGACCGCCCGGATCGCCGAGATAGATCGTCCATGGACCGCGTTGCCCAACGGCGGTCATCGCTAATTCGCCGGACACGCTGCCCGCTTCCTGAACTTCGTAGGTGAGCTGTGTGCCTTTGGCGACCATAGGTGAGGGCATCTGGGCCAGTGCTGGCGTACTCGTGCCAAGGGCACAAATCGCACCAAAGGCGAGAAGAGAAGGTCGGAACATGGTCAGCGATAACACTCTGATTAAATGAATTTCATTCCGCATAGCACAGGGTTTGCGCCTTGCCACTGCGTGTGCTGCTCAGAGTTTTGAACTTGCCGGTGCCGGGACCTTGTCTTCATTGAAATAGACGCCCGGACATTGGGCCTCGACCTGTTCGCGCGTGATATTTGGCGAAGGCGTAGCCACCTCGATGACGCGGGTGAGGGTGTCCGTTGACCCATCGCCCCAGTCGAGCTGAAGCAGCACTGCGCCGTCCCGTGTGGAAACGTAAGTTTCCCTGGGTAAGTCGTCGCCATAGCTCAGAATAGTCGTGCGCGCAGCTATAGGATGGTCAAAGAATTCCGGAAGGAGGAATTGATGCTCTACAGAGAGCTCAATTGTATAGATCAGGTCATCGTCGGAGAAGAGAACTGAGCGCTGAGGTGACAGGTTTCCTACCTGGCTATCAATGCTCTCAACATAAGCCAGCTCGCTGGTATCATGGCTGTCACAGGTCATGAACACGCTGCTATAGCGTGTTTCCGCATACATGATCGGGTCCTGATTCAGCACCAGCTCGCGGTAAAAGCGCCAGGGACCAATTTCACCAAGATAGATGGTCATATAGTGCTCATCTTCCCAGTCCGGTGACTCTGAGAGATAAACGAAGCTGTTTCCGGGAACGAGCCAGTCTTCGCCTTCCTGAGCATACGCGGCCACCGCGCAAACAGACAGGCAAAGCGCTGAGGCCATAAATTGGCTTAAAAGTCTGGTCAGTTTCATCATTGTCCCCACACAAACACACCCAGCCCATACAATGACAGGCTGGGCGTTCCAGACAAGGCTTTCTCGCCTGAGTTAAGGAAAGAGCGCAGGGCAGAGGATTTCAGCCTGAGCCTCTGTGATGGGGCGAGCGGCGTTTCCGGAATATAGATGCTGGTCATGCGCTCATACCCGCCATCCGGAAGATCTAGCCTCAGAAACAGCTCGCCATTGCGCGTCATGGTCAGAATTTCGGTCTCGCCATCAGGATAGCTGATATAGCTGGCGCGCACGAGCACCGGAATATTGGCCAGTTTCCGGTCCAGATAGGAGTGCTCGACGGAAAGGCTGACCGTATAATCAAGATCGCCCTGTTTGACCGGAATAGGTTGATACGGCTCAGCTGCGTCCAGTCGACGGATGATCGCTTCGATATAAGGGCGTGGGATGACGGGCTCATCATCGCAGTTTACATAGGCGCTGTTAAAGTGCGTATCTGCAAACAAATACGGGTCTTCGCCGTCTTCAAGAAAGCGGTATACGCGCCACGGGCAGACCTGTCCCCGAAACTCAATTATATACTCGTAGGAATCCGCATTGGGGGAGATGCCTTGATAGGTGAAGGCGTTTCCGGGGCTTAGCAGGCTGGTATTGTCTCCTGCATGTGCCGACATTGAAGCGCCAGCGACGGCGCCGATAAGAACAGAAAAACAGGCATGACGAAGCGCATGTGTGGTGATCATAAAATCCCCCAACAAAAAAGCGCCCAGCCTGCGTACAATGACAGGCTGGGCGCTTAATTCAAGGGGTCTTAGAAAAGCTTATTCAGCAGCGATTGCGACTGGCTTTTCTGCAATGCTTGCATAACGGCGCAAGTGATAGTCGACATTGCCGAACTGGGTGTCGATCAGAGACAGGCGCTTGAAGTAATGACCGAGGCGAAGCTCGTCCGTTACGCCCATACCACCATGAATTTGCGTTGCAGCCTGACCAATAAAGCGACCAGAATTACCGATCTGAACTTTAGCGGCAGAAGCAGCTTTCTTGCGCGTGTCAGCATCTTCTTCGAGGCGCAGCGTGACCTGATAGGTCATGGAGACTGACTGTTGCTGCTCGATGAACATGTCGACCATGCGGTGTTGCAGAACCTGGAAGGTAGAGATCGGAACGTTGAACTGCTTGCGCTGTTTTGCGTATTCGATCGTGTCTGCGTTTGCGATTTCCATCGCGCCGCACGCTTCTGAACAAATGGCTGCAATGCCTTCGTCGGTGACTTTTTCGATGAGTGGGAAAGCAGCGCCTTCTTCACCGATCATTGCGTCGCCAGACACTTCAACATTCTCGAAATAGACTTCAGACGCGCGATAGCCATCCATGGTTGGATAGTCACGCGTTGAAATGCCTGCAGCGTCTTTCGGTACGATGAAGACGGAAATGCCGCTCTCGTCGAAACGGTCGCCGGATGTGCGGGCTGTAACAACCAGATGGGTTGCCCAAGGTGCGCCCAGAACAACAGACTTCTGGCCGTTCAGAACGTAAGATGAGCCATTTGCTTTCGCCGTGGTCGTCACATCGTTCAGATTGAAGCGGCTTGTTGGTTCTGCGTAAGCGAATGCGAAGATGGTCTCGCCGCCCATCATTGGTGCGAGGAATTCTTCTTTCTGCGCAGCAGAGCCGCCATGCTTCAGGAAGCCACCGCCAAGTACAACGCTTGGTACGAATGGTTCAACCACGAGGCCTTTGCCGAACTCTTCCATGATGACCATGGCATCGACAGCATTGCCGCCCAGGCCGCCATCTTCTTCAGAAAATGGCGCCATGAACAGGCCGAGTTCTGCGAACTGAGCCCACATTTCTGGGCGCCATCCAGATTCGCTGGTGATGACCTTGTTACGGGTCTCCCAGTCATATTGTTCACGGATCATTCGGGACAGTGAGTCCCGGATCATGTTCTGTTCTTCAGTAAAGCTGAAATCCAATTTTTCTCTCCCCAGTGATACTGGTATGTGTTGTGTTCGTTGAAGCGTTCACGGGCTTAGAGGCCCAGAACAGCCTTTGCGATAATGTTGCGCTGAATCTCGTTAGAGCCGCCATAAATGGAGGTCTTACGCATGTTCAGATAATCCGGCAGCGCGTGGTGGGCGTAGCTCGGGCCAATCGGGAAGCGATTGCCACCTTCTTCCGGGAAACCACGGAAATAAGGCGCGGCGTAATTGCCAACGGCTTCGATGGTGAGCTCGGTCAGACGCTGCTGGATCTCTGTACCCTTAATTTTCAGGAGAGAGCTTTCAGGGCCCGGGCCTTTGCCGGCCTGCATAGCAGACAGGGAACGCAGCTCGGTGAACTCGAGAGCCGTAAGGTCGATTTCAAGCTTGGAAATCTTTTCAGCAAAATCCGGGTTCTCGATCAGCGGCTTGCCGTTATCGAGTTCCTTCGTTGCGATTTCGCGGAGTTTTTCAATGCCGCGCTTGGAGCGTGCAACGCCTGCGATACCTGTACGCTCGTGCGCGAGCAGGAATTTCGCATAGGTCCAGCCTTTGTTTTCTTCGCCAACGAGGTTCTCAACCGGAACACGCACGTCTGTGAGCCAGACTTCGTTCACTTCATGGCCGCCATCGGTCATGATGATTGGACGAACTTCCACGCCCGGCGTGTCCATAGGAATCAGAATGAAGGAAATACCTTCCTGCTTCTTCACGTCTGGGTTTGTGCGGCAGAGGAAGAAGCCCATGTCAGCGAACTGACCAAGCGTCGTCCATGTCTTCTGGCCATTGATGACCCATTCATCGCCGTCACGAACAGCTGTGGTTTTCAGGCCAGCAAGGTCAGAACCAGCGCCCGGCTCGGAGAAGCCCTGACACCACCATGTTGTGCCGTCGACGATACCTGGCAGGTATTTTTCTTTATGTTCCTGGCTACCGAATGTGTAGATAACCGGACCGACCATTGAGACAGCGAAAGGCAGCGGCATGAGTGTGTCTGCGCGCGCATTCTCTTCAGACCAGATGTATTTCTGTGTCGGGGTCCAGCCCGTGCCACCATACTCAGTCGGCCAGGACGGAACGGACCAGCCTTTTTTACCCAGAACCTGGTGCCAGGACAGGAACTGTTCTTTCGACAGCTCTTCGCGATCCTTGCCCTTAATGTCTGCTGGGTAGTTTTCTTCGATGAAGGTTCTCACTTCCTCGCGGAAAGCAATATCTTCAGGTGAAAATTCTAAGTTCATGTTTGTTTCTCCCATGACGTCTCACGCGCCATAATATGGAGAAAGGTTATGCCTTCAAGATGCCGTACGGGGAAGGTGTTATCTAAATAACATTATTGGACAATTTGTCCTTTCATGCCCGAAAGGCATGAGGATTATTACCCAGAAGCATTAGCCACTGTGCAGGCCGCCTGAATGAGCGGTAGGGCCAGTAATCCGCCCATGCCTTCGCCCAATTGGAGCTTCAGATCCAGCAGTGGTTCGAGGTCCATGCGTTCCAGAATAGCCTGATGGGCCGGACGGTCTGTCGCCTGACCTGCAATGACGTGGTCAATTGCGCGCGGATGAATCGCGTGAACAACGCCCGCAGCGACCGCTGTAGCGAAGCCATCGAGAATCACTGGAATGCCCTGATGGCGTGCTGCGATGATCGCGCCGACGCAAGCGGCGAGCTCACGGCCACCAAGGCGTTGCAGGCAGCGCAGTGGATCATTCAGGTGTCCGCGATGGGTTTGCAGTGCGCGATAGAGCACACCCGCACGGGCAAGGTTTACTTCTTCAGGTACGCCCTGACCGGCGCGTACCCAATATTGCGCATCACCGCCATAAAGCGCACAGGCGACTGCCGCCGCAGCCGTGCCGCCACCTACACCCAGAACACCAATGGCAAGGCAATCAGGATTTTCCGCAACCGCTTCCATGCCAAAGGCGATGGTAGAGGCGCATTCCTGTTCAGACATAGCCGGTTCTGTAGAGATGTCTTTGGTTGGAACTTCCAGTGCCAGTTCGAAGACGCGCAGGGTCGCATTGGACTGCGCGGCGAGCCCGTTGGACACCATCTTGCCCTCTTGCAGCGCTTTTACGCGCGCCTGAGTGGCATCATCGCGGGATACAGACACACCATATTTTGCAAGGCCGTGTGCGCCAGCGAACAAAGCAAGCGTGGAGTTTTCCAGCTTCGGTTTGTCACTGCGCTGACATGCGGCCATCCACTCGCCCAGTCGGTCAAGGCGACCATATTTGGACATGCGTACGCTGCCATCCGGATTAAAATCACGTGGAAGGTCAACAACGGGCTGATTGAGGATCAGGTCCTGTACGTCATCAAGTGGGGATGCAGGGTTGCCGGTCATGTATTCGCTTTAAGATCTTTCGGTTCTGATATGATTGCTCGAATCTTCAACGCAATCCCGAACGGGTATAAGTCTGCGATTAATCATACTCTGTGACAATAACGTTACGAGACAAATCATCCTTGCCTGATTTCCGGGCCTGAGCATAACTCTTCTAATGACTGTGACACCAATAACATCCCCCTGCATTCGCGTATGCGCCATAGACGGAGAGACCGGTTGGTGTCTTGGCTGCGGTCGCACACTGAAAGAAATTGCGCAATGGGTGAAATATACGGATCAGCAACGAGATTCGATTACAACAGACTCTAAATCGCGCCTTGAGGTCCTCAAAGACCAGGGCAAGCTGGGCTGAGGAGTCGTAAAACGCCATGCTAAAAGTTGCCGTTCCGGTCTTTATTCTCGTGTATATCAGCGTGGCTGTAGCTGCTCGGTTTAATGATCAGCTGGAAACTGAGGAGACGCCAGAACCCGTTGTCATGGAGGCGACAACCTCTTTTCGTCCTGAAGCGCCGGGGCCGAATGCTGCTGTTCTGCGACGCGGCAGCGACAATCATTTCTGGGCTGATGCCAACATTAATGGCCGTCAGGTCCGCTTCATGGTGGATACAGGCGCGAGCATGGTCGCGCTCACCCGTGAGGACGCACAGCGTATTGGCATCGGGGCTGAGGAACTGGATTTCCGTTGGGAAGTGAATACCGCAGGCGGCGGCACACGCGGTGCTTACATCATGCTGGATGAAGTTCGCATTGGTAATGTGGAAGTGCAGGAAGTCGGCGCGCTGGTTCTGGAATCAGATCTTCAGCAATCGCTGCTCGGCATGAGTTTTCTGAATGAGCTTCGCAGCTATGAGGTGCGTTCCAGCTCCATGATTATCCGTGAATAATCGCAGAGCGATCAGAAGCCGAACGCAATCCGGACCATGTTTCCGGAGACAAGAATCATCACCACACCGAAAACCCGACGTAGAGTGGTCGCGTCCAGTCTGTGGGCAAGGGCTGCGCCAACTGGTGCTAGACTGGTTGTCATAATGCCGATGATCAGAATGGCAGGCACATTCAGATAGCCAAGTGAGAAGGGGGCGCGGCCATCCAGCCCCCAGCCCGTAACGGCATAGCCAATGGCGGCCGGAAAGCCGATGGCTGCGCCAAAGGTCGCCGCTGTGCCAACCGCGCGGTGCACGGTATAGCCGCAAAGCGTCATCAGCGTGACGCCGAACACGCCGCCGCCAATACCCATAATGCCAGACAGCGCCCCAAGCCCGCCAGCAAGCCCGACACGGGGCAGGCCGGTTGGCAGGCTGTCGCGAAGCTTCCAGCTTGGGCGGCCCATAATGAATTGAAGCGCGACCAAAAGCAGAATGATGCCGAAAATGGCTCGCATGCCCGGGCCTGGAAGGAAGCCGGCAATCAGTGCACCCAGCACAGACCCTGCCATAATCCAGGGCACCCAGCCTTTGACGACCTCCATATCCACCGCGCCGCGTTTGTGGTGGGCCATGGCCGACCGGATAGACGTCGCAACAATAGTCGCGAGCGAACAGCCGACGGCTGCGTGCATGGAGGTTTCGGTGAAGCCCAGCTGATCAAAGACAAAAGCCAGCACGGGTACGATCACGACGCCGCCGCCAATGCCAAACAGGCCAGCGATCAGGCCAGCAAACGTGCCGGCAGCAATAAGTGCGAGAAGAAGCGGGCCATAGGCGGCGATGAATTCAGTCATGAGGCTTCATTGCAGCGCAGGCCGTCACCAGCAAGAGAAAACTGGTTCAGCGTGATAACAGCTCAGAGAGCTGGCTGAGCATGGCGCGCGACCAGTTCGAGCGCTGCATCAAACACCTCAATGCCAGCCTCTTTGCGAGGTGCATTCTCTGAGAGATAGCGTCGCCATTGGCGTGCGCCCGGCAGGGTGTTGAAGGCCCCCAGAATATGGCGCGTCATGGCGTGAAGCGGCGTGCCTTTATCCAGCTCGGCTGCGAGATACGCGCGATAGGCGCTCATTGCGGAGATCATGTCCGGATGGCGCTGGGGCTTGCCGAAGATGAGCGGGTCGACCTTCAGCAGGATGGCCGGATCCTGATAGGCTGCACGGCCCAGCATGACTCCGTCCAGATGATCCAAATGAGGCAGGCTGTCTTCAACAGTTGTGAGACCACCATTCAATGTGATGATCAGGTCCGGATAGGCGGTTTTCACTTCATGGACGAGGTCATAGTCGAGCGGCGGAATATCCCGGTTCTCCTTTGGCGACAGGCCTTTCAGCCAGGCTTTTCGGGCATGGACATGAAACACGGTGCAAGCGCTGTTCTTTGAAACCGTCTCCACAAAGCCGAACAGGCGCTCGCGCGGTTCGTCTTCATCGACACCAATGCGGTGCTTCACGGTGATTGGAATGCTGACGGCATCCTGCATGGCGGCAAGACAATCTGCCACCAGTTCTGGCTGGCGCATGAGGCAGGCCCCAAACGCACCGGATTGCACGCGATCTGATGGGCAGCCGCAATTGAGGTTCACCTCATCATAGCCAAAGCCTTCGGCAATGCGGCAAGCTTCAGCCAGTTTTGTCGGCTCATTTCCGCCAAGCTGCAGAGCCAGCGGATGCTCAACATCAGAATAGCCAATCAGTCGTTCGCGATCGCCATGAATGACCGCGTCGGCTGTCACCATTTCAGAATACAGAAGCGCATTGGAAGACAGCTCACGATGGAAGGCCCGGCAATGCCGGTCGGTCCAGTCCATCATGGGCGCAACTGAGAATCTGTAATGGGTTTTAAGCGACATGTTTTCGGGGGCTTGGTTTTATAAATCGCAGGCGATCTGCGCGTGTTTTGACCGCTCTATACAGAAGGTGCGTTTAAGAATCAAAAACTGAGCTGACACCGGGAACCGGATGCCTTTTCGCGCATTGGAGGAATTAACAAAAGGTTATTCCATGAAACGCCATCTCGGTATCGCAATCGTTCTGACGCTCGCCGCCGCGCCACTCGCGCAGGCCGAACTTCGTGCGACTGAAATCCAGGACGTGGAAAACCTCTGCCTTCGTGGACTAAACCCCATCCCGGTCAGCTGGGATGAAGAAACAGGCGCTCAGATTTACGCACTTCAGAGTGTGGATGAATTTGGCAATGCGCAAAGCGCATATCTGATCAGCCAGCAGGAATTGAATTCAATGCCAGTCTGTGTGGCTGCGCCTGCCGATTTTGCGTCTGAAGGCGGTGAATACCAGACCGCTTCGTTCACGGCGAATGCAGGCGTCTGATCTCTCCCTCAGAACAATTCTCTCAATCCGGGCCGGGTCACATGTGGTGAGCCGGCTTTTTTAATATCTGTAATCGAACGCCACTACCCCAGAGCTCCAGACACAAAAAAGGCTCCGGAATGCGGAGCCTTTTTATGAATTTTGGGTTTTCCGCTAAGCGTTATAGCGGGCTTCGACCCCTGAGTGCGCGTGCGAGGAATGTCACCACGAGCAGTGCGAGGAATACGAAGAACAGAAGCTGTGCGATACCTGCAGAAGCGCCTGCAATACCACCAAAACCGAACGCAGCGGCTACGATAGCCAGTACAAAAAATGCGAGTGCCCAACCGAGCATGATAGTCTCCTTTGGTTGCGACGCTGTCATTGCGTCTATGCCAGTAACAACAAAGGAAATGGGGGAAGGGTTCCGAAATTTTTAACTTGAAAGAGAGAGATTTTTAACGGGAACCAGACGGGTATCCCATGCGTTTTCTCCTCATTGCATCAGAGGAGTTGAAAATGAAAAACTGGTTGAAATTTATGACGTTCGGTATGGTCGCGCTTATGGTGACAGCTTGCAATACCGTTGAAGGTGTTGGCGAAGATGTTGTCGTTGCGGGCGATGCTATTGAAGACGCTGGCGACACGAACGACTAAGCGTTCCTTTGTTACGGTCGGCTGGTGCAAGATACGCTCTGGCCAGTCGACTGAGCACCATTTTTTCTCTCAGAATCCATAATAATAAAGAGGGCTCATGCATTTCTCAGCTATTGTAAACCTGGCATCCGGATCTGTGCCGCCAGAAGGCGACAGACTGCTTCAGGAAGAAGTTTCCCGGTTAGGTCATAGTGTGGAAGTGCACGTCGTAAACGGAGCAGAGCTCGTTGACGTCTGGGCAAATGTGGATGCTGAGACAAGTGATGGGGTTATCGCGTGGGGCGGCGATGGGACATTGTCTTTCGTCTTGTCGCGATCTTGCGAAGATGGGCTTCCCGTTCTGCCGCTTCCGGGCGGAACCATGAATATGCTTCCTAAATATATCCACGGTGAAGACACTGAGTGGAAAACCTGCCTCGAACGGGTTTTGGAAAATCCGGAAAAGACCACCATCCCCGGTATCCGCGTCGGCGAGGAGATGTGCTATGTTGGCGTCCTTGTCGGGCGTCTGACACGACTTGCTCACTCAAGAGAGCATTTGCGATCCGGTGAAATTGGTGAAGCGGTGCAGGCTCTTGTGCGCAATGATGTGCTCAATCTGAAAACTCGCCTTGAAATCAATGCCGGTCTGGAAGACTGGGATGCGACCGCGATTGGCGTTTTCGTTCCGGAAAAAACCGGGCGGCCTTTGGAAATTGTCAGCATTGACCCGGATTCGCTGGGCGAGCTGATAGAAACGAGTCTTGATGCGATGTTGCATGATTGGAAAACCGCGACGGGAGTAGAGCGACATTCCGCACGGCACATTCATATCGGTTTGATTGATGATGGCGCATCGGTGCATGTCGCCATGGATGGCGAGCCGACAGAAATTCCCGCACCGTTTGCGATTGATCTCGTAGAACAAGCAGCGCAGGTCTGGAGTGCCGCTGATAAATGATCCGACTAATTCAGCTTGCTGACCTACATTTCGGGCGGGAACATCCGCAGGCCATGCCCGCCGCCATACCCGCAATTGAAAGTTTACACGCAGACGGTCTGATCGTGGCAGGTGACCTGACGCAGCGCGGTTCCCGTGCAGAGTTCGAGGCTGCGGAGAACTGGTTGTCGCGTCTTTCGCTTCCAAGGATTATTGTGCCAGGCAATCACGATACGCCGCTTCTCAATCTATATGCGCGCGTGCATGCGCCTTTTGACCGGTTTCTCGATAGGTTCAGACCTCAATTTGATGACCTTCAGCTAAACAATGTGCGCGTTATGGGGCTGAACACGTCGCGTGGTTGGCAGGTGCGTCGTAACTGGGCGGAAGGTTCGGTCAATCTGGAAGATCTTGATGACTGCATTGAACGCGCGGATTCAATAGAAACGCCCGTTTCGGCGATTGTGTGTCACCACCCGTTTAAAGCCGTTCCGCGTTCGCCTTTGCAAACGCGGACACGCCGTGGAGACCGCGCGAGCAAACGCCTTGCCCGAAGCCCGGTAAAAATGTTGCTGACAGGGCATGTGCATCAACCCAGCGTACATCAATGGCGCGAAGGCGATGGTCAGTATCTGGCAATTGGCGCAGGCACTTTATCTAATCGTCTGCGTGACTGGCCGCCCAGCTTCAATGAAATTCTCATTGATGATGGCCATATTACCGTGAATGCGCACACCTTTTCTGAGGGGCGCTTTTCGCCCTTTAAAATGGGAAGTTTCAAGGTCTGAATCTCGGAACCCTGCCTCTCTCTCCGCGTTGATCTGAAGTGATATAACAGGAGAGAAACAATGCTTATTCGATCAATGCTCGTGGCTGGCCTCAGCCTGACTGCACTTGCTGCCTGCGACACCAATGATGGTCCGCTGGAAGAAGCAGGTGAGGATATCGATAACGCCGTAGAAGAAACGGCTGATGAGTTTGAAGAAGCGACGGACTAAGTCCGGCCCGGCTCTCGAACTCTCAGAACTCAGTAAATTAAGGAGATCATCATGGCTGTAGAAGCTCTGAAAATCGCAAAACCCGACTTCAACCGTAACACTGGCATCTCGCCGGAAGATCGCGCGGAAATCGCTGAAAAGCTCGGCACTGTTCTGTCTGATTCCTACATGCTCTTCATCAAGACACAGGGTGTGCACTGGAACGTTACAGGCCCAGTCTTTGTGGGTGTGCATGAGCTGACAGAGAAGCAGTACACAAACCTGTACAATGCGATTGACGAAATTGCAGAACGCATTCGCGCTCTCGGCCATAAAGCACCGGCGAGCTACACCAAATATGGTGAGCTGTCTTCCATCAAGGATGAGGACGAGCCGAAAACTGCTGTAGAGATGATCAGAATGCTTACGCGAGATCATGCGACTGCTGTCAAAGGTATGCGCGAAGCTGTCGAATGGTGTGAAGGCAAAAATGACTTCGTCACCGCCGACATGATGATTGAGCGTATGACCTGGCACGAAGAAGCGATCTGGATGCTTGAATCCATCATCGCTGAATAAGCTTCAGGTCAAAAAGACTAGGCAAAGAGCCTCCGGATTTTCCGGGGGCTTTTTTGTATTTGAAATGCCACCGGCGTGCTGGTGGGTATCCCGTGATCTTCGTCCTGTCCGATCAGATCATACAGCAGCACACAGTAGCGGCGCCGCGTTTATGGGAGGCATCAATGTGTTGAGCACCAGCTCCGCAGCTGAATAAGAAAAGCCCGCTGACAGATAAATCAGCGGGCTTCAGCTCTGCAGTGATTTTGAAATGATGCTTCTTGATAGGATAAGAAAACAGGCGTGAGGCTCAAGCGGGTGACGCTTCGCAGTCAGGCACGGTCAGCGTGACAAGGAAGTCCCCATTCTCATCAAAGCCGGATGCGAGTTCGCCTTTCAGCTGTCTTGAGAATGCGGTCATAAGTTTAGCGCCAAGGCCGGTGGACTCTGAGCGGCTTTCTTCTGATGAATCTGGTGTATTGCGCACGCTCAGAACAAGCTGTTTTTCGTCGCCAGTCGTCACACGCTCCAATTTGACCCGGATGCTTCCACCGAATTCGGGACCGTGTTTGATGGCATTTGTAACCGCTTCTACCGCGAAAAGAGCCAGTGGGATGGCATCATCCGCATCGCGCTCTGCCTCAACAATGTCCCAACTTGCCGAAATGCCCAGATCTTCAATGCCCAAAGCTTCAGACAAGTGATTGAGCAACCCTTCCAGAAACGGTTTCAGAGATACAGCTTCCAGTCGGTCATGCTGATAAAGCGTCTGGTGCACGATGGAGAGTGCATCAATTCGGTGTCGGGCTGAGGCAAGCGCTGACTTGGCACCAGGGTCTGAGACCTGACGACTTTGCAGGTTCAGGAAGCTTGTGACGATCTGAAGATTGTTTTTTACCCGGTGGTGAATTTCCTTCACCGCCGCGTCGCGTTTTGCCAGAGCATCGCGCAGGGACGCATCCCGGATCTCGATCTTCTCCGCCATCTGGTCGAGTGTGATGGCCAGTTCTTCGATTTCTTCCGGTGCGCTCGTGAAGCTTTCGCCAGCGCGAATTCGATACCGGCCCGCGCCATAGATGAAGGTGATACGCTTCAGGCGTGACAGCCATTTCAGAACCAGGCGGTCGACCGCTACCCATACAGCAGCCAGAACGAGAACGAACGCAAAAAGTGGAAGGCCGATCGCGGTTGCAGGTGCGATCACGAATTCGCTGAAAATGCCAGGTGAAGGGCGGCTCAAAAGCACATTGAAGCCACCCGCGCCGACACGCTCGATCACGACGTCATGTGTGTGGCCGTCAATATTATGGTCGGGAAATAGAAGGCTCGTCTCAGATGCATCCAGTTCATCCAGCCAGTCGGATGGGATCTGTTCAAATGTATCGCTGCCGAAGACTTTGCCATCGGACGCGACAATCGCGATATCAATATCTTTGTCACGCAGGCGCGAATGAAGGAAACTGGCGAGTTGGTGCGCATTGATTGCGAAGCTGACAGAGCCGTCAAACTGCCCAAACGCATCGTCAATGCGCTCATGGATCGCAAACAGAAAATCGTGGCTGACCGGGCCATAAAACGCATCTGTGCGAACGGTGCGGGCACCCGAGGCAAGGCGAAGCCGAACATCGGGAATCGAAACGTTAAAGCCCGGCTCGCCGATGGCGGTACATTGTGCCACGCCTTCATTGTCGAAATGAACAACGTTTGAGAGTGATGGAATGACCGTGCTCAGCCGGTCATAAACTATGCCGCATCCATCAAGGCGGATTTCTTCCGCAAAAAAATGGAGATAGCTTTCAGCCGTAGCGAGATTCTGTTCCAGGTCGTCGATGGCTTCATCGGCTTCATTGGTCAGTTCATCGCGACGCATATCCATGCTCGCCTCAGCATTCATCCAGGCCTGAATGCCCCCCAGCAGAAAGATCGGCGTGAGAGCAATGGCCAGGGTGAGAAGCAACCTGAGGCGAAGCGAAGATTTTTTCGGTCTGTGAGCTAAGACTGTCTCATTCACGCGGGTGTAGGTCCGGACAATTTGTCAGCCTGAGAAATCAGATCATCGAACACATCGTCAGCAGACATATTTGCATCCGAACTGAAGCCAGCTTCATTTGTTTCAAGAATGACGGCAAGAGCGTTTCGTGCGCGGTTGACGCGGCTCTTAATGGTGCCCACGGCGCAGCCACAGATTTCTGCGACTTCTTCATATGGCATGCCACCTGCGCCGACGAGAATGAGTGCTTCTCGCTGATCATCCGGCAAACGGTTCATAGCGTTACGCAGAGCCAGAAGCTCCATGCTTGCTGAGGCATCGTCATTTGCGACCAGAGTTGCTTCGGCAACTTCCGGGTCGAGCGGTTGACGGCGCCAGCTGCGGCGCTTTTCCGAATAGAAGGTGTTTCGAAGAATGGTGAATGCCCAAGCCTTGAGGTTCGTGCCTTCCTGATAAGATTCCCGAGCCTTCCAGGCCCGGAGCAACGTTTCCTGAGCGAGGTCATCTGCCTGCGTAGCATCATTACACAAGTTGCGTGCAAATGCTCGGAGGTGCGGGATAAGCGCGCTTAATTCAGATTTGAATTCTATGCTTTCCACGATGACCTCTTATTCGCTATCGCCAGAGGATGCATCGCTGTCGCTTTGCGTGCTCTTTTTTGCCTTCTGATCTGCTTCTTCGAGGAGTTTCAGAAAGTCATCAGGGATTTCTTCCGAAACCACCTCATCATAGAGTTGACGCAAGTGCTGACCGAGACGACGTTGCCTCGACCTCTGCGCAACCATATTTTCGCGAGGATTTTCCATGATTAAAACCTATTACTCTTGCCCGATTATACGTCCGATAATTGTGGGGACGCGCTGAAATACACTGAAGAAATGTTCGGGCTGGTGGTTGGTTCCAAAAAAAAACGGAAAATTTCTGAACTTTTTTTGGAACCTTTGATTCTCTCAGGGATTAATGAGCTACGTTTGGAGGGAATAAATGTCATTCGTATCTCAACTTGGCCCCCATCTGCCGTTTCTTCGTCGGTACGCACGTGCGCTTACCGGCTCTCAGGGAAGTGGAGATGCTTATATTAAAGCATCCCTCGTTGCTCTCGCGAGCGACGCAGACAGTTTTGACCAGAGCGCTTCACCTCGTTTGGCGCTATACAAATTCTTTCACACGATCTGGTCTCAGACCGGCGCTCAACTAGAATCTTCGGATCTGGCCGGTGTTGATCAAATCGCGGATGTGCGCCTGCAGGCGCTCGCACCTATTCATCGTCAGGCTTTCCTGCTGACCTCTCTTGAGGGGTTCACTGTTACAGAAGTCGCAGACATTCTCGATGTCAGCGAATCTGAAGTCGGTGCCTTCATCGCGGAAGCTCAGACAGAAATCGAAAATGACCTGCGCACAGACGTGCTGATCATTGAAGATGAGCCTGTCATCGCCGCTGACCTTGAAAGCCTTGTTTCCGAACTCGGCCACAACGTCACCGGTAATGCGACCACACATAAGGAAGCTGTTGAGCTTGCTCGCAAATATCCACCAGGTCTGGTGCTTTGCGACATTCAGCTGGCTGACAATTCGTCCGGTATTGATGCGGCACACGACATTCTTCAGGATTTCGATGTTCCGATCATTTTCATCACTGCCTTCCCAGAGCGTTTGCTCACGGGTGAGCGTCCTGAGCCGACATATCTGATTTCCAAGCCGTTCCAGGAAGCAACAGTTAAAGCCGCGATTGCGCAGGCTCTGTTCTTCCATCCGAGCAAGTCTGCTCAGGCAGCCTGAACTCAGCGGTAGAATTCAACTTCCGGAAAACGCCTGTCAGTTCAGCTGGCAAGCGTTTTTCTTTGCGCTGGAACCGGGGTGCATGCCCTGCGTTAAATCCGGTATGAGCAGCACACCCTTACATGATATTCTGTCTGATATTGACGAAATGGCTGAGAAAGACGGTTCAGTGAACCTGAAGTCTCTTCTGGAATCGTTTGAGAACCGGTCTTTCGGGCCCGTTCTCGCATTGCTTGGCATTCTGGCGATTTCGCCGCTTGGCGCAGTACCCGGTATTCCTATCGTGCTTGCGGGACTGGTTATCTTATGGGCTGGCCAGATTCTCATTGGACGGTCTCATCCCTGGGTGCCGTCAGCGCTGCATTCGATATCACTGAAGGAAAGTCAGGTGGAATCGTTTCAGGAGAAGGCCGAGCCAGCGATCGACCATATCGACAATTGGGTGAAGCCGCGTTTCGAATGGGCGGTCGGCACTTATTCTGAGTACATTATCGCGGCGATGAGTATCGCGCTGTCACTCATCATGATCCCGTTAGAGCTTATTCCATTTGCTGTCGCTTTGCCTGCGGGTGGTCTGGTTCTGCTTGGATTGTCCCTCATGGCGAAGGATGGAATTCTGACGCTGATTTCCATGGCCTTCGGCGTAATTGTTCTGGTTGGCGGACTGTTGAGCGTCATTTGAATTAAAGCGAAATTCATCTCTTCTTTTCGGAACTTCTGATCTTCCCTGACGTTGATTTTACATACCGAACAGAGGAGATCGCTATGACACTTCACAATATTACAGACACCGCTACTGAACCAAAACAAGAGATCGATCAGGACGTATCTAACCTGCGTCAGGACTTTGAATCTCTGAAAGATAATGTTGGTTCGCTTTTCGCGCACGTGACGAAGCTTGCTGGCGAGCGCGCTGAAAAAGGTGCTGACCAGACTAAAGAATTTGCTGGCGACGCAGTCGAAAAAGCCAAGGACGCTCAGGGTTATGTCGAAACCCGCATCCGTGAGAAGCCACTGGCGGCTGTAGGCATTGCTGCGGGCGTTGGCGCTTTGGCTGCTATCCTGATGCGTAAGTAATCGCGATGGACAAAGCCAAACTCAGAATAATGGCTGGCGCTGGTGGAGCTCTTCTGGGCTTCGCCGGCGTCCTGTTTCTGTCATTCAGTCTCGCTGCCCTGGTGGCACACTTTTTCGGATGGGTAATTGGAGCATTCGCCGTCGGCGTCATGCTGGTTATCTGTTCACTCCTAGGGATTTCCTATTTCCTCGCGCCTCTTAAAACGGCTGAGGAAGAAATCGAACAATTGGAAGAGGCGACAGCCGAGGCGCTGGCCGAGCTACCGTTTGATACGGTTAAAGCACTGGTGGACAAACGTCCGCTCATGTCTGTCAGCGTTGCTGCACTTATTGGATATTCGGTTGCGAATGATCCTAAGAATGCAGCGAGCCATGCTCAAAGACTAGCTTTCGGCCTGTTCTGACAACGATCGGTTTTCCTCGGTTCACCATGCATGAAAAGCCGGCACCCTATTGGGTGGCGGCTTTTTTAATGCCCTGATTTAAAACAACTAAAAGCGTTTAATTGCGAGCATCGCAAGGGAACATTGTGCGGGCTTTGGCGTTTCTTAATCATAGATAAACCGGAGACCAGACAATGACACGCAATCCGTTGATTACACTTATTGCCGCTATCGCGATCGTCTTCGTGGCAGTCATGGCATTTTTCTACATTCGCTATGGCTCTATGGAAGCCGCGGGCGCAGAAATGGACACAGTGCTGTCCGATGCGGCTGACGTAACAGAACGCGCTGCAGATAATCTTGGCGAAGCAACCGAAGACTTCGTTGATGATGTTCGTGACGGCACCCAGGACGGCCAGAGCTAATCTCGCAGGCTCAGCCGCACACCCGACAACAGGATAATTAGATATGAAATATGGAATCTGCGCACTCGCGCTGCTCGGCGGAGCGTTTTCCGCTCAGGCCGTCGAACAGGCACCAACAGAGCCAACATCAATGGTTCAGGTCATCTCAGATGAGGCAATTGCTTTTCTGGAAGATGGTCAGCTCACTGAAACCGAAGCTCAGGATTTGCTCTCAAATGTAAATGTCGAGGCGATCGGACAGTTTGCTCTTGGGCGTGAGGTTCACAGCCTCAGCGATGCTCAGCTTTCTTCCTATCACACGGCATTCCGCGAATATCTGACAGAACAGATGCAGCTGCATCTTGAGAATTTCGCCGGTGGTGAAATTGAGATCGTGGACACTGTGGAGCGTGCCGAAGGCGATGTGGTTGTTGAAACCACGCTTACGCCTGCCAGCGGTGAAAGCATGCCGGTATCCTGGCGCGTAAAGGACTTTGATGGTCAATGGAAGATCATTGATGTGGAGGCTCAAGGCCTGTGGCTCGCCATTGAACAGCGTGCTCAGTTCCAGGCGACACTCGATGCAAATGGTGGCGACGTCGATGCATTGATCGCAGAGCTGTAAGCTCAGCTTTTACAGCATTAGCCAAACGATAAAGCCCCGCTTCTGGCGGGGCTTTTTGTATGTCTGGTGGGTTCAGCGCTCTGGTTTGGTCTACGCTCTGTCTCTGTGGGCGCGTGCTGCCTCCACAAAGCCTTTGAAAATATCGCGGGCAAATTTGCGATAGACCAGAAACTCAGGATGGAACTGTATACCGAGCGCAAAAGGGTGCTCTTTGTGTTCAATGGCCTGGATCAGGCCGTTATGTTCCTGAGCGATGGCGTGAAACTCGCCGCCAATTTTCTCAACGGCCTGTGTATGGATAGAGTTCACGCTCAGCGTCTTCCGGCCAGTCAGCTTATAAAGAATGGAAGCGTCGCCCACACGAATAGGTTTGCGATAGAAAATCCGGTCGATGAAACTGGTCGGATAATGTTCTTCAAAGTCGCTGAGATCCGGGTACAGCGTGCCGCCGGCATAGACGTTCATCATCTGCATGCCCCGGCAAACGCCCATCATCGGAATCCCGTGTTCAAACGCGGCTTTAGCCCAAGAGGCTTCCATCTCATCGCGTGCCAGATCGTATATGACGCCGGGCAGGGGCGATTGAGCATAGCGTTCAGGATAAACGTCTGATCCCCCGCCAAAAAGCAGACCATCAATCGATTGTGGGTCGCGCGGCGCAGAGGATGTGATCGAGACCGGTTTGCCGCCCGCCAGCCAGACGGCGAATTTCATCGCGCGAAATGCAAAGAAATCGCCTTTGTCTGGCTTTGTAATGCCAATTACCGGGCGCCCTGTTTTGGGTTCAACAGGTTGTGCCGGCTCAGCAGGGGCATCTGCATCAAATTTCAGTTCCGGAGGTAATTCGCCATGTCTCAGAACGGAGCTGAGGGCGAATAAAACACCAAGCCCGGTGGCCGGGTCATTGTCGACCGTGAACTCAGAGGGCAGGTCGCCATGCTGTTTGAGCTCTTCCTGAAGGCGTGCGAGCGCTTTGGCGCTAAGGGCGGAGTGCCCGATAAGTGATGTGAAGTGTTTCAGCGCGCTGATGACTGCGCCGTTCGATACATCTTTGCGAAGCTCATCCCAGGCGTCAGACGTTCGCAACATATGTTTGTCTTCGCTGGCGATTTCTTCCGCTACAGAAAGAATCCACGCTGCGGGGGTGCGAGATTTGAAGCCGATCTCAGCCGCATTTGGGTCGAGTTCCGGAACAGGCAGACCGGCGGCAATGGAATAGGCCAGCCATGGGAAATCAATGCCGGATTCCGTTGAATGAAAAAGACCGGCCCAGAAGCGCGGATTGACTTCAATCAGCTGGGCAGGCGCGTCACTGTCTTCATCCCAGCGGAAATCAATTTCTGCAACGCCATTCCATTTCGTGGCTGCGACCAGATTTTTGGTCGTCTCCAGAAATGGAGCCGCATCAACGGTTTCACGAATAGCGCCCGCGCCGGATTCCACCGGGAACTGGCGGATATTGCGATAGGCAGAAATGGCGATCAGCTCGCCATTCTTTGCAGCGATAGATACGCAATAGTCAGACCCGTCGACCGCGGTTTGAAGGAGAAGATCTTCTTCGCCTTTCAATTCGTCGCGATAGGCTGTGATATCGTTTTCATCTTTGAGCAGACGAACGCCGCGACCGCCCACGCCGTCGAGCGGTTTGATGATCTTTGGCAAATCCAGATCAGAGGCCGAAGCTGAGCGAAATTCTTCGCTGGTGAGCTGGCGTGTCTCAGGTGCTTCGAGGCCATGCTTTTCAGCAAAATGCGCAAACTGATCCTTTGGGTGGATCAGCTGAATGGAGGCCAGATCGGGGGCTGCGATCCTGATCAGCGGTTCGAACCGGTCGCGATGCTCAGCGAAAAGCTTTGCATCTCTGAAGGCCGGGATCAGCACATAGGGCCGGTCATCGTCAGGTGCATATTTGCGGACGGCTTCTTCCATTCGATTGAGCGCGTCTACTGTGTCGCGCTCGAAATGCGGATGAGTGAAGCAATCTTTTGTGTGTTTGGAGAAGGAGAGGACGGTGAGGTCAACATCGTCGCAGCCAATCACTTCAATGCCGCGCTCATGCAGAGATCGCGCAATGACAAGTGACATGAGACTGCGCCCATAGGTGACAATGGCGCGTCCTTTGAGTTTGGGGGAGGCCGTTTCAATTGTGTCTGAAACAGAAATATCGCCAGCCTCAGGCTGACGTGTCGGGGGGGCATGTGAAAGTGTGTCTGGCATACAGTTCCCGGGAAAGCGCCCCCGCAGCATAGCTGCAGGGGCAAATTCACATCTTAGCGATAATAACGCGGGTCAGATGGGTAGCGGTCATTGACGTCGGCTACGCCGTCACCGTCATAATCGCGCTCATCAGCCTGGTCATCTACGCCTGGCATGTCGCAGTCTTCAGCGTTCGTGCAACCACGTGCTGCGCCAGCTGCACCGCCTACAGCAGCACCGATAGCTGCGCCGCGACCAGCATCACCGTCACCGACATTGTTACCAATAATCGCACCGGCAGCCGCGCCGATTGCAGCACCGCCCAGGGCGTTGCGTTCTGTTTCACCTGTGCTTGTGCAGGCAGCAGCGCCAAGTGCCAGTGCCGGAAGCATAAATACAAAAGCCTTTTTCATGGTAGGTCTCCGTTCGTTCATGCTCAAACAACGTGGGCGAATTGAGCTGGTTCCTGAAAAACCGAATTCGAACTGAAGAAATGTCATTTCACTTCTGCGCGCATTATCCCGTTCAGTATTGCCAGAAACTGTGGCCCACCGGCAATAAACCCTCAGAGAACTGAATTTTGTCCGGAAAGATTCAAGGGTTGACCTCGACTGTTTAAAAAGTGTCATACACTTCGGATAGCGAGAGACTCAGACCAGAGCCCCAACCAGGTGATTTATGGATTTTTTTGGAATTGAGATTTTCGCGGCAATCGGCTTTTTGTTTGCGGCTTATGCTGTTGTAGGAAACGACGCGCTGCAGACGCTCGGTACCTTTATCAATTCCAATAAGAGACTGCACTGGTCGGTTCTGTTTGCGTTTGCTGCAGGCGTGTTGGTCATCACCTTTGCCTATGGCTGGGTGGTGAATGGCGGTGACCCGTCATATGGACGTCTCTCCAATGAGAGCAAGTATCCGCCGATCAACGTGGAATGGTACCATATCCTTCCGCCGCTTGTGCTTCTTGTGATCACGCGACTTGGTATTCCGGTCTCCACGTCTTTCATGGTTCTGACCATTTTCGCCTCCATTGGCGGTCTGGGCTCGATGATCGAGAAGTCGCTGTTTGGCTATGCGCTGGCATTTGCGACGGGCGGTGTCGTCTATCTCATCATTACGCGAACGCTTGAGAAATGGTTTGAGGAAAATCCCGTAGATGCGGTGATCCCTTACGGTCTGATCGCCATTGTCGGGTCGGCCTTTTTCCTGTCTCAGTATTATGTGTTCGGCACGACCGACAGCCTTGCGAGCGCGCTCATTGGCGTGGTCATTTCGGTTGTCTGTGAGATTATAGCCATCGCCTTCTGCCTGATGCACTCACGATCTATGTATTGGGTGATCGTGCAATGGGTCACGACAGGCTATCTCTGGGCCGTCTGGCTCATTCAGGATTTTGCGAACATTTTCGTATTTCTGCCGCGCGAAATCACAGCCGTTCAGGGCTTCATCGCGATGGGCGGAATTGTTCTCCTACTGGGTTATACCTTTGCCAACCAGGGCGGTCCGGTTCAGCGTATTCTCAAAACCAAGTCGAACGTTACAGACATTCGGTCCGCTACGATTATCGACTTCCTCTATGCGACGCTGCTGTTCTTCTTCAAAGAATTGAACGACTTGCCAATGAGCACGACCTGGGTGTTCCTTGGTCTGATTGCGGGCCGTGAGTACGCATTCGCACTGACGCATAAAGTGGTCACACTGGGCGCGGCTGTGCTCGACACATTCAGCGATCTCGGTAAAGCGTTTATCGGCCTTGTGATTTCTGTAGACCTTGCTGTCGGTCTTCCACTTCTGGCTCAGATTGCGATTGGCGAAGCGCCTGAGATGACACAGGTCTTCACCAGCCATCTCTTCCTCTGGTTTGTGATCCTGTCCAATCTCATGCTTGCGGCGACGATCTGGTTCCTGATGAAAAAGGATAAGCCAGCGGCAACGGTGTTTATCGCTGTAATGGCGCTGGGGGCTGCGGCCTTCTTCATGACTGTCGACCAGCTGGAAGATGGTGCGCACGACACTGTCATTCCGCAGGCCGAGGCAACAGCTGCAGCGGAATAACTACTCATTCAATTTGGAAAATTGCCGCCGGTCTTATTCCGCGGCGGCTGTGCGAAGCGCGCGGAGGAAGTCAAAGCCAGACTGCATTTCGTCTTCTGCGATATTGCTTTCAATACGAGTCAGAAGCGATTGCCAGATCGGATACGCTTTCGCGAGCGTCTCTTCGCCCTTTGATGTCAGCTGGTGAGCAATGGCGCGACCGCTTTTGGACGTGTCGCGCTCGATCAGACCTGCTGAGGTGAGGGGTTTGAGGTTTCGCGACAGAGTTGATTTTTCAATATTGAGCAGCTGACCCAGTTCGGAAATTGATCCGGTGGAGTTTGACCCAATAGCGATCAGCAATGTGAACTGGGTGCCTGTCAGCCCGATAGGCTTCATGGCGGCATCAAACATGCGCGTGACTGCGCGTGCTGTCATGAGCGTTCGAACGCCAATGCAGCGGTTTGCAACGTCCTGATATGCTGTTTCGTCTATCATTTCAGTCCTGATCTCATCGAAGTTTCTATTGAAACACAATGCATGAAATGGCGAGACACAAATCCGCGATATAGTCACAGCGCGAATTCTGGAGTATGCAGCCCGCTGATCAGATGGCCGGGCGGCCGCTGGCATTTCGGTGCTGGAGGAAAGTCCGGGCTCCATGAGGACAGGGCGGCGGGTAACGCCCGCCCAGCGCGAGCTGAGGGAAAGTGCCACAGAAAGTAAACCGCCCCGGTATACCGGGGTAAGGGTGAAAGGGTGCGGTAAGAGCGCACCGCGGTTCTGGCAACAGGACTGGCA
>CENJ01173940.1_pt1 | contig 104775 bp, 81 predicted proteins | sample 356161 | NCBI WGS metagenome assembly CENJ01 (sample SAMEA2619531, study PRJEB7988) | marine metagenome | biome: marine biome (ENVO:00000447); feature: surface water layer (ENVO:00002042); material: "saline water (ENVO:00002010), including plankton (ENVO:xxxxxxxx)" | depth 5 m
ATTGTGTGTGGCACCACTAGAATAAGGTTGGTTCCAGGAGAATAGCCCACCTTTTGCCGGTTGGGAGTAGAGGTGTTTTCCGAAAAACAATGAACCCGCCGGCAGCGGATTTCGGCTTCATGCCCGAGGTCTTAGTCGAAATGCTGAACGAGTGATTCACCAGTTGTGGATGCCCCGACATTACTCTCCGCAAAGATATGGGCAATCTGCGTAGGACTGGCATGTTTTTTCTGTCCGTTAAACATAAGGACAGGCTACTAGCGAGGGCCATATTGCTTGGCCCTCTTTGGTTTTAGGAATGTATACAATCAGCCAATAAAAAGTTAATTAGAATTATGCAAACAATAAAAGTTCGGCATGATGTTAGTTTTAAGCAATTTCATGATGATATCGTTATGGAGGCTCAACCGGTTGTACTAAAAGGTATAGTAAAGGAGTGGCCTGCTGTTTTAAGGGCTAGCCACTCGCCAAAATCTCTGTCTGAGTACCTAACGCCGATGTGTAACGACCAATCTGTGATGGTGTTGGTCGCCAACCGGTCTGAGGGCGGCAGGTTCTTTTATACAGATGACCTACAGGGTCTAAATTTTCATAGAGCAAGCTCTGATTTACCGGCCGCCATTGAGCGTTTACTTAACCTTCGGGACTCGCCAAGTTCTCCCTCTTTGTCGATTCAGGCCATTTCTGTGAGGAATGTTTGCCCTGCCTTTGAGGATGAAAATCTTCAGGTTCTTCTTGGTGATGTCGCACCGACTCTCTGGATTGGGAACCAAGGAAGTGTGGCAACTCACTTTGATATCCATAATAACCTTGCTTGTGTTGTCGGCGGACGTCGGCATTTCAGCCTATTTCCACCAAACCAGATCAATAATATCTATCCTGGACCTGCTCTCTTCACGCCTGCGGGAGTACCAGTAAGCATGGTTGATATTGCAAACCCCGATTTTGAGAAATTTCCACGCTTTCGAGATGCTCTTCAGAATTCTCAAGAGGCTGTGCTAGAACCGGGAGACGCAATTTATATTCCATCGCTGTGGTGGCACGGGGTAAGATCTCTTGCACCTTTTAACATGCTTGTCAATTATTGGTGGGGAGGAATGTCCGGTAGCCGAGTATCGCCTTATGAGAGCTTGCTGCATAGTATGATGAGTATTAAGAAACTTGACGTTGAAATTCGACATGCATGGAGAGTGTTCTTCGATTATTATGTATTTGGGACTAATGCTGATACTCATCTGCCGACAAATCTTGAAGATGTTGTATCCACTATGAGCCTTGAGCAGACCAGACATCTTCTGCAAATGCTCTCCAACCGTCTTCTTAACGCCAAAAAAAGTGTAAAAACAGAAGACAGGGAATGACCGAAAGATTGAGTCAGACTATTGCTTTGCAATAGTGGTCTATAAATTCCCTGTGTTTTGGGAGTTGTGTGACACGATGAGTTGCTCGATCCTCGATATCTTGCAAGAATGAGGATAGGTCAGCGTCTGCCATCATATTAACAATCGGATGGTAGTGGGCAGGCATCAAGCCCTGTCCCAGCATAACCTGTGCCCACGAGTTCTCTGCAAATAGGTCGCGATCTTTTTGAAAAATTCGTCCTGATTCTCGGAATAAATCAAGCCTATGACGGAGAGTTTCCGGTATTGCCATAGACCTACAGTGATTCCAAAAGCTTGTATCGGTTCTTTCAGTCAAGTGGTAATGAAGCACGATAAAGTCACGAATAAAGAGGAACTCCTCACGCATTTGATAATTGAATTCATCTCTATCAGCTGCTGTTATTCCCTCGCGCGGAAACATCTGTAGTAGCCTTATAATGCCCTTCTGGACCATATGAATACTTGTTGACTCCAGCGGTTCGACAAAGCCGGCGGCCAATCCCAATGCGATACAGTTTTTATTCCAGTGCAGTTTTCTTTGTCCGGTGCGGAACTTTATTAAGCGGGGCTTGGTGAGTAGACTACCCTCTACATTTGATAGAAGAAGAGATTCTGCCTCTGTGTCTGAGATGTATCGGCTGCAATACACCAAGCCATTACCCACCCTGGACTGTAGTGGTATTCTCCACTGCCACCCCGCACCTCTGGCGATTGCGCGCGTGTAGGGTACTGGTTCTGATGTAGATGCTGTTTGTACGGCAACCGCCCGATTACATGGCAACCATTCAGACCAATCGTCGAATTTCGTATTTAACGCTTTTTCGATGATGAGACCCGCGAAGCCACTGCAGTCTATGAACAGATCGCCTTCTATCTTTTCGCCTGATTGTAGATCTAATGCAGATATGAAACCTGTGGTTTCATCGGTTGTAACATTGATAATCTTACCTTCAATTCTCTTAACATTATTTTCCTCTGCTATTTTCCTCATGAATTTGGCGTAAAGCCCAGCATCAAAGTGATAGGCATAGTTGAGTTTCTCGTTATCTACCGATACTGCGAAGCGATCTGACTTGGCTGCCATCAGTTCTGTACAATAATTTCCGAAGTCGCCACTTAATCCAAGCCTTTTACCCTTTAGCCAGAAATGATGGAACCCTGCAGCCCAGCATCCTTTTCCTGTTAATCCGAAAGAATGAATATATTTTTCGTTTAGCGCCCTCCAATTTTCGAACGAGATTCCTAGTTTGAAGGATCCATTAACGGCCGACATAAATTCTTGTTCATTTATCTTTAGCAGATGATGCAAAACCAACATTGTGGGGATTGTTGCCTCGCCCACTCCAATAGTACCGATCTCATCTGACTCAATTAAAGTTACCTGCAGATTGTCTCCAAGTAATTTTGAGATTGATGCGGCCGCTAGCCAACCAGCGGTCCCTCCCCCAACAATAACAATGTTTTCAATAGAAGGCTTATTCACTTGGACCTCATACTTTTATAAAGTGTCATGTTAAGTACCTCGACAGATTTGTTCTTAAATTTTTTGCTGCTTCAGCATTAATCGGATTTAAAATACCTCTTGCGTTTTGGGGAATGTGACTAAATTTATCGTCTGTTGCCTCAAAAACATAATGGTTAAATAAGTCCCGCCATATTGCTCGTTGCTCCGTCGGTAAATCTCTGAGTGCTAATATGGCATGTTGTAAGGCGCCCAATGGTGGACCAAGATATTCTGGAGAATTCCTCCACCAGTAATTTACGAGAATATTAAATGGATCCATTGCTTCCACATGATGCCACCACATGCTTGGAATATATATAGCATCACCGGGGTTAAGTTGGGCTGATTGCGCGTTATCTAAGGCCGTTTGAAACTTTGGAAAGGCACTAAAATCCGGATCAGCAAAATTAACCATACTAACGGGCTGACCAGCTGGGGTAAAATCCAGAGGCCCGATGTATAAGTTGTTTATTTGCTCCGGCGGAAAGAGGATAAATTCCCGCTTTCCAGCAACAGCACACGCTATGTTGTTTGCAAAGTCGAAGTGGGCGGCTATTCGACTTTGGTTGCCAAACCATATACTTACTAGTGGTTTTTGTCGATCAAGATTCAGATCATTTTCTGTTCGAAATTCTGGAAGCCAATGGTCAATGTTCGTTGATGACACATAAAGCGTCTGAGGTTTTTCGATGAAACGGTTGTTCAAAATCCTTTTGAGCGCGTCGCCCAAAGACATCCTTACAGTACTGTAATTGAATCCGGTCATGTCGCTGTTATAAAAGACTCTACCAAATTCTTCGTTCGAACCTACGCAGGCGGTAACTGGTCGATTAGCATCAAAATTTAAGAGATACCTCGTAACCTGATCCGCCCCTTGTTTATTTTCCCGAACCGAGGGCCATTGAGTAACGAGACCCCTCAGAATTACGGGCTTTTTACAGTGTATTAAGTCGTCCGGAATTTCACTTGCCGTTGCTCCCTCGAATTCTTCAACATGTTGGGTTATCTTCAGCACTTATTCAATTCTCGGCTAGGGCTAGTAGTAATTAGGTGAGATTTTATTTACCATCTGGTGTAACAAGCAAATTTTTCTTTTCAACCAAAGTTCCAATTCTAGAATACGATGCGAGACACATATATATCGATTGTAAAAAGTTTTTACTATGGAGTGATGACAATGCTTCCCCATCTAATTTATTCAGTCTATCTTCGTTTATTGCGTAAAACCCTGTAAGTTTGCGCTTTGACCCATCCACTAGTCCGACTTCGATGTTGCAAGTTTCCATTAGTTGGTAATCAGTCAGGGCCTCAACTAGCTGCTTATTATGGTCATGTCCTGAGTGGATAGCCTCAAGCCTCTTTACTACATTAAGCAGGTACTCACTCGGTTCCCCAGAGTCTTCGAATAACCGCATTCCTGTTGTTTCACTTATTCTAGGACTATCCATATCAATCGAGACTACTGGCTTTTCTTTGGTCCCTCGAGAGGATTGAAAACTGATAAAGAAGGGAGACCGTTCCATCATGATCGGAACGTAGTTAGCCCCCCAGCCGTCATCTTGTAGAAATAAATTCTCATTTTGCTCTAACCCAAGTAACGCAGTTGCATAAAATGATCCGTCTTCCGGATCTTTGGCAAAGAAAATAGGGAAATGATGCTGGATAGCTCGGAATTCTAGAGGAAACACCATTATATGCATTAATCCGTCGCCGAGCGCGTAGCTCTTCTCGGTGATGATACGGTAATTTCGATGCTCGGCGCTTGTAACAAGCTTGTAGTTGGCCATCCTCCTACTCCCTACGTTGGGTGGAGTGTGAAAACTCTTTGCCGCTGCTAAACTGCTTGGAAACCATATGTATTTATCTTACTGATCAGCTCTCGATTTGTGGGTAATGTGGCACAAAGCTGTTTACTTTGCTTGAGATTGTTCTCAAAGCATTGTCTTGCAATTTCCCATGAGTTTGGCTTGGAGGACTCTCGTGATTGCTCAAGGTGGGTCTTAAATCCCATGCCATAGAGAACGTATTGATAGCTTGCTGATGGGAACATTTCACTTGCGTAAATGTTGTCATGGTGCCAAGGCGGGTGGTATTTCCAGTGTGCTAAGGAGTCGGCAAGACTTTCCGGTATAGTTTCGGCATCTTTGTTGTCCCTCCAATAAGCGCTATCTTGTCGATCTGTCAGCACATAATGGAGCTTGAGGAAGTCAACAATCGAATCCCATCGTCGAGAAAAATCTTTGTTGAAACGTTTCGCGACGATCTCCATATGAGCGCGGTCGTATGGAAGTTGGTCAGTTATTGTGGACGCCGCGAGTTCTACCAACACCAGTGCTGATGCCTCAAGTGGTTCTATAAAACCTGCCGCCATGCCCACGGCGACACAGTTACGGTGCCAAAAAGCGGTTCTATGGCCTGGCTCAAAAGTGATCTTTCGCGCCGATATCGATGATGGATTGACAGCTTTTGAACTCCCATCTATATACGCCAATAGTGCGTTGTGAGCTGCTTCGTCAGTGGTGTGAGCGCTCGAATATACATAACCGGTGCCGCGTCTACTTTGTAACCCGATGTCCCATATCCAACCCGCTTTTTGTGCGGTTGATAGTGTGCATGACTCTATCTCGTAATCCTGGTCTTTATAAGGAACTTGGGCGGCTAATGCAGAGTCGTTAAAGAGAAACTTATGCTTTTTAGTGATAGGTATCTTGAAGTGTTTCCCCAAGAGAATAGATTGCATACCACTGCAGTCCACGAAGAGCTCACCTTCTATCTCCCGAGTGGTGGTTGTTAGTGATTTAATATCACCTACTTCATTGTTGTTAACCGTAACTACATGGTCTGTCAAATGGCATACGCCAAGTGTCTCTGTTGCATGCTTTCGAAGCAACTCCGCGAATTTACCCGCATCTAAGTGATATCCATAGTTCAGCTGACCAACGTACTCAGGAGTCGAAATCTGTTTTGGTGCCAAATGTTTGTCGAAAACCTTACTTTGAGGACATACTGCCTCTGCAAAAGTAACCTCATGGGAAAGTTTCTGCCAAGGTTCAACCAGATTTGTTTCGGCATAGTTGTTCGGCAGTGTGAAAGGATGTATGTAGCTACGTTTATCTCTACAAGTCCAGTCAAAGAATTGGGTGCCTTGTTTGAAGCTAGCGTTGCATTTTCTAAAGAAATCAGTCTCTTTTATACCGATTCTCCTCAGAGATGCCCGCATCGACGGCCATGTTCCCTCTCCGACTCCAATAGAATTTACATTTGGCGACTCTATTAGGGTTACATTGAAGGCGCTGCCAGTCGGGGTGATTTTATGCTTTGCTGCTATTATTGACGCAGTAAGCCATCCTGCAGTGCCACCCCCCAAAATCACAACGTTGTTCACTTGTCTCTGCATAATAAAAAATATTAACCTTAAACGAAATAGTGCGGTTGGCTATCAAATATGGACATTGCACCAGACATATCTCGATGTTGCATCTTTATAACGTAAAAAACCGCCGTATTCATGACGGTTCTTTGGAACACACAAATTTGCGTCAGAAATTGTAGGTTATACCGAAGTCATATCGCGCACCTGTCTGACCCATCTGTAAGACTTGATGCGCCTGTCGACTATACACTCGATAAGTTGACTCTCCAATATTGATACCCGCAAAGAATACCCTTATGTTTTCTGAATATTGGTAGTTTGCACTGATGTCAATTTGACTATAGCCACGGACGTTTTGCGGATTTGTAAAGCGACCTTGATCCTGACCTACTCCTGATAAAAAGTTATCCCTCCAGTTATAAGCTACCCTCATCTCAAACTTGTCTTTATCATAAAAGGCTATCAAATTAGCAGAGTCGCTTAAACCGTTCAAAGCAAACTGGGCTTCAAGATTGTTATTATCGAACTGTACGTTTCCATCCACCAATGTAGCATTTGCTATCACGCCAAAACCAGTATCTCCAAATGTATGTTGTAGATTGATCTCTATGCCCTCGATAACTGCGGCATCAATATTTGCCGGGGACCTTATCTCCCAGATTAGTGGGTCACCTTGACCCGCAATACCGCGCAACCTTGCCTCGCCATTCTCTACGTATACCTCGCTACCTGACAAATTCTGAAATGCAACCGTACCCTCGACATTATAATCTGACAAAATTTGGCTGGTTATATCTGTAACTGAAGGATCGGTATTTCCGCTAGAGATTACATCGGCTTCCACGGCCGCATAGAGCGCTGACCCTTTGAAGTCGGCAAGACCACCATCACCAAAGAGTGCCTCATCTCTGAAGCTTGTGCCAATAAAGTCTTCCGTATCTTTTAAAAAGTATCCCAAGGAGAAATAACTATCTTCGCCGTAGTACCACTCATAAGAGATATCCAAATTTGAAGCTAGTATCGGTTCTAAACCGGGATTTCCCCCCGCTGCACGTGGTCTATTATCATTGGGGAAGTTAGTACCAGAAGCCGTAAGACCACCCTGGATGTCGGTGTAGCTTGGTCGTGTAATCGTCTGACTCGCCGACAGGCGCAATACGACATCGTCGCGCACCGTCAGGTCAATATCAACGCTTGGCAAAAGTTTTTCATAAGACCCTGTGTATGGAGCCTTAACCTGCGTCTCAAACTTGTAGTAAACTTCATTGCCTCCAGTGGTGTAAACTTCACTGATATCGGGCGCCAATGCCATAGAGGTGATATCTGTCTCCTCATGTCTGATGCCGAGCTGGATATTTAAAGGGTAGGTACCATACTGCGGTATGAACAGCTCGGTGCTGTGGTTCAGCTGAACATAGGCAGCAATTGACTCCTCTTCCGTGTATCGATCTACTTCCCAGACGGTACTGGGGCAGTACCCGTCTCCACAATCCCCAACTTCTTGGTATATCTTACCCGTGTCGGTGTATATCTGCCTAGCGATTGTCTTAATATCCGCTGCGTCCGCAATGAAGAAGTCGGTGGTACGAGCGGGGTCATCATTTCCCTCAATCTGGTCGAACTGATTGCTCATTGAAGCTCTGGTAAGTACATCATCTAACAATCCAAGATCACCAACACCTCCCCACGTATCTTGCTGAATACTAGAGGTAAGACCCTGATTTTCTACTTTGGAGGATTCTAGGCCGAAGTCGATTGATGTCACGTCCGAGACTTCGAAATTCCCTTTGAACCGACTTTGCTTGATTCCCATTTCCATGTGTTCGTTCCCGATCACACTGCCGCTGATCCGCATATCGCTCTTGTAAAGTGGGCGGGCTACAGGGTCTAAGGGACCATCGCCATCCGGATCGACGCCACTGTCCATTCCTATGGTCATTATAGGCAACTCTGACCGGTAATCGACTCGCGTTAACACGCGGTTATAGCTTGCTATATTTAAGTTAACACCAGTTCCCTCTGGACCAGCTGCACCTTGGTTTGCTTCAGAGTCATGGTGGTCAATCTCAAGCCGAAGGTTATCTTTTGCCTGCCAAGCCAGATTCAGTCCTATTGACTCACTCTCATCAATATTCCCCTCGTACCCCAGAGCCATTGCATTATCCGAGGGGTTACTGATTTCTGTATAAATTAAGGGCGATGCGTGCGACCCAAAGGTCTCCCAGGTAGTTTGGACGGTATTGGAATTATGTGAAAACCATCCTCCGAAACTGTTATATGCCCTAGCCAATTCAAACTCCGTGTAAGTGTAGTCTACAGTGGCCTCCACAGTATCTGATGCCGCCCACTGGAGGGTGAGTTGCCCGTTAACTCGCTGGCTAGAATACTCGTTTACAGTGTAACTTGCCTGTCTGGGAGTGGACAGGAAGATATCTGCATTTTCGGTGGGGGAAGGGCGATTGATCTGATCATCATTGTCAGGAGGCATTGTGCCGCCGATGGTAGATGCGAGCTCTGTGAACCAGCCGCTAGTACTGTAACTGTTCACGCCGTTGTCCCTCTCGGAGTAGCTTGCACTTATTGCAATACCGATGGTATCGTCGACAAAAGTATTTCGATAGATTCCTGATCCCTCAGGCGTTATGTCATCTCCTCTGCCTGCCGAGGGGTCATTCTTCCCTTTGAACGTAAAGCTTGCAGCCTCTCCGGGTGCATCTAAAGGTCTGGTAGTGGAAATATTGATCAGAGAACCAATGCCGCCAGTGGGGACGTCGGCCCTACCAGTCTTGTAGACCTGAACTCCTGATATTCCCTCTGCTGCCAAGTTTCCAAAATCAAAGGATCGAGATGTCAAGTTTGTTGTTGGCATCTGTCTTCCATTGAGTGTCACAAGGTTATATTCGGGACCGAAGCCGCGCACCGTAATTTGAGATCCCTCACCGCGCTCACGATTGATAGAGACGCCAGTAACACGCTGCAGAGCCTCTGCCAAGTTTGTATCTGGAAATTTACCAATGTCTTCGGCAGTAATCGCGTCAACCACTCCGGTAGAATCTCGTTTTATATCCATTGATTTTCGGAGGCTTTCTCGGATGCCTCCTTGAACGATAATTTCTTCTAACTCCATCTGTTCTTGGGATAATGATGTGGTCGCCATCCCGGCTACAATCAGTGCAATGCTACTTGATAGAGTTGTTTTTTTGAACGACATATTTCCCCCCTGATGTTTCAGACTTGAAGAGCGCCATTCCTACGTATTTTTGCTTTTCTTGAGCACTCTTTTGTCCACATTATAAGAGATTATAACATATCATCAATGAGTGAATCGATAGGCAGTGGATGCGATAAAAGGTTATTTTTTTGAGTCCAAGGAGCAGCCACATGTTAAGGCAGACTCATGAGCTGTCGACAATAAGACTTAACGGGAAAATGTTGTATTAGCCGGGACGATCATCTAAAAACTGAGGTAAAGCGGTTAAAATTTTCAAGCAAGGGTTGTACGAAATAAAACAGGAGAAAAATAGTTGTGTTTAGTGTAATCGTGATCAGAATTCGAAGTTATCTGCTATCATTAACTTCAGGTATTTTTGGAATTTTTTTGCTGGTACTACGCGAGAGTGCCTCGTCGAGCGCTTCGAAGTGAATAGGGATATCCGAAAAATGTTGAACAGGAAGTTAGAAAAGGTCGGAGTAAATCTTAGTCTCTCTGATGCTCTATCGTTGGTTACAGTATGTTTGTTCCTTACAGCGGCTTCTCTGACTGCATGCGGAGGAGGTGGCAGTGGCTCTGCAGTCTCAAGTTATGAACTTACACCTCCAGTCGGCCAATCAGAGCCAGTGCAGGCCTCTTCAGAGCCGGTTCCTGTTTTAGAGCCAGTGACGGCCCCAAGCTTAAAAACGCTGAGCGTATTTCAAAATGGAACGATCGGAGGAGAATGGAATGATACTCTTCGCGCTGTAGATTCAGGTAACGGTTGGCAACGATGCATAAATGATGGAGGTGCGGGATGCCCAAATATAAGTTGGGAGTTAATTCCTGATTCAGAGCGCGGTCAAGTGATAGAAATTCGTCATGGATCTTCGGGAGATATGGCACTTTTTCTAATCGAAACAAATAATCCAAAGGACCTATCAGAATATGCTGGTGGTGTAATTAAATTCGATGTGCGAGTTGTATCTGGAGATAGCAGCATTACAATGAAAATTGAGTGCGTATGGCCGTGCGAGTCGGAAGAACAGACCGTTGGACCAGTTGGAGAAAATGGTTGGGAAACTGTTCAAATACCCATTGATAATTTAGCTATTCCGGGCCGCTTGGACCTATCTCAAGTAGACACTGGGTTGGTAATCTGGGCAAGCGGTACCCGCAACTCAGTTTTCCAGCTTGATAATGTGTTTTGGGAGGCTTCCCCAGATTACAGTAGCGAAACAGAGGTTTCATCAGGCGAAGTCAATGGTTGGACAAATCCAAATTACTCTGGTGCTTTCAGCCCGGATTCATATTCAGGGTATGGCTTGGTATGGTCTGATGAATTTTCGGGCTCAGAGCTTAACGAGGGTGATTGGAGCTTTGAGATTGGAACTCGAGGAGATGGGTGGGGCAATAATGAATTGCAGTATTATCGACGTAATAATACTCGAGTGATTGATGGGTTGTTAGTGATAGAGGCGAGGAGAGAAGATTATGGCGACCGTCAATACACTTCTTCCCGATTAGTAACAAAGGGAAAACAAAGCTTTCGATATGGACGTATCGATATACGTGCCGCAATGCCTTTTGGACAAGGACTATGGCCCGCTATCTGGATGATGGGCAGCAGTTTTCCGTCTGTAGGATGGCCTTATTGCGGTGAGATAGACATCATGGAGATGGTCGGAGGTAGTGGCAGGGAGAGGACCGTTGTTGGGACTGCGCATTGGAATAAAGGGGGTGCAGCAGCAGCTTATTCACCTACCAATAATGCTCCATATAACGGTGGGCCGAGTAACGAGTATCTTTTACCCGGAGGAGAGTCCCTAGCTACGTCTTTTCATGTTTTTAGTCTGATTTGGACTAGAGAATCGATTAAGTGGGAAATTGATGGTTTTCAGTATAACGAGATGACAATCGATAATAGTGCGGACTTAGCTCCGTTTAGAAATAAGTTTTTTTTCATCATGAACGTTGCAGTTGGGGGAAATTGGCCCGGAGCTCCGGACCAGTCTACTCGCTTTCCTCAGCAAATGTTAGTGGACTATATCCGGGTATTTCAGAGGCAGTAAATTCTATTTATCGAGTGACAAGGTCAGCACATAGCCCCTGTATTGTCGCACCATAAACTCATAGAACGCTGACTTATGCGTAAGGTAAATTGATTTGTTTTTTTAGGCTGAAAATTTCGCCTATGACTCCCTTTACATCACAATTCAAGACAAGACGCTTGGCTAAATTCTAGGATAGTTATTGTCCTAGGTCAGAAATAAAAACATCTTTGCATCCAGCACGTATTGCGTGATCGATCAACGCATATAACCGATCCAATGGGTAGTCCTAGGAATATATATCAGACGCTATAAGCATGTTATATCGATTCAATAGATCATTATTTAGAAATCTGAAATCTATCTTTTGAAAAATGGTCGCACATTTGTTGATTTGACAATGTAAACCCAAGATCGGCCTCACAGCGACATCAATAATACATGGAGTTCCACACGTTTTGAAATGCTTTGCTAGCATGATTGATGAGCCTCCCCAGCCGCAACCAATCTCAGGCACTCCTGTCAGCTGCTGAGGGATTATCGCTTATATAGTTCATCAGCTCCGAGCTCGATGGCCATACTTTGTTACAATGTGCGATGGTTTTTTTTGCTGTCGTTTTGTGCGCCTGATCCTTGGGTCCGAGCATTAAAGTAGATATATACCTTTTCATTAACATGTGTGACAAGAGTCCATTCTTTGATTTTTATGGTCAATCGATTTCGTGTCGGTAGCTTATTGGTGCACTAAAATTGGTTATTACTACTATCTTGCTGGTCATTGGTGTTGTGCGTTGGTAAATTGTAGCGTATATCTGAATGAACGAATGAATGAAATTGGCTAGGGGTTAAATAATGCTTAATGTTGTCTCCGCCGAGGCCTGTAAGAGTCGCTTTGGTCGGCCATTTCTGACAAGGTGGGGTGAATACCAATTTTTGTTATTACAGATTTTAGGTTGGACGACCTTGACAGTGATCAGTTTTTTAAGTTTGACATTGTGGTATAAACAGGACGAGCTGCAGCTAAATTACACTCTTCATTATTTAGTGCAATCAATGCTGGGTGTGTTGGTGTCTTGGCCTTTAAGAGGGTTGTTCAGCGGGCTGTGGGATAAAAAAGCTGTAAAGCGCCTTTTTGGAATATCCTTTGGTATCATTTTGGCCTCAGCGTTATGGACCGTTTCGCGTATTGTAAGTTTCATGGCGATGACGGGGGAGCGGGAAATTTGGCTGGATTTTGGTGGGTGGATCTGGGGATCAATAATCATTTTTATCGGATGGACGTCCCTTTATCACGGAATCAAGTATTATCAACTATGGCTCTTAGAGCGTAAAGAGCTGGGAGAGTTGGTAGCAAAAAACAGAGAGATTCAGTTACAGAGGTCCAGAGCTGAGCTAGTGGCGCGAAATGCCCAGCTAAAAATGTTACGATATCAGCTGAATCCTCATTTTCTGTTTAACACGCTTAATGCTATATCAGCGCTTATCACGATGAATGATACACACCGAGCGAATTCTATGATTGTGCAATTGAGCAACTTTCTTCGATATTCTTTAGACAATGACCCCGAGCAATTGGTGGCGTTAGAGGAAGAAATTCGGGCTGTAGATCTCTACTTGAGGATAGAGAAAACAAGGTTCAGTGAAAGACTTCGAATCGAGATGGATATTGACCCAGCATCCAAGTCAGTTTATGTACCAAGCCTTATTTTACAACCTTTGGTGGAAAATTCCGTAAAGTACGCGATTGCTCCGCAAGAGAAGGGTGGAAAGATTTCTATTGTTACTCGTTTGGAAGAATCATATTGTGCACTCCAGATGAGTGATAGTGGCACTGGCGGGTCTGAGTTGGAAGCCGGCCGTTTATTTTCCGAAAGTTCAGATTCTCGTCTTGGAGTTGGCTTACGCAATACAATCGATAGATTAGAAAATTTTTATGGAAAAAATTACGTTTTCAAGGTTACATCGAGTGACTCCGGTGGCCTTTCAATTTTTATGAGGATTCCCCTAACCTCTAGTGTTAATTCACCGCATGCTTTGGCAAGCATGCCATCAGAAGCTTTGGAGCGATTTTAGTGGAGGTGATGTCGGCAGTTATCGTGGATGACGAGCCACTTGCCTTGGAGCTCTTAAGCAATATCTTGAGCGAGATTTATAATATAGAAGTAGCGTGCCATTGTCATAATGGTAGAGAAGCCATTGGTAAGATTACAGAAATTCGTCCTGATTTAGTATTCCTTGATATTGAAATGCCAAAACTGACCGGTTTCGATGTGGTAACGGCTCTGAGGGGTAAATATACTCCTATGATTATTTTTGTCACAGCATTTGATCGTTATGCGGTTAAAGCTTTTGATATAGATGCAGTCGACTATGTTTTAAAGCCGTTAGATCCGAATCGTGTTGCCCTTGCGGTTGAAAGAGCGCGTTCCCGAAAGTGTAAAAATAATTCTAATATTAGTGCTCCGGATGATATTTCGTTAAAAAGAAAAGAAGAGTTTTCAGAACACTATGAAATAATACAGAAGGTAAGCAATCAAGTTAGAACGCGAAGCGTGAAGGACAAACTTGTTATTAAGGATGCGGGAGTTTTGAACGTTGTAGCTTTTGCTGATATCGACTGGATTGATGCGGCTGGTGATTACATGTGTGTACATGCTGCGGGTAGAATACATATACTAAGAAGTACAATGAAGCAACTTATGGAAAAGCTTGATGGTAATCTTTTCGTGCGCGTACATCGCTCTACTGTGGTCAACATTACTCGAGTGGTTTCAATACGATCGCTTCAAAAAGGTGGCAGCACACTGGTTTTAGAGAATGGTGAGTCTCTTCGAGTTAGCAGGAACTATAGACAGCATGTGTCACGCCTATTTTCGCATTGTTAATTTTGATAATTTAATGCTCCATTAACCCCAGATATCATAGTACTCACCTCAGATTTGCCGATACTCACACTGGCAAAATATTTTCCCTAGATTTATTATACCGCTCGGTTGTGTTGCAGTTATTTGAATCAACTAATACGAGTCGTAAGAAGAGCATGTAGAGAGATTGAAAAATGAGCAAGTCAATATGCTACGGCAGGTGTAAAAGAACTTTGGGACGAGCTAGCCTTATTTTTTTTACCGTTTGTTTCTTGAGTTCCAATCATGCGGACTACGATTCGGAAATGGTGGAGCAGCGTTTAGAAAAACTTATATCATCGATGACTATTGAACAAAAGGTCGGGCAGATGGTCCAAGGAAACATAACTCATGTGACCCCAGACGATGTATCTCGTTATTTCCTTGGGTCTGTGCTAAATGGAGGTGGCTCTTGGCCAAATGGGCGCAAAGAATCCTCCATATACGATTGGCTTGATGCAGCAGACAAGTATCATGAAGCTTCTCTAGACACAAGGTATGGGAGTGCTGGAATCCCAATAATCTGGGGCACTGACGCTGTCCATGGTCATAATAATGTTAAAGGGGCGACTCTCTTCCCACATAATATAGGCCTGGGAGCCACGAGGAATGTTGACTTAGTTCGCGAAATTGGCGAAGCAACAGCGCGTGAGGTGTCCGTTACGGGCTTAGATTGGGTCTTCGCTCCAACTATCGCGGTGTCAATGGATACTCGTTGGGGACGTGCATACGAGAGCTACAGTGATGATACGCAAATCGTCAGTGACTACGCTTCGGCAATGATTTTAGGCTTACAGGGAAAACTTTACCAACTCCCAGAACCCGGTAGAGTTATTGCAACTGCAAAACATTTTATTGGTGATGGAGGAACCATTCGGGGTGTTGATCAGGGAGATACTCGTCTCAGTTTAGAAGAGTTGCTAAGGATACATGGCCCCGGATATAAAAAAGCGATAGAAGCAAATACACAAACGATTATGGCCTCTTTTAATAGTTGGAATGGTAAAAAAATTCACGGTAGCAAACACTTGCTAACTGATGTGCTCAAAACAGATATGGGCTTCGATGGGTTTGTGGTTGGTGACTGGGATGGTCACGGCCAAGTTGAGGGCTGCAAGAATACCAGCTGTGCCCAGGCAATTTTAGCAGGAATAGATATGTTCATGGTGCCCAAGCAGTGGAAAAAATTTATCGCAAATACATTAACGCAGGTTCGCGACGGAGAAGTTCCCATGTCCAGAATCGATGATGCGGTTAGGAGAATTCTGCGGGTTAAAATACGAGCTGGTTTGTTTTCGAAGGAGCGACCCTCGAAGAGGTTATTAGCTGGGGATCCCGCTATTATGGGCTCTCCAAAACATCGCGCTCTTGCTCGCAGGGCAGTGCGAGAATCGCTCGTGCTTTTGAAAAATAACGGCAGGATTTTACCCCTTCGCGGAAAACCTAAGATATTGGTAGGGGGTGATGGAGCCAACAGTGTAGCGAAACAATCCGGCGGTTGGACACTGAGCTGGCAAGGAAACAAAAATATTCCGGCAGATTTTCCGGGGGCCACATCTATATTTGAGGGGCTAAAAAAAGCAGTGGAGGATATAGGAGGTTCCGCTGAATTAACAACAAACGATAGCTGGAGCGATATTTTTAATCCAGATGTTGCTGTGGTTGTGTTCGGAGAAGATCCTTATGCGGAGGGAGTGGGTGATCGAGAGGATTTATTATTTTGCGATTCGTATTCTGATAACCTTCGGCTTCTCTCTCGGCTGAGGGAGAAGGGCATTCCGGTTGTATCAGTGATGCTAACCGGAAGACCCTTAATAGTTAATTCTCACATTAATCAGTCTGAGGCCTTTGTTGTTGCATGGCTGCCTGGTAGCGAGGGTGATGGTATCGCTGATGTTTTGGTAGCAGACGAGTCTGATCGACCGAGATTTGATTTTACAGGAACACTACCGTTTGGTTGGCCGGATGTTCAGATATTAAAGGGCAACCCGGATTTGCCAGCTAGGTTAATGGTGTTTGAGAGGGGATATGGGAAAAGCTATGAAGACACATTGGATGTCGAGGCTGACTTAACGGAAGTCGCTTGTGCAAGAAAAGATTTGAAGCCGTTAGTAATTTTCAATGGAACAACGCGAAAACCATTTGCGGCTTACGTAGCTGATTCAGCGGATTATGTTATTCCTGTGTCTGGCCTAAGTACAGTTTTGCCATCTCAATCTTTGTCGGTGATGACGGTTGATGGAGATGTTCAGGAGGACTCAAGGTTGGTAACTTGGAGTAGTGATGGTGTCGGAGATATTGGAGGTGAATTCTTTTGGAGATCATCCTCTGTCCTTGATTGGAGAGACTACCTAGACCAAGATGCAGCTTTATCCATGACCTTTAAAGTCATAGAGCAGCCTGAGGGGCCAGTTGTCCAGGAAATGGATTGTGGAATTTCATGTAGTGCAAAACTTGACATGGGTCGGTTTTTTAAGACTGTCCCGGAGGACCAGTGGGTACGAAGTGCTACGCCACTAAAGTGTTTTGTAAAGGCGGGGGCGGATCTGAGCCAGGTGAGAGCCCCTTTGATTTTGAAGACTAGGAAAACATTTTCTATCATCATCAAAGATTTGAGATTGTCAACCGATTTGCCTGAAAGTGCAATAATGCAATGTGACTAACAAGCTGACATCAGTGCAGGTTATTCTATTTCAAAGAACATTTTTGCATTTTCACTGGTTTTATTGATAATTTCGTTGACTGATTCAAGCCTATGATTTGCGATCTTTTTTGCGATCCATGGAAGAAATGCCGGTTCATTTCGTTTATTTTTCGGTTTAAAGATCATATTCTGAGGAAGAAGATATGGCGCATCGGTTTCAATCATAAGCCGGTTTAAGGGGATATCGGCCACAATAGCTTGTAAATCGGAACCTCGACGTACGTCACATATCCACCCAGTTATACCAATATACAGATCCAAATCGAGATATTTGTGAAGGGTTGCTCGGTCCCCAGTAAAGCAGTGAATTACTGCTTTTGAAATATGTTCTCGATAATCGCTCAAAATTTCTAATTGCCGCTTGGCGGCATCCCTCTCATGTAAAAATAGTGGTAAGCCAATTTCTTTGGCCAGTTCTATATGCCCAACAAAAGACTCCTGTTGATCTTTTGGCGTTGCAAGGTTTCTGTAAAAATCTAATCCTGTCTCGCCAATAGCAACTACCACATCTTTACCTGCGAGGTCATACAAACTTTCAGCTACAGCTCTGGTGAACTGCTCAGCATTGTGCGGGTGAATGCCGACAGTTGCGTGGAGCATATTCGGGAAATCGTGAGATAAAACATTACAAATATCGATTGTTTCTTTTGACTCGGAAATGGATGTACCCGTCAGAACCAATTTTCCCACACCAGCGTCCAAGGCATTTTGAAGTACTGAGTGTCTGTCATCGTTAAAACGATGACTTGATAAGTTAACACCAATGTCTATTAACACAAAGATTGTCTTGAAAGTCAGAGTAAAAGTTCAATTTCATCGGGCTCTAGCATCCTTCTTTGGGACCCTATTTTATGGGAATAAATGGCCGAGTACATTAGCACGCTCTTCACATAGCTTCGTGTTTCACGGAAGGGAATTAGTTCAATCCAGAGGTCAAAAGTTAGTTTGCCACTGCTCCTTGAAAGCCAGGTACTCACACGGTCGGGTCCTGCGTTATAAGAGGCTAGTGCCAATATTCTATTATTATCATAACGTTCTAAAAGACTTTTGAAATAACTAGATCCTATGAGTAAATTTTTCTCTATCTCGAATAGTTGTCGACTGTTTTTGTACGGAATATTGAGTGACATAGCCGTTGATTTTGCAGTCTGTGGCATTATTTGAAGAAGACCTGCTGCGCCTGCTCTTGATACCGCATGCACTTCAAAAGCGCTCTCCTGTCGGGCGATCGCGAAAAGCAAATGTGGCTGAACATTTGAATTGATTGATACCGAATTTATTGAAGTTTCAAATGCCATTGGAAACCGGATATCCAGATCATCCCAATATTTAGCAGACGCCAATGCTATAATTGCGCGGCTATGCCAATCCCACTCATGAGTGAGTTGAGCAGCAGCAATCCAATGCGCTCTATCGAAGTCACGTGTCCCTGAATTCCATTCGCGAGTTGCCTCTACCTTATTGCCATGGAAATGTAGTTCTCTTGCCCGTTTTAGAGCGTCAATGGCCCTAACCCTATCCGAAACAGTTTTATCTACAGGTGCTGGCCTATAATTAAAGTTGTAGTCTTGACGCAACTTATCGCTGATGACAAAACCATAAAAATCACGTTCCTCCGCAAGTTGCATTTTTAGATTATCTGAGTCCCGCCTCTTAGAATTAATATTATTTTCCAAACTTTGGATATGCCAGTAGCGCCAAATACTTTTTTTCTGTATTGCATGCGGTAATTTGCCAATCCATTTTTCTACGTCAGTCCAATTTTGTTCTCCCAAAGCATGACGAATCCTCCACTCGATAAGGTCTCCGTTTTGGTCAGTGTTAATCAATTCAGCATATTCATGCAGAATTCTGTCTGCATCTTGAATTGCATCATTCTTGATAAATGATTTTACGAGTTTTGAGATGAATTCATGCGAGTCTTTGTTGGTGACTAAAACGCGGTGATCCCAGTTAAACCAGAGATCATGCGCTTTTCTGGGGTTGTGATTAGCGAGATCACCAAGTGTGTATGCAACTAATAGGGCCGACCTCTTGTTTGACATAAGTTTGTTAATAGCACTGTGGAGGTAATTTGGATTCTGTTTGATTTTTAAAAAAGATTCAGTAAGCTCCTTCGTTTTTGTGTCAGTGACAAATTGGTTCGCATAAGTTGCTAACGAGTAATTATGCTCGCGAACCGAATGATTAAAGCGTTCCCAACCATGATCGGTGGTTATGGCTTTGTGTCTAATGAGAATACGGAAGAGCGGGTCACATTGGCGTGGTTGAGAGTGCCCGACAGTCCAAAGTGCGACTCCACCTTTGAGAGCTTCCTCTTGACGTTGCCGATGATAAAGCGCCTCAAAATATTGACATTGGCGAGAAATACTTGCTTCCCCAGGAGCATAATACTTAAGGTAATTAGTCCACTGAGATCTACGAGCTAAATAGTCTAACCATTTTGAACGCAGTCGGTGTGCCAAGACAGAGTTTTTGTGGGTTGCTAGAAAATTAGAAATTTTTCCACGGTTAGGTATGCTCATTTTTTCTAGAAGTTCTTCGTAGTCAAGGTAAGGATAAAGAGGATAGCCTTTTAAATTTTTTTTAATTGATTGTAATTTTCGCCAGTTACCTCGGTCAGCTAGCTTTTGCGCTTTACTGTAAATTTCTCTGTAGCTAGAGAGGCTACTCTCATCATAATTTATTTTTTCAGGGATTTGAGACAAGCTGCTCATATCGGCAAATGCAAATGAGTTCAACCCAACGAACAGGATAATGGAAAGTAAAATAACCTTAACTATTTTAGTTTTTGGTCTTGAGATATTAAATATCTGTAACAATTTGCTTCCTTGCTTCGACAGAAGAGGGATCAGTTTGGTTAACACTGGCTCCCAAAGCTTAAAACATGCTTTATTTTTGAACAAGTCTCAAAACTACTCTTCCTGTGGGTTAATTTAGCATGATTAGAGAGGGGTGTGTTTGCATCCTTTAAAATTGATTTGCCCAGTTGCCTGAAACAAGGGAAATAACAAAATAATAATTCGAATTTTTTTCTTCTCACGTGTATTTTAGTCAGAATAATTATGGTGACATATGACAGAATGGATACTAATTTTAGTGATTATAGCGGCTGCATTGACTCCTCTTTTTAGTATTAGAACATCACGCCGACAGAATCACATAGCAAAGTTAAGGCGAAGAGCTTGTGCCCTTGGGTTGCAAATTTCACTAAATTGTCGTCCGGATGCTTTGGGACATGAAAGCAGTTTGGAATTTATTTGCTATAGGATTCAGTGGAAAACTGATCGCTCCAGAAAAAAATGGGTGCTCCATTGTTTAAGCAATCGCGGAAAGAGTTCCCCCATTGAGGGTTGGAATTGGTTTGACGGGATACCAGACTCCGATGTGATTGAAGTTTTAGAGTTAGCTATTACTCAAGCCCCGAACTCTACAATTGCTATTGTATCTGATGAGGTTGGTGTCGGCATTATTTGGAGGGAAAAAGAGACTATTGATGTTGTTGATTCTCTGCATGAAATGCTGCAATTTATGAGGAATACCCTAGAGAAAAAGTAATCTAAAACTTGACCAAAGGGGGTACAAACGCGTATATATCGCGGCAGTTGCATGAAATAAAAATTTTGTCAAAGATCCAAACGGAGCAGCGCAGCTACTCATTATGGCTGTTTAAAATGGTACCGACATGGTATGAGCAGACATCAAGGCAGGCAAAAATGCGTAAATCTTTAGTAATCGTAGAGTCGCCAGCAAAGGCGAAAACGATTAATAAATATTTGGGAGAAAATTTTGTTGTCAAGTCCAGTGTTGGTCACGTTCGAGATCTTCCATCTCGGGCAACACGTGCCAGTACAGACCCCAAGGAGCGAGCGAGACTGGCGGCCCTCACGCGGAAAATGACTTCAGAAGAAAAGCGTACACACAGAGAGACCAAAGCCAAACACCAGCTTTACAACAGCATGGGCATTAACCCGGAAAAAGGGTGGTGCGCTCAATATGATACTTTGCCCGGTAAAGAAAAAGTAGTTGGGGAACTTAGGAGTCTTGCAAAAAAGTCAGACGTTATTTATCTCGCTACGGATATGGATCGGGAAGGGGAGGCCATTGCTTGGCACTTGACTAAAGTAATTGGAGGCGACGTTGGTAGGTTTAAGCGAGTAGTATTTAATGAAATTACCAAGAAGGCCATTAAGCAAGCATTTGCGGCCCCCGGTGAGCTTAATATTGATCGTGTGGACGCCCAGCAGGCCAGACGTTTCTTGGATAGAATTGTGGGTTTTATGGTCTCTCCTCTGCTTTGGGAAAAAGTGGGTCGAGGATTGTCAGCGGGGAGAGTGCAATCAGTGGCCTTAAAAATGCTTGTTGAGAGGGAAAGAGAGATTAGGGCCTATGAGCCAGAGGAGTTTTGGACTGTCACCGCGGATGTGATTTTTGGAGACGATGCTGAATTAACAATAGAAGTCAAGACACACGGCAATGAGGCTTTTCGTCCCTTGGACAAGTCGCAAGCTGATGAAGCGTGCGCTCGTTTAAAGAGTTCACATTTCGTTGTCGAAAACCGCGAGGATAAACCAACATCATCTCGGCCAGGCCCACCATTCATTACTTCTACTTTGCAGCAAGCAGCGAGCACTCGACTGCGTTTTGGGGTGAAGAGGACCATGGCTTTAGCACAGCGACTATATGAGGCTGGGTACATTACATATATGCGAACGGATTCCACTAATGTGAGTCAAGATGCTATTGGTGCTTGCAGAGGGTTTATAAAGCAGAAGTATCCGACGGGTTACCTCTCAAAGGAAACTAATATATATGGCAGCAAGTCATCTGCTCAAGATGCTCACGAATGTATAAGACCATCCAATGTGAACCTAACATCTTCCTCAATCATCGGAGTAGAGCGTGATGCAGTAAGGCTATATGAGATTATATGGCAGCAGTTTATTGCGTCTCAGATGTCACCAGCTGAATTTTTATCGACCACCATACACTTCTCGGCGGGTGACTATGGATTAGTGGCAAGAGGCAGGATTACTCGCTTTGATGGATATTTGGCTGTGATCCCAAATTATCGCAAAGGTGAAAAAGATATTGAAGTACCAGACCTTAAAACCGGTGACAGAGTTGGTCTTATGAGGCTTGACCCTAAACAGCACTTTACAAAACCTCCAGCTCGCTATTCAGAGGCGGCTTTAGTTAAGGAATTAGAAAAGCGGGCTGTTGGAAGACCGTCGACATACGCGTCTATAATATCAACTATACAAGAAAGAGGTTATGTGCGAATAACGAATCGGCGTTTATTTGCCGAGAAGATTGGAGATATTGTTACCGACAGGTTGTCAGAGAGTTTTGCCGGCTTAATGGACTATGGTTTTACGGCTACAATGGAAGAAAGATTAGATCAAGTTGCCTCAGGGTCGCTAAATTGGAAGAAGTTGTTGGACAATTTTTATGCTGACTTTAGTGAACAACTTCATATTGCAAAGGATAGTGAAAAGGGTATGCGTCCCAATTTACCCTCAATCACAGACATTGTCTGTGCCAATCCGGGGTGTGGGCGACCTATGACGATAAGAACTGCTGGCACAGGCGTGTTTTTAGGATGTTCCGGTTACGGAATGCCACCCAAGGAGCGATGTAAAGCGACGATAAATTTGACACCCGGTGATGACGCGGTAAATATTGAAGAAGATGATGAGGCAGAATCCAAGAGTTTAATGAGACGTAGAAGGTGTGCAATCTGTAATACCTCGATGGATAGCTACCTTGTTGATGCAAGACGGAAGCTTCACGTGTGCGGCAACAACCCTGATTGCGAGGGTTTTCAAGTAGAAATGGGACAATATGTAATAAAAGGTTATGAGGGCCCGGTAATTGACTGTGATAAGTGCCAAAGTCAAATGCAACTCAAGACTGGCCGCTTTGGCAAATATTTCGGTTGCACAGGTATATCGGATGAGGGCCAACCTTGTAAAAACACGCGCAAATTGTTGCGAAGTGGTCAGATAGCGCCCCCAAAGATTGATCCGATTTCGATGCCTGAGCTAAGGTGTGAAAAGGTCGAAGATCATTATGTCCTTAGAGACGGTGCGTCTGGGTTGTTTTTGGCGGCTAGTCAGTTTCCGCGGCATCGAGAAACGAGGGCGCCTACCGTTGCTGAGTTGCAACCCTATGGGGCAATGATTGACCCTAAATATCAGTTTTTGTTGACCGCACCAACAGAAGATCCAAATGGTTTTCCTACTGTGGTTCGTTACAGTCGTAATACGAAAGAGCAGTATATCAGAAGTGAAAAAAATGGTAAGGCCCTAGGTTGGACTGCCTTCTATTCGGGAGGAAGATGGGAGGCGAAAGTACAAGGTACAAAATAAATTGTCACATGCCGCATATTGGGAGCTTATGATGGAGTGACGAACTAGCTTTGCCGATGTATAGTAGAAATAAGTTTTGATTTAACGTGTTAAGCACAGTAACTGGAGAGCCTCTAATGGCACTGAGAGAATTTGAGTTAGTTGTTCAGGGGAATGGAGACATCGCTCTGAAGCATGCGACCGATCAAAGAACGCTGGTAACGATGAAGTTTGCCCCAGATGTTTTAGCATATCTTGGAGATAAACACGTGGATGTTGCGAAATCGATGGTAGATGCTGGTCTAAGGAAAGTCATAGATCTACAAGAACAGCATGCGATTCCGATTGCAATGGCAGGTCGTAAGAGTGAAGTTTTCCACTAAAGTTTGTAATTCGTATGGTATTTTACACCATTGTTTTTTGACACCGTGCTACTACAGAGCTAGTCTAACGATGCCAACCGCGATCCCTTCGATTGCAAACTCCTGGTCCCGAAGGTCTATACAAATTGGCTTGTAAGCTTTGTTTTCAGGTAGTAATCTTAATTTATGTGGACTGCTACTTTTTTCAAGTCTCTTAACCGTCACATCGCCATCTACTCTGGCCACCACAATTTGTTTGTTTTCCGCAGAAGGTTGCTGATGGACGGCGAGTAAGTCACCGTCCAGTAAACCTATGTCAGTCATACTATCCCCTCGAACGCGTAAAAAATAATCCGCGTTTGGATGGAAAGTGCTCAGTGCTATCTCCTTGTAATCCTCAATATGTTGCTCCGCTAGAATTGGCTCTCCAGCAGCAACATGACCTATGATTGGAGTTCCTGTGTTTTTTTCTGTAATACGAATTCCTCTGGATGCTCCTGGTATCATCTCAATGGCCCCTTTCTTAGCGAGGGCTTTTAGATGATCCTCAGCTGCGTTTGCTGATTTAAAACCCAATCTTTGAGCTATTTCAGCTCGCGTTGGTGGAAAGCCAGTTTCCTCCAAATTTGAGCGTATTAAATCAAAAATTTGCTGTTGCCTAGCTGTTAGCTTACGCATGATTTTTAGCATCCTTTTTAAGCTTAACTCCTGTTATTATGTCCAGTGTTAAGTTGGCTTGTCAACCTCGTTTATAATGATTTTTTAGGTAAAAACAATTTACATAAACTTGTTATTTGTTAGAGGTTTAAAGTCCAGTAACATTGACTGGGAGAATGTCGAGTGAAACTTTGCTAAAGTTCAACTGAGTGCATGGTTGGAATTCATATTTTTAACGATTGTAGGGTGCTTTTTTATGGTTTAGCCATGACCAAACAGCGTAGATTGGCTTGATATATCACCAACAGACGATTCATGGTTTTTTGCCAAAATAATCTTAAAGTGCTTTTTGGGAGCTAGAAATTTTTGGTTCCAATAAGTACGATCAACTATTAAATAAAAAAAATGCAAGTAACATACAGTGATGAATAGAGAGGTAATATGTCTCCACTAAAAGGCCAACTGATGATTGACCTTACCGGTACCGACCTAAAATGTGACGAGCACAAGCTACTATCTAACTCGTGTGTAGGTGGGGTCATTTTATTTGAGCGGAATTTTATTGATCAAAAACAGATTTGTGGTTTAGTACGACAGATTCGAGATATAAAGCCCAACCTCCTAATCGCGGTGGACCAAGAGGGTGGGAGGGTACAGCGATTTAAACGGGGATTTACCAAATTGCCTGCTAATCAGAGGATAGGAGACCTAGTTAATGAGGACAAGAAACAAGGGATGTCTCTGTGTCATGAGATAGGGTGGTTAATGGCATCGGAGATTTTGGCTTGTGGAATTGATATAAGCTTTGCTCCAGTTGTGGATGTAGATCGAAGACTAAGTAAAGTAATTGGAGATAGAGCTTTTTCTGATGAGCCTGATATTGTCGTTGGGGCTACAGATGCCTATATTAACGGAATGCATGAGGCGGGGATGGCAGTTACGGCAAAACATTTTCCGGGTCATGGCGGTGTAGAGGCTGATAGCCATTATGAGGCCCCTGTAGACCAACGAACATTAGCAGAGCTTGAGTCTCGGGATCTCAAACCATATATGAGCCTAGCTTCGAAGTTTGATGCAGTCATGCCGGCGCATATAACGTTCCCGCGGATTGATTCACAGTCTGTTGGATTTTCTTTTTATTGGTTGAATAACGTATTGCGAACTGGATATGGCTTTAAAGGAATTATCTTCAGTGATGATCTTTCAATGGTGGCTGCAAATGTTGCCGGAACCTACAAGGATAGGGCTCAATTAGCCCTGATGGCGGGCTGCGATATGATCTTGATTTGTAATAGCCGGCTCGGTGCCTTAGAGGTTATTGATTATCTAGAGTCATTTCGGAGTGTTGAGACACGACCATACAAATCCATGATGGCAAAAAGGGCCCCAACTTGGTCTAATCTTAAGGCGTCGAATCGATACTCAAAGATTGTTCAGACACTTGAGAAGCTGTTTGGTTAGCCTAATTTTAAATAGTATCTAAGTTTTCGCACAGAAATAAAAAACGCATGTGACTTTGGAGATTGTAATGGGTAACTTTAGTGAGAGCCTTTATTCTTGGGTTGGACAGCACTATCTTTGGGTACTAGAGCTATTCATTGTTGTTTTTGCGGTTCTTTTGGCAGGATATTTTGTGAACCTTTTAGTGGACAGATTTTCTTTAAAAGCAAAAAACACTTTGACTGTCTGGGATGATGCGCTAATTGAAGCTTGCCGGAAGCCAATTGTCTGGTTGATATGGATCTTGGGAGTGAATTTTGCGGCCAGTATCGCGGCGAAAAAGATAGAATCTAATTGGTTACTAATTATTGAACCGGTCAACCGTCTTGCAGTGGTATTTTTGGGTGCCTTATTTCTAAATAACTTCATAAAGCGCGCTGAAAGCAACTTGATTGACCCTAAATTCACCTCCAAGCCCATGGATACAACCACAGTTCGCGCTGTCGCGAGATTATTGAGAGCTGCGGTTTTGATCACCTCATTTTTAATTGCAATGCAGCTCTTTGGTTATAGTGTCTCTGGATTACTAGCTTTTGGGGGTATTGGAGGAATAGCGGTTGGTTTTGCTGCAAAGGATTTATTAGCCAACTTTTTTGGCGGCTTAATGATATATCTTGATCGGCCCTTTTCCGTGGGGGATTGGGTTCGTTCCCCAGATCAGGAGATTGAGGGGACTGTAGAGGATATAGGTTGGCGACTTACCAGAATTCGTACGTTTGATAAAAGACCTCTTTATATCCCAAATTGTGTATTTGCCAATATATCGGTGGAAAATCCCTCGAGAATGAGTCATAGGCGCATATTTGAAACAATCGGTATTCGTTATTCCGACATTGATAAAATAGATCAAATTGTCCACAAGGTTCGCTGCATGTTACAAGATCATAGGAATATTGATTCAAGCGAAACATTGATTGTTAATTTTAATCAGTTTTCATCTAGTTCGATTGATTTTTTTGTTTATACGTTCACTAGGACCACTGACTGGATCGATTTTCATCAAGTCAAGCAGGAGATATTACTCAATATTTCAGACATAATTATTTCTGAGGGCGCCGAGGTTGCTTTCCCGACCACGACTATTGACCTGTCTGAGGAGGTTTCATCAGATGATGTTACATCCCTGAGCATCAAAAGCGGAGGGGCTGGTCGAGGCTCATGAATCTATTAGGGTATTAATAAAATTGTTATTTCGAGGTTACTCGGTCTTTTTTTATTGTTTCTTGCGATTCTTGTAGGCTGAAGTTGATTTACCAGAGGTAATAAAACTGATCGACGTTTTAACTTAAACTGATACTAGGGGGCTTGGTATGAAATTACTCGACTGGATCACTTCTTTGAGCGAGGCTTTACGATGTCAGCGCAAATTACTCCATGAGGGAGGACGGAGGTATTCAAATTAAAAATATCGGCATGTCTTCTAAAGTAAAGTTAAAGGGGTCACCGGCAAAGCTTACTTCGTTGGGTCAGAACGACTCGGTCATTTGAAGGTCTCATTTTTTGTTTTTTTTTTATAGTAATTACATAATTTTCTTTTTCGATGAGGGTTATCAGACTGCCTTCGAAGCGGGTAGAAACCAAAGTTATTTGTAGCTTTTGTCGCGCAATCGTTTCATACCAGAATCGGTCAGAGTCCACTGTGTTGAATTATCTACTTCTTTGGATTTTAACATAAATAATCTAGTCTGGAGCATACAGCAGCCAGGTAAATGCCATTACACCCGAATTATTTCTGATCAAGATTCGTGTCAAAACTGGGTGTTTCTTTAGCATTCAATAAAAGTGGTTGATGTTTATTGATCGTGAGAATGATCCCTATTCTCGGGTGATCTAGGTAATGCACTTCAGAGGACTTCAATCTTTGGGACTGCTCAATAGTCCATAAGGCAGTGACCGTTTGATTATTAGTAGTAGTGCCCTGATTTATGTTATTAGTTACGCTTGTTGTGACATTATAGTTCGCATGAAAAAATTCACTTTTTTCTGCTCTTGGCGTTGATAAGTTTGTCTGATTTTCTTGAATATTATCGGCGTTGAGTGATATGTGTGGTGCAATCGATTCTTGCATATTTGTCGCCCTTCTTAATGAATCATGACCCAGAGTTTTGAGAATCTTCGTATCTTGTAGTATCGGAAAGTTTACATTCGATGGTTCACCGATGTTTATGTCATTTTCACTGAACCATAAATTACTCTCGAAATGTAAAAATCTAGATTTATAAAATCGAAGACTACCCTCTAGTTCGAACCGACTATTAATGTTTGATCCAGCTTCCACTATAATCCAAGGATCTTTTTCGGTAGTGTTTATTGGGAATCGCCACGCGTTGTGAAATAATACGCTGTATTGAGGGAGACGACGCAACACCATGGTTGTTTCGTTTAAGTTTCTTAGATTGCGTTGCAGTTTGATGTAAGGAAGCTCAAATTTAGGATAATTTCTTTCCATCTGATCTACCTTGATAGGGGTGTAATCAACATGATTTAACAAATCTGAATTCGGTAGAACACCAACACCTTCGTTATTTGCCTGTGATTTGATCTCAATTTTGCGTAATTCAGTGACCTCTCTATTACTACCATACTCTATGAGCTTTGCTAGATTTAGCACATCAATTTTTGTATCTAGCATAATTAATTTTTGCCAATGATGAGGATAAGTTAGCTCAAAGTTCGCTGGTGGACGCTCATCATCTGCTCGCCTGTTATGCTTGAATATCACTACTTCTGCCTGGTACCAGTTGTCTGGTTCCCAAAAATTTTTTTTCGAATCGTTACTTACGGCAAAATCAGTGAGTATCAGGCAAAAAAATACAAAAACGAAATATCGTTTTGTTGTGATGGGGTATCTACATTCCATACAAAAGTATTTGACTTGTTGAATTTTAGTGTCTCTGCGCAGTAATTCCATTATCAGTTAGTTTCAACGAACAAATGATCCATGATGGTTTTTAATTGTGAAATTCGCATATCCGGCTCCTCCATCGAAAAATAAAAATTTAGTTGATCGTTACTTTTTATTCGAAACTTAGTTGGGTTATTTTGAACTAACTCAATAATTTTTATCGGATCAACTGGAGTCTTACTGCTGAAACAGAGTCTTCCGCTGACTGGACCTGCTTCTATTTTGGTAATACCTAAATTTTCCCCAATTTGGCGAAGCTCTGCAATTCGAAAAAGCATTTTAGCTGGCTCTGGGAGCAATCCAAACCGATCTATCATTTCGACTTGAAGATCATATAAATCCTGATTGGTCTGACAATTAGCGATTCTCTTGTACAAAGTTAACCGCATATTCACATCAGGCAAATAGGAGTCAGGGATCAATGCTGGAAGGTTTAGGTTGACCTCTACAACTTCTTTCATAACGTCAATGGATGATGGCTCCTCCCCAAGCTGGATCGCTTTTACTGCGTTATCTAGCATTTCGTGGTACAGAGTAAATCCAATGCTGGTGATATGACCGCTTTGCTCATCACCAAGCAATTCGCCTGCTCCCCGAATTTCTAGATCATTTGTTGCCAGAGCGAATCCAGAGCCTAGGTAATCAGACACTGATATCGCCTCCAATCGTTTTCTCGCATTGGAATCCATAATTTTATCCACTGGTATCATTAAGTATGCATAAGCTTGATGGTGGGAACGGCCCACCCTTCCTCGGAGTTGGTGAAGTTGAGCAAGTCCAAATTTGTCTGCTCGATTAATAATTATTGTATTTGCGCTGGGCACATCAATACCAGTTTCGATGATTGTAGTACACACTAGCACGTTGAAACGCTTATGGTAAAATTCAGACATTACTTGCTCTAAATCTCGCTCTCGCATTTGGCCATGGGCTATCTTTACAAGTGCTTCTGGGACAAGGTCAGATAAATTGTAAGCAATTTTTTCAATGCTCTTTACATCATTGTGTAGGAAGTAGATCTGCCCGCCACGCATTATTTCGCGCATTATGGCCTCTTTTATTACCCGAGATTCATCTTTTCGTACAAAAGTTTTGACTGATAACCTTTTAGCGGGTGGCGTTGCAATGATCGATAGATCTCTAAGTTTATTCATAGACATGTTGAGCGTCCTAGGAATAGGTGTGGCGGTAAGGGTAAGAATATCCACATGGCTCCGTAAAGACTTGATTTTTTCTTTTTGGCGAACGCCGAATCGATGCTCCTCGTCGATTACAAGTAATCCAAGTCTGGGGAACTGTAAATCCAGATGGAGTAATTTATGAGTCGTAATTAAAATGTCTACAGAACCAGATTCAAGGGCACCACAAATTTTTTTCTGTTCTGTCTTTGTTTTGAATCTCGATAGAGATTCAATCGTAATTGGCCAGTTTGAAAATCGATCTCGAAAATTTTTGGTATGTTGGTTAGCGAGGAGTGTGGTAGGTACTAAAATAATAGCCTGCTTGCCACTGCTCACTACTGTAAATGCAGCTCGCATTGCGACTTCAGTTTTTCCGAATCCCACATCACCGCAGATAAGTCTGTCCATTGGTTGGGGTCGCAATAAATCTTGCCTAACCGCTTGAATTGCCTCAATTTGATCTCCGGTCTCTTCAAATGGAAATTCTCGACAAAACTGGTTGTAATCTCTGACGTCATCCTTGCATGCATAACCAGTTTTTGATGCACGACGGGAGTATATATCTAGTAACTCCACCGCCGTATCTCGAATTTGTTTCGCTGCTTTTTCTTTGGCCCTTTCCCATTTGTCACTTCCAAGCCTGCTGAGTGTAACGGATTCATTGTTGCTAGCTCCGAACCTACTAATTAAATGTAAAGATGCAACCGGCACGTACAGTTTTGCGTCTTCCGCGTAGGAGAGTTCCAGAAATTCTTGAAAGCTTTTATCTATGGCCAGTGTTTTAAGGCCACAATACTTGCCAATTCCATGCTCAATGTGAACTACTGGAGTACCTTGTTGAAGTTCTGCTAGGGATTTAAAAATTTGTTCTGGGGTCTTTCCAATTTTTGAACGCCGCCGACGTTGCATCACTTGCTTACCGAAAAGTTCTCCCTCGGCAATTATGCATATATTTTTTTCTTCCCAAAAAAAACCTTTCTCTAATTGGCAGACTGTGATTGCAAACTTGCATGATGATTCCGTAAATTTTTTCCAGTCTTCATGCACCTGTGCAGTAATACCGGAGTCGCTAAGCAAATCAATCAATATTTCCCTTCGTCCAGCTGAGTCAGCACAAAAAAGCACCTTAAGCGAGTCATCATCAATTTTACTAAGAAATGTATTTAGTGCTACAAATGATATTTTAGGTGTTTCAATAACACTGATATTTGGCAAATTGTGAATTCGAAACTTATAGTTTTCACTCGATTTAGGGTTCGCAATTTCGGATAAGCAAACTGTGCGTAAAGCTTCTATCTTTTGAAATAGTTCGTTAACGGTAATAAAAATTTCATCTGGCGGAAGTAATGGCCGCTGATTGTCTAACTGGAAATCATCATACCTGCTCGTAATGTTTTCCCAGAAGTTCATAGACGCAGCTTCGACTCCAGCGAGGCTAAAAATTTTTGCCTCAGGCGGCAGATAATCAAAAATTGTAGACATATTTTCGAAAAATAACTTTAAAAAATATTCTATTCCTTGAGGCGCTATACCGTTTGCAACATCTCGGTAAATAGGAGTTTCTCTGGGGCTCTTTGGAAATGTTAAACACCATCGGTTTAGAAAGCGGTTTACAGAGGCTCTGTCCATCGGAAATTCTTTCGCTGGCAAAATACTTAGTTCATTAACTTTTTTTATTGTTCTTTGGGAATCTATATCAAAAAGACGTAAGCTCTCTATTTCATCATCGATCAAGTCAATACGAAAAGGTGTTTCGGCACCCATTGGATAGACGTCGATAATAGATCCTCGAGGTGCATATTCCCCACAATTAAACACAGTGTCCGTTCTTTGATACCCTACCTGTTCGAGTTGCAGCATAAATTTTTCTCGATTACAAATGTCGCCGACTCGGTGAAGGAAAGTGCGTGAAGCAACAAAGTCAGTCGGAATCAGTCGGTGCATCATCGTTTGAACTGATATCACAAGAATTCCCTGCGAAACTGCGGACAATTGAGATAAAGTGGAAAGTCGCTCCGACACGATGTCTTGGTGAGGTGAAAAAATATCATATGGAAGTGTTTCCCAATCAGGGAGACGATAGAGTGGAAGATCGTGCCCGTGAGTAAAGAAATTGATTGAGCTCGCGTAAGCATCCACTTCGTTTGCGGAACCCGCGATCACAATGGTAAGGCCGGTAAAATTTTTGGCGGATTCAGTAATTGCTAAAGCAATTGCTGATACCGAAAGGTCGCTCCAATTTGTTTTGGCACTTGCCATTTTTTCGATAGGTAAATTTACTTTTGTCATTTCCTTTAGATATAACCCTTGCCTTGCGGATGCCTGCCAGCTTTGATTTAGATCCTGTTCGTTTTCTAAAGTATCTTAGGTCTTTAAAACCCGGGAGCTACTAAATATGAAATCTAGCTAGTGCATGGTCTGTTTAACTCAAGTTCAATCTCACAATCATTTTTGACCGATTTTTATTATACTCTTTAAACCCTTGTTATGAAGTCATGACGTGGGCAACGGTAATAAGTTCTACTCCATATGAATATATACTTGATAACTTTACTTTGATCGACGTTACATCTACCGCTGCGATGGTAAGGCAAATTTCTTTGTCTGTAAGAAAAAAAACCTGATTTTCCCTCATAGTGACTGGAATCATTAGACACTCCCTATTACAATACGTACTCGACAACATGATAGACGAGCCTCCGCCAATGATTGCGCGTTTGAGCTCTCTTCTTGTATTCCACTAAGGTTTTCCGCCGAGAGATTGTCAGGACTCACTTCCTGGCCTGTGAAATATTTTGAGCGTGATTTAAATGATAAATATCCGTCGTGGGATCGATCTTCCAATCTCAGGCGCACCTGAGCAAGATATTGAGGATGCCCCAAATGTCAGTCAGGTAGCAGTGATGGGAGCTGATTACCATGGTTTGAAACCCACCATGGCGGTGAGGGTTGGTGATAATGTTAGATTAGGACAACTGTTATTTACTGATAAAAAGAACCCTCTGGTGCGGTATACGGCTCCAGGGTCAGGTCGGGTAGTAGCAATCAACCGAGGCGATCGCAGGGTTTTTAGGTCTCTAGTGATCGAACTTGAGGGAGAGTTAGAAGAAACTTTTGAGAGTTTCAGTGATTACCAAATAGACGTTATGCCTCGCGAGAGAATCATAGATAACCTCCTCCAATCTGGGGCTTGGGTTGCGCTGAGAGCTCGCCCTTTTTCAAAGGTACCTGATCCGTCCTCACAACCGACTTCTATTTTTGTCACCGCAATTGATACTAATCCTTTGGCGGCCGATCCACGTGGAATAATCGCTGCAAAGTCGGACCAGTTCAAGTGTGGGTTAAAGGTGTTAAAACGACTCACTGATGGCGTTGTTACTTTATGCACTGCACCGGATTCTGGAATTGAAGGTTCTTGCATTACTGGCGTTAGAGAAGTTTCATTTAGCGGCCCGCATCCCGCGGGTTTGGTTGGGACTCATATCCATTTTGTTGATCCTGTGAGTGCTCAGAAAACTGTATGGCATGTTGGATATCAAGATGTAATTGCAATCGGCGGACTATTTAAAAGTGGACGCATTGAAGTAAGAAGAGTAATAGCACTAGGAGGACCTCAGGTAAAACGGCCCAGATTATTGGCTACCCGTCTTGGCGCGCCAATAAAGCAGCTGGTCGCTGGGGAGCTTTTTTATGGTGAAAATAGATTAATTTCGGGCTCAGTACTTTCGGGTAGAAGAGCACATCAAGATCTCGCGTATTTAGGACGATATCATATCCAGGTCTCGGTTATTCGAGAAGGCAGAGAGCGTCAATTCCTTCACTATTTGAGAGGCGGCACAAATAGCCATTCCGTTTTGCCTGTGTTCTTGTCATCTTTTCGAAAGAAGTTACACCCCATGACTTCAAGCACAAATGGAAGTGAGAGAGCGATGGTTCCAATAGGAGCCTATGAGGCCGTGAACCCACTTGATATTCTTCCAACACAATTGTTACGAGCGCTTATCGTTGGTGACACTGACATGGCTCAGAAGCTTGGTTGTTTAGAATTAGACGAAGAGGATGTGGGCCTGTATACATATGTGTGCGTAGGAAAGTATGAATATGGCCCAATTTTGAGAGAGAACTTAAATCGAATTGAAGCAGAGGGTTAGACGGTGTTGAGACAAAAACTTGATAAGTATGAACCGCATTTCCAACGCGGGGGAAAGTGGTCGCGACTTTACTCTCTGTATGAAGCAGTGGACACTGCACTTTATAAGCCAGCGGACGTAACGAAAAATAGTTCTCATGTGCGTGATGGTATCGATTTGAAGCGTGTCATGATCACCGTATGGATAGCCACTTTTCCAGCAATGTTTTTTGGAATGTGGAATGTAGGGTATCAGGCAAATATGATTCTTGCGGACACAGGTCTCTCTGCTCAAGACGGATTGCGCGGACTTTTTATTGGTTTCTTAGCTGGTTATGATCCGACAAGTGTTTGGGATAATTTTATTCATGGTGCAGCTTATTTTTTACCTATTTATTTTGTCACGTTTGTTACAGGCGGTTTCTGGGAAGTTCTTTTTGCTAGCGTCAGAAACCATGAGGTAAATGAAGGATTCTTCGTCTCTTCCGTCTTGTTCGCATTATGTTGTCCGCCAGATCTTCCGCTATGGATGGTCGCTCTCGGAATAAGCTTTGGGATTGTAGTGGGAAAAGAGGTCTTCGGGGGAACTGGTAAAAACTTTCTCAATCCAGCGCTCACAGGCAGAGCCTTCTTATATTTTGCATATCCCGCCTACATGAGTGGTGATGCTGTTTGGACTGCTGTCGATGGATACACCGGCGCTACGATGCTATCATTGGCGGCGGCTGATGGATTGAATGGCCTAGTAAATACATCAAGCTGGTCTGATGCGTTTTTTGGTTTTATACATGGATCGATTGGTGAGACCTCAACACTTGCTATCTTGCTAGGTGGAGTGCTCTTGCTATACATGCGTATTGCATCATGGCGAATAGTTGCTGGTGTTCTCTTTGGTTCCTCCGTTTTTGCGTTGTTACTTAACACTATTGACTCAACAAATCCGATGATGTCATTGCCATTTTATTGGCATTGGGTGATTGGAGGATTTGCATTTGGAACGTTTTTTATGGCAACCGACCCCGTGTCAGCATCAATGACGGATGTGGGTAAGTTTTACTATGGAGTTTTGATTGGTGTGATGACTATTATGATTCGCGTACTCAATCCGGCGTTCCCTGAAGGGATTATGTTAGCGATTCTTTTTGCAAATCTTTTTGCCCCTTTGATAGACCACTTTGTGGTGCAGTCGAACATAACCAGAAGGACATCTCGTGGATAATGATTCCATCAAGAAAACATTCATTGTGGCTCTGTGTCTCTGCCTCGTATGTGCCGTTGTGGTTTCAACGTCTGCAGTAATGTTGCGTCCTGCGCAAGCGTTCAACAAGGCTTTGGATTTGAAAGCTAATATTCTCCAGTCAGCCGGTCTATATGAGCCGGGAGTCGATATTGAGAAACAGTTCGAACGTATTTCTGCTCGGTTGGTCGACCTCAGAACAGGGCAGTTCAGCAATGATTTAGACGTCAAAACCTATGATCAGAGAAAAGCCGCGAAAGACCCGGCAATGTCGGTTGCGCTGACAGCCGAGTCGGATCCTGCAAAAATACGGAGGCGTCCACACTACGCTATTGTATATCTTGCAGAAGGTAAAAATGGGATAGAAAAATTAGTTTTGCCCATAAAGGGTTATGGTCTCTGGTCTACTCTCTACGGATTTCTTGCGCTGGAGGGAGATTTCGAGACTGTAGCAGGTATTGGGTTTTATGAGCATGCTGAAACGCCTGGTCTTGGGGGAGAGGTTGACAACGTTGCTTGGAAAGCAAGCTGGATTGGTAAGCGCGCGTTTGTCGACAATGAACGCGTTATTACTGTTATTAAAGGGAGAGTAGATCGGCAACGGCCAGAGGCTAAACATCAGATAGACGGGTTGGCTGGCGCTACTCTAACAACACGAGGGATTGATAATTTGGTTAAATATTGGTTGGGTGAGAGCGGTTTCGCACCATTTATAAAAAACCTTCAGATTAGAGAAGCTTAAAAATGTCCAGTGCTAAAAGAACTCTTTTAGAGCCTCTTTTCTCAAATAATCCAATAGCATTGCAGATTTTGGGCATCTGTTCGGCTCTAGCGGTAACATCGAGTATGAGAGTTGCCTTTGTGATGTGTATAGCATTGACCATTGTCTGCGCTTTTTCAAATTTGTTCGTTTCATTGATTAGAAAACATATTCCTAATAGCATAAGAATAATTGTCCAAATGACAATCATTGCCTCTTTGGTAATCTTAGTGGATCAAGTTTTGAAAGCAATTGCTTATGACATAAGCAAGCAGCTCTCCGTGTTCGTTGGTCTCATAATTACTAATTGCATCGTCATGGGTCGAGCGGAGGCATTTGCAATGAAGAATCCACCAGTTGCAAGTCTGCTTGATGGTGTGGGAAACGGACTCGGCTACAGTGTGATATTGATGTTGGTCGCTTTTTTGAGAGAACTATTTGGTTCAGGGTCGATATGGGGCATTCAGGTGGTCGCTCCTTCCACGGAGGGAGGTTGGTATGTCGTAAATGGCTTAATGTTGATGCCTCCGAGCGCTTTCTTTTTAATCGGTTTTATAATTTGGGGGCTGCGTGTATGGAAACGAGATCAAATAGAAAAAAGGGAATTTAACATTTCTAATAACAGTAGGTCGGAGGGGGCAGTCTGATGGATCATTACCTCAGTCTACTGGCAAGGTCAATCTTCATTGATAACATTGCACTGAGTTTGTTTTTGGGAATGTGCACATTTATAGCACTTTCAAAAAAGATCAATGCGGCTTTGGGGTTGGGACTGGCTGTTATCGTTGTGCAGACTGTCACGGTTCCAGCAAATAATATTATTCTTAATTACTTTATTGGTGAGGGAGCTCTAGCTTGGATAGGACTGCCCGATGTTAACTTAAGCTTTCTGATGTATTTATGTTTTATAGGCGTAATTGCAGCAATGGTGCAGGTCTTGGAAATGGTTCTGGACAAGTATGTACCTGTTCTGTATGGGGCTTTGGGGGTGTTCTTACCCCTGATTACGGTGAATTGCGCGATTTTGGGTGGGTCTTTACTTATGGCGGAGCGAGGCTACAACTTTTCAGAAAGTATTGTTTATGGTTTTGGTTCTGGGGTCTCTTGGGCGTTGGCAATCGCTGTCTTAGCAGGCATCCGTGAAAAGCTGAAGTATAGCGATATCCCTGAGGGTCTCCAAGGATTGGGTATTGTATTTATAACAGTTGGTTTGATATCGATGGGATTTATGTCATTTGGCGGTATAGCGCTCTAACAAGTGGGAGTTCTTTATTTTGATGAGTTTTGAAATTGGTCTAGGTGTGATGATGTTTACAACCATAATTATGGCTCTTGTAGGCTTCATTTTAGTTGCGCGAAGCCAGCTGGTCTCCTCTGGGAACGTGAGTATCGAAATCAACGGAGAGAAAACAATCTCTGTAGCCGCTGGAGATAAGCTTTTGCAGACACTATCAAATGCTGGTTTATTTTTGCCGTCCGCATGTGGCGGCGGAGGCAGTTGCGCCCAATGTAAATGCATTATCACTGATGGTGGAGGGTCTATGCTTCCTACGGAAGAGGGACATTTTAACCGAAGGGAAGCTGGGGAGGGTTGGAGGTTATCTTGTCAGACTCCTGTTAAGCAGGATATGAAGGTCCTTGTACCTGATGAAGTGTTTGGGGTTAAAAAGTGGCAGTGTACAGTGGAGTCGAATTTAAACGTAGCCACTTTTATCAAGGAACTAACCTTGCGCTTGCCAGAGCGAGAAAAAGTGAATTTCAGAGCGGGTGGCTACGTTCAATTGGAGTGTCCTCCGCATCATATAAAATTTTCAGATTTCGATATCGAGGAGCAATATAGGGCCGACTGGGAACGCTTCAATTTTTTCAAGCACGAATCCACGGTGGACGAACCCGTCATTCGTGCATACTCAATGGCAAATTACCCAGATGAACATGGAATTGTCAAATTTAACATACGTATAGCGACGCCACCGCCTGGATCTGAAGGTATAGTGCCAGGTCAAATGTCATCTTATATTTTTAGCTTAAAACCCGGAGATACCGTCACTGTCTTCGGGCCGTTCGGCGAATTTTTTGCAAAAGAGACAGATGCTGAAATGATTTTTATCGGTGGTGGTGCTGGGATGGCCCCCATGCGTTCTCATATTTTTGATCAATTAAAGCGAATTAAGACAAATCGGAAAATCAGCTTCTGGTATGGGGCGAGGTCACTGAGAGAGTGTTTTTATGACAAAGAATATGACAAGCTTGCTTTAGAAAACGATAATTTTGAATGGCATTTGGCATTGTCAGATCCTCAGCCTGAAGACGATTGGCAAGGTTCCACTGGGTTTATTCATAACGTGTTATATGATCAATATCTAAAAAATCATGATGCTCCGGAGGACTGCGAATATTACATGTGTGGTCCGCCCATGATGAATGCAGCGGTCGTGAAGCTTTTGCAAGATTTGGGTGTTGAAAACGATAATATTTTTCTGGATGATTTCGGTGGTTAGCCAAGAAATCTCCAATGCTATTATTCGAGCCAACGAAAATCTTCGTTGTACAATCCATATGGCAGTAGTATTTTTTTTAGCTGGGTGTGACGCAGGACCTGACATAATCAAAATAAGTGGCGAACAGCTCGGCACACAATATCGTGTCACCGTTGTCGCAGATCAGCCCGCGCCAGACGATCTATCTGATCAAATAGCAGCGTTGATCGGTTTGGTGGATCAATCCATGTCGACTTACCGTGATGATTCCGAACTTACTCTTTTTAACGGAACCGCTGTAAATGAAGCTACAAGGATATCTGCAGATTTTGCAGAGGTCATGGCTTTAAGCTTTGAAGTTTGGGAAGCATCCGGGTATTTCTTTGACCCCACGGTGGGACCTTTGGTAGACCTGTGGGGCTTTGGACCCGAGATTTCTCTTAATAATCGGGTGCCGTCGTCGGAAGAGATTCAGAGTGCTCTTTCCCAAACGGGTTTTGGCTCGGTCACGCTTGAGTCAGATGAAGAAGGTTTCTGGCTCATTAAAAGCCTCAATGTGCGGCTTGATTTATCTGGAATAGCTAAAGGTCATGCCGTTGATATAGTTGCCAACCACCTGGAAATGCTCGCCTTGACTGATTATCTAGTTGAGGTTGGTGGAGAGGTTCGCGTTAGCGGCAATAATCCAAAGGGTAAGCCTTGGCGTGTAGCTATCGAGACCCCTCAAATGATGGGTGGTGTTGAGCGTGTGTTGGAGTTAAACGATAGCTCACTTGCTACATCTGGAGATTATAGAAATTTTTTTGAGTTTGAGGGGAAGCGGTATTCGCATTTAATCGACCCCAGAGATGGTTATCCTGTTAAACACTCTACTGTTTCCTCGACGGTTGTCATGGACAGCTGCGCGAAGGCCGATGCATGGTCAACTGCTTTTTTAATTATGGGTCATGAGCAGGCAATGACACTTGCCAATCAAAAGGGAATTGCTCTTTACCTTATTGTTGGAGGTTCTAATGGATTTGAAGCATATAAAAGCATTGAAATGGAGTCATTTTTAGCTTTAGCTAATTGATAATTGTTTATCAAAAGGAGTAAGCGGAGGAAATAATAGTTTGACTGAGATTGTTCTTAGTATATTAACTTTCATATTATTATTCTGCGGCATGGCCGTAGGTTTTATATTTTCGGGTAGACCAATAAGCGGCTCGTGCGGCGGAGTAGGGAAGGTTCTCGGGCAGCCAGATTATCATTGTGAATTATGTGGTGGTGACGCAAAAAAATGTGAATCATCAAGTGGAGAGAATAAGCCATGACTCCTTCAGAAGTTCTGCTTTACTCATCCGAATATTTTAATTAAAAATATCAGACGTATTCGCCTTTCATTTTTATTGTACTATGTCAGTATTTTATTGTGAGTGCTGTGAACATGTTTAAGGCTGTGCATCTCTTCGTAGGCTTGCGTTATATTGTTAGCATCCGACGCAAAGGATTCATAACTTTTACCTCCTTCTTCTCTGTTATCGCAATGATTTTAGGCGTGACGTCACTCATAACAGTACTTTCGGTTATGAATGGTTTTGATCAAGAGATCAAGGGCCGTTTACTTAAAGTGATACCTCACATCACGGTGCAGCCACCAAATCACTACAGTGAGATTGAGTATCGCTCTGTTGTGCGGAAGCTTCTCGATATAGATGGTGTAGAGACCGTTGTTCCAATGGCGCAGGTTGATGTAATGTTGTCATACGAGGGTCGGCAGGTCGGAGTGAGGTTACGCGGAGTCGATCCAAAAGAGAAATTTGCGTTCGATTTTCAGGATAATATTGTATTTGGTGGCCTGGAAAACTTTAAAGAGAAAGAGTTTCAAATTCTTGTAGGCAGTCAGGTTGCTCGCAAACTTGGTTTGTTTGTGGGAGACAAAGTTCAAATTACTCTACCGCAGATCAACATAACTCCCATTGGAATTTTTCCTCGCTTTAAATCAGTTGTTGTTGCAGGTATTTATCAAGTAGGCGCTCAAGTAGATGCGTCTTCGTCGCTAATGCATAGGAAAGATCTACTTGCCTTGCTAAATCAAAATAACGGTTATAGTGGATTACAGATATATCTTTCAGATCCGTTTAATGTTGTCTCTCACATCAACACTATGGCACCTTTTTTTTCTGAGGATTTAGTGTGGCGCTCATGGCACGATGAAATGGGGAGCTTCTTCAAAGCGATGAAGATGGAAAAGAGGATTATGAGCTTTTTGTTAAGTGTTATTATTGCGGTAGCGGCCTTCAACATCGTTGCTAGCTTAACTTTAATGGTGTCGACAAAAAGGTCGGATATAGCTGTTTTGCGCGCTTTTGGCGCAACTCAGACAACAATTATGAAAATCTTTCTGGTTCAAGGAGCTATGGTAGGTTCAGCCGGCATTCTGATTGGAATTTTGGTAGGCTGTCTTCTCTCCTACAATATAGGGCTGGTGCTGACGCATTTGGAAGTCCTGTTGGATATGCATTTATTTGACCCATCTGTTTATCTTATAAATATTCTACCCTCAAAAATCCTTGTCTCAGACATACTGCTTATTGCTTCTGTGGCGTTTTTACTCTGTATACTAGCCTCGCTTTATCCGGCATGGCAGGCAAGTAGGATTAATCCGTCAGAGGCTTTGCGATATGAACTCTAATAAAGTCTTACAGGTGATAGGGGTCTCTAAATCATACTCCCAAGGACTTGAGGAGATCGCAGTGCTAAAAGAGTTTAATTTAGAGATTTTGGAGGGAGAAAAGGTAGCGATCATGGGCGCATCAGGTTCGGGTAAAACGACATTACTTAACTTATGTGGTGGTCTCGATCAACCTACATGCGGCGTCGTTAGCGTTTGCGGAGTTGCTTGGAGTGAATTAGATCCATCGGCGCAGGCCTCTTGGCGTAACAAACACGTCGGATTTGTATATCAATTTCATCATTTACTGGCTGAATTTAGTGCTCTTGAAAATGTGGCGTTACCAGCATTGATTGGAAAAGCCACGCGGGTTGATGCCAAGACTCGAGCTTTAGATCTTTTGCATAGAGTAGGCTTAGAAAATCGAGTAAACCATATCCCAGCTTCTTTGTCTGGCGGAGAGAGACAGCGTGTGGCAATCGCGAGAGCGTTAGTTACCCATCCATCGGTAGTACTTATGGATGAGCCCACTGGGAATTTGGATATTGCCAACACCGAGTCTATTATGGCTCTTCTTACTGAAGTCAATGTTGATATGAAAATTTCCTTTGTGGTAGTTACGCATGACCCAACAGTTGCTAATCAAATGGATCGAATAATTCAACTTGATTGCTCGGATATTGGTGATGGAGAAAAAATTGTTTAAGCCTTTACCCGTCTATATAGGGTGGCGTTATACCTTCTCCATTAGTTCCAAAGATGGTTTGGTTTCGTTTATATCATTTCTAGCTATCGCTGGATTAGTTATTGGGGTGGCTCTATTGATATTGGTCACCTCCGTCATGAATGGATTTGAGCGTGAATTGAGGCAAAAGATTTTGCATGTAGTGCCACATTTAGTTTTGGTCAATAAATCGGGCGATCTAAATTGGCGGTCCCATCTAAGCAAACTTGCGGATGTCGACAACATAATAGAAATTAGCCCTTATACCGAATCTAACGGATTACTTTTTGCAGGCGATAGCACGCAACCGGTGAGATTTTTAGGGATTAGTGAGACTAATATGCCTTTGAGTTTCTCGGAACTTTTATTTGAAGGGAATTTGTCAGTTCCGGTACACGACCAAATACTTTTGTCACAACCAATTGCCGACAGTTTGGGCGTTTCTAGGGGAGATTTTGTACGTTTTGTTTTTCCTGGAAATAAATTGAAAGGGGTAGGCCTCAATTATTTTAAGGTAGCTGGAATATTTTCAACGCGTACTGAATTAGACCAAGTGCTTGCAGTAGGAAACCTGGATCAGGTGGCCGAGATATTAGGCATAGATGACATGATAACTGGATTGAGAATTCAAATTGTTGATCCCTTCATGGCAAGAGATATTGGTTATGAGTTGCTCAAATTGCTGCCAAAGGATTATGGATTTCAAGATTGGTTTCAAACTCACGGAAATCTTTATCAAGCTATCCAATTGTCGAGAAATATGGTGGCACTTTTGGTTTTTCTGATTATTGCAATAGCGGCTTTTAATATCATATCAATGCTAATGATGACGGTCATCAATAAGCGCCGAGAAATAGCGATTCTTCAGACTTTGGGAATCGATAGAGCATCGATTACTCATATTTTTTTGGCTCAAGGAACTATCATTAGTGTGCTTGGAATTGGTGTCGGTGCTTTAATGGGCTGCTTAGGCGCAATATATCTAGCGGATTTGGTCTACCTTTTTGAAAACTTCTCTCAGGAGAGGTTTCTAGATACCAGTGTGTACCCGATAGACTACGTTCCAGTCGATCTTAGACTTGTAGATGTTGTACTTATAAGTCTGACGGCCGCAGTATTAAATGCTGCGGCATGTTTGTATCCTGCATTGAGGGCTAGTGGTGTCGCGCCGGCAGAAGAGCTTCGATATTAATTTATTGTTGAGTTGTTATTTCTTGCGGGCTGCCTTTTCATGTAGCGGCGTTCCAAATTTTTAATTACTTTAAAAAGCCAGGCTTGAATAACTAAAAAGTTGCTGAGGATGCCGCATATCAAACTTAATATGACGCCTTCTATCATTAGTGGAATGAATATTTTACTCCCGACTATGGAAAACCATTCCCAATTTACGATAACCGAAAAGTCAATTAGCTCCACACATGTGAGAGACGAACCTAACCGGTGAAATAAATAGAGCATTGGTGTTATGGTAAGGGGATTACGTAGCCAGACTATCAACGCCGCTATGGGCACATTTGCACGGCTGCATATGGACATAATAATTGCCAATATGGTCTGTCCGGGAATGGGCAGGAAGGCTGTAAAAACACCAATAAAAACAGCAATCGATACAGAATGGCGATTTATCTGGAGCAGATTGGGAACACGTGCTAGCGTCCTTGCTGTTTTACTTTTGACTTTCTTGCTGCCTCGTTTATCCTCGGAACCAACCGACGAAAAATTTTTCTTGACATTAGTTTTATACCTTTTTAACGCTTTATGTGGTCATGTGCTCTTTGAAAACAACGATCACTACAAAGGTACCCCTAATTTTTTTTGAGAGCGGAAAAATGATTCATGCAAGAGTAGACGCTTCTTGATTAGGGTACCACCTATGTAGTTTTTCAAAGCGCCATCTTTGGCGACTATACGATGACAAGGAATCAAAATAGGTAGTGGATTTTTACTGTTGGCTACTCCTACAGCCCTCTGTCCCCAAACTTTTTGATAGCGCTGCTTTGCCAAGTGTAAGACCGAGTCTCACCATAGGGAATCTCTTTGATAATGGTCCAAGCATCCTTTTGAAAGTTAGTCCCTTGCGGTGACAGAGGAAGAGTAAATACTTGTTGTTTCCCATTAAAATACTCGAGCAGTTGTAACCATGCCTGCTGTATAATTACAAAATCTCTCGAAGTTGAATCTCTATGTTGAATGTTGGGGTTCTGAGTTCTTTGCCCTGAGAATTGTAAGTGAGTTAACTTACCCTCTTTTGAAGTAAGTGATAATGGACCCAGCGGTGATCGAATTTCAATCTGCATTTAACAGAACTATATATTTTACGTGGGGTTACACAACTATGATTTGTGCCGTTTTGATATTACATTGTCTGTCGTACTATTGATATGAAAGAAGAAAAAGATTTTGCCTTAGTACTTCGTGAATTGAGTAAACTATATGAAAATGGTTTTCAGGCCTTGAGTGGTATTAATTTAGAAGTGGAGTCGGGGGACTTTTTTGCATTGTTGGGGCCAAACGGTGCAGGTAAGTCAACAACGATCGGCATTATATGCTCGTTGATTCGAAAGACTGGTGGAGTTGTTAAGATTTTCGGCCGTGATACTGATATCAATTTCTCAAGCGCCAAGAAATTGATAGGAATTGTTCCTCAGGAATTTAATTTTAATCAGTTTGAGAAACCGATCGATATACTTGTTACTCAAGCTGGTTATTATGGGATTTCTCGTAGCGTCGCATTAAAGAGAGCAAAAAAATATTTAACACTGCTTGGTTTATGGGATAAACGAGGAGTGTCATCTCGGGTTCTTTCAGGTGGCATGAAAAGGCGGCTGATGATAGCGCGCGCGCTCGTCCACAACCCTAAGTTATTAATACTTGACGAGCCCACCGCAGGGGTTGACATTGAATTACGACGATCGATGTGGGAATTTTTGCAAGATATCAATGAGGCTGGCACGACGATTATCCTTACGACACATTATCTTGAGGAAGCGGAAAATCTTTGTCGCAACGTTGCAATTATTAATCACGGTCGGATAGAGCAACATACTAGTGTGAAGTCATTAGTACGCCAACTGCAAGTTCAAACTTTTTCTCTTGACATAAAGGATAAATTACCTCATGTACCCGTGGTGGGAGGTTATCAAATACGTAAAGTGGATGATCATGTGATCGAAGTTGATGTGTTGAGAAATCAAACAATAAATCCACTAATTGCAGGCCTGAGTGATCAATCGATAGAGGTAGTAAGCATGAGCCACAAAACTAATCGTCTGGAGGAGCTGTTTTTGAAAATTATTGAAAAGAATGAGAGTAAGTAAGGGATGAATCGATACGAAATATGGATTGCATTTATGACTATAGTAATTAGGGAGGTTAGAAGGTTCCTTCGAATCTGGCCTCAAACAATCATACCTCCAGTTGTAACTATGGCGCTTTTTTTTCTGATTTTTGGAAATGTTATCGGTTCAAGAATCGGTTTTATGCAGGGACTCCCTTATAGTCAGTTTGTCGCGCCCGGATTGATCATGTTGTCAGTCATTACAAATTCTTATGGTAACGTTGTATCGTCATTCTATGGCTCGAAATTCCAACGTAATATTGAAGAACTGATGGTCTCTCCGACCCCTAATATTATTATTTTAAGCGGATACATAGTGGGTGGAATGGCAAGGGGTTTGTTAGTAGGCTTGATAGTATCTTTAGTTTCTCTTTTTTTTACGGACTTCTCCGTCTTTAGTCCATTGATCGCACTTGCTATTATCTTGATGACATCTATGATGTTTTCGGTTGCAGGATTTCTAAATGCTATTTATGCCGATAGCTTTGATGATATTTCTGTGATACCCAACTTCGTTCTGACACCATTAGTATATTTAGGGGGCGTTTTTTACTCGACAAGCCTCCTTAGTGAATTTTGGGCCAATGTTTCGTTGATTAATCCAATACTTTATATGGTCAATACATTTAGGTTTGGATTTTCAGGGGTGACCGATATTGATATTTTTTGGGCGTTTACAATGGTAACTCTGTTCACTTTGGTTTTGTTTTTAATTTCACTAAAGTTATTGCGTGATAGTCCGAGGCTCCGAACTTAGTGGATATGTATCAAGTTACTCACTTGGGGAGGGGTGTTCAGGATAGCGATATTGACGCTTCGGTTCTCAATCCAATAGCACGAGTTGAAGCGAGAAGATCACTACCAATGACTGGTATCCCGTTTTCAGGAGCCGATTTTTGGACTGCATATGAACTAGCCTGGTTGGATCAAAATGGCATGCCCAAATTAGCCATTGCCGATATAACTGTTGCATGTGAAAGCGAAAATATAATTGAATCTAAGTCTATGAAATTATATTTGAACAGCTTTTACAAAAAACAAATGGAGAGTGTTGCAGCGGTTGCTGAAAAAATTCGGTCAGAGCTCTGTGAGGTGTTGAGGGGAAGTGTTGCTGTTGAACTCTTTACTCTAGACGCTTTCAGGGAACAGCATCCGATTAAAACACAAGAAGGATATTGTCTTGATGATCACAGAGTGGAACCAATCAATATTGGTCCTGCTCCAGAAATATTGAGAACAAAAGGTCATAAAAAAGTTAGCGAAACGTTATTTTGTCACTTACTTCGCACAAAATGTCCAGTCACTTCCCAGCCTGATTGGGCTTCGGTTTATATTATGTATCGAGGGAAGTCAATTGATCGCGATACTCTTTTTCGATACATCATTTCGTATAGGGAGCATAGCGATTTTCATGAGCAATGTGTAGAGCGAATCTTCTGTGACATCCTGAACTACTGCAATCCCACTGAGCTTACAGTTTGGGCGCGTTTCTTGCGGCGGGGTGGCTTAGATATCAACCCCTATAGGACGAATTCCGGAATGTATCCGCTGAGAATTCGCGAGACTAGGCAGTGAAAAATTAATTGCAACATGTATGCAAGTTATCATCATTGGTTATATTGCTTTTGGAAAAATTTTCCTTAAAATCAGGCCACTTAATGACTTTTTTAAACTGATGATTTCGGAGAGGTGGCCGAGTGGTTGAAGGCGCACGCCTGGAAAGTGTGTATACGTTAATCGCGTATCGAGGGTTCGAATCCCTCTCTCTCCGCCATTGTTTGCATATAAGATATTGATAGTTATCGATAAATTAAATATTTGTTGGTGCAAATTCCGAATTGTTCCCGTTTTCGTTATGATGTGGACATTGGTGGATGCCAACAATCTCTACAAAACAGATCAAATAATGACCGCTGGTTTCACCACAAGGGACGTTTCCAGTCGGTTTAAGGTTACAGAGAGAGCCATACGTCGCTAAAAAAAAGAAGCCCGAATTTAATGCTGAGATGACTCGGTTTAATAACAATCGGTCAGTTTTAATCAGTAAGCTACCTGATCAGCTTTCAATTGCCAGCTTGAATTGGACACTTAATTACATTAACGACCCCGGTGGTGATGCAAATGTGAAGATCAAAATCTTCTCACAGCTCGTTCAGTCTTCACCTGGCTGTCAAGAACACCCTTTCAGGCATGAAGGATGTTCTGTCAACACCGAGGATCCACAAGAGTAGTTTTAGTCTTCCGCATAACATTTCACGAAGGCTCTTAGACTTTTTTCGGATAAGCATGCATTTAGGAGGAAAAAATTGGCTTGAATAAAGTTTTGTCTAAGCTGACTCGTACCATCGCAATATAGTCTCCAAGACTGCATAAGCATTCTCAGCAGAGCAATCGGACGCCACGTTGCGCTTTATGCATGACACAACATGCTCTTGTAGCGATTTTTCATTGGTAATTTTCAAAAAATTCTTGCTCAAATGTTTACGTTTCAATTCACTATTTTCTAATCTGAATAACATAAAGTTCTCATGATCAACTTTGTTGGGGCTCAATGATGCACCACCTTTATCTCCGTATATGTCTATTTTCCATGACGGTTTATGATGAGAGCTCCAAGAGAGATCTATCTGGAGTGCAATGCCTGACCTTAGCTTAATAATACCTGATGCAAAGTCATCTATGTTATCCAACTTCAATAGTCCCTTGTCAGCAGTCCCGAAGACTGCACTAACTTTGTAATCTGATGCAAGCCACATTCCCAAATCGATTATATGTGGTCCAAGATCTATTAATACACCCCCGCCTGATTGTTTGGAATCAAGGTTCCATCGGGAGTGATCATTTAAAGGGAATGTCTTACTTCGAATTCGATTTAATCTAATGTGATAAATTCGCCCAAACCACCCCGAATCAATCAAACTTTTCATCTGGAAAATTAATGGATTTAGGAAATCCCATTTGAAGTTATTAACAATAAGGAGAGATTTTTTATTTCGTTTTGATGCCTCAATCATTGCTCTTGCATCATCCAGAGTCAGCGCCATTGGTTTTTCACACAACACATTGTGACCAAGGTCCAAAGCCTCAATTGTTAGGTTACGATGAAGATGATTGGCGACACATATGACAACTAAGTCTAAGGCCTCCTTTTCAAGCAAACCCCGGTGATCAAAGTAAGTAGTGTTAATATTAAATTTTTGCTTTGCCTTCCGCAGTCTAACCAAATTAATATCAGAGATCGCTTCAACGCATACGTCATCGATACTAGCGAACTTTTCTATATGAATATTGCCAATATAGCCGATTCCAATAATTCCTACTTTAAACATTTTTCAAGACCATTTTTATAACATCCACTTCTTATCTATCCCAGCAGCAGACAGAGCAGAGTCAGTATATTGACTTTGCTGGCCGACCTTAATCTTTAAACTCGGCATCCAAACTTCTAGCTCATCAGCTAAATTCTCTATGATATATGGAAGTTCTGTGGCTTTTTTAATCTAATTTTTAGACTAACGTGATGAGTATAGTTTAGTGTTTTGGGGAATTGAAGATATTACTGGTTATGCATTTGTTATGACGAATTATTTGATTGGACTTGGCAAATTAGTTTTTTTTACACCTAGTAAAAACTCTAGAGGTATATGTAATCGACCCTTCCAGGCGGTCGGGGTATGGCTTTCGCCTTGAAAAATAAGACTTTTCCAGTCCAAATCTCTGGTAAAACCTTTTTTTTCCATGATCGAATCCATAAGTGCTTGGCCATGACCATAATTCGCATCATAGCTTTCAGTACCTCTATCAAAATAAAGAAGATGTTCTCCGGCCGACGGCCAGTGATCTTCATACCAGGTTGTTACAGCATCGCCTCCTAAGTTCCAGTGAGTTGACAGACAAGCTGCTCCACCAAAAATCTTGGGATACTCAGAGATCGCATATGCAGAAATCATTCCTCCCATGCTTGATCCCATAATAAAAGTATTTTGCTGATCAGATTTTGTTCTGTAATTTTTATCAACGTATGGTTTTAGTTCTTTCACCAAAAAACTCAAGTATTTATCTGAGGTAATTTCTTGGATTCTAATGTCTGATTCTTTGTGCAGAAATTCGGTCGCAATTTGCTCAGTTATCATTTTCTGTGGCATGTATTCTGCTCGGCGTCTTGTTCCAGCTAAGTTCCAAACTGAAACAAAAATGACCGGATCAATTTTCTCAGCTTTGATAAGCTGACTAGCTATTTTATCCACATCCCAAAATAAACCGGTTCCATACCGTAATTTTAGATAGATTGCATAAAGCTTCATAAGAATACCTCTATTCATTGGTGAGGCGGCGTTATCAAACATAAATTGCCCATCATGAAGATACATCACTGAATATCGTTGCTCTGTATTCTTCTCATACCCGCCTGGCAACCAAATATCGACAGGACGATTTTCTACAAATTCAGACCCAAAAGATTCAATGTGATGAAAGATGCCATCTTGCTTGTTATCGACCAAAATCGTCTCCTTGGGGGAGCAGCCTCCCATAAAAATCATCGAAAGAGAAAACACGTAAAAGCGAATCGGGGTCAAATAAAAATTATTAACGACCTTCATTACAGATATTTTATCCTCTTTCTATTATACGAAAGACTGGACGAATTGCATTCAGGCAGAAATGTGACCAAATATCTTACCCTGTGATTCGCATATATAAAAGTGAGCAGCATATCATTTGTACTTAGGGGGCACACTTAAAAACGGTCGATATAAAGATCTATTTAAGTAGGTCAACATACTTTTTACTTCGCATGGATATCGAAAAATTTATATTATGTTATTGTTGAGGAGTTGCCTTGTAGGCACAGTGATATATAGTTAGATAGGAATTGTATTACGGACCGTTTCTTCTCTGGAGTTCATATTTGTCGACCAAACTAAAGACAAATAACCCTTAAGTTTATCGAGCATACCTGATCAATTAAATATTGATAAATTAAAAGTTAAATAGTTGGGTTATTTTTGGACGATAGGGTGGAGCATAGCATGTTGCTGCCTGTTAATATGATTAGTTCGTTAATCTGATATCTAACCATTTTTTACAGAACCTAACTTGGTGGCTCACTGGAATTGTCTAGCTTTAATGCTTACCAGAACGAACCGTAATAAAACCTTTTAACCCTCGATTCAATTAAGGTAGTCCCTTTGCACTAAAGAGTATTAATTAACTGATAGTCTCGAAAAAAAAAAGACATTCGTCCAGTTTTGGGCCACACTTTTGCATTGAATGGGTATGGCTGATGGTGTTCTATTGTTGATGGCTCACCGCCGTTTCGGTAAGAACATGATAAAAATTGCCCAATAAATTTCTTCAAGGTCAAAGGCCTCAGCGTCAGATATCATTTAAATTACCATTTTCGCTGTGAGTATACTTTCTGTGATTATGGGCGATAGGATGCTAACTACGGTGAGCGATCATCCCTTACTATCGGGTCTGGTTCGGCTAGTACAAACCGGTGACTTATCTTAGCGTATGGTGAATAGTTTTTCACATCGATATTTGGCGAGGTAGGCAGTAAAATATTGTCCGTCCTCGCCTAAGAGACTCATCTTTTGGGTGAGTGCGGCAGTTCTTTTATTGAATGTAAAGGAGTCTCGAAATTGCACCCTATCCAAAGGATTAGCAGCGCGGGTAAACTGTATAGTGTCTCCCTGCTTTTCATAGTTTAGACCGGAGAGATTTCCAATAATAACGGTTTCATTTTTCGGATTGAATATTAAAACAACATTTCCGAGTTCGATTGGTTTTAAATTCATTCTATCAGTTTCATACCATTGCGATATTTGGATACAGTCAAATTTTTTTAAATTTTGATGGTAATGATTTTTATTGTGTTTCTGAATTTCAGGACCACTGACTAACTGTAAAGCACGCACATTTGGCGGCCGGTTATTTTTCGAAATTTTTGGTTTTGTTGAACCAGCACTTATTGAAATGAAGCTTGGCAAAATTGCTGAGATGAGTATTCCAATAATCAAACCGAGAGTAAAAGACCGGGTCGAAAATTGATAACGCTCTTTAGTTTTAATCTCATTCATTTTTGATAGATGATATTGTAATGGAAAAATTATTACTATAATTCTGATACGTTTAAAACCGGCGTGCGATAACATCGAGGGTTGTTTTTTTTATTAAGAGTATATGTTTTAAAAAAAATTCCCCACTATCAATATCTTTGTGCGAAGTGATTGAGTTCTGAAGGACTATCTAGCAGTAGCTGGTTTTTGAAAGTAAAAAGACATGCAGCTGCTTATTTGACATTTACAAATATGTCTCAGATTTTCAAACAAGATTAGAGTTTTTTATTGGAAAATTATGGACAGTTATCACTAAAACCCATAAAGGGTTCTTTTGAGACGTTCAGATTGAACTTTTGAACTCTCAACTAAGTCCTAAGAAGGGCAGGTAGCTCAATTAAAAATAACAACGGCAACATAGCCAAGCTAAAATCAAGAATTGTATTAGATCCAATGATCATTATAGAAAATTTGATTGCGCCTCCAAGGACTTGTACAAGTTAAAAATGTAATTCTCTTTAATAGAAGCAGTTTAAGACGACATAACTATCTACATCTTTCATTTTTTTGATAGGCGGCGTAGGACTGATGCCGATACGGTAGGCAGAGGCACATAACTCGATGTCTTATCTTTTCTTCATCGTTGGATGAGTTTTCCTGATCCAGCACTATTTTCACCTCTTTACACCAGAGGATCGTTAACGATGCTGGTATTATAGAGTTTGGTGCATCTAATGATTCTTTTGCCACCCGTGGGCCAACCATGAAAATCGTAGTATTTTTCGATCGCAAGTCGCGTGTGCTCTGTCCACGTTAGATAGAAATTACAGCTACTTTGAAAGACTCGTTTCAAACCACTTTATTTTAATACCAGCTAATCAATTTGAAAGATGATAGTTTTATCATATGACTTCAATGAGCATGCCAGTATTTTTTTTTAGGATTACACAGTAATGTCATTTTGTGCCTCCCGACGCGCCTAATTTTTTATTAGCGAGGGTGATCCCAAATCGCTTAATAAGAACAAACTTTTCGTCTCATTGTTATAAAGTATTAAAACTAATTTTTTGATAGTGTTTGCAGATGATGTTTATAGATATTCGGGATCTGCAGGCTAAAAGATGTCTCAAGCTTGCGCAAAAAAAGAGACCTTCAGCTGTTTGCATCATATTAAGAGCTGGAGCTCAATGGGGTCAATTTATTATTCAGCAGCACTTCTTCTTCGATTTAAATTTATCGACGCGTATTCTTGGAATTTTGCAACGAATTTCTTGTTGTTTGGCAGCAAGACGCATTATAGTAAAAATGTGGTTTAGGCGATGTGTTTAGACGATTTTTCAAGACCTTTTTTTTGGCAAATCTATTTTCAGAAATTTAGGCTGCTCTTTTATTATGATGCACTCCGGGTGCTATCAGCGTGTCTCTAAATTTAATAGCTTTTCTGTAAAGACAGGGTATGACAGTTCAATTTCGTATTCGTACAAATTTACCATTGGATACGTGTGCTTTAGAGGTGATATGGACATAGACATAATCTCTTCCATGATATTCCTTGCGATCCGTGCAGGTACGCCGTTGTTATTGGTGGCGCTCGGGGAATTAGTATGTGAGAAATCAGGTGTTTTGAATCTAGGACAAGAGGGAATGATGTTGCTTGGCGCGGTGTCAGGGTTCGTCATCGCCTATGAGAGCGGTAGTGCGTTTTTTGGATTAATTGCTGCCGCTACTACCGGTATTGTTGCTGCGCTAGTGTTTGCTGTTATTGTATTACAGTTTTTTGCAAATCAAGTAGCTGCGGGACTAGCTCTCACAATTTTCGGTTTTGGTTTAAGTTCTTTTTTGGGAGCGGGATATATTGGAAAATCGGTTGACGGTATTCCTAGTTGGAATTTTTTTGGTTTAAGTGAAATACCTTTTTTTGGTAATATATTTTTTTCTCATGACCCAATGGTTTATCTTGCATTAACAGTCTGTCCCATTCTCTATTGGTTTGTTTACAGAACACACGCAGGCTTGGTTCTCAGGGCAGTTGGTGAATCTCCAGAAACAGCAAGCAGGATGGGAATAAATGTTTTAATAGTTCGCTACTGCTCAATCATGTTTGGTGGTGCAATGGCTGGACTAGGGGGCGCATATCTGTCTTTAGTTGTAACACCGCTTTGGGCAGACGGCATGACTGCGGGTCGAGGTTGGATTGCGCTTGCACTAGTCGTGTTTGCAAGTTGGCGTATTGGAAGACTTTTATTTGGGGCTTACTTATTTGGTCTGATGGGTATACTGAATTTGGCGTTACAAAGTATCGGTGTTTCGACTTCGCCAAATTTACTCGCCTCTTTGCCTTACGTAGTCACGATAATTGCCTTGATAATGCTTTCGAAAAATCGACAAGGTAGCATGCTAAATATTCCATTATCACTAGGCAAACCATTCCACTTTTTAAATTAGCGACGAGGATTTTAAATGTTATTAATCTTGTATCGAAATTTATCTTTTGTCACTTTGTTTGTAATGCTGTTACAGGCATGTGGAGGAGGTGTTACGCCGGACTCCTTCGATGATAGTCCAACTGGCGAAGGCACTGCCCCTTTAAAGGTAGCATTTGTGTACGTTGGCCCGAGGGGAGATGCAGGGTGGACTTTTGCTCATGATAAAGGACGTCTTCATTTAGAAGACAAACTGAATGACAAGGTAAAAACTACGTTTATTGAGAGTGTGGCTGAGGGTGCTGACTCTGAACGTGTGATAAATCAGCTTGCCCGGTCTGGTAACGACCTCATTTTTGCCACGTCTTTTGGCTACATGAATCCTGTAATTGCTGTTGCGAAGCGATATCCTAATGTAATCTTTGAGCACGCAACGGGATACAAAAGAGCTGCTAATGTTGGCACTTATTTCGATCGAGCGTACGAGGGTCGTTATCTAGGGGGAATTGTAGCAGGAGCTATGACAAAAACTAATATTTTGGGTTATGTAGCTTCATTTCCAATCCCCGAGGTTATTCGTGCTGTTAATGCATTCACCTTAGGTGCGCAATCAGTTAATCCTGAGGTAAAGGTAAAAGTTGTATGGGTCTCAACTTGGTATGATCCTGCCAGAGAGCGTGAGGCTGCAGAAACTATGATTATTCAAGGCGCAGATGTAATAACGCAGCACACCGATTCTGCTGGTCCTATAGCTGCGGCTCAGTCCAATGGAGTATATGCCATAGGGTATAACTCGGATATGTCCGTATATGGTGAAAGTGCGCATCTGACGGCTGTAGTTCATGATTGGGGACCTCTTTATGTTGAGAAGACACTTGCAGTGATAAATGGCACATGGCTTTCCGAGGATGTTTGGCCGGGATTGTCCTCTGGTGTCATAGGTTTATCTAAGATGCATACCGATATACCTAAAAGGGTGGTTGATCGGGTTGCTGAAACAAAACAAGCAATAATTGATGGAAGCATCCATCCTTTCATGGGGCCAATATACAGTCAAACAAATGAGCTCCGGGTCTCCGCAAACACAGCTATGACAGATGAGGAGCTATTAGAATTTAATTGGTATGTCAAAGGTGTCGAGGGTAATCTGCCTTGATAAAAGGCAAATTATCCCCGAAAAGACTTTGGATCAAAAATCCAATCGATGTTCTTTGCGAGCATGATTGTAGGGGTGGCATTGTGGTCGCCGACGGTAAGATTGTCGAGCTAGTGCCAACAGGGAAGACCCCAGCTGCAGACATCGATACTGTCTTTGATGCGTCACGCCTGGTTCTCTTACCAGGGTTGATAAATACTCATCACCACTTTTATCAAACCTTAACTCGAGCATTTTCGGGGAGTCTTAATAAGGGATTGTTCCCTTGGTTATCGACTCTCTATCCAGTCTGGGCAAACTTAAGGCCCGATGATATTTCCATATCGAGTAAACTTGCCATGGTTGAGCTTATGCTGTCTGGGTGCACGACTGCTGTGGATCATCATTACGTATTCTCTAGTAGCTTGACTGAAGCTATCGATATACAGATTCAGGAGGCGAGGAATCTGGGGATTAGGGTAGTATTAACAAGGGGTTCTATGAGTCTAGGAAAGTCTCAAGGAGGTCTTCCACCAAATTGTATTGTGCAAGATGATCAGACAATATTGGATGACAGTGCCCGTTTAATAAAAAGTTACCATTGTAGAAATGAGGGTGCCATGACCCAAATTGCACTTGCCCCATGTTCTCCGTTCTCTGTCACATCAGAATTAATGAGGGCTACGGCAGATTTGTCAACCATGGAGGGAGTTAGACTTCACACTCATTTAGCAGAAACAATTGATGAGCAAAAATATTGTCAGTCATATTTCGGAATGAGTCCTCTAGAATATTTAGGGCACGTGGGGTGGCTATCAGATCGAACCTGGCTAGCTCATGGAGTTCATTTTAATGAGAATGAAATTATGGTGCTTGGAAAGGAGCGGGTTGGCGTAAGCCATTGTGCGTCGGCTAATATGGTATTAGCATCCGGCATCTGTCCCGCAGTTGGCCTTGAGAATGCAGGATGTCCGCTGGGTTTGGGTGTGGATGGCTCAGCATCGAATGACTCTTCAAATTTAATTCAGGAAATAAGGCTGGCGTTTCTTTTGCAGCGCCTAAAATACGGTGCGGATAAAGTTTCGCACTTAGATGCTCTTCGTTGGGCTACAAACGGAGCGGCTGCCTGCATAGGTAGATCCGACATTGGCGTAATAGCAGTGGGGATGCAGGCAGATCTAGCGCTATTTAGTTTGGATGAGCCACGGTTTTCAGGTTTTGAGGACCCCATAGCTGCCCTTATTCTGTGTGGGGCCCACAAAGCGGATCACGTCATGGTTAAAGGTAGATGGATTGTCGCAAAAGGTGAAGCCATCGGCATTGATGTTCCTGAACTTTTGAGAAAGCACTCTGAGAGTGCTTCTCAATTAAGGCAACTGTACGATAACGTCCCGTCTTATGCGTAAACCTTTAACATATTGCTAAGCCTACGCATATAGATTATTGGCATCTTCAAAACTTAGCAGTGACTCGGCCCATAATTTGGCGAGGAGGTATTAACTCCAGACCAGTCGCGTTAGCCCCGAAGACGTCGGTCATGCTGGAATTTACACCGTCTTCATCGGTCGCATTCATTATCATAAAATCATAACTGACGGGACTACCCGCAGGTTGGAAGCTTGCAGTAAAGTTTATGATAGTGTAAGCGTCTATTGGATCGATTAGCGTATTATTATTGACTCGCTGCATAAAGTCCCCGCGATACACCCAGCCTAAAGAAGTACTGAGCACGCTACCAGATGGGAATTCTTCTTCATAAGATAGGGTAACATCCATAGTCAGATCGGGGCTTTTTGCAAGCTCATTGCCCGTGATATCTTGCGCATTCCCAAGCCGAATATCCTCGTAACAAAATCCAAGGTATGTTTTGTTTGAGTTAAAAGCTGGCGAATCTAGGGCATCGTCAGTAAGGCATTCCGCTCCAAATGGTATTCCATTGTTTGCTGTGGAGTTATCGATTACGCCATACTGCGGTTGTGTTAGAACCTCCGAATCAAGCTTGGACATTTTAACATCGAGAGACACGTTATCCGTGATCAAAGCAGTGACTTCAAGTTCGATTCCACTCATTTCAGATTCTGGAATGTTGGCAACGCCGCCTTGAAAAACATCAGGATCTGTTGCTTGGAATTGTAGATTCTCATAATCGTACATAAACACTGCAAGATTAGTTCTCACCTTGCCATCAGCCAGTGTAGACTTGATTCCTCCTTCAAGGGCGGTTATCGTTTCGCTTTCGAAGATGGGAAGGACCAATGGAACTGTGGGTTTGTACCCCGCGGCTATGTCTTGCTCAGTAGTTCTGCCAAAAGTCAGATTGCTACCTCCGGGTTTAAATCCCAAGGTGTAAGATGCATACAGCATTGTATCATCAGAGATGTCATATTCTCCCGCAATCCTGCCGGTAGTCTCATCAACACTACTTGCTAAGTCAGTGCACACATCAGCAAAGAAATTCTTAACACAACTCGCTACGTCATCCTCAGTGTACCGAAGCCCAGTAATTAATCGAACTTGATCAGTGAAGTTATATGTGCTTTGACCGTACACCGAGTAAGATTCTCTTGTAGGGTAGGCATCTGACATGAACCCCCACTCGGCTCCACCAGGAATATTTGGGGCGGTGTATCCCGTATACATAGAAGGGTACATATAACTGTACCTCGTATTAAAGTGACGGTCAGAGAAAGATCCATCATAAACACCATTGTTGTTGTCATCTATGAATTCTCGGATGTGATTTTCAATCTCATGATCCATGAAAAAGGCACCAACAATCCAGTCAAGCTTTCCACCAACAGGTTCAGTTGAAATCAGGTTTACTTCGAAAGTGGTTGTGTCGACAGCGGATGTTTCCGGATTGAATTCAAAGGCTGGGTAAAAAGGCCCATTTACTGACGCAAAATTATCGATTAGATTGTCACTACCAAACTGGTTATGCCTGTCATTATCTCGGATAACATAGATGTCGTCACTTTGAGAACTTGCCAGAACCTTCAGAACTCCAACGCCAAGATCGAATTCGGCTATTGCTCCGAAGATTGTAGATTCGAGCTCGTATGCAGACAGCGTATTCTGAGACAGTTGTCGCTCGCCTGGGGTAGTGTCATAAAACCCTTTTATTGCAGCACCATTGCTCTCGGCTTCAAAATATTGCCCAAATATTCTGAGTGTATCTGCACCCCCTAAGTCAAAAAACCAGTCACTGCGAATACTCAGTTGGTCAGCATCATCTAAATCCTGGCCATTAAACACATTTTCAGTGAAACCGTCATGTTTAGTGCTGGACACTGCAAATCGAGTAGCCACGGAATCGGAAATAGGAATATTAAACGTCGCACGGAACTTCGTGTAGTCATAGTCGCTTCCCAGTGTTAGGTCGGCCTTTCCTGAGAACCCATCCACTGACGGTGCCTTCGTTATTACATTTATGGCTCCTCCCGTAGAGTTTTGCCCAAAAAGTGTGCCTTGAGGGCCTCTCAAAACTTCTATCCTTTCCACATCCATGAAATCGGTTTGCAGAGAAAAAGGGGACGCTACAAATATCCCATCCATATGAAACGCAACAGAGGGTGCCGCTATTGCATTTTGATTAGTTTCATTTCCAACGCCTCTGATGGAAATTACCGTCTTGTATCCTTCATTCTTAGCTACAGTGAGACCCGGCGCAACTGCACTTAGTCCAACAAAGGATGAGATATTTTTTTTATCTAATTCAGAACCGCTTAAGGCTGTAATTGCTTGCGAGACGTCTTGGAGACTTTCATCACGCTTTTCCGCAACCACGATAATCTCTTGGAGTGTGACTTCACTCACAGCAGCAGTTGAAGCGCACATTAAAAAGGTAATGACAACAGCTGCGGCTGGTCCATATTTGTTTAAACATAAATGCATAGTTGGTCCCCCATGAATTTGATCAATATCACCTAGTTATTTTAAAGAATAGCAATGAGGGGTTGAAAGCATATTTTGTGCCAATTTTTTTATTCAATATGGACTCTTGAGGGGTACCATTAGCTTCAGCATTTCACTTTGAACTAGTATGAACCAGCTATAAATCTGAAAACTTATTTTTTAAATTTGCTCTTTTTTGGCGCACACAACATAGAAACGCACCATTTTAGTGACAGAGACGGTCGATTGGACCAGCTTGAGAGTCAAAGGGGCCTTTTAATTTTATTTAGAATTGCATAGATTTCTGGTCTATGTTGTTTTATTTCTGTCTCAGACAACCCCTCAAGCGAGTGAGGGTACTTCAACCAATCTTGCGTGGAATGCAAAAAGTAGTGTGGAGTAATGGGAGTTCGATTTCTACTTGGCTTGAAGTACGGAACGGCAATACGTATATCGGTTGGAGTGTTGAGTCTTGCCTTTATTCTGAGATGTTCGATGACACTAGTGATTGTCAAACCTGTGTCAAAAACATCATCGACAATAAGAAGCTTATCATCAGCAGTTATTTTTTTAATTAAATAATTCAATCCATGAATATTAATTTTGGAGTCCTGATTATCAATTCCAGAATAAGAGGAAGTTCTTATTGCGATATGATCACTTTGGCAGCCATGATAATGAAGCATTTCCTGCACTGCGACTCCAATTGGTGTTCCACCTCTCCAAATTGCGACGATGTATGTGGGTTCAAAACTGTCTTTTACGATTTTAGCGCCCAGGCGAAAAGAATCTAATAACAATTCTTCTGCATCAAGAAATAATTTCTTAGCCATAACATATTTTTATCCCGATAAAATTGTAATAATTGCTGACAATATATTTTATTTAATAAATTCAATTTGATTAATTGCTATGGTACACGATTGTACAGAGTTTATTTTTGGGACTACTATGAAAAAAAAGTTTATCTCCGAAACAGAACTTATCCATGACTCCTTTCGATTGGCAGTTAAGATTTTCATTAATGGATTTCGGCCAAATTTTTTAGTAGGACTTTGGCGCGGGGGAAGCACTGTCGGGATTTACGTCCAAGAATGTCTCCAGTATCTCGGGGTAAAAACTGACCATATTTCGATCAGAACATCTTATGAGGGCGCAGTGAATTACCCAGATATGATAAATAGGGATCGTGAAATTAAGGTTCATGGTCTTCAATATTTGCTAGAGAATCTTAACTATGATGACAAATTATTGATTATAGATGATGTTTTTAGCTCGGGGTTGAGCATTAACGCTGTAATAAATCGATTATCACTGAGGACAAAACGTAACATGCCACATGATTATAGAATCGCGGTACCATGGTTCAAGCCAGAGCGCAATTGCACCAGCAGAGTGCCAGATTTTTTTATTAATACGACGGACGAATGGTTGGTTTTGCCATATGAAATGACCGGATTATCTCGGGATGAGATTAGATTAAATAAGCCAGGCTTGTCAGAGATCCTTGATGAAATCGGCCAGGAAGCCGGTTACGACCGCTAGTTTTTCCCTTCAGAGAATCCTGTTTGCGCGCCGTTAGCAATCCATTGCCCCAGCAATGTACGCTCCTCATCAAGCATTCCAGTTTTGTTCATAAAGGGCATATCGTGTGTATCCACGGTTCGGGCCTGAATGCGGGGCGCCCACTGACGCATCTGCTCTAAAGTTTCTAGTAAAACGCCGGAGGGAGGTGTCTTGAAAACGGTGTCTGCTGGGGAAGCTGCATGACAGTTTACGCATCGGTTCTGGACAATTGAGTGTGCTGCAGCTATCAATTCCGGCGGTTTCATAATTATTTCCGCAGTCGGAGTCGATGGTTTGGGACTCATGCCAACTGCTAAAATTACAGTGGCAGTTGCTGTTCCGACAAGAATCAGTGGTTCTGTGATCTTTTTGTGTTTCAAAATGAAAAAATAGCGTACTAGACCAGTGATAGCTACCAAACATATAAGAATTGCCCAGTTAAAAGAGTGAGCATAAGTCATTGGATAATGGCTACTTATCATTATGAAGATTAACGGGAGAGTTAGGTAGGTATTATGGGTCGAATGTAACTTTGCTTTTTTACCCCACTTTGGATCTGGAGCAATTCCATCTTTGATTGCTTTTACAAGTGCTCGTTGAGACGGCATGATCACCCGAAACACGTTCCCCGCCATAATAGTTCCTATGATGGCTCCGAAATGAATATAAGCGCCCCGACCGCTAAATAATTTGGTGAGATAATAAGCAATGATAATTCCGGTGATTCCGAGGATAATAGCAGTCCACAAGCCACTTCTTCCAATTGGGCTCATGCATAAAACTTCGTATAAAATATAACTCCCAAATATAAATGTAAGACCGATGGCTACGGCTTCACTTTGACTTAATTCCGCAATTCTGGGGTCGATTAGATAGGAGTCTGCACCTAAGTAATAAATGATTGTCAGTAATACCATGCCCGTTAGCCAAGTGGTATAGGCTTCCCACTTAAACCAATGCAGCATGTCAGGCATTTTTTCTGGGGATAACTGGTATTTGGCCACTTCATAGATGCCGCCACCATGTATCGCCCACAAGTCTCCTTTGACACCTTTTTTTGTTTTCCAATCTGGTGGAGTCTGTAGGTGGTTATCCAACCAGATGAAATAGAAAGAGGCTCCGATCCAAGCTATGCCCGCAATGACGTGAAACCATCGGAAGAAAAGGTTTAACCAATCAAGATAATAAGCACCCATGTTTTTCGTGTAGCTCCAATGCTCAAATTCGAATTCTGCTGTGTTTATGTATTTCCAGTAAAATCATACACTTTTACGCCGCCCGACCAAGTTTGTGTCACTACTCTATCATCGCCTAGCATCGTTAAAACGAATAATTGCTCCATAAGACTTTCGCACTGAGCTAATCGATTCTCCATCAGACGGGTGGGTGACATGTTTACAATTACAAAATCCGCTTCTTTACCCACAATAAAGTTTCCTATTAAATTTTCTAAATCAAGTGTTTTTGCCCCTCCAAGCGTGGCGAGGTATAGTCCGAGCAAAGGCGAGTACTGCTCATTTCTCATTTTAAGAACCTTGTAGGCTTCATTTGCTGTCTGGAGCAAAGATAAGCTAGTTCCGCCACCGACATCAGTTCCTAGTCCAACGTTAACGGAGAAGAGCTTCGCTTTTTTCATCGAAAATAAGCCGCTGCCAAGGAATAAATTCGACGTTGGGCAAAATGCCACTCCGCAATTAGTTTCTGCAAGTCGTTTCCATTCGTTGTCTGCCAAATGGATACAATGAGCGAATATACTTTTTGATCCCAGTAAACCCGCTTTGTCATAAACATCGACGTAATTATCTCTTTTCGGATAAAGTTTGCGTACCCATGCTACCTCATTTTCCGTTTCTGAGAGATGTGTATGAAGGTACACATCTGGGTACTCCCTCAATAGTTGTCCGGCTAATTCCAGTTGATGCTCGGAGGAGGTGGGAGCGAATCGCGGAGTAACCGCGTATCTAAGACGATCCTTGTTATGCCAGGTTTCTATCAAACTCTTGCTTTCATCATAGGAAGTTTGCGGAGTATCTTGAAGGAAGGCGGGGGCATTACGATCCATCATGACTTTGCCGCACACCATTCTTAAATTTCTATTTTTACAACTTGTAAAAAATGAATTTACGGAGTCGGCATGAACGGTACCAAATACCATTGCCGTTGTCGTTCCAACACGGAGTAATTCATCCAGAAACTTGTCAGCTTGTTTGCTTGCATAATCGGAATCAGCATATTTTTTCTCTGCGACAAAGGCATATTGTTCCAACCAATGCAATAAATCAGACCCAGGTGATGCGATCATTTCTAATTGCGGGAAATGAACGTGCGTGTCAATAAAGCCGGGTAGCAAAAGTCTTTCTTTATGATCATAAATTACTGCGCCACATGGTAGAGTTTCAAGAAGGTCCTCAGCGTAACCCAAAGTAATAACTTTTCCATCTTCAACAACTAAAAGTCCTTTTTCAAAATACTCGTAGGAGAGCTCCTCTTTTGAAGCTGATGGTTCCGAGAGAAAATGCAATATGTTTGCTATATGGGCCTGTTGCATGGGCGTTTTACTAATTTAGTTAGGTGCAACTTATGTCTTTAGTATTTAAAAGTCTACCAATACCCTCATATTTTCGGGTATGTCTATCTCTTCACAATTTCCCTCTGATCCATCCCTTTCAACCACTATAAATCGTGTTGAGCTGTCGAGGCAAAGATTATGATGGTGCCAAGTACCTGTGTGATAATTGATTGCTTGGTCACTTCGAACTAAAAATGCTCTTAACTCTGTTGCATCAAATTCTCCTCTTTTGGCAACTATTACGATTGCCGGATTATCATCGATGTTTATGAATGCCTGTGTTCCTATGGGGTGCCGCTCCATTTTTTTGACTTCAAATGGCAATTCTACTGGACGGGTTTTATAAAGGTTTATTACTGTTCTTCCATTTTGAAGGTGTGTGTCAACAATTGAATCACATCGGACTTTCTGCGTGTGGCCGTAATTTATTTCATCTATCTCTCTCTTCTCACTGTCGTCAATTACGTCACCGAACTCGTAAAAAGTTTCTTGGCAAAGAGGTTGTAGTTTTAAAAGTAAAGTAGACACTAGCTGCCCCTATAGGTAGTGAAGCCATAGAGTGACAGCAGTAGCGGAATGTGATAATGCTGGTCTGTATTAAAGATGTTGAATACGACCTCAATAAAGGGATAAAAAGCACGTAATTCCATTGTCTTGAAGTAGCTTTCAATATGGAATTTAAGTTTATAAGTACCTTTTTCCAACCTAATATTTTGCGCAATTAGGGCTCCGACACGACCGTTCGTATCTGTCACATTACTTGAAATTATTGTTTGCTTTCCATCTGCTCCTATCATTACAAAATCAACCGTAACGCCAGCGGCTGGCAAACCTCGAGTTGTATCTAATATGTGTGTGCTTAATGTAATCAAAAGAGATTCCTCAGCCGTAGGAGCATGATTTTTTGTTGTTCAGAAGCAGCGATAACAAGTTCTTGCTTTCTGTCGTTGCTGAGTCTGGATTTCAAAAGCGACAACATATCAGACGCACTTTTCCCAGATGCGTAAACGATAAAAATAAAACCAAATTTCTTTTGATATTGATCATTCAGTTCAGCAAGACAACTGAGAGTGTGTTCTGATGCTTTACTTACTGTTTTTTGCTCGTGTTGCGCGAAGGATGCCGTGTCCCGATATTTTTTTGCTAATGAATTGATGTCGCCTATTTTGGGATGCCCCTCAAATGCCTCGAGGATATCATTCTCAAACATTTTCGACCATATGGCACATGCCTTTGTGAAAAGATCATTTTCGCAATCATATGGTCTGTGCAAACACATCTGAGTCACCCAATTCTTCGCAGTGCAGCATTTCATTAAAAGATCTGTGGCATCCGATAAATGCATTTTATTAAATTTTTCCAAAGTCATTCGAAAGTTGACCAATTTGGGGAACCAATTATCCTCAGACGGCTCACACCACCATCTGGGAATAAATTAAGTCGAATATGTGTAAATAATTCTGATTTGGGGGCTAAAATTTGGTCAATAAAAAGGTGTTCCTGGTCAGCATGTAATGGAGTTGACAATATTTCTTGCCAAATAGTACTGACGGATGGTTGCGAATTGTTTGGAATGTTAGCTCCCTCCAGGGTAATGCTGTCTGGAAAATTTCCCTTGAAGTGAGCTGTGTCAATTATAATTTTTCGGACAGTTCCTTGAATTCCTAGTTGTATCATAACCCAGTCATGATTGAGATCACGTCTTCTCTTAGTTTCCCATCCATCGCCCATATTTTTACCTCGGCCCGGCATCAAAAGGTTTTGGGGCGAACTGAAAAAGGAATCACTCGCATCTAAAACTTTACCACCATTCAATGTGGAGGCTAAATCTATTAACTCTCCATCAACGAATTGATTAGATCGGATTTTTACATCGCCGTATGCTCTTAAGCGTGCGACACCTCCATCGGGATAGATTCTCAAACGAATATAGTGCCATTGTCCCTTACTGTCGCAATCAAAAAGATTTTGTCGATGAGCTCGGATAGGTGATTTCGGGACTAATTCTGTCCATTTGCAATCTGTTTGCCCAGGACTGTAAGCAGTTGTTGCATCAATAGCTATTTCCTCAGGAGCATTGCCCCGGAAGTGATTCGTGTCGACGTCAAAACCATAAATGATTCCTGGTGCCCCAATGCGGATTACACACCAATTAAAAGTAACACCACCGCCGTAAAATTGTTGTCTTCGAAAGGTACGTCGCGTTTCCCATCCGTCCATTAACTGACCAGTTGATACAAAGTATCCCGGTTTAAATTCGCCCCTTCCTGACTTGATAAGATTATCGCAATTTGCAAACCAGTCATCACTGCAGTCGACCACGCAGCCGCCAAGTCTTTCACTCAAAAGATCTACGTACTTGCTCGATAAACGCTGGTCAACTGATTCGTCTAGTTGCATCAAAAAGATCCATTATTTTAAGAAAAGTTTTGATTCATAAGTGCTTGTCCTCTCGGGGCGCCTACGATTTCCCCATTAGAGTACACTAAATTACCTCGCAAAAAAGTTTTCTCCACCATGCCTGTTACACGAGATCCAATATAAGGGCTTAGTTTATGCCGATATAAAATGTTCTGTTCCTCGATTACATATTCTGCGTGTTCATCGAACACCACAAAATCTGCATCAAAACTTGGAGCTAAACGACCTTTCCGTTTTCCAAGTCCACAAAATTTAGCCGGATTGATCGACATCCATTCAACAACCTTTGAGAGGCCGAAGCCCCTGTTTCTTGCTTCAGTCCAAGACAGCGGGAGTCCGAACTGTAAGGATGAAATTCCTCCCCAAGCATTTTCAAGATCTCCACTCTCTAGTTGCTTGAGCTCAGGTGGTGACGGAGAGTGATCTGATACAATAAAATCTATTGTGCCTTCTGCCAAGCCATTCCATAGATGCTCTCTATTTTCACTATCTCTTATCGGAGGACAGCATTTGAAGATACAATTCCCGTCCGGAATAGCCTCTGAGAAAAGATGTAAGTAGTGGGGGCAAGTCTCTGCGGAGATGCACAAGCCCTTGTCTTTCCCTTCCCTGATGAGAGACAAAGCGTCAGAGGACGACAAGTGGACGATATGAAGTTTTGTAAAAATGCCTTCATCATTGTTCGATGACGCGAGGGCAATAAGTAATTTAATCGCATTGTTTTCCCAGCGTTTTGGCCTTGATGCAAGGAATCTGTTGTAACTTTTCCCAATTGGTTTTGTCTGTAAAACATTAGGTTCGGTGTAATTATCTCGCAATTCAGCATGTACCAGAAGGGGCAACTTATATTTTCCTATTTTTCGCATTACCTGCTTTAGGTGCTCCGCATTCACCTCTGGAAATTCATCTATTCCAGATTCGATTGTAAATGCTTTTAAACCCAAGACTCCAGCATCGAGTAAATCGTCTAAATCATTGATATTTTGTGGTATTGCCCCTCCCCAAAATCCGCAGTCTACCCATCCATTTCCCTTAAATGACCTTAATTTCGCTTCAAGAGCAGATACGTTAGTAGTAACGGGGCTGGAGTTGAGAGGCATATCCACTAATGATGTTATGCCGCCAGCCGCAGCCGCTCGAGTTGCGTAATGGAACCCCTCCCAATGAGTTCTCCCCGGTTCGTTAATATGCACGTGAGTGTCGACTAGTCCTGGGATTATTATTTTGTACCCGAAGTCATGTACTACCGCATCTTGAAATTCATCACTATCTAAGTGATAGGACCTTATTTCTTTAATGATCCCGCTCCCAACCAAAAGTGATGCAGCAACGAAGTTGCCATCAATTAGTACTCGCTTACTCTTGTATATATGAATACTCAGATTGTCATTCCTCTTTATATTTTTAAAGAATTTGCAAGCACCTTAAAACCCTCAAGATCGACCCCGGTGTGGACGTTTGTAGTGTTAGCTTCGTTATTGGAATGGATCATCATTATTTGGGCGGCTATTGATACTGCGACTTCCATTGGACGTTTTCCAGACAGTGCTTCAAAACCCACGGGGCAGTTAACTGATTTATAAAATTCTGCTTCGTAACCCTTATGCTGGAAGCGTGATTTGAATTGACGCCATTTTGTTTGAGAGCCAATGAGCCCAACATATTTAGCATCATTTCTTTTGAGAATTGCTTCCAAGATCTCAAAATCTAGTGCGTGTTGGTGAGTCATTATGATGTAAAATTCGCCTGGGGGTCGCGAATTTATAAAACCTTTTACGTCATCTGAGAGGACTTTGCGGATGTTTGTGTTTACCCTCTCTGGGAATTCGCTTTGTCGGTTATCAACCCAGGTTACATGATATGGAAGATCCTCAAGTATTTTGACAAGTGCTCTACCCACATGTCCAGCACCGAACAGTGAAATATTACAATTCACATCGGGAAATGCCTCGAAGAGCAAAACTACGCTTCCCCCGCAGCATTGACCAGCTTTTGCACCTAAAGGGAAGTGCTCCACAGTTTGCTGGAGTTTGTTTTGGGATAGAAGAGTTCTCGCGATCTTAACAGCCTTGAACTCAAGATTTCCGCCACCAATTGTGCAAAAGCTTTGTTTTAGTGACACGACCATTTTCGTTCCAGAATTCCGAGGAGCAGAGCCTCGAGTTCCTAAAACAGTTATGACAACATAACCATCCCCCGCATTCGTGCAAGTTTGAACTGCATTAATCCATTGCATCTTAATCGGTCCCGCAAATCTGTTTTCTCACCAGTTCATAAGCCGTGAAGACTCGCTCTGGGGTCGCGGGCGTATCGAGCCTAGGACTAATGCGGTAGTCCGAAATACTGGAGATAGCATCTCTCAGCGCACTCCATGTCGATATCGCCAACATCAATGGCGGTTCTCCGACAGCTTTGGAGTGAAAAATTGTTGCCTCCATATTCGGACTTTTTGGCAGGAGTTCCACGTTAAAGCTGATTGGCGTATCGCTAATAGCAGGTATTTTATACGACGCCGTGTTATTGGTTGTCAACTTTCCCTTACAATCCCAAATCAATTCTTCACTTGTAAGCCACCCCATTCCCTGTATAAAGGCTCCCTCAATCTGGCCTATGTCCAGTGCAGGATTGATCGATGTACCGACATCGTGACAGATATCAACTCTAGTGACTTTATATTCTCCGGTAAGTGTGTCGATAATAACTTCAGATACCGCGGCTCCATTAGCATAATAGTAGAATGGTCGTCCCTTACCAGTTTTTCTGTCGTAATGTATTTTGGGAGTTCTGTAAAAGCCTGTGGCAGAAAGGCTTATTCTATTTATGTGTGCGAGCATAATGAAGTCTTTGAAAGCGTATGTATTTTTCCCAATCAATACCCTTCCATTTAAGAACTGTATTTCATTTTTACAGACAGAAAAATGGGCCATAGCAAACATTACAAGACGGTCTTTTATTTTTTCCGCAGCATTCTTAGCTGCCATACCGTTGAGATCTGTGCTTGAAGAGGCTGCGGTTGGAGATGTATTGGGGACTTTATCTGTTCGTGTGGCGGAACAACTAATTACGCCGGTATCCACATCAAAAACATGCGCCACAATTTGTGCAACCTTTGTGAACAGTCCCTGTCCCATTTCGGTACCACCGTGATTCAAGTGGATGGATCCGTCAGTGTAGATATGTACTAACGCCCCGGCTTGATTCATATGCTTTACAGTAAATGAGATACCGAACTTTACTGGAGTCAGTGCTAAGCCTTTTTTGAATAATTCACTCTTGGAGTTAAAAATTTTGATTTCCGCTTTTCGCTTCCAATAGTCTGATGTGGTTTCGAGACGATTTACCAATGCCGGAATGATGTGTTGCTCAATTTTTTGTCCATAGTGCGTTATGTCTCGTTTTTTTTCTTTGTTGTAAAAATTGATTTTCCTCACGGACAACGGATCTTTACCAACGTTTCGAGCAATATCATCGATGATGTGTTCAATGGCCACCATTCCCTGCGGCCCCCCAAAACCCCTAAAAGCTGTGTTGGAAACCGTATTTGTTTTCACTCGATGACCGACAATTTTTGCATGCGGTAAAAAATACGCGTTGTCGGCGTGAAACATTGCACGATCAACTATCGCGTCCGATAAGTCCGCTGACATTCCGCAACTAGCAGCCAACTCTATTTCAATAGCTGTCAGTAGCCCGTTATCATCAAACCCAACCTTGTAACGGCTTTTAAAAGGATGTCGTTTTCCTGTAACAATAAAATCGTCAACTCGTGCCAGGCGGAGTTTTACCGGTCGATTAGTTTTCCGGGCGAGCAGGGCGGCAATACATGCCCATTGATTCGCATTTGTTTCTTTACCTCCGAATCCACCGCCCATTCGTCTGACATCAACTGTAATGAGATTCATTGGAACATTCAGCACCTCGGCAACGAGCCTCTGTCCTTCGGTGGGGCTTTGTGAGGAAGTATGAACTATCATGCCGCCGCACTCTGTAGGGATACAGAGTGACACTTGACCCTCCAGATACATCTGCTCTTGCCCACCGATATTAAGTTCACCCGACAGCATCCGAGTGGAATTCTTCAAAGCAATTGCGACGTTTCCCCTTGTTTGTTCATGCGCTGGTCTGACAAACTGCTTTTTTTTCAGTGACTTTTCAAGCGCGTGGTCAGGCTCATGGATTTCGTATGTTATTTTGGCAAGTCTGGCAGCTCTTCGGGCTAGGACATAACTTTTTGCAGCCACGGCGAAAATAACTTGCCCATAGAACTCAACCACATCTCCTTCGTTGACCATTATTGGATCCCCGGGGTAAACGGGGCCAATATCGCAAATTCCGGGTACATCGGAAAGTGTCAAGACGCTTACGACTCCTTCCGCTTTTTCGACTTGGCTCAAGTCAATCTTAGTTATGTGGCCTTTTGCAATGGAACTTAATCCAACATAAGCATGCAAGGTTTGCTTTGGCTCTGGATGGTCATCGACATACACAGCTTTTCCGCTAACGTGAGCAGTTGCACTTTCATGCTTTAAAGAGACCCCAATTTTACTGTTGGACTTGTCAACGTTGACCTCAAGATCGGATCTTTGTTCAAGCATTTTTTCAGTTTTAAGAGGCATAGTGCGTCACGCGAAACTTTTCGTTGTCCAATCCATTTTCTTCCAGAAAATACCGCTTCAATAAATTTCTTGCTACAGATAGTCGGTAACCCGCGGTCGCACGAAAGTCAGATATCGGGGAGAAATCTTGAGGGATGCGCGTCATTGCGTCCTCGATCGTAACTTCTGACCACGTTTTTCCAAGCATGCTTTTTTCACATATTTCAGCTCGTTTAGGTACCTCAGCCATGCCACCATAGGCGATGCGAGCCTCTTTAATTAATCCATCTTCGCGGACAATTGATATGGCTGCACACAGACTGGAGATGTCATCATCGATTCTTTTACTAACCTTATACGCTCTGAGAGAAAGGTGTCTTGTACTCATCGGTATTTGAATGTCCTTGATAAATTCTTGGGGCATTAGTTGAGTTTTTTTGTATCCAGTGTAAAACTCCTCCAGCGGGATTGTTCGCTCCGAATCCATTTTCATAAGCGTTATGTTTGCATTTAATGCGATTAGTACAGGTGGCATGTCAGCAACCGGCGACGCGTTGGCGATATTTCCGCCCAGCGTGCCACGGTTTCGAATTTGTAGAGACCCGAAACGCTCAATTAGCTCTGTGAGATTAGGTTGAAGATTAACCAAAGTAGCTTTTGCATCGGTAAAATTTACTGCTGCGCCGATAATAATACGTCCATTATTCTCATAAACGGAATTCATCTGAGGTACATTTAAAATATCGATCAACGTCTCGAATTTTTTTAAGCCTTGAGTAATTTCCAACGATAAGTCGGTACCTCCTGCAATCAGTCTTGCTTCTGGATGCTCATGGAGTAGTTTGCATAACTCCCGGATGTCTCGTGGCATAAGGTATTGTTGATTTTTAGCGGATAAAAAGCTGGGGGTATCCTCGTTTTTGATACGTTCTAACTTTTTTATGGTAGCACTCCTAGAGGCATCAAATTGATCACTTATATAATCCTGGTACATAGAGAAAGCGGCGCTTATTATTGACTTATATCCAGTACATCTACAGAGGTTTCCGCTTAAAGCTTCTAATATTTTTTCGCGTTCCGGTTTTTCGTTATTTTTTAGATATGAAAATAGAGACATTACAAAACCAGGGGTGCAAAAACCACATTGCGAACCATGGTTATCTACCATAGCTTGCTGGCAGTTATGAAGCGATTCACCACGTTGCAGATGCTCTACAGTGATTATTTGCCGACCATGTAAGCTGCCGAGGGGAACTATACATGCATTGACTGCTTCGTATTGCAAACTTGATTTGTTAACACCAAGTTTCGATGTTACAACTGTACAAGCGCCGCAGTCTCCCGAGGCACAACCCTCTTTCGTGCCGGTAAGATACAATTCTTCCCTTAAATATTCCAACAAGGAAATGTTAGGATTTATCTCCTCTAATGTAATTTCATTGTTGTTTAGCAAGAATCTTATCATAAGATAGCCTATTCATGGTCTTGATGAGGCTCCGTAGCAAAAGAGCAAAGAATCCAAAGTCAACATCTCTGATAGTATCTTTTGCTTAAAATTGTTTGGTTCTATCGAACCAAAAGCCTATTTTGGAATCATCTGCTATCCCTCTTAAGCAGTCAAGATGCAGATAAGCATAAGAATCATGAATTGCTGACACTAAGTAAATACATCTGTGTCAATTTTCACTCCAAGATACGGCAGTGACTGAGAGTTGATTCACTATCGATACAGAATTACTTGGTTGATTAAACAGAAGGGCGACCGCTATCAGTTTTATACGAACGAAAGCTTTCCATTTATGTTTTCAATGTGTAACTATGCTAATTTGTTTTTCCTGTAACCACTCAGGATGTATGAATTATGTGGCGGACACTTTAAATGACTGACCTAGAAAATAGTTTAGTTCTAACAAATATTTCTAAACAGTACGGTGATCGGTTTGCAAACAATAATATTAGCCTTGAGGTAGTTGGTGGGCGCATCACTGCGATAGTCGGAGAGAATGGAGCAGGTAAAAGCACACTCATGAAAATCATTCATGGTTCGATTTCACCAGACTCTGGTAATTTGCATTGGAATGGAAAAATTCTAACGAAGCACTCCCCCGCTCGTGCCAGAGATCTTGGGATACAGATGGTCTATCAGCATTTTTCATTATTCGAGACCCTCAGTGTTCAAGATAATGTTAGTCTGGCTTTAGGGTTAGAAAATTTAATTGGTGAGCCGAGCATTCTTGATCGAATAAATCAAAAATGTGAAGAATTTGGGATTGTTATTGATCCTGACCGACTAATCTACAGTCTATCCATGGGAGAGCGTCAAAGGGTAGAGTTGGTAAGGTGCTTGTTACAGAAAGTAAATCTACTCATTTTGGATGAACCGACTTCGGTACTCACCCCGCAGGAAACAAAGTCCCTCTTCGGCGTACTCAAGAGATTAGCTGACCGGGGAGTGAGTATCTTATTCATTAGCCATAAATTATATGAAGTAAAAGAGCTTTGTGATCAAGCTATAATTTTACGTAATGGAAAAGTCGAGGGTAGTTTTAATCCAAAAAAGAAAACTGTTGTTGAAATAGCAAATCTCATGGTGGGCGAGGAGTTAACCGTTCCGAAGAACTTTGAGAAAAGAGAAAGTAAAACCACAATTTTGGAGGTAAAAAATTTTTACTCTGATAACTCGGGATCTTTCAGCACATCGTTGAAAGACGTAAGTTTCGAGTTAAGAGCGGGAGAGATCCTAGGGATCGCAGGGATCTCTGGAAATGGACAAGCGGAGCTTTTTAATGCTGTAAGCGGAGAGGGAGACCAATTTTGTGAGGGTACGATTGAATTTAAGGAACAGGACATCAGTCACCTGTCCCCTCAAATGCGTCGAGAGACTGGAGTCCACTTTGTCCCTGAGGACCGATTAGGTCGTGGTGCTATTGAAACGATGTCGTTATGGGAAAATTCAATTCTTACGCTAGCAGTGCCGGAGATCAGAAAAAAGTTTTTCCTCGATAAAAGCTATTTAAACAGCTGGACTAAGGAGATCATTGACAAGTTCTCTGTTCAATGTTTGGGCTACGCTGCAGATGCAGGTAGTCTTTCTGGGGGTAATTTACAAAAATTCATCATGGGTCGGGAGATTTTGCAACAACCGGAAGTTCTGGTCGTGACAAATCCAACCTGGGGTGTTGATGTTGCAGCCGCTGCAGCAATTCATCATGCATTGATTTCTCTTCGAGATCGTGGTGCTGGAATTCTCGTTATTTCCGAAGATATTGATGAGTTATTTAAGTTGAGTGATAGATTAATGGTTATTTGCGAGGGTAAACTCTCAAAAGCAAGGTCTATAAAATCTACTTCAATTCAAGAAGTTGGTCAGCAAATGGTCGGGGCTAATTCATCTACTACTCTCGCAAATGAATCAAGGTAATATTTTGGCTGGGCTATGATTAAGTTCGAACTTCGTGAAACCGAATCCAGAGTGATGGGTGTTATTTCGCCTTTGCTTGCGGGTATTTTAACGCTTTTGACAGGAGGATTGCTGTTTTATGCGCTTGGAGAACCCCCAGCAAAGACCTTGTATACCTTTTTTATAGTACCAGTTAGCACCCTCTACGGATTGAGTGAGCTAACTGTAAAGGCGACTCCAATACTAATGTGCGCTATTGGTTTAACTTTATGCTATCGCGCAAACGTTTGGAATATCGGAGCAGAGGGTCAATTATTAATTGGTGCCCTTGTAGGGGGCTACGCCGCACTTTTGCTTGGCAATTCAACGTCTTTTTGGGCTTTGCCTTTGACCCTCTGTATTGGAATTTTTGGTGGGCTTTGTTGGGCGTCGATACCTGCTATGCTAAAGATCTACTTCAATACAAATGAGATTCTCACCACAATTATGCTGAATTATATTGCCCTTAACTTACTTCTTTTTGCGATTCATGGCCCTTTGAAAGATCCCCATGGCTACAACTTCCCCGAATCTGCGCTTTTCTCGGACAATATACTTTTACCAACACTTTTTGATGCGCTGCGAATGCATATTGGATTTTTTATCGGCATTCTACTGATTGTTTTGTTGTGGATCGGGATAAACAAAACGTTAATTGGATTCCAAATCACTGCCTTGGGCAAGGATGACAAAGCGTCGCGGTTTGCGGGTTTCAATAAAAAAGCGTTGACATGGTTGGTATTTATAATGAGTGGAGGTCTAGCAGGATTGGCGGGGGCCATTGAAGTAACGGGTCCAATTGGACAACTAATTCCACATATATCTCCGGGGTATGGTTATGCAGCAATAGTGGTTGTTTTTCTTGGAAGACTTCATCCCTTGGGTATTCTTTTAGCAAGCCTCCTAATGGCCCTTCTTTACCTGGGTGGTGAAATGGTGCAAATTGAACTTGGGTTACCTCTGGCGTTGACAGGGTTATTCCAAGGTATTTTGCTATTTTTTCTTTTATCTTGCGATGTTCTGATAACTTACCGCATCCGTTTTGTGAGGAAAAGAACAGAGGTGACTTAACCGGGGCGCCTCACTTTTAATTGCAGTCCCCTGGATAATTACGTCAAATATTTATTTTGGCAGCGTCAGCCTGTGAGGGCTTTATGAGGTTGATACTTTTTCATATTGAGAAATTAGATTTTCTTTCCGCGGTACCCCACTGGCGGCACCACCCAGTTGGTTTCATCTCACTGAGATGTGGTGCGGGTTAAAACGTTCTAAGATTAAGACCGGTTCAAGATTGTAATTAAATCCGCACAGCTTGCTCAAAAAGAGAAATTTTTTGTTCTAGCTGCCACTGCATTCTTGCCTTCGAGCTAGTGCTCAAAAAGTGCTCGCAACGATCAGTCAATATTTCCTCGTCTGTGTTTTTGTCCTCTGAGCACTCGTCAATGACCTCTCCAGTGAGAGTATCTTTGAATAGAGGTGCTCCTTGAAGGAAGCTGTATTGGATCGCGTTTCTGGAGAGGCTTCTAATTGTTTTATAATCGAGGTCGTATTCCGTGACTGCGCGAGAATACTCATTCGTCAGATCAATTCGCGATACGCCCTCATCATCTGTCGAGATCGTGAGTGGAACTCCATATTCCATGTATGTCTTGAAGGGATGTTCGGCCCCACTGATGCCAAGGATAACATCATTACTTGTAAGATTGATCTCTACCGCAATGGAATGTTTTGCCATGTGCTCCAGTAATTCGTTTAAGTCATCTTCATAAGCAATATCGATTCCATGGCCGATTCGTTTGGCTCCTGCTATCATAATTGCAGCCCTGACGTGCCATCCAAGGTGCTTTGGAGGTACTAGTCCGAGAGTAAGTTCACCTGCATGCAATGCAATCCCGTTTGAAGAATTTTTGAACTGTTTGCTTATGTTCGAAATAAAGCTCATATGTAATCGGTAATCGCGCAGAGCAATAGGATCGTCTTCGGGTGCGACAAAGTTGAGTCCAACAACTCTCGAGTCTGCGTCAATCAGCTTGAATGCGAGTACCGTTTGAGCATAAACCTGGACAGGAGAAAATGTTCTTATGACCTGTGCTAGGTACCTAACCTCCACATCACAGCCATCAAACCGGTTTGACTTCACTTCTTTACATTTTTGGATTTCTCTCCGACGACTTTCAATTTGGTCGAGGGCACTAGTAACTTGGCTCACCTGATCATCAATGAAATTATGGTCAAGAATTTCAGTAAACTCATGAGAGGTGGTTCCATATTCGGTTGCCGCCCAGTTAGCGACCTCGAACATTCCTAAGCTCTGCATCAATTCAAGATATAGAATATTTTGCCTCGAGGCACGAGTGGTAACCTCTGCGACAATGTCACCTCGGTTTCCCGGGACTAGGCTAGAAAATCTACCAAATGTGGAGAAAAATTGGTCGTGTCCAGAAATTTCCTTTAGACCATAATCTCTAACTGAGAGCTGGTCTATTATTTCTGTTAAGTTGGGTATTCCATATTCATTTACTTTATTCGCGGAAGGTGGCTCTCCAATTAAAACACCTATTTCTGTACCATTTTCGTTTTTTTTGCAGGGTGGGGCAGAGAGCGTTTTGCTCAATGGGTGCACGCACATACCTTGTGAAATTGCTAAATCGATAAAAGACTCAGCGTAGAATGCTCCAGATAGATGATTGTGAAGATCTCCACCCTTCGGATACTTTTGCAAAAAATTACGCAATCGCACCGGATTTGACTTTACCTCTTCGAATATCGCTGATATGTCGTCGGTTATGGTCTTTCCGTTACATGCGTTGAGAAAGGACACCACAATTACGGGGGTTGCTAAAATTGATAGACGCACTATTCGGCTTAACACACCCACCTTTAGTCCGATCCTTCCTATGTCAATCATTTTGACCAAATTAAATTTTGAGTTTGTACGACTGTATGTATTGCTATTCGGTTTTAATTTTTTTCATTGAGGGGATTTGAGTTTCGTAAGTATCCCAATTTGCTATTAGCTCGTCTAAGACAACGCTTCCTGCTAAGTATATATTTTCAAGCGACACCTCCAAGCCAGCGTAACCCTCTGACTCCTTCATAAGATTTTCCGCTGCAGAAAGGTTTGGGGGTTGCATAGTAAAGTTACTGCCACCTCTGAGCACAAGCGCACGGTCACTGTCTACTTTATCTATTCTGTCTAGGTAGGTAAGTGATTGAAAAGTGCCTGTTTCCTCCATAGCTGATGTTACAAAATCTGTTGCGCCATCTGTCCAATAACTTACTAGCTCGTTAGCCCACTTATTTTTGAGTTTTCCATGCCAAAAAGTCATTGCGGCAATATGCCCACCTTTGAGGACTTCGGGCGCTTTTCGGGCGTTTGGATGCTCGGAGTAAAGATTTCGGGTATCCCACAAACTTTCTTCATCAAATAGCTTCAAATCTTGAGTTTTTTCATAGGCCCAATCACGGAGCGACGGGTTCGCGACAAACACTTCTTTATGGCAGCAGTAAGCCCTTCCCTCGCCAGATATCTTGGGTCGAGGAGTTTCAAAAGGAGTGCTCGTGTCAAAATGAAGGTAGCCAGTGCTCCAGTCATCGGGAATTTCACGTGCATCTAATTCGTAACCCAAATCCCCATCCACTAAGAAGGAAGACCAGACAACAGAGCCAATCGAGGCATCCTCCGGATCAATACCTGCAATTCCGGCGACCAGCCAGTATGCCCTTGAAAGATCGAATCGAGGATCCAAGCCTAGCGCCATTATTGCCGCCGCGGAGTTAGCAGTTCCTATCCCCGTAACCATTCCAAGAGTCTGTGTTTCCGAATTATAGAATAGATTATGATGAGACTGTGGGAATTCGAATTTTTTATTTAGCTCGCGTCTTTCCTTCCACAACTGAAACTCACCGATTTCGTCGCCTTCGTCCGCTCCAATTTCGAACATAGTAACAATAACGACTTTGACCGGCACTTTGTCCTCATTTACCGGATTTGCAGACGTGTTTTGATGGTTCTGTTGGCTACAGCTGATTGTAAGACCGAGTAAAAATATAATAACAACTTTTTTGATAATCATAGTATGCACTTGGTTTTCCTATTTTACTTGTGACTGACCTTCACCTCGCTGCAGCGAATCGAGGGTACATGCAAAAGCGAACCTCTCTTTGACAATGGCTTTGTCAGAGAGAATGCATTATCTGTGCCATGACTCTAATGATCAAACAGGGTCAAGTATATTACTGGTAATCTGCAATTTAGAGGTTCTTGTGCACTATTTAGTCTCAAATTAGGACTATATAAAGTGAAAAAAGCACGATGTCGGTGCTTCGTTTTTAAAGATTTTGAAAGGCGTGATTCCGAAAGAAAAGATCAAGGACAATTATAAGGGCAAATTATTTTGCAAGGTATCTTTAAATTTTGGAGGTAGAGGGTTGATTAAAATAGGATTTTTTTGGAAGGTGTTATTTAAAATGTTACCTGGCAAATGCCGACTCGCATTTTGGCACAGAAGATGCAAATTTCAATAGAGGGCATAAGTCTAGGCACAGTTTGTTTCCTCACAGTGATTAGTCTTTATGCAACGTCATGTTTTTGAAGTTTTTGTGGACGATATATTCTGCACAACTGGAAAGCCGTGGTGATCTTTGACTCTTACGACGTATGAAGTGTGTTCTCAATTGGCATCCCACCCTAAACACTTGGTTACTATTGGTTAGGTCTCGCCTCAAATGAACAGCTTCAACGAAATATAGGATCTTGGTATCGCTCTAAATTTTGGGAGAGAGTTTATGCAAAACACGAGTTCAACTTTTTTTAACCTGTCTGGTTCTGTTTGGAAAATTAATTTGTTAGCTGCGACACTCATAGCGTGCCTCAGCTCTTCTAACCTTTGGTCTGAAGATATAGAGGAAATTGTTGTTACAGGGGATTTGAATAGTCTTCCTGGAGAGGCAGTAGATTCTGTGTTCGGACTCAACAAATCAATTCTTGAAACACCCAGGAGTGCATCAACGATCAGTGAAGAGATGATGGATCGTTTTCTAATGAACGACATCGATGAGCTAATCCTTGTTGCTCCTGGTACCTTCACACAATCTTTTTTTGGTGTAGCAGGCACGCTCGACGTTCGCGGAACGCCGGGTGAGACATATTTTCGTGGAGTAAGGCGCCTAGATAACCCGGGTAACTACCCGACGCCTATTGGAGCCTCAGACAGGGTAGACATCGTGCGCGGGCCGGCATCGGTTATCTACGGTCCTTCAAAAATTGGTGGGTATTTGAATTTCAACCCCAAGTCGGCACGAATCGAAGAAACCGGAGCTTTAATAGACTCTCAGACGGGCGCTGTTTCTGTTACCACTGGAAGTTGGAGTAAAGCTGTCATAACGGCGGAGATAGGCGGCCCGGCCAACTTTGCTGATAAACCCACAGGATACTATATTTACGCTGAATTTGAGGAGTCTGATAGTTTTTACGTGAATTCTCCAGGGGTGGAACAGAGCATGGTTCAGGCCAGCTTCGATATGGATATTTCTGATACGGTTCGTATCCAATTTGGCGGTATGTATCATGACTATGCTGGCTCCCAGAATGCTGGATGGAATAGAATTAGTCAAAATTTGATCGACACCGGTACATATGTAACAGGCACCGCAAAGCCGCTCGATACAGACGGTGATGGGATGATTTCCCACGCTGAGTATAATGCATCAAGTATCGACCACTGCTGTAGCAACCCGTTGGGGGGCACTCCAGACGGTGCTTTCCTCTCTGGGAGCACTGAACTCACTGCCGCTGACTTTGATATCCCACAGGCAGCACTTGACAATGTAGGCACCGCGATTCTCGATCCATCTATGACGCTCATCGCAGAGGGTGATACTTTAGAGAATCAGGTGACAACTTTGTATTTTGATATTATGCAGACTGGGGGGAGTTGGGACGTAACAAACACGATGTTCTACGAATCTTATGACAATATAAACGAAAATGCTTATGGCTTCTCCCAGTACCATGATTCGTGGGTGTTTGAGAACAAGTTGAAATTGTCTAAGGAGCTCGTTACCAATTCTATGGAGGGAACACTGATATTGTCTCCCTCAATTCGTTACACCGATTTTGACCATGCAGATGATTGGCACAATGAATATTTCGATAGACGAGATTTGACTGGACCATCGACCGCGTTAGACAGGAGACTGCTCGCGACTCAAGTTGATGATGACTATGCAGAATATTACGTTGGGGATTATCTTGACTTAGGGTTCGCAATTATGACGGACTTGAATTTTGACTCTGGAGTATCGGCTGTCATGGGGGTGCGTTGGGATAGAATTGACGTGACATCAAGCGTGCCTAACATGGACCAAATACTCTATGATTGGGCCGTCAGCCCCTGGAATTTATCCGATGGTGTTGGCGCCGATGTGGTGGATGGCGTCTCTTGGACAGCAAGTTTTTCCTATAACACTGATATCGGAATAATCCCCTACATCACGGCCGCTGAGCAATCAACATTAATTGCGGGGCAGGGAGCGGAAGTTAGTCCAAGCGACGTCGCCACAGGAGAGGCTTTCGATGTTTCCACCTTACTCGAATATGGGGTCAAGGGTAGTTTGCTCGACGACAAGTTCTATTTTGCGATTAGCATTTATGAACAAGAGCGGACCGACGCAGCATCTCAGCAAACTGTAACGAATCAGGCCACTTTGACAGAAGGTACGGAGTTGGAAGTTCGATGGGTAGCCGCTGATGGACTGCTTCTGACTTTTGGATATTCTGACATAGAAGTTGCAAACTTAAACACCCTTGCAGATGGTGAACGATTTAGCTTTTTGGGAGCAGACGATTTGCCTGCGATAGATCCCTCACTGTTTTATGGTGGGAGAATTGCAGGGGATCTGGCATCCAGTCCCACTGGAGCCATTCGTGCGGGTGTGCCTAAAAACATTATATCCGCAACTGCGACATATGACTTCCAAAATGGATTTGCCTTGAGTGGCAGCGTAGCAGATGTAGATGCTGCTCCTTCGGGATATTCAAATGCGGTGATGCTACCAGCTTATACGTTAGTAAGCATGGGACTTAATTATGAGACAGAGAACCTGCTACTGAGCATTACTGGCAAGAATCTTACAGATGAACGTTACTTTCGCGCTAACTTCCCCAATCTATTTGGATCCGTTATAGTCTTACCCGAATTGCCAAGACACTTCATTGCAAAGATGGAATATAAATTCTGATCAAGTGGGGGGCTGCCTGCTGCATATAGCAACCAGTCCCTCGAAGTGTTCGTGCTTCGTCTATATTTTGACATCAATACCTCAATATTTGCTCAGGGAGGTCTTGTAAATAAAAGCTCCAGACAGTATGACGGCAGCAACAATAGCCGCCTCGGTTGGGCGGCTTGCGAGTGCATAAACTAATGTTGCACCAATAATCAAGCTGTACCCTAAAACGGGGAGCGGATATAAAGGCATGCTAAATGTTGTACTTTGGTGGGGATTACGCTGCCTCAAGATTAGCACTCCCATCACGGTAAGTAGCGAATTAAGCGCTAAAAGAGATCCTGCAAAGACAATTATTTGCTCAAAGCCCGAAGTAGCAATTAATACGATAGTGATTAACATTTGTGAGATTATAGCGATATATGGCAAACCTGACTCATCAGTTTTTGCGAGTAGCCCAAATGCGGGAAAGTCTTGCCCGATTACTTGCATGGCCCTTGGACCCGCTATCATCATGGCGCTAATTGTTGAAACGAGTAATATGCTCAGCATCCCTGAAATAAACCAGCTTCGTTCTGTACCAAAAGCATGATCAGCGACAATACCAGCAATCTCGACTTTTCCCTTCATCTCGTCCATTGGTGCAATATAAAGAAAAGTTATATGAAGAAAAACATACAATAGTGTTACAAAGCCGGTCCCATACAAGAGTGCTTTTGGTAAATCTCTTTTAGGGTTGGACATCTCGCCTATTAAGTAAGTTGCTGCGTTCCAACCCGTGTAAGCATAATTGACGAATATGAGCGCCACAGCGACCGCAGACGCCTCAACCGAGATAATATCATCTTTAGTAATATCCCAGGATAGCAACTGATATTCTGACGTAGCCAACCAAGCCAGAATCATAAATAAAAATATAAAAGTAATCTTAGTAAAGGTCATAATTTGCTGAAAAGCAGCACTATAGCCTCGGTTCGCCAGATGAAATGCACCGACGACTACGACTAAGGTAATGCTGGTTAATTTAATAGGTAGGTGAGGAAAAATTGTTTGTAAGTAGGCGCAGGCGGTCATTGAAACTGCCGCCGTGGGCGCAGAAAAGCCGACTGTCACCGACACCCAACCGGAGATAAACCCAGCGGCAGGATGGTAGGTTTCGCGCAAGAAATTATATTCGCCACCGCTTCTTGGATATGCCGATCCTAATTCTGCGTAGCAGAGGGCACCGCAGAAAGCGATTACGCCGCCGATAATCCAGAGAAATAGAATTATGCTGGGATTAGTGATATCCATCAGCTGAAAACCAAGACTGGTAAATACTCCCGTACCAATCATGTTTGCAATTACGATTGTGGTGGCAGTCCTGCGATCAAATGATGAAACAGGCTGATTCATTTTCAGCACGCTCCTCTAGCAAATAGATTATCATCTTTTTTCTTTAGTAGTTTGGTTTGAAGCATACTCGTTTGCAGCAATTGACGACGAACAGACAGGCTCTTTTGTAATTTGTGGCACTAGCTTGAGCATACTCTATGTTATCATGGCACACCGCAAAGTCGTTTGGGTTAATTCGGATGTCTCTTTCAGACAAGTGGATTTTAGCGATGTTTAATATGATAAAGACCTCAATTTATGTTTGCGTTGTGAGCTTATCAGCTATATTAACTTCAGTTTTTTATTGTAATCTCCTGATGTTATTTTCCTCTTTTGTTGAGGCTGATGAGTCGCCTCCCATTGATCGCAGCAAGAACATTAACATGATAACAGAAATACTCGATCTCAAAGGTCATGTGGAGGGAGGTTTTTTTCGTCGCACGTACGAATCTGGCTATACCCTTCAGTTAGATGACAGTAAAGACAGACGTCTCTCTATGACATCTATTTTTTATCTGCTTTCCTCTAAGTCTCCACTAGGACAATTTCATTCTAATCGTTCTGATATTATTCACTTTTTTCATATGGGAGATCCTATTGAGTACTACATGATCGATCCTGAGGGAAATTTGACGACTGCCGTGATGGGACACGATATATCGTCAGGGCAAGTCCTTCAGCTTTTGGTGCCAGGCGGAACATGGAAGGCTTCCAAAATAGATAAGGCTGGTAAGTATGGTTATGGGCTGATCAGTGAGGCCGTGACCCCCGGGTTTGTTTATGATGATATGACTCTGGGATCGCGATCATACCTAAAGAAACTTTTTCCTCAGCACACAGAATTGATTGATGATTTGCTGCCTTGACATATTTGCAGGTTAAGGTAACTGGCAACCAATAAAGTCCAAAACCCTTAAGTATAATGAGGACGTGACCATCAAAATAGAGCTGCATAATCAATCTTAATTTTGATTGTTCTGAACAAATAGTGCTCTGATGCTTCTCGATTGTGTAATGCCAATTCCCGATAAAATCAAAAGCAGGGCGGGATAAAGGTTTGATTCAGGAGTCTCGCCCATCACAATGATGCCAAAAATGACGGCCCAAAGTGGCACAAGATAACTGACAAGACTCAAGAAAACCGGCCCGGCAGATCTTATTACCCTAATCCGCAAAATATTCCCAATAGCTGTGGGTATAATCGCGAGCGTTGTAACTGCGGTTAAAGTTGGCGGATCCATTCCAGATGGCAATCCCTCGAATTTTAATGCGCATATGACAACAACAATCGCTCCTATGGAAAGTGATGCAGCGGCCACACCAATCCGGTCAATCGGTGGCAGCATCCTCAAAAGAATAGAGCTCGTTGCGTAACAAAAAGCTGCTGAAAAGCATGCCAACCTCCCTGAGGCTTGATGTTCAGAGTGATTTCCTAAAAAAATACTGTCTGTCCCAAAGAGAATAACAACCCCAGTAAAACCCAACAAGAATCCAGTTAAGCGTGTTGTTGTTATTTTTTGATCTGGTAATAAAATATGGGCTAATGGTAGTATAATAAGACCTACCGATGACATTGCGACGCCGGCGTAGGCAGAGTTCACGTGTTGTTGCCCCCAGGCAAGCAACTGGAAAGGTAAAGCCCCGCTGAAGAGCGAGAAGACAATGAGGAGCCCCCAAGATCGAACATCACTTAAAAAGAGCTTTCTGCTATGAAATAACCAAAAGAAGTTAGTGATTGCTGCAGCAATTGTGATTCTCCAAGCCGCTAACCACAAAGGGGTGACTCCTTGAAGGGCAGTTTCAACAAGAACGAAAGCACTACCCCAAATTACACTCAGCACACCGAGGCTGATCCAATTTTCAATTGAGATAATAGCTACTGGAACTTGATCAGAGTCCTTAGTATTCATAAGGGTTCCTTTAACAATCCGAAACAGTACCGTTTCGCTATTTTAGTAATTGCAACTGGAGCTAATCAGTTACCATCACTACATTTACAATCTCAGCTGGGCTAAAAAGACACCATCATTGCCTGGAGAGGAGAGCAAAACTGTACAATATCTGTGTACATTCAATAACAGTCGGTTGGCTGAAAGTGAAGAGTGGACTCTCTGAATTAGATCCGTTTCAATGGATTCGTCTCACAAAGAATAAGGGTACCGTCTTTGATTTTCACCTTGCTCTTTGTCTCAACAAAAACTACTTTTTCAATGCTATTTGACATTGCATATACGTTTTGTTAGTTCGCTTAGTTCTGCAGTATCAAACCTGTCTCTAAATCTTCTAAATACTACAGTTTTATTGGATGGAAATGACCCACTAGAGAGGGATAAGTTAGGTTACAAACAAAATGATTAACCAATATTTACATATTAGCATGTTATTGCAAGTTTAATTACGTGCTAATAGGGCGCTAAACGGGTAGTATTTGTGGCTGGTTTCGGTTACTTTTATCACTCCGAATTCATCCCAAAACACAAATAACTTTGTAAATTTTTTAGTAAAGTCGGTTCCAATATGCGGTACAGAAATCCTTTGGTAGTCCTACTTGCTTGCGGTTTGGTGACAGTAGCGCTCGGTTTATTCAAGTTCAAGCAAATACAGAGTGCTGTAGCATATGCTGAGTCTTTCCCCGAACCGAGTGAGACAGTCGAGACAAGAGAAGTTCAATTTAAGCTCTGGAAAGAGGAGAGAGCATATAAGGCAGAAATCGTTGCGGCAAAAGAAGTTGACTTGGTAACCGAGGTTGATGGTCGAGCAATTTTAGTGGGCTTTTCATCAGGAGACATTGTTCAAGAGGGGCAGATACTACTTCGTCTTGATGCATCCGAACAGATATCCAATCGTGATGCATTGAACGCCCGGCTTCAGCTTGCAACTTTACAATACGACAGGGTAAAAAGGTTATTTGATAATGGCGTAGCCTCAAAGGAAGAGGTTGATTTAGCACAGACTCTCCTGACGTCGATTCGGGCTTCACTTGACGCATCAGATGCGATAATTGCCAAGAAGACAATATCAGCGCCATTTAACGCTCGCGCCGGCTTGCACAACGTAAACGTTGGAGAGTATTTAAAGGCGGGCACTTACATATCAAAATTGGTGGGAACGGGTACAACGCTCTATGTAGATTTTGCAGTTCCCCAAACTAAAGATGAGACATTAATCGGAGATGAGATTCGCGTCAACTGCGGCGCAGCCTCAGAAAATTATTTATCAGCATTAATCATAGCGAAGGATACGTCTATTAATCGCCTTTCGAGGAGTATCCGGGTAAGAGCAGCATTAACTGGCGCGCCGAAAAAAATTGTCCCGGGAAGCGTTTGTAAAGCTTTGGTATCCCTAGAAAGAGAAACCTTAGTCGCACATGTTCCATCTTCGTCAATCTTATTTGACCCGCTGGGACCATATGTGTTTGTTCTCAAGGCAGCTTCAAGTGGCGATGATGCTGGTTTCCGTGCCAGCAAGCGACGTGTGGTGCTTGGACCATATTATCGCGGAGAGAGGATAATTAAAGAGGGAGTTGACAGGGGTGAGAAAATTGCCTCGGTAGGCGCTTTCAAACTTCGTGAGGGGATCCTTGTCTACCAATCTATTGGTGATCCCCGCTACCCAAAAACTTTTCGCTCACACAATGAATGATATCTCAGACAAAAATATAGCTGAAAATGGGCAAATTTCTGGTCATTGGGGAGAAATCTTCATACAGAGGCCTGTCATAGCGATCTCATTTTGCCTGTTGATATTACTCTCGGGGCTAAAGGCATCGGTTGATATCTCTGTATCACAATTCCCGAGATTAGCGAGTGCAATGCTTGAGATAAATACGTCGTTTGTTGGGGCTTCTGCCGAGGCAGTTAAAAGTTTTGTTACAGATCCCATGGAACGTGTGCTTAGCGCAGTACCAGGGGTAGACTATCTTGACTCTACTACTACTGCGGGTTTGAGCAACATAAGACTTTGGCTTCACTTAAACGAAGATATTCCCTCAGCTATTTCGGAGGCTTCGACGCAGCTTGATCGCATAAAATATGAATTACCCTCAGGTGCTTATGACCCATCAATTGAGGTTGTTAGGGCAGATCGTCCCTGGGCGGGATTTTATCTGCCTGTGGTTTTGAAAAATGGAATATCACGATCTGCAACAACGGATTTTCTTGAAAGAGAGATATTGCCGAGTTTTGGCTCGATCGCTGGTGTGAGAAAGGCAGAAATAATCGGCGGTAGGTCACCCGCAATGAGGATTTGGTTAAATCCAGAGTTGATGACGGCACTCGATATCAGAACATCCGACATTCGTTCGGCAATTTCGAATAATAGCGTTATTGCTACTCTCGGTAAGACCGAGAACAGCGTTCAGCGAATCGATATGCTTGCCAAACCGGCTCTTTTAGCGGAGGCGGATTTTGAAAATCTTATTTTGCGCGAGTCGAATGACGAGGTGATTCGGCTTGGGGATGTCGCTTTGGTAAAAATTGATGAGGAAGGAGGTACCGAGAATTCGAGATATACCCAGGATGATGCGGTATTTATAGCTGTATGGCCAATGCCTGGCGCTAACGAGATTGATATAGCAGATATTCTATATACCGAAATCGATTCCGCTAACGACAGACTCCCAGGCGACCTCGAGATACAGCTTGGTTATGACTGCACCAAGTACATGAGAAGCGCATTAAAGGAAATTGTAATTACGTTATTAGAAACCATAATACTGGTAGGGCTAGTGGTCACTATATTTATGGGTTCTGTTAGAAACGCACTTGTACCGTTAATAACGATTCCTGTGTCGTTGCTAGGTGCTGTTGCTGCAATTTATGCCATGGGATTTTCATTAAATCTGCTTACAATTTTGGCGATTGTTCTTGCGGTTGGATTGGTTGTCGATGATGCGATTGTGGTGGTGGAGAATGTAGCCCGATTAATACGCAGCGGAGTTAACCCCAACCTCGCCGCAATGCAAAGCTCTCGTCAACTTTTTTCACCAATATTTAGTATGACCTTAACGTTGGCGATTGTGTATCTTCCGATTGGTTTTCTCAGCGGTTTGACGGGAGCTTTATTCAAAGAATTTGCCTTTACACTTGCAATTGCAGTAATTATATCTGGGATTATCGCAGTAACGTTATCACCGGTGATGAGTGCAACCGTCTGTCGTAATCAGATTTTTCCTGGAAAGACTGAAAAACTGGCTGATGGGATATTTGATAGAGTGAGAGCGGGGTACGCTTCACTCTTAAAAAAGTCATTAAATTCTAGCGGTAGCGTACTCATCGTCTACCTATTCTCTATTCTGTTGATTCCCCTTCTCTACGTTTTTTCCAAACAGGAATTGGCACCAATTGAGGATACAGGCTCTTTGATGATGATCATAAAGGCGCCACCAGATGCGTCACTGGAATTCAACACATCAAGCATGTCGGGCGTCGTTAGTGCCCTTGAGGACTTGCCTGGTCGGGAACAGATGTGGCAACGACTTCACGAAGCTGGAGGGTTTGCTGGTCAAATCTTTTCAGATCATGATGAAAGAGATGTTTCTGTCCAAGAATTATTGCCACTTGCATTTAATAATCTTTCACGCGTGCCAGAACTCAAAGCGCTTCCGACGCTAGAGACATCACTGCCAACGGCGGGCAATTTTGATGTTGAATTTGTTGTTCAATCCTCCGAATCATTAGATGAAATGTATCCCTATGTTCAGCAGATGTTGTCCGCCGCAGCCTCTAGCGGGCTATACCTCTATACCGATACTGATTTGGTGATCGACCTTCCTCAGGTCAACATTAAAATTGATTACGAGCTTGCTGCAGATCTTGGATTTAGTCATGGAGAGGTTATGTCTCAGCTCGGATTTTTTTATGCTGAAGAATTCATAGAGCAATTTAATATCAATGACAGGGCTTATAAAATAATACCGATGGCGGCTGAAGATTTTCGTGACAACCCCTCTAAGTTATTGGACCTGATGGTAACTAATGCAGCCGGCTTGTCGGTACCTTTAAGTTCTCTGGCGGTTATTGAGAGGGTCGCAGCACCGAGGTCTCTAGGAAGGTTCGAACAAAAGAATGCTTTCCGAATTTTTGGCGCATTAATCCCGGGACGCACCAAAGAAGAAGGGCTTGAATTTCTTGAGAGGACGGCAGAAGAAGTCCTCCCCGCAAATTATTCTTACGATTATGCGGGAGAGTCAAGGCAAATTCGTAAAGAGGGGAGTAGCCTATTTTCAGCTCTCGCAATTGCCCTTGTAATCGTATATTTCGTTCTTGCGGTTCAATTCAATTGCTTCAGAAATCCCCTTATTATCTTGATGGGGTCAGTGCCTCTTGGATTCATGAGCGCTCTTCTTTTTACATATCTTGATTTCACCACAATCAATATATATTCACAAATCGGGTTCATAACTCTCGCAGGGTTGGTATCGAAGAATGCGATACTAATTGTCCAATTTGCGAATTCTCTCTATGAAACTGGAATGAGCCGGTATGACGCGATTTTTCAGGGGGCAGCTGTAAGATTACGACCGGTTTTGATGACAAGCGGCGCTACGATCCTCGGACATTTCCCTCTGGTGCTAGTGACTGGTGCAGGCGCCGAGGCCAGAAATAGTATTGGTATTATTTTAGTTGCAGGGATGCTTGTAGGAACCCTGTTTACAATATTTATTTTGCCAAGCTTGTATTTATGGTTTTCATCCTCAAGTCGTGAGAGGGATGCTAGACAAGTCAAGATGTCAGTATAGGTGTAATATTCGAAGAGGTCGGACAAATAGTGAAATCGATAAATGTGGTGGTAAAATTCTTGGAGTCTTTTTCGTCAGGAAATCCTCGCATGGTAGTAGATCATGTGACCGATGATTTTAAAAATCGTCAAATGGGTTTACTAGCTAACTCATTCGAGGGCAAACAAGAGTACTTAACCAGACTGGATCTGTTCCTAAATAAATTTAAAAATCTGAGGTACGAGACTAGGAAAGTTATTTCTGAAGACTGCAATGTGGTGGTTGAGTATACGATGCATGCAACACCGGAGGGCCACGATATTTGTATTAATGGGGTTATGTTATTTGTTGTGCATGACTCTTTAATCTCTGAGCGATCAGACTACTGGGATGGTTTAACTTATCTTCGTCAGGTTGGCCTTTACTAGCCTCTGGCCGGAGCAAGACTTGATATTGATTCGCTGCTGTTTCCCCTTTGATACTGGATGACTTTACATTGGCACGCGGTGTGCATCTTTTCTGAGGGGATAAAAGAAGGGTAGGTTTATGCTATGAGCGAAGAAAATAATACATCAGCGTTTGCGGAAAACCACAGGTTCCATGTGCCTAAAGCCACATGGACTCATATGGCTCTGCATTGTAAAGACATCGTTAAAATGATTGCATGGTATGAGGATTTCACGCACTTTTCCTTGCTCTACAAAGAGCAGGATGATAATGGTTATGGCGCCTGGTTAGGAGATAGCTCGCAAAAAGAGCATCCTTTTGTGTTAGTTTTAATGCAGTTTCATGAAGGTAAAGATCCTTTCTCACCTGCGATGCATCATCCTCTCGGGCCTTTTGCCCATATTGGAATCGAGATGCCTGAAAAACGATTTGTGGACGAAGTTGCCACTAAGGCCGATAAGGCTGGATGCCTAACTATGGGCCCGATAAAGATGCCTAGAAGAATCGGATATATTTGTTTTGTGCGTGATCCAGAGGGAAATGTGGTTGAGTTTTCATTCGATCAGGGGGTGTATACAAAGGCAAGAGAAGTTTGGGGAGGCACAGTAAAGTAGGATTCTTATTTCATGTGCACCAATTATGTGCTGGATTATTTGAGGAGGAATAAATGAAAGCGCTAATATACGATGGTCATGGACCTGATGTGCTTCAGTACCGGAAGGTAGATGATCCAGTCCCTGGATCCAGAGATGTCGTCGTTAGAGTTGCAGCAACTACTGTGAATCATCTCGATGTCACTCAACGGAATGGCTGGTTTACTATGCCGGGTTTTACATTGCCCCATATTTCGGGGATGGATGTTGCAGGAACTGTGGTCATGCTTGGAGAGGCAGTTACCTCTGTAAGCATAGGAGACCGGGTTGTAATCGATCCCTCAATGAGCCAGGTTCCCGAGGATTCGAAACTAAGTGGAATGGGCGACCTATACGGTGAATTAGGTATCATCGGTGCGAACCTCGCAGGGGGTTATGCAGAGTTGTGTATGGCTCCGGAAACCCATGTGTACCATATACCAGAGAAAATGTCTTGGCATCAGGCGGCTATGTTTCCAACAGTTTGGATGACTGCATATCATGCTCTCTTTGATGTCGCGGAGCTCATCAAAGGCGAATCTATCATGATACATGCTGCCGGAAGCGGTGTATCTATGGCGGGTATCCAGCTAGCAAAGAATGCTGGCGCTCGGGTACTTGCCACCGCTGGCAGTGAGTTTAAGTGTAAAAAAGCGTTGGCGCTGGGAGCTGATTATGCCTGTAACAACAGAGAGACTGATATCGCTGCTTGGGCGAGGGAATTAACTGGGGGCGAGGGAGTGAATGTTGTGTTTGATCATGTCGGTGAGGCTCTATGGGGAGCATCTATGTTCTCTTTGGCACCCAGGGGTCGTTTGGTAAACTGCGGTGGTACCTCTGGAAATTCTCCTGTAATTCCAAGTCTGGGATATATGTATCACATGGGTCTTAGATTACTGGGTTCTGATCCTTTTCGATATGAGGAGTTTTTACCTGCATGGGAGCTATATTGCAGCGGGGATTTTCAATCGATAGCAGATAGCGTGTATCCCCTATCCGAGGGGAAAGCTGCGCAAGAAAAGCTCTTGAGTGGCGATTTTTTCGGAAAAATTATACTGGAGCCATGAGAAGGAATGAGTATCGACTCGCCATATCCGGAGCTTAAAAAAACACATACGATGGCCCATACCGGAAGGCCGTGGAAGGATTTTAAACCCCCGCCATCCGGACCGGTCTGGTCCGTAATAACTGCCGGTAGTGTTTATTGGATGTTGGTAGCTGCAATTGACCTCGGTATATTTGATAATCTTGCCCCTAATTCCTTTAAATCTTCAACCGAGATAGCCGATGATCTGGGACTTTCCGCCGAATACCTAGAGCACCTTCTCGACTGCATGGTTACGCTTGACTTTCTGGATCAGGTAAACGGGCGTTATTCGCTCACAGAAACGGCTGAGCGCTATCTTTGTAAGGATGGAGCGGCCTCGATGGCATCGCTAGTGAGAGTATCGCCTGGGCCTCTGGAGAACTGGATGAACTTAGCGGAGACAATCAGAGCTGGCAAGGTAAAAAACCCTATCGAAACGAATATTGCGGGTATTTATGGTCCTCTGGTTACTGCGACTTTCCCGACCCAGCATCGTGTTGCTACAAGATTAGGCTTTCTTTTAGGTTGGCAACGAAAATCAAGTCTACACGTCTTGGATCTTGGAGCAGGCTGCGCCCCGTGGTCAATAGCCTTGATGGAACAGGCAGAAGGCTCCACGGCGACCATAAACGATTTTCCCGACATCATACCTCTTGCAGAGGCAATGATTCAGAAAAAAGGTCTGTTCCAGCGAAGCATATTTCGGGCTGGTAATTTTCATGATATTGAAATTGAGAAAGGTATCTATGACATTGTATTTTTGGGACATATCTGTAGGACGGAGGGCGAAACACTTACTCAGAACCTCATAGAAAGGGCGGCCAACGCGCTCAAGCCCGGCGGTCAGATAATCGTTGCAGATTATTATGCGGATAACGAAAAAAAACTAAACGCTTTTGGGGTTCATATGGGGATGACAATGTTAGCAAATACAGTGAATGGGAGTACGGTTACATTTGAGCAGATGTATGGATATCTTGCCGAGCAAAATTTTGAGAGAGTCCGTGTATTGGAGCCTATCGGTTACAACATGGTTTTTGTTGGGAGCAAAAGTAGTTAACTGAGGAATTGAGAGTGGATCAAAAAAAAACCACGAATGTCGATCTTTTAGTGGATGCCTGGTATGTAGTAACAATGAATGACTCACGAGATATTATTCATCGGGGGTCACTCGCCATCCTGGATGACACAATAATAGATGTAGGTAAGACGTCTGAATTAGAGAAAAAGTATATTCCAAAAAGGAGGATTGGTGGCGATCGTTTTGTAGTAACGCCAGGAATGATTAATACTCATATCCATATTACAGGTGAGCCCATAACAAGGGGGTATGTGCCTGATGACACTCCATTCATGGAAAATGTGTTTGTGTGGTTATGTACCTTATACTCTGTTCAGAGACCAGAGGAGGAAATTGCTTCTGCCAAGCTTGCCTCGGTAGAGATGTTGCGCAGCGGGACAACCTGTTTTCTTGAAGCGGGAACGATTCTGCATTTTGATGAGGTTTTTGCGGAACTCTCTACCATCGGAATTCGTGGCAGGGTGGGCAGCTGGGTCTGGGATATACCGCCAGAGCCGTCTGTATATCGTCAATCAACAGATCAAGCTATAACAAAATTGCAACGGCAGCTGGAAAAATATCATTGTCCAAATGATCTGTTATCTGCTTGGAGCATCCTTGTGGGGCATACCACCTGTAGTGACCCTCTTTGGAAGGCGGCAAAAACATTTTCAGATCAGTATGATGTTGGTATGAGCTTTCACATGTCGCCTGCAGAAATGGATCCTGAGGGCTTTGTTGCGTCTTTTGGTCAGAGGCCTATCGTGCATTTGGCTGATATCGGAGTGCTTGATCATAAGTGTGCGTTAACGCATGCGGTACGTGTCAGTGATGCAGAAATTAATATTCTTGCGAAACTCGGAGCGAGTATTGCGCACTGTCCTACAACCGCTCTTAAGGTGTCCTACGGCATCACTCAAGTCGGAAAATTTCCAGAAATGGTACAAAAAGGGATTAACGTTTCCTTGGGCACCGACGGAAATAATGCCTCGAATTATTCCGATCTGATGAGGGCGGCATATCTTGTGGCAGGGCTCTTTAAAGACGCACGAGAGGATCCTCAGATGTTTCCTGCAGAGAAAGCATTTGAGATGGCAACCATTGATGGTGCCAAAACAATGTTGATGCAAGATCAGATTGGGAGTCTTGAGGCTGGTAAGAAGGCAGACCTAGTTTTACATGACACCGACCGACCAGAGTGGCGTCCACTTCTGAATGTCATGAACCAGCTAGTCTGGTCCGCAGACGGCAGAGGGGTTCACACAGTCCTTGTTGATGGAAAAATAGTTGTAGAGAACTACGTCTGTATCACGGTAGATGAGGAAAGGTTGTGGGCAGACGTCCAATCGATGGGAGAGGCAGTTGCTGGGAGGTCAGGGCTCCCTGATAAGGCGAAATATCCAACTTTGTAATCTTTCTTTGTCAGCCTCTACCAGATAGCAAGTGCGCTTTTTATAAGTAAAAACGCCCCGTTTGTTACAACAAGGCGTTTTTCCCCTAAGAGATTTTCATCAAAATTTGTATGTCGCAATAATTGATGCAGTTGTTCCTTCTGAGGGCTTGACAACTGTGGATGCGAACAAGTTGGCAGATGTGTAATACATCTCGTCAAATACATTGTTTACGGTTGTCATGATTTCGAAGCTCTCGGTAACATAGCTCATCGACGCTGTCCAAACAGAGTAGGAGGGTAATTTTACAGACTCGGCAAAGTCAATATAAGTAGAGTCTGCATAAGTGAATCCTAAGCTCGCAATAATTCGACCAGACCTATAAGGAATGGTATAACTCCCATATGCACTCATTACGGTATCAGGCAGACCTCCTCTGTCTACTTCTATCTGTTCTCCGATGAAATAAGCTCTTGCTCCGGCAATACGGCCACCGTATAGTTCCCACGGCTGCATTCCGTTTTGTTCTGCGAATTGTGCTTGGTTCACTACGAATAAGCACCCGTCACATACCTCAGTTGTATCGCTGTTAGTTGCGGTCGCTGTTAAAGAAAATGCATCATTAAGGACGAGTCTGACTTCGGCTTCAATTCCGTCACTAAACAGAGCACCAAGGGCATTTGTTTGAGCTGAACGGAAAGTTTTCTCTTGGTCATAATACGAAAGCGCGGCGTACAATCTCCCATCCATTCCGTCATATTTTAACCCAAACTCCATAATTTCTGAGTCCTCCAAGTAACTCCCGTCATCGACAGTGAACGGATTTACCCCACCAAGCTGATTAACACTGAGGCTGGTCGACTCCGCCATGGTTATGTAGGGGACCAATCCTAATTCGGTGTTGTAGGAAACGCTGACGTTGTAGCTGAATGCATCATCTGAACCGGTGTATAAGTCATTTGTACACCGGTACTCAGCGGCTCGCCCCATGTCACCAGCATAGCCGTCCCAACACTGGAATTCTTGTCCCAGCAATGTTAACGCGTTTTCGCTCGACTCCACATCAAAGCTGTCATAACGGCCACCTATTAATATTTTAAGGTTCGCCATACTTATATCGCTCAAAAAGAAGACGCCAATATTGTCTAATACACTGATCTGGTGTTCGTTCCAATTTCTGCGAACTGTTCCAGTCAAACCAGTAGGATTACCATCTGCATCATAGGTTATGGTCGCATCGGCCCAGGCATCATCAACCGCCCAGTCAATGCGATCATCTGGCGTTGGGCCCACCAGCATATCCCGTCGGTCAAAGTTCTCGTCAAACCATGCATCTTTGTGATCAAGATCTTCCTTACGGACGCTGACTCCAACTATCGTATTGCCGGAAAACGCATTAGTCTCAGTTTCGAAAGTCAAGCTTGACCTGAATTCCATGATTTCAGCACCTGGATAGTCCGCTGTGAATCCCCAGCTTTGGTATTTTGTGTGGTCCAAGTAATCATAGAAAAATTGGTTCTTCCAGACAGTCCCATTGTCCATTGTCTTGACAATATCGAAATATGCTGTCCTTGCTGTGGTATCCGCGAAATCAATATCATCTATAAAGGTGGTTTTGTGATCTATTGTTGACGTGCCGGGGTTAGTGATAGCATCAAATGGACCAGAGAAATAAGCCATGTCATTGCAGGTTCCTCGGAAACAATATTGAACACCAGACGTCGCGAATGGTGGCGCATTTGCTGCAGGAATTGTCCACTGAGTTACCCCTGAAGATGAGTTATTGATTTGCCGGCCAAGAAACGAGGCGATAAAACCAGACTCTTGAGGGGTCAACCTATCTGCACCGATCGGATTGGATGGATCGTTGCGTGGCGCGGGCGAACCGGTGATATAAGTGCCATTATCTACTAAATCTTGAGTCACGCGGGTCCAACCTGGCACCTGAATACTATCGGTTGTTTGTTGTTGGTATCCAAATTCTATGAAGGTGTTTTCACCAAAATCCATATCGAACGCAACCTGAACTAATTCACTTGTCGGCGCGTACCCATGGTAGTAGGATTCTGAATCCTCGACCTCAGCGAAGATATACATGCCAGCCTGGTTTTCTCCAACCGTGAAGGGCGTACCATATTCAGCCGCTAATATTTTTTGAGAATAAGTACCTAAAGTGACATCCACTCTGCCAGTTGATTCGGGTATATATTTTGCGGTGTCAACCTTCGCAGTCTTCGGAGAGTAATTTAACTGTCCACCTACGCTCCCAATACCATAGAGCGGAGAAACAGGCCCTCTCAGAATTTCGAGAGAGTGAGCCCCCCTGATGATGGTGTTGAAGGCTCCTGGATTATCGATTCGACGGAATCCACGGAAATAATTATCTGCCTGTTGGCCTCGAATATCCATTGCACCTTTAATACCGAAAAATGAGTTGGTAAATGCTCCTGGCGTCAGCCTTACAAGGTCGTCGACGCTTCGCAGAGCAAAAGTTTTCACCAAATCATCGCTGACCTCAGTCACTGACCTCGGTGTTTCAAGAAGTGGAAGACTCAGGCCAAAGGCGCCCTCTGAGGGCTCGCTTGGGAGTATAGAAAGGTCGTCATTCACATCTGTAACAGTGTAATCCTCCAGCTCAGCAACATCATCTTCTGCCAAGGCCACACAGCCTGTGAAAAGACTAGCTGTTAAAAAAAAGTTTAGTAAAATTTTTCTCAAGTGGGTGTACATTTGCTTCTCCTTTAATTCATCATTGGATCACTCGCAAATTTTGTACCAATTTTTCATTTCATATCATTCAGCAATAAGATTATTATGATTTAAGTAATTTTCATGACAGACTGACGAAAACCTTTTGTAATTATGCTCATGTTTAAGGTGCAATTTTTCGCCATGGAACGGGAAATTGCACCTTTCTAATGCAGAAATTTGGTTGTTTCCGACGACTTGGTGTTTTCAGCTGACTAAAAGAATTTTATTTAGCATTTTGTCTTGAGAATATCTCATGCCTGCATCTTCCGATCTAAAAAAACGGCGAACATAGCTCCAGAGGCTACTGGGAATCCAAGTACTAATGCTGAATATTCGATTAAAGGGAATGTGTCTGCAGCGATCAGTGGAGACACTTCGCGAAGCGCAAAGGCGCAGATACATGAGATGGCTAAGACATGGAAACTCTTGCCATGGTTTTGGATTCGGACTATTGATAGTCCAGTGTATGCGATCATTGAAAAAAGGAGTCCCGTCCCTGCGTGGAGCACCGAACCAGGTATGTTTAAAAAAAGCTGACTGATGTTAGGTGTTGATCCAAGGATTATTAGAAATATGGCTAAGATGATCCCCACTTGTCGGCTGGCTATTCCTGTTATTCTTATCACCGCATTGTTTTGGCTAAAAGTAGTGTTTGGAAATGTGCCAAGGACAGAGGCTAAAGAGGTATTGAAACCGTCTGCCATTACACCTCCCCGCAATCGGTTAACATAGACAGGCCCGCTGATTGGTTGGTTTGATACCAGAGATGTAGCCGTAATATCCCCTATAGTCTCGGTCAGCGAGACCAAAAAAATTGGTAGTAAAAGAATAAACAATAGGAGATCAAATTGGAATGGAAAATAGGCTGGAGACAAAATGAACAAGAAACTGGTTGCTTCACTTTGTCCTGGTGAATAGTCTCCGAGCAGATAAGCTACTGCACAGCCGCAAAAGAGACCGATTGGTATGCATGCTACCCTAACCATAGACTGCTTTAGGCGCATCAGAAATAGAATCGTGCCTATTGTAACAAGTGCCTCAATTATTATGGTGTATTGTCCCCAACTAGGGGTTGCAAAGAAGATGCGTGACAAATTCTTGGTTGCTGATTCGAGTAAAGTTGCGCCAAGTAAAAATATTGTCGTTCCTGCCACTGTGGGGGTAATAATATTTCGTAATTTGTTTAAATAAAAACTCGAAATCATCACAAAAATCCCAAGAGCAGCGCACGTACCCAGAATCTTACCGACTAATATCGTAGCTTCTATTTCTCCTGCGTAAATCGGTGCGGCATAGGCCAGAGGGCCTACGAAAGCAAAGCTGGTTCCCTGAATTGCAATCATGCCGCATCCTAAATTTCCTATCCGATATACCTGTATAAAGGTTGCGATACCAGATACCAGAAGGGAGGCACTCAGCACATAGCGGGTATCCTCAGGGTTTAGCCCAATCGCACCGCAGATTAGCAAAGGCGCTGTCAAAATACTGGCTACGATTGCGGCAAGATGCCCCATGGCAGCCACCGAACCTTTAATCAGACCAGGACGATCATCTAGGCCAAAAAGTAGCTCGGTTTTTCGATTATCATCTTTTTTTAATGCGTCTATCATAATTTTAAGCCCCGGTCGTACTAAAATATGTTGATATTAGTCAACACAAAATAAAACGCGAACAGAGAAAAACAAAATCTGGCTTGGTGGCTCTGCTCTGCGACATTTAAAGCAAATAGTCCTAATGAGAAAAGCCTGAGGCCTGAGATCACCTCAAGGTCGCCTTTGTGTAAGGCATTGTATGTTTCTATTCACTTGCTTTATTAATCGTAAACGAATAAATTGCTCAGGTCATCTCAGTAATAATTTTATTAATTGGCACATCTTTTGCTCATTCTTATTCGGTAATTTAAAACACTAGGGCTAATTTTTATAATAAGTAGCATTTGCCATACTATTTGGTTTATCACTTGAATTTTAAATGTTTGTGGTAATACTTCGTTGGTTGAAAAATAATAATTCGCTGTAGTTGAATTAGACGGGTCTAACATGAGGATAAACATGCTTGGTTCTAAAAAACTAGTTCTTACAATACTTACGGCTTTGATCTTTCCATTACTGGCGTCAGCAAACGAAGAGGCCATAGATGTGCAGGTGAAATCTGATAGAGATTCGGCGGCAAGCCAAACCCGAATCAATAAGCTCGATAATGCTGCTAGCGATGCTTTGCAGGCATACCGGGTGGCATTACAGAGAGCAGAAAGCCTTACAATATATAATCGACAACTTCAGCGGCTAATTGACTCGCAACGCAGTGAAATTGTGTCAATAAAAAGACAAACCGCTGAGATAGAGAGTATTGAGACTGGCACATTACCACTACTTCTAGAGATGACGGCTACGCTTGCGGAAATGCTGGCTGCTGACAGCCCATTTCTTATCGAAGAGCGATCTGAAAGGATTGATAATCTTAAAACCCTAATTGACCGAGCTGATGTGACGGTTGGTGAGAAGTATCGCCGTATCATGGAGGCTTACATGATTGAGGCGGATTACGGGCGCACCATTGAGGCATATACTGGTGATCTTGTAACTGATAACGTTGTTCGGTCGGTCGATTTTTTGAGAATCGGGCGTATTGGGCTTTATTACCAGACCCTAGACGGAACGGAGACCGGTGCCTGGAATAAATCGAATTCAAGTTGGAAAGTATTGTCCGCAGAGTTTCGAAGACCGGTGAGAGATGGTCTGAGCATCGCCCGTAAACAGGCTCCACCGAAGCTCCTCGAGCTCCCCATAATTGCGTCAGGGAGCAGAAAATGAGGATTCAATGGGTAAATAATTATTTCAAGCTTTGTCTTATAGTGCTAATCACTACGGTGCCCTCTGCGATTGCGTTATCTGATGAAAGCCTTTTAAATCTGCTCGAGAAAGTTCAAAGGAATAAAACTTCCGAAGCGTCTTGGAATACAGATCGAGAGCGTCGTTTCAGGTCTGAGGCAGCTGCACAGAAGGAGATGATGAGGACGGCTGAAGCCCAAGTTTCTGAACAGGAAAACCTGCGAGACAGGTTGAAATCCCGATTTGACAAAAATGAGGAGGAATTAGCTGAACTCGAAGCCTACCTGGAAAAGAGGGTAGGCGATCTCGGAGAGCTTTTCGGGGTGTTCCGACAAATGGCAGATGATAGCCAGACAATGCTTTATGACTCTCTCATTACCTTTGAAAAGCCAGAAAGGAAAAAGATAGTATCTGCCTTAGCTGAGAGTGATGAGATCCCCACAATCCCTCAGATGAGGGAGCTGTGGACCTTGATGATTGAAGAGGCGGCATTATCGGGGCAGGTGAGTCGTTTCCAATCTGAGATTACAGAGCCCGGAGGTAAGAATTACGTGGCTGATGTGGTGAGAGTAGGAACGTTTAATATTATAACCGGTAACCGCTACCTAAACTACCTTTCAGAGACTGACCAGGCGATTGAGCTTCCCAGGCAACCAGCAGGTTATGTGCAATCATCCGCATCTGACCTATTTGCAGCACCTCCTGGACAGCAGGTAGGTTTTTATATTGACCCGTCACGTGGAGCTTTATTAGGTTTACTCGTTCAGTCGCCCAGCTTGACGGAGAGGATTGAGCAGGGCAAATCGGTTGGTTATGCAATTATCGGAGTTGGCTTTGTTGGTCTTTTAATAGTTCTCCAGAGACTGATTGTTCTCACACGAATCCGAATACGCATGAGTAGGCAACTAAAGACTCTTGAAGCGCCTAAGCCTGACAATCCGCTGGGTAGGATGATGATCGCTTATTATGAGAATAGGCATCTTGATTTGGAGGCGATCAAGCGGCGAGTGGAAGCCATAATGTTCACTGATCTGGCCGACATTAGAAAGGGGCTTCAGGTCATTAAGGTTTTGGCGGCTGTAGCACCACTCATGGGATTACTTGGAACAGTCACCGGTATGATTGGTACTTTCCAGGCGATAACCCTGTTTGGGACTGGAGATCCGAAGTTGATGGCTGGTGGGATTTCACAAGCACTTATAACAACAGTTTTAGGTCTGTGTGCTGCGATACCGCTGCTTTTGAGCCACAGTTTTTTGTCCGGTAGGGTTATGCTTTTGAGCAAACTAATCGGTGAGCAGTCTCTTACGATACTGGCTGAGAAAGCAGAATCTGACTTGAAGACAGGAAGATAGAGAGTTCATGGAATTTGTGAGTGTTCTGAGAGATTTTTTTGATAAAGGTGGAGATGTTCTTTATTCGATACTTTTTCTCTCAATATGGCTCAGTTGGCTTATCCTCGATCGTTACTTTTACTTTTTTAGAGATCATTCTGATCGGGTTGAAGACGCTTTGAGGGCATGGCAGACTCGTTCAGAGACGTCGTCTTGGTTTGCCTTAGTAGAGAGGAGAAGCCTCATATCGAAGGTTGAGATTGAGATGTCAAGAGGACTGAAACTTATACCTTCTATTATTGCGCTACTACCGATGTTCGGACTTCTAGGGACCGTAACAGGGATGATTCAGGTATTTGATGTTATGGCTGTGCTTGGATCGGGGAATCCCCGAGCGATGGCTGATGGTGTGAGCGCAGCCACCATTCCTACGATGAGCGGTATGGTCGTTGCGTTAGCGGCGATTCCTTTTGCTACGCAGTTAGAGCGCATGTACCAAGATAAGCTGCAAATATTGAACGAAATGTTAAAAATAGGGGATCTGAGTACATGACTGACCCAGTAAGGTTGATTACGGAGCAAGTCGAAGAAAGCCAGATTGATCTCACCCCGATGTTGGATGTGGTCTTCATAATGCTGATATTTTTTATTGTTACATCTACTTTTGTAAAAGAGTCTGGTGTTGATGTAAGTAGGCCTAATGCTGATACCGCTGTCGTGACTGAATCAAATAGCATACAAATTGGTATTACCTCTAGCAACCAGATATTCATGGATAAAAGGCAGGTAGATAAGAGGGCGGTTCGGGCCAATGTAGAGCGGGGGCTTGCGGAAAATCCCGGCGCCGCTGTTATTATTGTCGCGGATGCGGATTCAAAAACTGAAACGCTCATTGAGGTGATGGACCAGTCGAGGTTAGCAGGTGCAGTCAGTGTCTCTGTTGCTGCTGATAAGGGTTACTAGTATTGTTATCACACTTGAGGAGTTCAGCTTTCTTAGTGGTTGCGATCTTCGCCGGCTTGAGTCTTTTCTACCTTATGCAAATTATGATCAAGGCCGATTCCCTTTATGAGAGACCGGATAAGATTCGGACTTATCTGAATTTTGTTCGAGTGAAACAAAATGAGGAACTTCGCACAAAGGAGAGGCAGCCACCAAAAGAGCCTCCACCACCTGAAAAGCCACCCGAGACACCTGATTTATCAGACCAGATCGCTAGATTTAACCCAAGTCTGAATATGGATATGCCCTCAATTGGCATGGCCGTTAACTCAGGTGACGGACCCTACCTTGGGGCGCTTCAAAAAGGTGACGGACTCTCCGGATTCGACACTGATGTTATTCCGATAGTCCAAGTGCCTCCGGCATATCCGCGCGGCCCCAAGCAGGCCGGAATTGAGGGTTATGTAACTATGGCGGTTACCATTCGCCCTGATGGAACAGTGTTTAATGTAAAGATTTTAGAGTCACAGCCTAAACGTTTATTTGACAAAGCAGCGACCGATGCAATGAAAAGGTGGAAATTCAGACCTAAGGTTGTTGATGGAAATCCGGTTGAACAGCGTGCGAAACAAACTATTGAATTTAAGTTGGGAAGAACCTGATGAATATTTCTGAATGGCATAGCTTTCACTTATGTAAGTTATTATTGGTTTCGATTTTATTGTTCCACCCTATACCATTGAGTGCGGACTCTGTGAGTACAAAAACATACCGCGAACTAACTGAAATTCAGGAGCTAATGTCCAGTGCAACGAATGAAAATCTTGGATTAAAAACTGCGATCGATCGATTAAAGTTACTTTTGACGGAAGTCGCTAATGGTTCGTTGGACGAAGCATTAACCTTGCAGACCCTCGGCTATGCCGTTATGTCGGATGAAAATTTTGAGGAGGCTATTACTTATCTCAAGCGTAGCCTCGACACCGAAAAGTTACCTCAAAATGTGGTCTATAACGTAGGCTATATGGTGGCTCAGCTTCATGCAGCCTTGGGGCAATTCCAAGATGCATTAGTATTCGCCGAAAAATGGTTCGTCCAACTTGAGCAACCAAAGGCCGATCAGTATATTTTCATGGCAAATATACATGCACAAGTAAAAAATCACGCTCAATCGATACCATATGCGGAGGAAGCGATTTCCCTTGCAGAAAAACCTAAAGCGACCTGGTTCCAATTGCTCGCGGCTAATTTTTTCGAGCTGGACAGATTTGGTGAAGCGGCTTTGATCTTGATAGATATGACCTCGCTCTGGCCTGATAATACTGCCTACTGGGAGCAGTTGGCTGGTGTGTACATGGTTATGGAAAAACCGCAAAAGGCACTCGCCACGCTTAAAATAGCCTTTGATCTAGATCTACTTGAGAAAGAGTCATCTTTGAAATCTCTAGTACAGTTAGCTCTCATGCAGGGTATTCCGGAGCATGCAGCGCGTTTGTTAGAGGATGCTATTGCCGCTGAACTGTTACCTCTTGAAGAGCAATACCTTGATATGCAGGCGCAGGCGTGGGTAATGGCACGAGAGTCCGAAAAGGCGGTGCTTACGCTTATGAAACTTACTGAATTGCAAGATGGGGGTGAGGCATGGATGAGAATAGCCCAAATCCATGTTGAGAATACTGAATGGTCAGAGGCCCAAGCAGCGATCAGCAACGCCCTTAAAAAAGATTTAGATAGTCCCGGGAGGGCCTGGCTATTGTTGGGAATTGCCCAGAGTGAACTCGGCATGTTCAACGATGCCCGGAGTGCTTTAAGGCGAGCTAAAGCATTTGAAGACACAGCGAGATCAGCAAAAGCTTGGATGCGTTACTCCGAGGACATGAAGAGACAGGCAGCGTGGATTACGTCAAATCAGTGAGAACAGTTGGGGGTTTCCGTTCAAAAGCGAGAATAGTGACCTAAAGTGTAGAGTTCCTGGGTATAATCTAATTGTTTCAGCACTTTTGAATATCTTATCCATTGTGACTGTCATAATCTTCAAAAACTATCGAGTAGATTTTTGCTCCATTAAGCTTAAATTCCAATCGTATGGATTTGAGCCGCGTGATGTGTGGTGCAAAAACTAACTTGTCAGTTGACGTTTCATAGATCCGTTCTTTAGCAATAGGCTCATTTTTTTCGTCAAATAAGTTTGCTTCCAGCCAGCCATTCCCCTTGATATCTGCGGTTATTTTAATTGCTTGGCCAGTTTGTTTGAATATTTGAGTGGTTACGACTCCAATTTTTTTTGGATTGACCTGCTCATAACCGGCGAAGCCATCGGGTCGGATGGTGGCCAGCGCTAGGCATCCATTTCTCCAACTCGTGTGTAACCAGTCGCTACCGCCATAATAGATACGAATTTCATTATCGAGGAATATCGGTGCTGCGCATGCGTAAACGCACCCGTAATCGTAATCGAGGATGTCTTCAGAGCAATGGATAAATGGCTCTCCCTTGTTTATACGACGCCAATTCTTTGTATCTGGACTCCAAGCAAGCTCAGTCCAAACTCGATCAGAATTTTGGTCGTGAATTGCGAGTAATCCGATGTATGTGTTTGCATGATAAAAAACGGGCATTGCGTAAGGTTGGTGATTGTAAGAGTTACATCCCAACACTACCTCAGGTCTAGACCATTCTATAAAATCGCTGCTCTCAATGCGCGAGACCTCGCGACCCCAAGCATGATTAATTTTTGTGGGTGGACCCTCTAGTTTGCGATCAGTCTTCCCCCAAGTCCTGGTAAATGCAACATATTTTTCTAACGTTGGCGCCCAAATGACATTGTTGTGGGTGTCTCCGGCAATCTTATCTTTGCTAACGATTTTTCTTGCAGTTGACCATGAAAGACCATCTTCTGAGTAGCTCGTTTTTAGGCCTTGAAAGATTGACTTGTAGAGTTGTGATTTGTTCTCTGCGCGAGTGTCCTTAAAGATGCCAGCACCATGAGGTCCTCTCCAGACTATGTTATTCCTAGAGCTTCCCTCAAACGATATAACTTGTAGATCTGGTTTATCCCATTTTAATCCATCCTCAGATGTTGCATAACAGATGCCCATCTCCTGAGAGTCATGACCTTCATAGGTTATCCGTTTTCGTTGTGATAGCGACATATTTTTCGATGAGTGAGCGACTATGAAGGGGCTATACCAGCACTTATATAGCTTTTCACTCTCATCATAGAGAACATTACCATAAAGATTATCAAATCGTTTTTCCCAGGACTTGTCCTCCATCATCAATGGATTGGCATTATGTTTAATTACGCAACCAACCTTCAGTTCAACATTGTCAGCGCTCATGACGTTACGCGTATCCAGCAGTAAAAATCGTTTCTTACGGATTACTTTCATAGGGATTCTTATTTTGTTGACGTGAATGCAGTACTTTTGTTTATGTAATAAGTCTAATAGTAGTAATTTACTATAGTAATTTTCGACCAAGCTAAAACTGTGT
>CENJ01050168.1_pt1 | contig 102934 bp, 88 predicted proteins | sample 356161 | NCBI WGS metagenome assembly CENJ01 (sample SAMEA2619531, study PRJEB7988) | marine metagenome | biome: marine biome (ENVO:00000447); feature: surface water layer (ENVO:00002042); material: "saline water (ENVO:00002010), including plankton (ENVO:xxxxxxxx)" | depth 5 m
AAAATAATTTTTACCGACTAATGTAGGTATTCATTGTAAAATGGGGCCATATTTCATCCTCTTTTGGTGGCTTTCCACCATCTTTCGGGCAAAATGTCATTGCAAGCATCTTGATATTCGCGATGGTTGCAAGGTAATAACGCCATAGTTTTTGTTTTATTATCTAAATAGTTTTCATTTATTATTTCTACCCACCATCTCTGGCTAACTTCACTCTGATAAAACACCAAGTCTCGATCAGATAAAGTTACTGTATACCTTTTAAACCCTTGACTTGTTAAGACAGGATACTCTCCAAATCGCAAATTGACTCCTTCGATAAAATACCATATTATTTGGGCCAATAATTTATGAAAAATCAAAGTGGTAGGCAATTCAAAAACTCCAAAAATCCCCAACCGATCACTAATCCCTGCATAACGAGCCAAGGCACAAATGGTTTTACTACCAATTCCATTTGGAGACCCTTGCGAATCCCCTGTGCTTTGCCATGACAAAGCCTTCATGTCAACACTCACAATATCCGCTTCTCTAACTAACGGCTCCGCCTGGCTCACGTCATCGGAAAAAGTCCCCAAACGATAAGATTCAAAGAATAATTTTTCCATTAAGTCAAGCTCCTCTTGAGCAATGTAATAACTCTGATATCCGATATTGGTATAATTATTTAACAGATTGGGTCGCTCCATGATAATTTTACTCATGTAGGACCTGCCAGAGATCAATTCTTCTTGTTGTGAAAAATCAAATTGATTATCAATAGAAACCAGATTGACCAACTGGTTTCCCTTAGAGTAGGACCGGTAGAGTGGATATATCAAATCGTGTGAGCCTCCAACAATAACAGGGATTACATTTATTTGTCGTAGATGGATGCAAATTTCTTGAAGGGCAAAGTAAGTATCTTCAACCGTTTCCCCATTTGTAAGGTCGCCTAGATCAACTAAGTTTGATTTCCAATTCCCTGGAAAAAGAGCATAAAATTCTTTTCTAAAATCGTGTAAATTATATGTTTGGCTTGGAAAAAAAGAATTTCGATTTTCATTCACACCAATTAGGGCAATGCTAGCTTCTTTAAGATCAGGAAGTCCCTCATTTTGAGTATGTATGGCTATGGATTTACCAAGTATTTGCTTGGGAAGTAGTCCAACACTGGAAAGAATTTCGTCCGAAATGGGTGTCAATAACTCTAGGCTCATTACCTCGATTTCTTTCGTGTTTTTTTCTTGGGTTTTGCCGCGTCTAGATAAGCGACAGCTTGTTCAAGACTGAGTTTGGTGGCATCTATATCTTTCCCTAATTCTACCTTTTGCTTTCCTTTAATTATATTGGATCGACCCCAGCGTGCTTTTTCAATTCGAATACCTTCTTTGTCCCAAACTTGAATAATTTTATCTTTTTCTTTTTGGATTTTTTCTTCAATTAAAGTAGTTATATCCGATGGAGAGAGCTGATCAAAATCATATTTTTTATTGACATTGATAAACAGTCCATTCCACTTAAGAAAAGGGCCAAAACGCCCAATACCTTTGGATACCGGTAACTCTTCGTAGTGGGCTATGGGAGCATCCGCTTTTTTCTTTTCTTCAATTAAAGCAATCGCTTGTTCTCGATCTACATTGCTTGCAGGGGTCTCTTTCGGAAGTGAGACAAATAGTTTTCCCAATTTGACATAGGGGCCAAAACGCCCGTTGTTAACAGTAATTATCTCACCATCGTATTCTCCAAGGTCTTTTGGTAACTTAAAAAGTTCCAGTGCTTCTTCCAGGGTGATCGTTTCCAATTGTTGCCCAGGGGCCAGGCTGGCAAAAACAGGCTTGTCTTCATCATCAGGATTTCCAATTTGAGCAATTGGGCCATACTTGCCCAATCGGACTTTGATCGGTCGGTCATTCTCTGGATGCATTCCCAAAACTCGTTCTCCTGATTCACGCTGCGCGTTTTCTTTCACGTGATTGACAGTCTTGTGAAAATTGTCGTAAAAGCCCTGAATCATCTGTGACCAGTTTTGGTCGCCCTCTGCTATCGCATCAAATCGTTGTTCTACTTGAGCGGTGAATCCAAAATCAAGAATGGATTCAAAATTGGCAACCAAAAAGTCGTTGACAATAACCCCAATGTCTGTAGGTGTTAATTTTCCTTTGTTAGCACCTACCTTCTCAGTGAATTGTTTTTTTTCGACAGAATGATTAATAAAGTGAAGCTCAACATAGGAACGTTGTGATCCATCATCGGTTCCTTTTTCTATGTATTTTCTACTTTGTACAGTCGAAATTGTAGGGGCATACGTAGAAGGTCTTCCTATACCTAATTCCTCTAATTTTTTTACTAGACTCGCTTCAGTAAAGCGAGCTGGAGGTCGCGAAAAGCGCTGGGTTGAGTGCAGTGAATGCAATTCTAACTTATCCCCTATTGTTACAGCTGGGAGAATTCCTTGGGCTTCTTCGTTTTCCTCGTCAGTGCCCTCTAGATACACTTTTAAAAACCCATCAAACAACAACACTTCCCCTTTGGCTTGAAAAATCTCCGAATGCGAAGAGGCTTTTATTTTCAGTTGCGTGCGTTCTAATTTGGCAGAACTCATTTGAGAAGCGATGGTCCGTTTCCAAATCAATTCATATAGACGAGCCTGGTCTGCGTCTGCTACAATACGTGTTCGAGACAAATCCGTAGGTCGGATGGCTTCGTGTGCTTCTTGGGCACTCTTATTTTTAGTAGAAAAAACCCTTGTCTTTACATAGTCTTTTCCAAATTGTTTTTCTATTTGATTCTTGGCCTGTTTAATAGCCTCTTGGGATAAGTTTACGCTATCGGTTCTCATGTAGGTTATCAATCCAGCTTCATAGAGACGTTGAGCCAAGGTCATTGTTTTGCTTACTGAAAAATATAGTTTTCTAGAAGCTTCTTGCTGTAAAGTGGAAGTAGTAAAAGGAGCTGTGGGGTTTTTCTGAGCCGGTTTGGTCTCCACTTGAGCAACTTCGAACTGAGCTCCATCATTTTGTAGAAGAAAAGTTTCAGTCGTCTCTAAGTCTTGAAACTGATGAGTAAGCTGTGCACGAATCTGTTTGTTGGAAGGGGTTTTGAATCGAGCTTCTGTTCTAAATAGTTGTTGAGGTATAAAATTTTGAATCTGTCTTTCTCGTTCTACAATCAATCGAACAGCAACCGACTGAACACGACCTGCAGACAAGCCCCCTTTAACTTTTCTCCAAAGTACCGGCGAAAGTTCATATCCGACCAAACGATCCAATACTCGACGCGCTTGTTGGGCATTAACCAGATTGTAGTCTATACTTCTGGGATTGTCTATCGCTTTGAGAATAGCGTTTTTAGTAATCTCATGAAAGACAATTCGCTTGGTTTGTTGGGGTTTCAATTGTAGGTTTTCGGCAAGATGCCAAGCAATTGCTTCTCCCTCTCTATCTTCATCACTGGCCAACCACACTGTTTCTGCTTTTTTGGCGTGAGACTTCAATTCACTGACAACTTTTTTCTTATCAGAGGAAACAATGTATTTGGGAGCAAACCCTTTATCCACATCTACCCCTAATTCATTGGAAGGTAAATCTGATATATGTCCGTAACTAGACACTACCTTATAATTTTCACCTAAATATTTTTCTATCGTTTTAGCTTTGGCGGGAGACTCTACGATAACAAGATGCTTGGCCATACCTTTTTTTTTCGCGATAAAAGTAGAGAGTTTTTTGGAGTTTTCTGGCTAAGATCTTTGAACAGAGGCTTATTTTAAATAAAAAAGGCCTTGTTTTCGTGGATTTGCGCCCTTAAAAATATGACAACTGTCATTCCGACTGACAAATTTTCAGTGTTGAGATACTTTGTTTAATTTTGTCAGCAGGAATATGAAAATTATTATTCTAGTCATCCATGCCTGTTAAAAGTAAAGCACACCTCCGTGAGACTATAATACCTTCTAATGAAATGGTAGATAAAGATTCTATGGCCTACGACGGAACGGTCTTACCAGATGCTCTTTCCGATCCTTTTACAAAGAAATTATATCTAGAATCGTATGGTTGTCAAATGAATTTCTCAGATAGTGAGGTGGTTGCATCTATACTCAAAAAAGAAGGATATCAGACAACCTCTCAGCTTAAAGAAGCTGATTTAATATTGGTCAACACCTGCTCCATTCGAGAAAAAGCAGAACAAACCGTAAGAAATCGGTTGACACACTTTCAACATCTCAAGGAGAAGAATAAAGAAGTAAAGGTAGGAGTACTCGGGTGTATGGCGGAGCGATTAAAACACCAATTCCTAGAGGAAGAAAAGATCGTAGATATTGTAGTGGGTCCTGATGCCTACAAAGACCTTCCCAATCTCTTGAGAGAAGCAGATGCCAATCGCGAAGCCGTGAACGTCATCCTGTCCAAAGAGGAAACCTATGGAGATATTGCACCAGTGCGGTTGTCATCGAACGGAGTAAGTGCTTTTGTAACCATCACCCGAGGATGTGATAATATGTGTACTTTTTGTGTAGTCCCCTTCACGAGGGGTCGGGAGCGCAGTCGAGATCCAAAAAGTATTCTTAACGAAATCAATGATTTAGCACAAAAGGGTTATAAAGAAATTACATTGCTGGGCCAAAATGTAGATAGCTACTTATGGTATGGTGGAGGGCTTAAAAAGGATTTTAAGAATGCGACTCCATTACAGAAAAAAACCGCCCTTGATTTCTCCAAACTTCTTCAATTGGTTGCAGAGGCTCATCCGAGTTTACGCATTCGATTTTCAACCTCCAATCCCCAAGACATGTCTTTACAAGTTCTCCACACCATGGCAGCTTACGACAACATTTGCAAATACATTCACTTACCTGTGCAATCTGGCAGCAATCGAATTCTAAAAAAAATGAACCGCTTGCACACTCGAGAGGCTTATTTTGAGCTGATTGAAAATATTCGGAAAATAATTCCAAATTGTGGTATTTCGCATGATATGATTGCTGGTTTTCCTACCGAAACTGAGTCGGATCACGAGGATACTTTAGACTTGATGCGTTTTGTTAAATACGATTTTGGATTTATGTTCGCCTACTCAGAGCGACCCGGTACGCTTGCCGCACGTAAGATTGAAGACAATATCCATGAGGACACCAAAAAAAGACGCCTTCAAGAAATTATTGCTTTACAACAAGAACACAGCAAATACAGGACCCAACAATATATTGGAAAAACAGAGTGTGTGTTGATTGAAAAGACTTCCAAAAAATCTGAGGACTTTTGGAGTGGCCGAACCACACAAAATACGGTTGTGGTCTTCCCCAAAGAACACTATCAAGTTGGTGATTTTGTAGAAGTTTATATAGAATCGGCTACCACAGCCACTTTGATTGGAATACCTCAAGGGTATTCAGATCGAATTTAAATCATAAACTATGGATACGATTCAACAAGTCAAACAACGATTCGGAATCATAGGTAACCATCCTGGATTAAATCATGCCTTGGAAAAGACTCTTCGCGTTGCAGCGACTGAAATTTCTGTATTGGTCACTGGTGAGAGTGGGGTAGGTAAAGAGAATATTCCTAAAATAATTCACCAATATTCGGCCCGAAAACACGCCAAATACATTGCTGTGAACTGTGGTGCCATTCCAGAAGGTACGATCGACAGTGAACTATTTGGTCATGAAAAAGGAGCTTTCACGGGAGCGACATCAACACGAAGTGGTTATTTTGAGGTAGCTGACGGAGGTACTATTTTTTTGGATGAAGTTGGTGAGTTGCCTTTACCCACACAAGTCCGGCTTCTTCGGGTTCTGGAAAATGGAGAATTCTTTAAGGTTGGCTCCTCAAAAGTGCAAAAAACAAATGTGCGTATCGTGGCTGCCACAAATGTAAAAATGGCCGAAGCGATACAGAAAAATAAGTTTAGAGAAGACTTGTATTACCGACTAAGTACGGTCGAAATCCATATACCGCCCTTGCGAGATCGCCAAGAAGATATTCATCTTCTTTTTCGAAAATTTGCTGCAGACTTTGCCGAAAAATACCGCATGCCCCCTTTGCGACTCAATGAAGATACACAGTTGGTTTTGACGCAATATCGTTGGAGTGGAAATATCCGACAACTCAGAAATATAGCGGAACAAATGTCCGTATTGGAAAAAGATCGTATTATTTCTACAGACACAATTCGAAAATATTTACCCGCCAATGCCTCACAATTACCCGCTTTGGTGGACTCAAAAGAATCGAAGAGCGATTTTGCCTCAGAGAGAGAAATTTTATACAAGGTTCTTTTTGATATGAAATCTGATTTGAATGATTTGAAAAAACTTACTTTAGACCTGCTGGAAGCAGACGAACAGCCCAAATTCAAGGAACGAAACCAGTCACTTATCAATAAAATTTACGGAGATAAAGAGGAAGACATTTCTCAGGATAGTTTGGAAACACTCCCGGTGGTAAAAACGAATCCCCCAGAGGTTGAAATTAGCAAACCACAAGCCGAAGACAAGTATCAATTTGTAGAAACTGTGGAGGAAGAAGAACCCTTATCACTCCAGGAAAAAGAAATAGAAATGATCCGACGCGCACTGCAGCGTAGCAACGGACGCCGAAAGAAAGCCGCAGAAGAATTGGGAATCTCCGAACGAACTCTGTATCGAAAAATCAAACAATTTGATCTCCATGAAGAAGATGAAGAATAAGACGTTATGCTGGCTATTCAAAAGATTGCCGATACTTCTAGCTGCAACGCTCTTGGTTCAATGTGGAATCTATTCCTTTACAGGTGCTTCCATTCCCCCCGGGACCAATACCTTTCAAGTCAATTATTTTGAAAACTTAGCTGGTAACCGTCCAGGATCAACGGTAGAACCAGGATTGGACCGTGACTTCACCTTGGCACTGCAAGATCTCTTGCTGAATCAAACAAATTTGTCATTAGTAAACAATGATGGAGATCTGGTATATGAAGGTGAAATAACAGAATACAGTGTGACCCCCATGGCAGCAACAGCTGAAATTACTGCGGCTCAAAACCGATTGAAAATGACGGTCAAATTACGTTATTTTAATATGAAAAATGAAGAAGATAACTTGGAGAACACTTACTCTTTTTTTTATGACTTTCCTGCTGAATTACAAGTATACGATGTTCGAGACGCAGCTTTAAAAGAAATTTTCGAACGGATAACCCAAGATATTTTTAATGATACCTTAGCCAAATGGTAGCTCCACCCTTTAAAGATATCGCAAAGGCGTTTGATCCCAAAAGTGGGTCGCAATATGAAGCGTTGGAACAGCTTACTCAAATCTATCCATTTTTTGCAACCCCATGGGCCTATTTAGCTAAAGCAGCACAAGTTCAAAAGAAAATGGATGCTGAACGAATTATTGAACGAGCTGCAACCCTAGCAAACGACAGAGCTGTATTTAAAGATTGGATGGAAATTGAAGTGTCTGCTCCTCCCAAATTCTCCGAAAAGAAAACACATAAACCAGCTCCAAAAAAGAAAACAAAAACCACTACCAAAAAAGAAAATACAACACCCAATAGTAAAAAAAATACGACTAAAGATAGCCCTTTAAGAATCGAAAAAAAGAAGGCTGAACGTACCTTTATAGACTGGTTGGACCAAGATGAAAAACCATCAATTACTCCTTCAAAATCCAAGGGAGCTCAATGGGATGTCATCGATTCCTTTATCGAAAACAATCCAAAAATTAGTAGCTCAAAGGAAATATCCCCAGCTAAAAATATTAATCTGGCAAAACAACAGATTTTTGAAAAAGAAGAATTGATGACTGAAACACTGGCTAAAATTTTGGTTCAACAAAAAAAATACAATAAAGCCGTGAAAGCCTATAAAATCCTGAGCTTGAAATATCCAGAAAAAAATACTTTCTTTGCAAGCCAGATTAATGAAATCAAACGTCTCATTGAAGAGGCGCAATAAATACAATTATGAGCACATTTTCCATTTTCATCGCACTGATCATTCTAGTCTGCTTTTTATTGGTTCTCGTAGTGATGGTTCAAAATCCTAAAGGCGGTGGTCTTTCTTCATCATTTGGAGGTGGGGGTAGCCAACAAATGGGTGGTGTTCAAAAAACGACTGATTTTTTGGACCGAAGCACTTGGGTTTTGGCTACTTTGCTAGTAATCCTAATTTTACTATCCAATATGGCCCTTCCTGGTGGTGCAGCTGCCTCTGATTCTAGACTAATTCAAGACAGCGGAGTTGAACAAACCATTCCTCAGGCATTGCCAGAAGCTATTCCAGAAGAACCCGAATCCGACACAAATTAGTGACCGCATTGATGCCAGACACCTGACAGTCTGGCATTTTTTTTTTCAATCAGTAAACAAATAAATAGATGGCACAATTTGTGACCTACACCAATTCAAATAAAATAAATTAACATGACTATCAAACCACTAGCTGACCGTGTACTGATAGAGCCAGCGGCAGCAGAAACAAAAACTTCCTCAGGGATTATCATTCCTGACACTGCAAAGGAAAAACCTCAAAAAGGAACCGTTGTTGCTGTAGGGCCAGGTACCAAAGAAAACCCCATAACCGTCAAAGTGGGCGATCAGGTTTTATACGGTAAATACGCCGGAACCGAATTGCAACACGAGGGGAAAGATTACCTCATCATGAAAGAAAACGACTTACTCGCAATTGTATAATCAAAAAAATTAGAAAAACATGGCAAAGAAAATAGAATTTGATATCGATGCTAGAGACGGGATTAAACGCGGGGTAGATGCCCTAGCAAACGCCGTAAAAGTAACTCTTGGACCCAAGGGAAGAAATGTAATCATTGGAAAATCCTTTGGTGCCCCTCAAGTAACAAAAGATGGGGTGAGCGTTGCCAAGGAAATTGAGTTGGAAGACGCTCTTGAAAATATGGGTGCCCAAATGGTGAAAGAGGTGGCTTCAAAAACCAATGATTTGGCTGGAGACGGAACCACAACAGCCACCATCTTGGCCCAAGCTATTGTTCGTGACGGACTCAAGAATGTTGCAGCAGGAGCCAACCCCTTAGATCTCAAAAGAGGGATCGACAAAGCCGTTGAAGCCATTGTTGGGAATCTAGAAAAACAATCTGAAGAAATTGGAAGTTCCTCTGAAAAGATCAATCAGGTAGCTAGCATTTCTGCCAACAATGATGACACCATTGGAGGGCTCATCACAGATGCCTTTGAGAAGGTTGGTAAAGAAGGAGTAATTACCGTTGAAGAAGCTAAAGGAACCGATACTTACGTGGATGTGGTTGAAGGAATGCAATTCGATCGCGGATACCTCTCCCCTTATTTTGTTACCAACTCTGAGAAGATGGAAGCCGATCTCGAAACACCCTACATTCTTCTTTACGACAAGAAAATTTCGGTAATGAAAGACTTACTCCCTGTTTTGGAGCCTGTGGCTCAATCGGGTAAGCCTCTTTTAATTATTGCAGAAGATGTGGATGGTGAAGCTTTGGCTACATTGGTTGTCAATAAACTACGTGGCTCATTAAAAATTGCTGCTGTGAAGGCGCCAGGCTTTGGTGACCGTAGAAAAGCGATGCTCGAAGACATTGCTATCCTAACAGGAGGAACAGTAATTTCAGAAGAACGCGGGTTTACCCTTGAAAACGTCACCATTGATATGTTAGGAACCGCTGAAAAAGTAGCCATAGACAAAGACAACACTACGGTAGTCAATGGCAGTGGGGCGGCTGAAAATATTGAAGCTAGAGTGGCTCAAATAAAAGCTCAAATCGAAGCTTCGACCTCGGACTACGATAAAGAAAAATTGCAAGAACGCTTAGCCAAATTGGCTGGTGGTGTTGCTGTTCTTTATGTAGGAGCGCCCTCTGAAGTAGAAATGAAAGAGAAGAAAGATCGTGTCGATGATGCTTTGCACGCCACTCGAGCAGCTATTGAAGAAGGGATAGTTGCCGGAGGTGGTGTGGCTCTTCTCAATTCCAAAAAATCATTAGATGCGCTCAAAGGAGCAACCCCTGACGAGCAAACGGGAATACAAATTATTCACAGTGCTATAGAATCACCTCTGAGAACCATAGTAGAAAACTCCGGTGGAGAAGGTTCTGTAGTTGTCTCTAAAGTATTGGAAGGTAAAGCCAACCAAGGGTATAATGCTAAGGATGGTACTTATGTAGATATGCTGAAGTCTGGAATTATCGATCCTAAAAAAGTGACGCGTGTGGCTCTTGAAAATGCCGCCTCTGTCGCGGGAATGATTCTTACAACTGAATGTGCTTTAGTTGACATTAAAGAGGATGCCCCACCAATGCCCCCAATGGGCGGCGGCGGCGGAATGCCAGGTATGATGTAATCTTTTATTGATTGCAACTTTTGAAAAAACCTGCTCAATGAGCAGGTTTTTTTAATTTTAATCAAAGATTGTTATGTACTTATTAAAAATTTATTGTGGTCTCTTTTTATTATTCACTATTCGTTTGGGTGCTCAATTTCAGTTGCTAATAGAAATTGAAAATATTGAAATTCCACAAGGCACTCTTTTTTTGAGTCTATTCGATTCTCAAGAAGGATATGAAAACAACAAAACACCAGAGAAGTATTTCAAAAGAATACCTATTTCGAAAAAAAAAGCTCAACTTGTCTTCGAAAACCTACCAAGGGGTCTCTATGCCATCAAAGCGTATCTAGACACAAACAAGAACAATGAATTGGACACAAACTTCCTCGGTGTTCCAAAAGAACAATATGGTTTTTCGAATAACAAAATGGGTACTTTGGGTCCCCCTAGTTTTGCCACAAGCCGATTTGAAGTTTCTCAAAACACGGTGCATCAACTCATTCTAAAATAAGTTAGCTATCCCAGGAGAAGTCCTCCTGCCATCAACAGCATGATGCTGTTTTCAATCAAGGTGGCCTCTGTCATTGGTAATTTTAGTACTGTCCCTAAACACGCACATTGAATTTTTCGTTTGTTAACCAAACTTTGAATGACTCCAGCTGTCGTTATGGAAAGAAGAACAACAGATATCCAAAGCGCAGTTTGCAATTGAAATTGAAAGAGAAAGGCTAGCCCGAGAACAGACTCAATAAAGGGATACAATTGCCCATAGAATAAGCTCCGCTTGGCTAAGGGGTCGTAATTGGCAAATGAAATTGGAAAGCCTTTGTAATCTAGAAGTTTGAAAAAACTGAACACAACAAAAAACAAGCCCATATAATTCACCATTATATCTTTTATTAGAAAAGAAGGCATGGAGAGGTACAGTGACCCTGCACAAACATATCCTAAAATCAAAAAAAGTGGAAATAAGGCTTTCCATTTGGAAGGAACACGATGTTTTTCCTTTGTAATTAAAGTGTATTTGTGACCTAAAGCTGCTTGAAATTGACTTAGATCAATTTGTTCTTCAACCTCTAGTTGTGCCTTACCGTTTACTAAATTGACCGAAACAGCCGATACTCCGGCTACTCGCGCTAGAGAATTAGTCACCCCTTTTTTGCAATTCTCGCAGGTCATCCCATTTATTGTCAATTCTTGTCGCATTTCGATTCTCTAATTGTTTAAAAATAATCCCAATTCGACTCTTTAGCACTGGGGTTTTTAATATTTTTGAAAAATTTAACGCGTGATCACCCACAGAAGCATTTTATCCGATATCGATCACATACTCGACGTGCCAAAATCTGAATGGCACTCTTCGTTAACTGGAATTTGTAAACTACTGCAAGAATCTGTTTCTTACTACAACTGGGTTGGGTTTTATTTCGCCAATTACACTAGGCGATCCCTTCATCTAAAGGCCTTTAGTGGTCTTCCTACAGAGCATGTTGAAATTCCTTTCGGAAAAGGAATTTGTGGGCAAGTAGCCCTTAGTAATCAGAATTTTGTGGTCCCCGATGTACAACACCAAGATAATTACATCGCATGTGACTTGGACGTCAAATCTGAATTGGTCGTCCCTCTGTTCGTGAATGGAAAAAATGTGGGGCAGATTGATATTGATTCCAACACTATCAATCCCTTTACCAAACAGGACGAAAAGCTTTTAGCAGCTGTCAATAGTAAAGTTGCTGAGTTTATACCGAAAACACTATATATTTTATCATGAATGAAATGAAAATTAAAGCCGCACTGGTTTCTGTTTTTGACAAAACTGGCCTTGAGCCAATTATCCAAATTCTACATCGCCAAGGAGTGACTTTGTATTCAACTGGTGGAACACAAAAATTCATTGAAAGTCTTCAAATTCCAGTAGTGGCAGTTGAGGATCTTACCGGTTATCCATCCATATTAGGTGGACGGGTTAAGACTTTACACCCCAAGGTATTTGGAGGGATTTTAAACCGGCAAGGGAACTCTTCCGATGAAAATGAAATTGAAGATTTTGAAATTCCCCAAATCGATTTAGTCATCGTTGATCTTTACCCTTTCGAAGAAACCGTAGCTTCAAGTGCTTCAGAAGCTGATATCATTGAGAAAATTGATATTGGAGGAATTGCATTGATACGCGCAGCTGCCAAAAACTTCAATGACGTTGTCTGTGTATCCAATAAAAAATATTATTCTACACTTCTGGAACTTTTAGAAAAGAAAGAAGGTGTTTTAAATTTATCGGATCGCAAGTTATTTGCAGCGAAAGCTTTTGCCGATTCCTCACATTATGACAGCGCGATTTTTAATTATTTTAATGACGGAGATTCAATACTCAAAGTGAGTAGCCATGAGGCTAAACCACTTCGGTATGGTGAAAATCCACACCAGAAAGCTCATTTTTTTGGACCGTTGGACGATATCTTAGAACAAATTCATGGCAAGGAAGTATCCTACAACAACTTATTAGATATTGATGCTGCTGTTCTGTTGATGTTGGAATTCTATGATGAAGCCCCAACCTTTGCTATTCTCAAACACAATAATGCCTGTGGATTGGCCACCCGAGATACGCTTGCAGAAGCTTATATTGATGCCTTAGCTGGAGACCCCGTTTCAGCTTTTGGAGGGGTTCTTATCGCCAACCGTACGATTGATCTAGCTACCGCCGAGCATATCCATAGCCTTTTTTGTGAGGTCGTCATCGCTCCTTCTTTTGATGCTGATGCCAAAGAAATTCTATCAAAAAAGAAAAACAGAATACTTCTCATTCAAAAAAGCCGAGAGGTCGCAACACAATCCATCCGGACATGTTTGAATGGTGTTTTGGTCCAAGGTAAAGACGAGCATACTGACGCTGATATTGATTTGACAACCGCTACAACCCTTGTCCCATCCGAGAAAGAAATTGAAGACTTACTTTTTGCTGCCAAAATCTGTAAACACACAAAGTCCAATACCATTGTATTGGCCAAAAATAAACAGTTGTTGGCCTCTGGTACTGGACAAACCTCTCGAGTCGATGCTCTTGAACAGGCCATCGACAAAGCCAGAAAATTTAATTTTAACTTGTCAGGAGCTGCCATGGCCAGTGATGCTTTTTTTCCCTTCCCAGATTGTGTAACTATTGCTCATCAAGCAGGTATTCAAACAGTCATTCAACCAGGAGGTTCCATCAAAGACCAAGATTCAATTGCCTATTGCAATGAAAATAATGTCAAAATGGTTCTGACAGGCGTACGGCACTTTAAACATTAATTTCTAACTTTACTGCTTAACGCATTGAGTTTATGGGGATCCTCACTGAAGAAATAGCAATTGATTTAGGAACTGCCAATACCCTAATCATACACAATGATAAGGTGGTTGTAAATAGTCCCTCTATTGTAGCTATAGACCGAACCACTAATAAGATTATCGCCATAGGTGATGAAGCCAGCATGATGCAGGGTAAAACCCATGAAAACATCAAGACAGTTCGTCCTCTTAAAGATGGGGTGATTGCAGACTTTAACGCCTCAGAACAAATGATCAACAAACTGATCAAAAGTATTCCCTCTCTAAAAAAGAAATTTTTCACCCCTTCATTGCGCATGGTGATTTGCATCCCCTCAGGCATTACAGAGGTAGAAATGCGCGCAGTAAAAGAATCGGCAGAACGTGTGAATGGCAAAGAGGTTTATCTCATTCACGAACCCATGGCAGCCGCTATAGGTATTGGAGTCGACATCATGCAACCCAAGGGAAATATGATTGTAGATATAGGAGGAGGTACGACAGAGATTGCCGTAATTGCCCTATCGGGTATTGTCTGTGACAAGTCCGTAAAGATTGCTGGAGATGTATTTAGCAATGACATAGTCAATTATATGCGGAGTAAACATAACCTATATGTAGGGGAACGAACCGCTGAGAAAATTAAAATTTTAATTGGTGCTGTCATAGAAGATTTGGAAAACCCTCCTGATGAAATGTCAGTTCAAGGACGCGACTTACTTACTGGAAAGCCCAAACAAGCCATGATATCTTACACAGAAGTGGCCAAAGCTTTGGACAAATCCATCATACGAATTGAAGAGGCCATTATGGAGGCCCTTTCACAAACCCCACCTGAATTGGCTGCTGACATATATAATACGGGCATCTATTTGGCTGGAGGAGGTGCCTTACTTCGAGGACTCGACAAACGCTTGTCTCGAAAAACAGACTTACCAGTATACATTGCTGAAGACCCATTGCAAGCGGTTGTTCGGGGTACTGGTATTGCACTTAAAAATATCGAGCGGTACAAGACTGTTTTGATTAAATAAGAATGCATGCAGCAAATAATCAATGCGATTTTAAAAAATCGGAATTTTTTTATTTATTTACTGCTACTCCTTTTTTCAATTATTTTTCTTCAAAATAAGAGTCCCTATCACCAAAGTAAATTACGTGAAATCAGTCTTTCAATGTCTGGGACACTCCTCAACTTTAGGAATAATTATCAACAATATTTTCAGCTTAAAGAAATAAACGAAGAGCTTGTTCGTGAAAATTTAAAACTCAAATCCCAACTTATAAAGTCCGAAAGCATTCGATCGAGTGATAATCCTACTTTAGAGTTAGGCAATTCTAAAATCAATCTAATTCCTGCTCGAGTCGTAAAAAATAGCATAGGGAGTGTCCGTAATTTTATAATAGTAGATAAAGGAGAGAAAGACAATGTGAAAACCGAAATGGGGGTTATCAGTGCCGATGGTATTGTAGGAATTACCAACCAAACCAATCAATACTTCGCCAGTGCTGTTTCCTTGTTACATCGGGATTTAAATATCAATGCTAAATTGAAAAATAACAATGCATTTGGTTCTTTGTATTGGCCTGGCTATGAATCTAATAAAATGATACTCTCTGATATCCCTACGATTAATTCAATAAATATTGGAGATACAATTGTTACTGGAGGAATGTCTGCTTATTTTCCAAAAAACATTCCCATAGGAGAAGTGAGTTCATTTTCTATTCTACCTTCCAAACGCTATTATGAAATCGAGGTGATCTTATTTACTAATTTCTCCACTTTAGATCACGTGTTTATTGTTCAAAATTTAGAAAAACCCTATTTAGATCAAATAAGCAATTAAATTCAATGCTCCAGAAAAACATATATACAGGTATTTCATTTGTTGTGTTGATTGCACTTCAATTTTTAGTGTTTAGTAATATCAATCTTTTTGGAACCATCAACCCGTTCGTTTATCTTCTTTTTCTTATTCAATATCAACTAAATTCCAATCAGGCCATATTCATAATCCTCTGTTTTTTATTGGGTTTATTTATTGATCTGATTTTGGGGACAGCAGGAGCACATACCATTGCTACTCTCACAGTGGCGTATTTAAGACCCTGGATCGTAGATTTTAGTTTTGGAATAAACTCCGACATCTCCTATGCCATTTTCAAAGGAACACAATTGGCCAATCAGCTTAGTTTCATTGGAATTGTAATAGGCCTTCACACCATTTTGTATTACAGTGTAGAATATTTTCAATGGCATGCGTTTTTAATTATTTTAAAAAATGCTTTTTTAACAGCAATTATTACCTTTATTTTCATATGGTTGATCCTAGGCTTTAATAAACCAAAAAAATGAATCGAAGTTTTCTGCTTCCTGCGCTTACTTTTCTAACAGCTATTTTCTTTGTTCTTAAACTGGTTCAACTTCAATTAGTCGATAATTATTATTCATCCCTTTCAGAAAATAATGCTTTAATTGAACGAGCTGTTTATCCGGAACGTGGATTTATTTATGATCGGAATGGTAATTTACTTGTCGCTAACAAGCCGTCATACGATCTGATGCTAATCCCTGAAAATCTTAGCCCTTTTGATACCCTTGAATTACTCTCCCTAATTGATCTTTCTCGAAAAGAACTCGAAGATGTATTAAAAAAGGCTAATCGATATTCCAAAAAATTACCCTCAACAGTCGTCAGTCAATTATCTCAAGAGTCCCATGCCGTTCTGCAAGAAAAAATATGGAAATATGATGGGTTTTACTTGCAAAAAAAATCAATCCGTGATTATCGAAAACCCATCGCCTCTAATGTCCTAGGTTATGTCAGCGAGGTCAATAGCAATGACTTAAAAAAAGACCCCTACTGCAGCAGGGGTGAGTTGATTGGGCGCCAAGGGATTGAAAAATATTATGAAAAATACCTAAGAGGAATCAAAGGAAAAGAATTCTTACAAAAAGACAAATTCAATAGAGTGATCGGTACTTATGAAGGAGGAAGATATGATAGCCCACCGATTCAAGCTCGTGATATTTCATTGACCCTGGATATAGGATTACAAGAATATGGGGAAGCTTTACTTCAAAATAAACGCGGTGGAATAGTAGCTATAGAACCCAGTTCAGGTGAAATTCTGGCCTTAGTTAGTGCTCCCAATTACGATCCGGGTATATTGGTCGGTAGAGAACGCTCAGCTAATTATAGAAAATTAGCTTTGGATACGCTAGCGAAGCCTTTATTCGATAGAAGTCTTCAAGCACAGTATGCTCCTGGTTCACCCTTCAAAGTATTAAACGCACTAATTGCGCTTCAAGAGAATGTAATTACCCCTAAAACACAATTTACCTGTAATAAAGGGCATTTTTATGCTCGAGGTGCCTTTATGGAATGCCACTGTCCTTTGCGAACAAAAAACGACTTAACTAAAGCCATATATAAATCATGCAATAGCTATTTTGCCAAGACCTATAAGGGGATCATTAATACCTCTGACCAACCCGATGAAAGTATTGAAAGATGGAAAAAACACCTGCTAAGTTTTGGCCTTGGCAACTATTTGGGGTACGATCTTCCTACAGGAAAGCCAGGATATATACCAGGAGCAGACTATTATAATAAAGTTTATGGAGAAAACGGTTGGAAAGCACCTACAGTGATATCCAATGCTATTGGTCAAGGTGAAGTACTCACTACTCCTATACAGATGGCCAACTTTGCCTCAGCTATCGCTAACCGAGGATTTTATATCCAGCCGCATTTTATGAAATCTATTTCTGAGGAAGTGCAACTTAACTTACACGAAAAAAAGAAAACTACTATAGATTCTGCTCACTTTGAAACCATTATAGATGGCATGCATAAAGTAGTAGAATACGGTACCGCTAGAATTGCCCGTATCAAGGGAATTGAAGTCTGTGGGAAAACTGGGACTGTTGAAAATTTCATTTCGTTGAATGGAGAAAAAACCCAATTGACAGACCACTCCATGTTTATTGCCTTTGCCCCTAAAGAAAATCCAAAAATAGCTTTAGCTGTATTTATTGAAAATGGATATTGGGGTGCTCGATGGGCGGCTCCTATTGCCAGTTTGATGATTGAGAAATACCTCAACAAAGAAATAAAAAGAAATTGGCTTGAAAACAGAATGCTAAACGGCAGTCTTCTCGCTGAATATGAAAAACCATATACAGGAAAACCCTTTAAGATAAATCAATGAAAGAGTCTATTTTGTCTCGAATAGATTGGTTGAGCCTGTTTCTATATTTTTTTCTTCTGGGTTTTGGCTTGTTAAATATATATTCCTCTACTTATTCGGAAATCAGTCCTTCATTAATAAGTTTAAGTAATCCCATAGGGAAACAACTGATATTTACACTTATAAGTGTGTTTGTTGGGGGCTTTTTATTAGCGCTTAAGGTTAAGTTTTTTGAACAATTTGCGCTTCCTATCTATGGGGTTGTGATTTTACTACTATTGGGTTTATTTTTATTTGGAAAAACGATTTCGGGTGCACGGTCATGGTATGTCATGGGTGGGGTTGCCTTGCAACCAGCTGAGTTCGCAAAAATGGCTACTGCACTCATGTTGGCTAAGGTTCTTTCTCAATTTCAAACTAATCTTAAATCTATCAAATCCCTCTTAAAGACAGGAGCCGTTATTCTGCTTCCTGTCTTTCTTATTATGCTACAACCCGATCCAGGTAGCGCCCTAGTTTTTGGTGCTTTTTTCTTTGTCCTTTTTCGGGAAGGATTGAGTTATGTTTTTTTGATCCTAATCAGCTCTGGATTAATTCTATTTATTCTTACGCTTCTCTATGCTATTCCAATCGTTGTAAGTATTATTACTATTTTTCTTTCCCTGTTGTTCTATCTGTTTAAGAAAATGAAATATACTCCTTCACTCCTTCCATTTATCTTATCAGGTATTATAGCTGTTGGGTTTACTTTCTCTGTTGACTTTATATTCGACGATGTATTTGAGCAACGTCACCGCGACAGATTCAATATAATTCTAGGGAAAGAGGTGGATATTCAAGGAATTGGGTATAACATCAATCAATCTAAGATAGCAATAGGCTCTGGGGGGGTGAATGGGAAAGGGTTTCTCAAGGGGACACAAACTAAAGGAGACTTTGTCCCAGAACAACACACTGATTATATATTTAGTACTATAGGAGAGGAGTGGGGTTTTCTGGGTAGTATCCTAGTAATAGGTTGTTTTACGTTATTGATTATACGAATCCTCTGGCAAGCTGAAAAACACACCAACCAATTTCGAAGGGTTTTTAGCTATGCTGTAGCAAGTATTCTATTTGTCCATTTCTTAATCAATATCGGTATGTCTTTGGGTTTGATTCCCACTATTGGTATTCCTTTGTTGTTTATTAGTTATGGAGGTTCTAGTCTTCTGGCAACGAGCCTGATGTTCTTTATCTATTTGAATATGGATGCCAATCGACTTCGAGATTGGTAATTATTGCTTCACGTCTAGATAATCTTGAAGTGCATTCCCCAAGGTCATGAAGGTAAGTACCAAAGTCATGATGGCAAATCCAGGAATCAAAGCCAAATAGGGTTTCCCCAAAAGCAGGTAGCGAAAATGTTCTTTCACCATACCCCCCCAGCTTGGCACAGGGGGTTGCGCACCTATTCCTAAAAAACTGAGCCCGCTTTCAATCAATATAGCACTTGCAAAGTTGGCAGACGCCATCACTATAATCGGCCCAATAATGACTGGGAGTATGTGAGAGTAAAGAATCCTAAAATGAGAAAATCCAAGTGCATGAGCTGCTTCAATAAATGTCTTCTCACGAACTGAGATTACTTGTCCTCGAACCAACCGAGCCACTTCCACCCACATTGAAAGTCCTACAGCGATAAACACTTGCCAGAAGCCTCTCCCAAGTACTAATGTAATCCCAATAACCATAAGAAGTGTGGGGATGGACCAAACTACATTAATTAACCATAGAATCAATCGATCCCATATTCCGCCAAAATATCCAGCTACACCCCCTAATATTACTCCAATTAAAAGAGAGATTAATACAGCAACAAAACCTATAGATAATGAAATCCGTGATCCAACCAGAAGTCTGCTCAATAAATCTCTACCGTATTTGTCAGTTCCCAGGGGAAAGCTTCGGTCAACCACCCATCGCCCCTCTATGCTATCCGCTCGAAAAGGTTTTGGAAAACGACTCACATCAACTGGCTTAAAAAAGCCCTCTGCAGCTCCATGCACCTGTATTTCTAAGGTTGTACCCTGATAACGCCAAGCTTGAATAGGAATTTCGTCATACTGAGAAGGGGTACCCCAAAAAAAGGACGACTCCGAAGGGTCTGTTTCTAAGGGAATAAGTAGCATTTTGGTTTTAAACCCAGGAGGCTTCGAGTGAATGGAAAGATGCATTTGATTAGCGCTGGGACTTGCATCAGGCGCCAATTCGTAAGCCAAAAGAGATACGAGGCAAATCAGCAAGATATAACCCAAACTCAATATGCCTCCAATCCTATTGATTTTCAATCACAGCGGGTTTTAGAAGAATGGATAAATTAATTCTTATTCTGAGACAGGGGGCTTCCTTTTAGAGAAATACTCATATCATCCAAAATATTTATGGCTTCATTGATGTACAAATCCTTGTCCAACCCTTCTACCCAACGATTGCGTTTCTCAATATAGTCTTCATTAGCAATCTTGGGCATCCCTGCTTCTGGAAGCCATTTAAACTTCAAGCTGGAGTCATATTCATTAAGGACATCAAATTGCTTCGACACCTTTACGTCTGCTTTTTGCTCTCTTGAAAAAGATTCGTAGTCCAAGAAATAATTATAGTCTTCCTGCTGCTTGGCCACCCATTGGGCTTGTTTTTCAATAATTGGAGTGAAGCTGTTTTCTTGAATTCGGTATTGACTTTGCTTGATGACAAAATCAAAATTGAAACGATCTTCCCAGGCAGAATAATAGGCAGGGGTGATCTTGTCCCATGTAAGGGGGTTTTCCTGATCTTTTTCACCCATCTCCACGTACTGATAACGATCGGGAAAAACAATATCACTTTTCACACCTTCAAGTTGAGTTGACTCCCCAGTAATACGATAAAACTTATCTGTTGTAACCTTCAAGGCTCCTAAGTCTCCATAGGTATTCCCTGTAATGATGCGATTTAAATCAACTACATTTTGAACGGTCCCTTTTCCAAAGGTTTGCTTACTACCCAAGACGATTGCTCTATTATAATCTTGAAGGGCTGCGGCAATAATCTCTGAAGCCGAAGCAGAAAATTCATTCACTAGAACAACCAAAGGACCATCCCATACAATGCTGCTATCCGTATCTTTGAGGACTTCTTTCCGTCCACCAGTGCTTTTTACTTGAACCACAGGTCCTTCCTCGATAAAAAAGCCTGTCATATCAACAACTGTTTTCAGGGATCCTCCTCCATTGTTGCGAAGATCCAAAACAATTCCAGAAACATTTTGTGATTTCAACTGCTCGATCTCTTTTTTCACATCCACAGCTGCATTTCTTTCTCCATAATCATTAAAATCAATGTAGAACTTGGGAAGGTTTATCAGTCCAAACTTTTTTTCTCCTTTTTGGATTACTGAGGACCGGGCATAGACCTCTTCGAGTTCAACCACATCCCTTACAATCGGAACTTCTTCTACTGTGCCATCCACACGCTTTACTGTCAGACGAACTTCTGTCCCTTTGGGACCCTTGATCAATTTGATGGCATCTTCCAGTCTCATGCCCACAATTTCGACAGGGGTCTCATCTTTTTGGGCTACTTTCAAAATAATATCTCCAACATCCAGTAGTTTCTCTCTCCATATAGGACCTCCAGAGATAACCTCCACTATTTTTACTTCTTGATTTTTTTTCTGTAATCGAGCTCCAATGCCTTCAAATTTTCCTGACATAGTGGTGTCAAAGCGATCTTTTTCTTCGGGTGCAAAATAGAAAGTATGTGGATCAAATTGGGTTACTATAGCATTGATATACACGGAAAACCAGTCTTTTCGGTTGAGTTCTTTTACCAGTTCAAAATAGTCTTCTGTGTTTTCAAGAGTTAGTTCACGGGCTTCCTTTTCCAATATTTCATCAGACTTCATGATATAGGTACTGTCTTTTTCAAATTTTTCTAGTTCCTCTTTTTTCTTGTCGGTAAAACGATCCAAGGCAGACAGTTTCATTCGCTTTCGCCATCTTGACTTAAGTTGAGTAACCGTAGCAGCATACGCAACATTTTCATAATCCAAACTTATTTCTTCGGGTCGGGTAAAATCAAAAGCTTGTTCCAACAGTTGTGGGTAAAAGTTCTCTACTTGCTTCATCCGTGACAGGAGACGCTCATGAGTGATGTCAAAAAAGTTGAGCGTACTGGATTTAAACTCATCGTCAATTTTGTAACGGTACCGCTTGAAGGTATTTATATCTGTCTGTAAGAAGAAGCGATGTTGTCCGTCTAATCCTTCCATGTAGTTGTGAAAAGCATTTTCAGAAAAAGTATCATCAATTACTTTCGGATCATAATGACCTCGTTCCAAAACATAATTTAGTATTTCCAACAACAATTTATCTTTTTCAGGGGAGGACAACGTTGAGCTCGCATTCCAAAAAAGAAAACTTGCCACTACTCCACTCAAAAGAATTCCAAAAACACGCATAGCCAATTTTATTTTGAAAGTTAAAAATAATGAAAATGCAATGATATCTGGGGGTCACAGTTAAAAGTTTTGTTAAACTGGTTTAATTGCATCCCAGCTATAATTGCTACCTTAGCCAGTATATAAAACGCAAGGTAGATGTCCAAAAAACCTTTAATACTTGTGACTAATGATGACGGCATTACGGCACCAGGAATTCGAGCACTCGTTGAAATAATGACGGAACTTGGAGAGGTAGTAGTTGTGGCTCCAGACAGTCCACAATCGGGAATGGGGCATGCCATTACTATCAATTCTACCCTTCATTGCAGTAAAATCAAAGTAGACTCAGGGCCACAACTGGAATATAGTTGTTCCGGAACTCCAGCCGATTGTGTGAAATTAGCCATTAATGAGTTATTGGATCGCAAGCCAGATCTTTGTGTTTCAGGAATCAATCATGGGTCTAATTCTTCCATCAATGTAATCTATTCAGGTACAATGAGCGCCGCTTTGGAAGCTGGTATTGAGGGTATTCCTGCCATTGGATTTTCACTTCTCGATTATCGTTGGGGTGCAAATTTTGAAGTAATCAAACCTTATGTAAAGCAAATCACACAAAAAGCATTAAACAATGGTATTCCAGAGAATGTAGTATTGAATGTCAATTTTCCAAAAGGAACTGAAACGCCAATTGAGGGAATTAAAATCTGTCGACAGGCAAAAGCCAACTGGGTTGAAGAGTTTGATAAACGCACCAATCCAATGGGCATGGAGTACTACTGGCTTACTGGTAAATTTATCAATGAAGACCGAGGAGAGGATACGGATGAGTGGGCTTTAAAAAACAACTTTATCTCAGTGGTACCCGTTCAATATGATTTAACTGCGCATCACGCTATTCAAAACCTTAATACATGGCAGTTTGAATAGGAAAGAGATGGCTATGGGTTTTTTTGCTGCACTTTTTGCTACAGCCTCTTGTATGTTGCTTTTTACCGCTTTGGTGTCCAAAACCGACTCCATTGATAGCCTCATGTATCTTTTCGATCAGAAAAAGCTAGGAGCCTTAATTAGTATCGGAGCACTCATTAATCTCTTGCTTTTTTTCTTAGCCATACGGCGAAATAAAAATGCTTTTGCGACTGGGGTTTTGGCTTGTTCATTGGGTTTGGTCATTCTTATTGCAGCATTAAAATTCATTGACTAAATGAAATACTACCTCATCGCAGGAGAAGCCTCTGGTGACTTGCACGGGGCGCGACTGATAGAAGCACTTAACGCAAGAGACCCCAAAGCTAACATACGTTGCTGGGGAGGAGATATGATGGAAAAAGCAGGAGCTACCCTGGTTAAACATTATCGGGAATTGGCCTTTATGGGTTTTTGGGAGGTATTAATAAATCTTCCTACCATTTTAAAAAACATTAGACGCTGCAAAGCAGATATTTCTTCATACCAGCCCGATGTCATTATTTATATTGACTATCCGGGTTTCAATCTTCGAATTGCTGAGTGGGCACACACCCAAGGGTTCCATAATCACTATTATATTAGTCCTCAAGTATGGGCATGGAAATCCAATCGCGTGGTTAAAATGAAGCAGACCCTTGCTGCTCTTTATACTATTCTCCCCTTTGAGAAATCCTACTTCAAAGAACAACACCATTATGAGGTGAATTATGTGGGACATCCCCTATTGGACAGTATCGATTCTGCTCCCCCTTCTCACCCTTTTCGCAACACCCATCAGCTAGACGAACGCCCTATCATTGCCCTGCTCCCAGGGAGTCGCAGTCAAGAAGTCAAGAAAATGTTGCCTTTGTTTTTAAAGGTCATTCCTCACTTTCCTGAGCATCAATTCATTGTTGCAGGTACTACTAGCCTTGGAGTATCATTTTACACTAATTTATTAATGGCTACCCCTTGTAAAGTAGTGATCGGCAATACCTATGAACTGCTCCAATCTTCTGAAGCTGCTCTTGTAACAAGCGGGACGGCTACCTTGGAAGCAGCCCTTTTTGGAGTACCACAAGTAGTCTGTTATAAAACCAGTGCTTTGAGTTATTGGTTGGCTAAACAATGGGTGAAATTGGAATGGATATCTTTAGTCAATCTTATCTTAGATCAGCAGGTGATCCAAGAACTCATTCAAGAAGATTGTACGCCAATCAGCCTTCAGAAAAGCTTGAATCAGCTATTGGATCCAAAGCGTGTTGCACAAATTCAAAAACACTATAAACAACTCCGAGATCAGTTAGACCAAGGGGGAGCCAGCCGAAAAACAGCGGATTTAATTTATTCCTCGTTGACTTAAATTAAGGAATTCCCTATTTTGTAGGGTGCCCCATCTTGATTCTTTTTTCTTTAAGTGCCTTTTGGCTTTTATTGCTGGTCAATTAATCGCCCAGTATTTCTCAAATATTCCTTTCTCGAATATCATTTTTTTATTGAGCCTTGTGTGCTTTCCACTTCCTTTATTCTTGATAATACAAAATAAAGGGAGGCAGGCACTAAGTATTTATCTAATGGTGGTTCTCGGTATGTGGGTCCGCTCCAATTATTACCAAATTCCATCCAATCATTACAGTTTGATTCCAGAGGGAACCCACTATACCTTTAGAATAGAGAGAGTTCTCAAACCTAATACTTATGCTTTTCGATATTATGGAACGATTGTTCAAGTGAATCAGTCCCCAAGTCAAGGAAAAATACTACTAATACAGAAAAAAGAAGACGGTCAATTACCCTTATCTGTTGGGCATTTTATTCTCACCAAAGAAATCCCTTTTTCCATAGCCGCTCCCAAAAATCCAGGTGCGTTTGATTATGCTGCCTACCTGAAAAATTTGCGAATTAGGGATCAAATAGAACTTTCGCCTCAAGAATATGTTTGTCTCACGAAGCAACCTGCATACGGAAGCGATTGGCTGCATCAAGTAAAATCAAATGCTATCAAACGAATCCAATCCAGTCCTTTATCTTCTCATGCTGCTGCCCATTGGTTGGCATTGGTTTTTGGAGAGCAGCAATTCTTAGAAGCCGAAGTTCGGGAAGCCTATTCGCAAGCAGGTGTCATTCACTTGTTGGCAATATCTGGATTGCATATTGGTATTCTTTCTTTTGTGATAAGCGGACTTTTTCGTCCGCTGTTGTGGTGGCGATATGGCCAATGGATTCAACAACTTCTGAGAGTAATCATACTCTGGGGGTTTGCTTTTTGGACGGGACTCCAACCTGCTGTCGTTCGGGCTGTTACATTTTTTAGTTTACTGGATATAGGGCATTGGGGAAGACGACCACAGCCTGCATTTCATCGGATGGTTCTTTCTGCTTTTATTCTCCTTTGGGCATACCCCCCTTTTCTAAATCAATTGGGGTTTCAGCTGAGTTATTTAGCTGTTTTTGGAATTTTCATTGCCCATGCTTTCGCAAAGACCATTTATCACCCCAAAAGGAAATGGAAAAAAAGGCTTTGGGATTTTTCAGTAGTTTGTATTGGAGCGCAACTGGGCGTTGCCCCCCTAATCGTTTATCATTTTAATCAACTTCCCGTCCTTTTTTTAGTCAGTAATCTGTTGATTTTTCATCTTTTTATTTTTTCGCTTTTACTGGCTTTGATTCTCACTCCTGTGATTCTTTTGGGTACCCTTCCGGCTTTCATTTTAGAATTATATAATCGTTTGGTCACTCTGCTGCATGGTATTGTAACTGCGATTGCTGGTGTAGAAAAGGGCTTTTTTGATTCTCTTTCTTTACGTCCAAAAGAAGTTATTTTTTTCTATGCCCTCTTTTTTGCGGCCTGTTATGGATGGCAATACCGCCAAAAGTACCAATGGAAACCCCTTCTAGTAACCCTTTCATGTTGTCTTTTACTGACTGTCTATGAAATAGTCCGTCAGCCCCAATCTCCAACACTCTGGGTACTTCATACCTATCAAAAAACAACCTTAGTCTATTATGTTAGAAAGGAGGCCTTGGTCTACAGTGATCTGGAGAAAAAGCGATTAAGCCAATTGCTTTTATCCTTTCAACGAGAATATCCTATTAATCAAATTAAATACGATTCACTCTGGCGATGGCTTGATCTGGGTGAAAAAAAAGTACTCTTGATGGATTTCCAAGATCCTATTTCTGATAGTTTCCCTAGAGCTGATATTTTACTACTGAGAAAAAACCCAAAAATTCATATGTCTCGTATCATTAATCAATGGAATCCAACCCTGGTTATTGCCGATGGAAGCAATGGCCCATGGGATTTTGAACGATGGGAGAAGAGTTGTACAAATTCGCAAGTGAAATTTAAAACAACACGAGATGGCGCAATAGCTATTAGTCTTTGAAACGAGGAATAAAATTCTTGCGATAGTTTTCGAAATCGTCAGCTGAAGAGAAAACTTGATAGTCGCCTTGTTTGATCATTTTGAGGAAAAGTTCCAGTTGTTGGGGGTTGTGATATCCAACAATAGGCATGATTGGATCTCCGGTTTCACTGATAAACACCATAGATGGGTATGCAGAAATTCCCAGAAATTGAGTGAATTGATGCGTCGCGTTTCTGCCTTTTCGATTTGGATCAAAATTGGGGTTGGTAAATGTATTCCCATAAAATTTAATTTCTTCTTGACCTTCTGCATCGAATTTTACGGCGTAATAATTTTCTGAGATGTATGCAGCTACATAGGGATTGGCAAAGGTTTTACGGTCGAGCAACTTACATGGACCACACCATTTGGTGTACACATCCATAAAAATCTTCTTGGGATTATCTTTCTGTGCTTCTAAGGCCTCTTCTAGTGACAACCACTTAATTTGCTGAGCAAAAGCTGTAAAACCAATAAAAAGAAACCCAAAAAGAAAGATTTTTTTCATCATTAAGCTGTTTTAATGGACGTCACCCATGAGCTTATTTATCCAACGTGAAAAAATTAAAATTAGTATAGCGGCTGCAATAGCATATTTGGCAATCAAGTCAAATCCACCAATGTATATATCTAACGATTGAAATCCACTCACATCACTATCGGAACTTTCTATAGCCAGTTGTTTTCCAATAAATCCAACCAATTGGAAAGCATAGGCTGAGGACAAGAACCAAACACCCATCATAAAAGCAACAATTCTTTTTGGGGAAAGGTCGGTGATTTTAGAAAGCCCAACGGGAGACATAAAGAGCTCACCAACGGACAATAAGAAATACATTAACAACAGATAGCTAAAGGGTACACGGCCACTTTCGTCTGCCGACATCCCACTGATAGAAAGAATATAAAAACTCAACCCTGCAAACAACAGTCCCAATCCAAACTTAAAGGGTGTACGAGGATCTCTGCCAATACTCCTCAAGCGAGTAAACATAAATGAAATGGGAATTGAAAGTAGAATAATAAACATAGAGTTTAGCGAATTTGACTGCGCTGCATCCATTACACTCAAATTCACATTTCTAGCAGCAAATAGGGTAATTACAGAGCCTGACAATTCATGAAAACCCCAAAAAAGAGTTATAAACAAGGTGAATAAAAGGGCTGCAAACAGTTTTTTACGCTCCCCAGGTTGGGCTTGTTTTAGGATATAGGCTACATAAAAAACAATAAATATGCCAATAACTTTAAAAAATACATTGACCAAGTTTTGATCCCCGAACCAAGTCGTTCCATTTCCAACCGCCTTATAGGAAGAAAGAAGGAAAGCGATTAAAGGAGCAGTCAAAAAGGCTAATGTCGGTATCAAAACGGATCGTTTGACACCCATTACCTTCTCGTTCAGTAAACTGGGATTGGTTGGCAATCCTTTGTCTCCAAAAACACCATTTACCACCCCTCGCCAAAAAAACAACAGGCCAGTAAGCATTCCAAAGCCAGCCAAACCAAAGCCGTAATGCCATCCATATTCTCTTCCTAGATAGCCACATAACAGCGGGGCAATCCAGCCTCCAATGTTAATTCCCATATAGAAAATAACAAAGCCAGAATCTTTTCTCCGGTCTCCATCGGGGTATAATGAGCCTACAAAAGTGGAAATATTGGGTTTAAAAAAACCATTGCCAACGACAATGAAAGCCAATGCCAAAAAGAAGGCAATGTTGTTGTCGACCGCTAAAACAAAATGACCCAAGGCCATCAGTATCCCTCCTAAAAAAATAGATTTTCGATACCCCAAATAGAGGTCGGAAATTCTTCCTCCCACTACAGTGGAGGCGTAGACCAGTGAGCCATAGGATGCATATACTGCAGCGGCAGCAATATCTCGATTAGCTAGGGCCTCAAAAATTTCGTTGACCATGTAAAGCGTTAGGAGAGCCCGCATGCCATAGAAGCTGAAGCGCTCCCAAAGTTCTGCAAAAAACAAATAAAATAAGCCCCTAGGGTGACCTAAGTAATCACTCTGATTGACAGTCGCCGGTGTTGTCATTCTGATTTTTTATAGGTTGGATTCAATAAAAATAGTCATTTTCTCAAACAAGTGAATGAGTGCATTCCCCGAACCGATTCCGTGATTTTGATCGGGATAAATAGCCCATTCAAAATCTTTATTGGCTTCAATCAATGCTTGGATCATACGCATCGAATTTTGAACGTGAACATTATCATCCCCACTTCCATGTACCAAGAGTAATTTACCTTCTAATTGATCGGCATAATTGAGGGGTGAATTCAAGTCATATCCTTCGGGGTTTTCTTGAGGAGTTCGCATAAAACGTTCGGTATATATGGTGTCGTAAAAACGCCAAGTTGTTACTGGGGCTACGGATATTGCTGTTGAAAAAATACCATTCCCAGTGAGGATACTCTGAAGAGCCATATGCCCTCCATAACTCCAGCCCCAAATGCCTACACGAGAGGCATCGATATAAGGACGAGTTCCAAGCTGTCTTGCAGCTGCTATCTGGTCTTCCGTTTCATATTTAACAAGATTTAAATAGGTTTGTTTTTTAAAATCAGATCCTCTAAAGCCAGTTCCTCTTCCATCTACACAAGCAACAATTACTCCCTTTTGGGTCAATAAATAATGCCAAAGATCTCTTTGAGAAGTCCAACGATTGGCCACTTGTTGAGAACCTGGTCCTGAATATTGAAACATCAATAGGGGATATTGCTTATTGGGGTCAAAATCTTTCGGCTTGAGCATCCACAAATTGAGTTCGTTCCCATTCACCATTAAGGTGTTAAACTCTTTTTTGGGAAGACCTAATGCTGTTATTTGTTGCTTTAGAGAAGTATTTTCAAGTACCGTTCGAATGACTTTGGCGTTGGATGTTTTTCGAAGTTGATATTTTGGAGGCGTAATAGCGTCTGAAAAAGAATGAATATAGTATTGAGCATTGCTGCTGAAAAGGGCACCATTATATCCATAGTCATGTGATAATATGCGTTTGCGTTTGCCGTTCAGGGACACTGCATAGACCGCTCGTTCCGTACTCCCTATTTCTGTGGAGGCATAATAAACCTCTTTAGTATTCGGACTATAATGGTAGAAATCGGTCACCTCCCAAGGCCCTTTAGTCAATTGGCGTTGTAATCGACCATCACTGGAAAAATAATACAGATGGTTGTATCCGTCCCGTTCGCTGGTCCAAAGGAAACTATTGTCCTCTAAAAATCGGAGATTACTATGGACATCAACATAACGCTCATCTTTCTCTTCTATAACTATTTTGGCTTCACCTGTAACCGTGTTAAACTGCCAAAGTTTCAAATGATTTTGAAGGCGATTCAAGCTTTGAACACTTAATAAATTTGACTTTTTAGAAAATTGAAAACGAGGAATATACTCTGGTGATTCTTCTCCAAAGCGAAGATTTTTATGATTTTTTTTCAATACATCATATACATGCATGCTCAAAGTGGCATTGGTTTCTCCTGCTTTAGGATAACGAAATTGATAGGGAAATGGGTAAAGGTCTTGCCCATATACATCCATAGAAAAAACAGGTACTTGGGATTCATCAAAACGCAAATAGGCCAATTGGGTTCCGCTACTGTTCCAGTCAAAAGCACGTACATAACCAAATTCCTCTTCGTAGACCCAATCGGTTAATCCATTGATAATAGCATTGCTCCCGTCTTGGGTAATTTGATCTAGGGAACCTGTCTCCAAATCTTTGATGTAAATATTGCGTAAATGAACAAAAGCTACTTTAGTTCCATCTGGAGAGAATAAGGGTTCTTGAACCCAAGGATAGGAATCTTTAGTGTCAAATAAGGGAATCAGAACTCCCGTATTCAAATGATATATATAATATATGGCCTGTTTGGACCTTCTATATATTGGAAATTCAGAAGTAGCAATCAATATTTTACTTTCATCTTTTGAAAAACTATAGGAAGAAAAATAAGGAATTGTTTCCCCTGAAGATAATATTGTTTTTTGAGCCTTTCCATCTAGGTAGGCATATTTGACAATTTGAGCGGTTTGGTTGTTTTCATCCGATTTTAACACAGTATAGTGTATCCCATCTTTCATAGATTGGTAGCTCTCCAAACTTTCGGGATTAAAGGTTCCCTCAAAAATGGAGCTGTTCGTTAAGCTTTGTGCATTTAAGCTCAGGAAAGATGCCAGCAGTAGGGTTTGAATTATTCTCATGACAGGGTCTTTGAATTGACGAGCAAAGTAAAAAATTAAATCCATTTTCCTCTTATAAGTTATCTTTGGTAAAAAGTTTCAATGCAGCGATCAGTAAGTGGTTTTTCTAAACGAACCAAAACCGAAAAAATTGAATGGATTGTAGAACAGCACTTTGAAGATCCCGAGGCAGCAAAAACGCTTTTAACATCCTATTGGCATAGCGATCCGAACCTTCAAGACAAACACGATGAATTCATCGAAAACACCCTCTCCAATTTTTACTTGCCCTTAGGGGTGGCACCCAATTTTTTAATCAATGGCCGCTACTACACTCTTCCCATGGTGATTGAGGAAAGTTCAGTAATTGCAGCGGCAGGTAAATCGGCTAAATACTGGGCCAACAAAGGAGGCTTTAGAACCCAAATTTTAGGGATTGAAAAAGTAGGGCAAGTCCATTTTTTATGCCGCGAAAAGGCACAAATAGTTCAGAATTTCTTTGATGCTAACAAATTGGAACTCATCAATTCGTGTAGTGCGCTCACGGAGCGGATGCAAAAAAGAGGCGGTGGCTTATTGGACCTTCAACTTATTGATAAAACATCTGAATTGGAGGACTACTATCAGCTTCACGCTACGTTTGACACCCAAGATGCGATGGGAGCCAATTTTATCAATTCAGTCCTAGAGCAACTAGCAGACCAGTTAGTAATAATTGGCAAGCAGTATGCTCCCTTTTCCGCGGGAAAAGAACCTCTAGAAGTAGTTATGAGTATCCTCTCCAACTACGTTCCCAATTGTCTGGTTCGTGCCGAAGTACAATGTCCTGTTAATCAGCTCGAACCAGAGGAAGGCATGGGCCAAAAAACCTTTGCTGAAAAAATAATCCAAGCAGTAAATATTGCTCAAGTAGAACCCCACCGAGCCGTCACCCATAACAAAGGAATCATGAATGGAGTGGATGCTGTGGTGGTCGCTACAGGCAACGATTTTCGTGCAATAGAAGCAGGGATTCACGCCTATGCAGCCCGAAATGGACGCTACCAAAGCCTTTCAGATGCCTTTATTGAAAATGATGTGTTTACTTTCCGAGTTGATTTGCCTTTGGCCGTTGGAACAGTTGGTGGACTCACAAAGCTTCATCCCATGGTGCAGTGGAGTTTGGATTTGTTGCAACAACCTACAGCCAAAGAATTGATGCAAATAATTGCTGTTGCTGGTTTAGCACAAAATTTTGCAGCCTTGCGTTCTCTCGTAACTTCTGGAATACAAAAAGGGCATATGAAAATGCATTTATTAAATATTCTCAATCAACTTAATGCTAGTACTGAGCAAAAGAAATTAGCATTAGAGCATTTTAAAAATAATACGATTAGCCACACTGCAGTTCAAAATTTTCTAATCAAATAACATGAAGTTCTACAGTCATGGTAAGCTTCTGTTGACCGGAGAATACACTGTTCTTGAGGGTGCCAAAGCCCTAGCGCTTCCAACGAAAAAAGGACAACAACTTCACGTTGAACCTTCCCCCATTGAGCAACTGTTTTGGAGAAGCTTGGCCTGGGATGGGAGCTGTTGGTTTGAAGCGCAATTTGAACTAAATGACTTTAAACTAATTCACAGCGATGCCCCAGAGATTGCCAACCGGCTGCAAATGGTTTTGAATGCAGTTCGTGAACAGAACAAAGACTTCTGCCAAAGAGGAACAAAAATAACTACGCAATTGGAATTTGATCGAGGTTGGGGCTTAGGTTCTTCTTCTACGCTTCTGGCCAATATCGCACAGTGGGCGGCTGTCGATTCATATCAACTTCTAGAGGCAACACTGGGTGGGAGTGGGTATGACGTTGCTTGTGCTCAAGCCGAACAGCCTATCCTATACCAGCGCGTGAATGGCAAACCTAAGGTAAGTATTCCCTCCTTTGATCCTCCGTTTAAAGAAGATTTGTTTTTTGTATACCTCAACCACAAACAGGACAGTCAACAAGAAGTAGCAGCCTATAAAATCAAACCCACCAATACTAAAGTCATTGATGCCATAAGCCATTTAACAGAGGAAATAGTGTCATGCCGAAATCTAAACACATTCATGAAATACCTAAACGTTCACGAAGATGTAATGGCATCACATCTTGGACGCATTCGTGTCCAAGAGAAATACTTTTCCGACTTTCCCGGTTGTGTGAAAAGTCTAGGGGCTTGGGGAGGGGATTTTGTTTTGGCTTGTGGAGGTCCTCAAGAATATTTTAACCAAAAAGGATTCTCGATTATAAAATCCTATTCGGAGTTTATAGTGTAGAAGTCCTTATACAGGGACTTTTACTGCTCAGCTTCTATTTTACCTTAATCTTATTATACTTTTTCAAGATCCGAATGACTTCACTCATTGGTATGGAAGAAATCAAATGATTTTCTTTGCCTCGCATTGTCTGCGCGGCGAACAATGAATTAATTATTGCTTCTTCAGTAGCCTCAATTGTAGCTAAAAAGAGGGGGCTAACTGCATCATTTCGCAACACTTTGCTGTCATAAAAAGGTTCTTTAGTATTGTGGGTAATATAATTGGTTTCTGCAGTAGCAATAGCAATTACATAATCTCCGCTCCCATTTGATGCAATCCCACCAGTCTTAGCCAGTCCCATCATGGCTCTTTTAGCTACTCTTTTCAAGTTTCTAGCATTGAGTGGGGCATCGGTAATTACAACCATCATACAGGAACCGTCGGCTTCGTCCAAAATAATTTTGTGATAGGGATAGGAGTTGAGTTCTTTACCTACAGGAGCCCCATTAATTTCTAAGACGCCTCCAAAATTTGTTTGTACAAGAACACCCACGGTATATCCTCCTAAGGATTTGGGAATTTTTCTTGATGACGTACCGATTCCTCCTTTATAACCAAAGCATACTGTACCCGTTCCAGCTCCCACGTTACCCTCTGGTACGGGTCCTGTTTTTGCATGGGTAATGGCTTGAAAAATATGTTTTTCTTTGATGTGTCTCCCCCGAATGTCATTTAAATACGCATCATTTGTTTCCCCTACTATTGGATTGACTGAGCGTACCTCTTCATTTCCGTTTTGCTCCAGGGTGTAACTAATAAGCGCATTGGACGCTACAGGAACACTTAATGTATTGGTCAAAACAACGGGAGTTTCTATATTTCCTAATTCCTCTACTTGACTATATCCCGTCATTTTACCAAAACCATTACCAATATAAATGGCAGCCGGTAACTTGTCTTGGTATATATTCCCTGGGTGGGGAATTATGGCAGTGATTCCCGTTCTAATATCGTCACCTTCAATTAAAGTAGTGTGCCCTACTGAAACACCCTTTACGTCGGTGATTGCATTAAAAGAACCTGTTTCAAAAACACCAATTTCAATACCATAATCTCTCGCCCTTTTTGTTTGAGAAAACCCGATAATACCTACAAGCATTAGAATTGAAAAAAGAGGGTAGTTCCTTTCTATTGACTTCATTTTATTTTTTAAATACCCTGCCCCGAACAAATTTATTGATGAATTAAATTTTTCATCAGTGAAGATAATGGGCACCTTATAAAATAAAAGCCTTTTTAGGAAATCTTGTTTTAATTTCAGCTATTTTTTTCAGAAGTCAACAAAAAAGACTTGATTCATTTTTCATCAACCAAGTCCGTCTGTACTTCTATTCAACTTTTATTTTAGTAGTATTGCGCTCGGTTGTCCGTAATCTCTGCTACTGATTCTAGGGCAGCTAGAATGGCTTGTTCTAGGTTTGCTTTTTCAGCTTCTTGGAGAGAATTGGCATAGGCCACATAGCTCGGCAAATCTGGAGCCACTTCCTTCTTATTCAACCGAACAAGGAAAGCACCATTTTCCCCCTGTATAAGAGAAGAAGTCTCACCTTCATTTAATGAAAAAGCCACTCCAATGACATAGGGTTCTTGTCCAACACCAGGCAAGGTTGTGTTTTCTTGTGTGAGGGCAGAAGCTGTTTTGATCTCGGTTTCACTTGCTTCGGCTAAAGTTTCTAGTGAGCTAGCTGAAGCGAATTTTTCTGTCAAAAGTTCCAATCGCTTTTGATTCTGAAGAATAGGAGTTACCTCTTCACGAGCCTGATCTACTGTTTGTAATCCGGCGTCCAGTTTATCCGAAAGTTGCACTACGGCATAGCCTCCTTTTGAAAGACTAAAGCGTCGGATGGTACCCAGCTGAGTGTCGTCCTCAAAAGCCCATTGGACAATATTACGTTGCATGCCAATACCCGGTATCAACTCATCTAGAATATCAATCTGAGTAGGGTCTTTTATGGAAAGGTTTGCCGCTGCAGCTGCGTCTTCTAAATCCCTTTTTTCCTTAGCAGTCATTTCCAATTCAGTAGCCTCGCGGAAAACTCGGTTTGAGGTTTCGTCTGACGGGACAATTTCACGAACAATTTCGGCTAATAAAACCACATCTTCTTTATCTGTAATCTTGACTACATGAAAACCAAAGTCTGTTTCTAAAAGGCCGATTTTCCCTACCCGATTTCTATTGGTATAGTCATAAAATGGCTGTGCCATGGTTCCCTCCTGAAAGAAGCCCAAATCACCTCCAAGACTTTTGGATGGACCATCTGAATTGTTACGAGCCAGTGTTTCAAAATTATCAGGATTTCGACGTACTTGACGCAGCAAACGATTGGCCAAACGTTGTGCTTCTTCTTTAGTCCGAGTCACCCCTGGAGTCGGATTAGCAACTCCTTCATAGGAGATTAATATATGACTGGCTCGAATCGAACCCTTGCGTTTCTTGTCGATCATGCGAGCCAATTTTAGGGAACCCCCGTCTTTGAATGGCCCAAAAACTTCTCCTTTATCAAGCTTAAATAATAACTCAGCATATTCACTGGCCAATCTCCCCTTAGGAAGGTAGGTTGAATCGTATGGTACTTCAGAAAATTTTTCTACAAAATCAATGACATTCTCAGTGGTTCGAAAGCCTTCTAAAGTATCTGTAAGCTTAGATACTTCGTTGTATTCTACTTGGGAATCCAACAGCTTTTCAAGAGAAGCATAAAGCTGAGCCTCATCATCTGCTGAAGCAATGTCATCAAATACTACATATCGGATAGCAGTACTCGCTTCAGTTTCAAATTGATCTGCATTTGCATTGATGTATTTTTTGATCTCGGCCTCACTCACATTGACTAAACTGTCATCAATAAGGTCCAGAGGCAATTGGACAAACTCTATATTGATTTTATCATTCTCAACGTGATAGGCCAGCTTTCCTTCTTCTTCAGTGAATCCGGTGCTGGATCGAATAAGATCCAAGTAGATGTTTTGCTTTGCCACATTAACAAGATTGGCTTCTTGAATTTTCCATTGCTCGTAAGCAGCTGGATTTTGTTCTTTTAATAGATTAATGAAATTGGTAAATATACCGAAGTCGAAGATTCCAAATTCATTTAAAAAGCGTTCGTCACTAACAAAAGATGGATTTTGAGATACAATTTGTTCTATTTGTTCTCTTCCTGCATCAATCCCGAGCATTTCGAATTGTTGGTTCAAAATGGTATTCTGTATGCTCTGATCCCAAACAGTACGAACGGCTTGAAGGGTGGAGAAACCATAGTTGCGTTCCGTTTGCTCAACTTGAAATCGGAAGAGTTCCAAGCTCATTTCTTCTTCATTGATAATTGCAATAGGGTCTGTTGGTCCCCCACTGTTATTATTTCCATCTAAAACACCTGATATGACGAAAGCAAATAGCGCCATTCCGATGATGAAAATTAAAAAGAAAGAACGTTGTCGTATTTGTCCAAGAATTGCCATGCTATACCTTATTTTCAGCTAGTCTGCGAATTTACGATTATTAGAGCGATATCAAAATATTTTTAGGGGCAACAAACATGATAGTGGAAGGCTATCTAAACCGTATTTTTATGAACAATTAGCCGTTCGATTTTGGTAGAAGAAACTTTTTTCACGGTAATTGAAAAGTCTTGCACCTCAACCACGGTGCCTTTCTCAGGAATGGCCTCGGTATGAAAGAAAATCATCCCTCCTAGAGTTTCGTAAAATTCATTTTCGGGCAAGCCCAAATCATAGTTTTGGTTGAGATAATCCACCTCCAAGCGGGCCGAAAACTCATAGGTATTGGTATTGAGTTTTTTCTCGTAATGTACCACGCTGTCGTGTTCATCCTCAATTTCACCAAACAATTCTTCCACTATATCTTCTAGAGTAACAATTCCAGCAGTCCCGCCATACTCGTCAATCACAACAGCAATACTCCTGCGTTGCTTGGTAAGGATTTTGAGCGCTTGATTGACAGGAACAGGTTCGTGTACTTGGGCCAAAGGAAGCAGAATACTTTTTAGGTTTTTGGGTTGCTTAAACATCTCAAAGGCATGCACATACCCAATTATATCATCTAGGGTATTGCGATATATCAGTATTTTAGACAACCCGGTGGTGACAAACAGCTGTTGTAATTCTTGGATCGGTGTGTCTTGAGCAACAGCTACAATTTCTGCTCTTGGTACCATGGCCTCTCTAACTTTAACATCTGAAAACTCTAAAGCGTTTTGAAAAATTTGAATTTCAGAATCCAGCTTGTCTTTGTCTTTGCTCTGTTCTACTTGTTCTTCAATATAATCCCCCAGTTCGACTTTGGAAAAGCTCAGTTGTACCTGATCTGCTTCCACCTGAAAAAACCGCTTGAGAACACCATCGGTCAATAGAATGATGGCACTTGAGATTGGAGCTAACAAGAAATAAAAAAAAGTGGTAGGGATAAGAAAAAATCTGAGCAATCGATTGGCATAAAGTTGGAAAAATACTTTGGGAAGAAATTCCGCCGTGATAAGAATGACCAGCGTTGATATTAAGGTCTGATAGAGTAACAGACTAAAATCTTGACCGTTTTGGAATGCGCTTCCTGAAAAGAATAAAGCTGTAATCCGATCTCCCATAAAAATTCCGTAGGCAACCAGAGCAATATTGTTCCCTACCAGCATAGTGGCAATAAATCGGGAGGGATTTTGTGTAATTCTCCTCAAAAGGAGCGATATAAAACCGCTATTTTGTTTTTCGATTGCCAATTCTACTCGATTGGCTGAGACAAAGGCGATTTCCATTCCTGAAAAAAACGCAGAGAGAATCAAACAGCTAAGAATTATAAAATCCTCAGGAATCATGATTGTGGGGGCCTGCGATTTTCAAATTTTTTCCTGTAGTGCCTTCGGAATATGGCCATGAATACGGACAGAAAAGCAAAGCCTAAAAATAGATAGGCTTTTTGTGGACGACTGTTCCATTGGACAATAGATTGATAAACTGACAAAAAACTAATGACCCAATAAATAATTTCAGAAATTCGGTAACTTCTCATAAAGTGTCTAGACTATCTTGTTCTTCAGTAACCGCAATGGTTCCTGTGAGTTTTCCAGTCTTAAATTTACTAAATTCCTTATTGGTGTCCAATCGAATGGCATTCAAATCGTAATCTTGATTTTTAAAGGTAAATGGTCGCTCTGTGAACAGCCATTCATTTTCGGCATCCCAAAATAACTGGTCCGTTTCCAATACGGATCCATCAGAGGATTCCAAAATCACATTGCGGCGCAAGTCTATCAAGTCTGTGGCTGTATAAATCAATCCGTAATCAGCAGTTATGGTATTTTCATTGCGCTCGGTATCAAAAAAAACGACTTTAAGACCCTCAGGAAATTCCGCATATTGAAAGCTGAGATTGGTATAATCCACATGAAGTGGAGCTGTGAGAATGGCTTGGGTTTCTAAAGAATCCGTATAAATCATCCGTATGTTTTGTGCCGTACCTACTGCCTGTGTATTGAATGAAGTAAGCTCTTTTACAGCTTCGGTTGAATCGCCACAAGAAAAAAACAGGGGCAATGCCCAAGCACAGACCCCTATTGTCATTTTATAACGAGTGTTACTCATTAGAGCTGAGGAACTTTAACACTCCCTTTCACCCAACAATCAAAAGTAATAGTACTTCCTTCATTGCCCTCGGTGAAAATATCGGTTTTACTCGGTGCTCGCCCCATATAACTTTCTGCTGTTTTAAGAGCCAGTTTTTTTATGGATTCATCTACCCGAGCGGCTTTTCTGGCGACGTTTGCAGCCAACCAATAAATTGCACGTTTATTAAACTGTGTAGTGCCGCAATCATTGGCACTGGCTGCATATAAGTTGGCAATTAACAAATGTGCACGACCCATAGAGGGTTGGAAACTTATCGCCTTATTCGCATAACTTCGTGCCGATGACTTACGCCCTGATTTTTTAAACTTCAAGGCAATTTTATAGAGTATTTTCGCTTTTTTGTAGTTATCAGTTTCCAATGCGATCGATTCTTCGTAATACTGAAGTGCCTCTTGACTCTTACCCGCTTTGTCATTAAGTAAGCCGAGGTAGTAGGCAGAATCTGCGGAAGGATCCAAATTGTGGAGCGCTTCGACTAAAGTCACAAATAACGGATCATCGGAACATTCTTTAGCATCCATCCTAGAAGCTGCTCTTTTGAGCCATACTGAATCAGTTTTATTTTCTTCAAAATTTCGTTGATAGAGCGGAATCAAATTTTCACACTTTGCCTCTATAGAGATGATGGCATCTAGATTGGACACATAGGTAGCGATTGCTTTGGAATTGATTCCAAAAGCTCTTTTATTTCGAGTTTCCCTTGAGGTCAATGGCGATCCCGATTCTTCCTTTTTTAAAATTTTATCCAAATTTTTAGCCAGCTTTATCGATTCCACTTCAAACTTTTCAGATACTTCTTCGTATTTGTTAAAGAGTTGTTCCATAGTGACCCCTTGGTCCCCTGCTTTATACAAATCGAAAAGAGTTTTAAAATAATTGTAGAGGCGTTTGGGATTTGTAAAACTATTGGGATCCTCGATAAATGCCTTATCAAACGTCTGATATGCTTCCATTTTGGACCCAATTTTAAAATCCAATAACGACTGAGCTTTTGAACTTAAAATACTTCCTATTCTATTTTTGCCTTTGCGAGTGGGGAAATTATCCCCCCATGCCTGATAAAGCTCAATTAAGGTGTTCTTAAATGCTTCTTGTTCTGCTCCACTGCTATTTTTGATTTTATTCTGTAAGATTTTTTCCCCGTATGAATAAATCGCTACGTTTAATTTTGGACATTCAACACGAACTTTCTCCCACGGTTCGTAGGCAGAATCGTAATTTTTCACTTTAGCAAATTCTGCAAAAATGGATAGATTTTGAATACATTCTTCGTTAGACTGAGCAAGTATTTGCCCTCCTATGAAAAGGAAAATAAAACTTGCAATTGGGTATGACAATCTCATTGTTTTATATTTAATCAATTGTATTTTCTTTTTATAAACCACACATCATTAAGCGAAAATCCGAGCTTTACATGCCAGTAGTTTTCATCTACTAAATTGGGGTTAGAAGTACTTCTACTCCCCAGGGTTACTCCAAGGTTAGCGTTGGAAAAGGGACCAAGCCTAAAGGATGGTAACCCCACACCAAAAGTTATGCCACGATTCTTAAGAGAAGATTGTTGCACACGAATACCTGTTTTTTCGTTATAGTACCCCACTCTATAGACGATACGTTTCCAATAACTTGTCAACGAGCTGTAATTTGGAATGAAAAACCCTCCAAGGGATAATCGGTTTCCATCTTCATAGCTTAGGCCGCCTAAAGTAATAAAATCATTTCTGAAATCCGAGTTTGAAGTGCTAACAAATTGTCCCCCTAGAAACCATTTCTTGCGTGTTCCAATTCCCAGTCCAAGGGTTGTAGCAGTGGGAAGAATCAGAACAGTCTCGTCCAATCCGGATGGTTCCAGATCTACTTCTAGCTGTTGTCCGATGCCAGAAGAACTAGAGGAAAGTGAAGTAAATATCTCATTATTTCGAGAATTGATTGTAGCCTCGGGCGCATAGGCACTGTAGAAATGTAGGTTTTGTTTTCCCAGAGGAAATACTAAGAGCGTTGAAAATTTGTAACTGATTCCCGAAAGACTGGAATTGCTCTCTAAAAAGGTCGTTCGATCAATATTTTGTGTTTGTTGAGAACTTTGATGATTGATATTACCAAACCCATATCGCGCCGTGGCACCAACAGACCACCATTTGAACAAATGAAACCCAGCGGATACAAAAGCTAGATTGAGTCCTCCATTGCCTTCAAAACGCTGTACCTGGTTAACTTCATCTCCTTCCTGAAAGAGTTCCAAACGGTAACCTATAGAGCTATAAGGAATCAATCCGAAATTGAATCCAAAGCGTTTGGTGGGAATGCTTAGCCCCAAATAATTCAATGAAGAGGTGCCAATTTTTTGGGTGTTGTTAGTATCTTCTATCTTGTTGTTCTTGTAGTCCAACCCCAATGAAAAGTTCGTTAACTTCAATTTGGCCAAACCAGCAGGATTATTAAAGTCAACGTGAATAGAATCGGTGTAGAACTCTAGACCTCCCAATGCTCTTGACCAATGATTACCACGATAATTTATTTCGCCCAATCCTCCGAATGAATAGGGTGAACCCGTTCCTGCTTGGCTCCATACAGTGAGAGAAGCCGATAGGCAAATGAACAGTAGAAAGCGTTGTGTCATGGGTCCGTATTGTATTGCAAAAGAGCCTGCATTCCTTCCAATAGGAAATTAGGTTCGGCAAATATGGGTTTTTTTATGCTTTTAGACAACCGTATGTGGTCCCCTCCTGTAAGGATTATCTTTAGATTTGAATATTTATCCGCGTAGGTGTCGATTTGATATTCAAGTTCTGCGATGATCCCATAATAAACTCCAGCATGTATTGAAGCTTCTGTAGATTGCCCTAGTATGGATTCGGGCCGCCTGGGTAGCAATTCGGGCAATCTTGCCGTTTGTTTGTGGAGGGCTTCGTATCGCATTCGAATTCCTAGGCTAATCGACCCTCCATAATACACAGCATCAGCATCGATAAAATCATACGTTATGCAGCTCCCCATATCAATAACCAAACAGGCTTGTTTTGGATACTTAAAACAGGCTGCAGCCATAAGGGCCATACGATCCGATCCAAGTGTTTCAGGAGTTGTGTAGTTATTTTTAAATGGAAATTTTAGCAAAGCTGTGGTTAATGATGTCTTCTTTACTGTAGGAAAAATTGTTGAAATGCGGTTAGAAAAACGCCCGCGAACGTCAGAATAAAAAATGTGAGTAATCGGGTGTACATTTATAATCTCTTCAAAATTGGAATCTTCTTCAGAATTTAATACCCCAATATGTTGACATTCATCATTTTCATACAGGGCGTACTTAATATTTGTATTTCCAATATCCAGAATCAATAGCATGAATTGCTCTACTTTGTGTGAGCCACAAATTTAGGGCATTTGATTTGTAGAGAACTAAAAAGCAATTTATATTTGCCTTCGCCTAGAGCAACGGTACCTTAGCTCAGTTGGTAGAGCAAAGGACTGAAAATCCTTGTGTCCCTGGTTCGATTCCTGGAGGTACCACGACTAGCCCTGTAGGTGTAAAACTTTACAGGGTTTTTTATTTGATACGCCCCTTTTCTACCCATTTAAGTTTCTCAATTCTTCGAATTGAACCAAATTCCGGTGAAAACTTGCCTTCCCAAACCTTACCTACAATTTACGGAAAGCCTTTTGTTGAAAACCTTTGTTATGAAAAAAATATATTTGCTTTTAATCACCCTTGCATTGAGTTGCTCCACCGAGGAAACTCCTGCAGAAATGGCTATAGTGAACACAAGCTCCTGTGGAAGTCGTCCCAGATTATAACAACGATCCCATCTATAGCAAAATCAAACCCAAACTACTCAATTCCTATTGGACCGCATTTCAAGCATCAGCAGCTGAGTATGATATCGATCTTTCTAGTATAGAAGATGTCAGCTTTGTTTCCCAAGATTTGAGTGGTAGCACTGCTGGAATTGCCAATGGCTCCTGTGAAAATTATGTTCTTATTCTCGTTGATGAGACACAATTTAGAAACCTCACTACTGGAGAGCAGATTTTTTTGATGTATCACGAACTCGGGCATGACGTCTTTAACGCCTCTCACGACGGAGGGGGACTTATGGCTCCGAATGTTCGTTCTATAGAATACACTTTATTCCAAAAAGAAGTTCGCGATTTTTTTACGGGTGAAGATTATGTTGAATGGACGGAAGAAGAATGTGAATACATTCGGGACCTAACAAATAAAAAAGGCTTGAATTGCCATAGAAATGGTAGTTTAAGGGACTAAAAAGAATCCTTTTTTCTGATGATTTATAATTACCGTTAGTGCAGAAAGAGCAACAGTTATATCTGGATGTACCTGATCCAAGGGGAGGGATCTACCTACCATAGCTTGTGAACAAACAAAAAATTCAACCCTATTGTCTGCCAGTTTGTGAATGAGCTTCACATTGGGATTATCATCTTCATACAACGAATGATAGGCCTCGTTGCGCAAAACAGCTTTCGTTGCAGCTCCGTGGAGAGCTACTACTATTTCAATTTGTTCTCTTGGTACAGAACAGGCCTCCAATAAGTTAAGCGTCCTAGCCACACGCCACAAACCACGATTTACTCCATCTTTCTGTGCATCCGATGTGATATCAAAAAGTAATTGATAGCTTTCCTCTGGTGAGAATTGCTCGGAATAAGAGTCGGTGTATTCAATCCCTCCATACCCTGGAATCAATGGATATTCCCATTCTTGAGCCGTTAATAAAGAAGAAAAGAACAATAGAAAAGAAAAGCCAATTAAACTGGATGTGTTTATTATCCTAGGACGCAGTATCTTGTAAAGGTATTTTGTTTGTATCATAGTTTCGAATCTATGGATTTTTATAACAAGAAAGGAGTGGTTCAAAGATTTATTGTTGGGGTTCGAAACCTAAGCATTCTTCTATGTGTGGTTTTGGTAGGAATCTTCTTTTTATTGAAAGTGCCCTCAAAACCGTCTATGTTTTCCTCTGTCTCTGATGAAAATCCATGGTCTGTAGAATCTTTCCTCTCAGCCACGGATCCTCCCTCTGCTGTAAAAAAAGGATATGAAATCATTATCACAGATTATAATACTTGGATTGGAAGCAGTACCCTATCTCCTAACAGACTTTCTTGCTCCAACTGTCATTTAAAAGCAGGTACACAAAACGGTGCAGCTTCTTTTCTTGGAGTTACCAGGCGCTATCCAAAATTTAGTGGCCGCGATGGTAAGGTCAGTGACTTGGTAGATCGAATCAATGGTTGTATGGAACGAAGCATGAATGGTAAGGTATTAAATAGAGAAGACCCTTTGATGCAAGCCATGCTCGCTTACATGGATTGGTTAGATAAAAATTATGTGAGTCTAGAAAACCATCGTGCCGGATTTTTGGCTATATCCATTCCCAAAAGAGCCGTAAATGTAGACAACGGAAAAGCCATATACCTTAGAGCATGTGCCTTGTGTCATGGCGAAGAAGGGAAAGGTAGTAAAATAGGGAATGTATATCAATACCCTCCACTTTGGGGAAGGGAAGCTTACAATGAAGGAGCGGGAATGAATCGTGTGTTAACCGCCGCTGCATTCATTAAATCAAATATGCCCTATCTGAAAGCCAACTGGAAGAAACCCCTACTTACCGATGAAGAAGCCTACGACGTAGCGGGATATATCAATAGTAAGGAAAGACCTCCCCTCAAGAAAAAAGTAAACGATTATCCAGATAAAAAAAGAAAGCCTGTTTCAACGCCCTATGGCCCCTGGGAGGACGACTTTTCTGCAACTCAACATAAGTTTGGACCCTTTCCGCCCATCGTTAAGTACTATGAGGAACAATTTGGCATTGAAAAGAACTATTGATCCCTTATTGTAGTTTCCAAAAAAGTATAGTAAACCAAATGTTTTTGGCCAGAACCCCGTAATTTTTATTTACAGAAGTCCTTTGGTATCCAGACTGAAGACGAAATCTCTCACTCAGCTGTTTACTAAATCCAATGAAATTCCAATTTTGATTGAATTGGGCAGGAAAACTATTGCTGAAGTTCAAAAAAACCTCATTATATGCCATAAGGTTTAGTCCCTTTTGATTCAAAGGATAGGTAAACCCATTTCGGAAACGAATGCGTGTACTGAAATTGACGCTTCCTGAGTCTACCCAGCGATGTTCAGCACGAATCCAACCAAAGCCACGGAGGCTTTTGGTGATTGGGTAATTGACAAACAATTGTTCCCAAAGATTATTTTCGGAGACTCTATTGGATCCCACCCCATTGCTGATATACGTATAACCTACAGAAAGGGTGGCATTTTTAGAAATTTTACGGCTGATAGAAGGACGGACTAATATTTGATCCTGATCGCTGTAAAAGCTTTTGGTTCGATAATGTTTTTCCAAGAGCAGGCTACTGCTTGTCGTTAGAGAATAGCTAGTGAATAGGGCATTCCAGGCATTGTATTGTTGGCTTTCTTGGGCTTGGGTTTGGATAGCCATTAAAAAAAATAGGACAATTATGATTTTCAGGGCATTCTTCATTTCAATCTATTCTTGGGATTAGGGTAAATTTAGGGGGGGTTCGTTTTCTTCTTGAGATTGATCTAGTGTTTCAACTTTACGCAACTTGGAGAGCATCATTTTGGTTCTTGTTGTGACCAATTTATTGATTTCCTGGTCGGCTTCACTAATCTTCTTTTGGGCTTTTTCAAGAACACCTCCAAACATTTGAAATTCTTTTTTTACAGCTGCTAAGATCTGCCATACTTCACTGCTTCGCTTCTGTATAGCCAGGGTTCTAAAGCCCATTTGTAAGCTATTCAACATGGCGGCTAATGTCGTGGGCCCAGTAATTACAATTTTTGATTCTCGTTGCAATTGAGCCATTAGATCGGGATGTCGAACGACTTCTGCATAGAGCCCCTCAATAGGTAAAAACAAGATTCCAAAATCGGTCGTATGTGGAGGGTCAATATATTTTTGTGATATTTCCCGAGCAAACTTTTTAATACTTTGTAACAAAGCGCGCAAAGAGGTTTCAATTAACACAGGATCACCATTTTCATACGCCGATTGCAGACGAATATAGTCTTCTTGAGGAAATTTTGCATCAATAGGAAGATATACAGCGCCTTCACCTTCGTTTTTTCCGGGCAGTTTTAAGGCAAATTCAACCAAGGCATCGGATCCTTTTTTGGTTTTTACGTTGGCTTCATATTGTTCGGGAGCTAATATCTGCTCCAAAATATTAGCCAACTGAATCTCTCCTAGAACACCTCTTGTTTTGACATTACTCAATACCTTTTTTAAATCTCCAACCCCAGCAGCCAGCGTCTGCATTTCGCCTAACCCTTTCTGGACTCGCAACAATTGCTGCGTCACAATTTCAAATGATTTCCCCAGCCGCTCTTCCAGTGTTTTATGCAATTTCTCATCCACTGTTTCACGCATTTTTTCTAAACGCAGTTCAGTGGTCTTCACCAATTCATCTTGTTTTAGGCGCATGGCTTCAAACTTCTGCTTTTGGAGTTCGTTAAATTCTTTCACGTTTTTAGAGAATGCCTCTTGAAAATCTTTCAATGTAGTGCGTTGCTCCTCTCGATCTTCTTTGGCTTTTTTGGCGATGGTATCTACTAAACGATCAAGGCTTTTGGTCAATTCCAACCGACTTTCTCTTAAGTTCCTTTGTAATTCTTCTCGGTTTTGGGTCAGTTCTTCTCGGAGTTTTTCTTGTACTCTATTTTGGTCCACACTTACCGCTGGCTTTCGAAAAACCAAGAAGGCAACCAAGCCCAAATTGACAAGCAATAACAAAACCCACAGAAGCTCCATGAATAAAAAATTAATTGGCACTAAAGGTAAAAGGAATAAGTCGTAATCAGAAAAAAAACAAACACAAAGGAGTCAAGTGACACTTTACTAGCTTTCAATATAAAAGGGTAAGTGTCTAGGGTCTATATCCATTAATGATATCCGAGACAATAGGTAAATAAGGCTTTCCACCAATTCATATCAAATGTGTTTTAATACATAACGACCCTCAGCATTTTTTATTGTAACAGGTTTATTTTTTTTTGTTTCTTTAGTGCAAAGAAGCCAAAATGAAAAAAACACTCCTTTGGTCCGTCACTGCGGCCGTTGCCGGATTTTTGTTTGGATTTGACACCGTGGTTATCTCAGGTGCCAATCAACCGGTGAAAGAATTATGGCAGCTAAGTCCTTTATTCCATGGAACCTTTATCATGTCAATGGCATTATGGGGAACAGTCGTCGGTTCGCTCTTGGGGGGCTTTCCCGCACAACGTTACGGTAGAAAAAAAACCTTATTTTGGATTGGAGTTCTTTATCTAATTTCTGCTCTTGGTTCTGCGCTGGCTCCTGATCCCTTTACCTTTTCCTTGATGCGGTTTATCGGTGGTCTTGGAGTTGGTGCCTCATCGGTCGCCGTTCCAGTTTATATTTCAGAAATATCTACCGCTAGAACCCGAGGACAATTTGTTGCTTTGTATCAATTCAATATCGTTTTCGGAATTTTTATTGCCTTTTTATCCAATTACCTTTTAGACGGAATAGGAGGGGCTATTGACTGGCGCTTGATGTTAGGTATTGAAGCGTTTCCAGCTTTTATTTATTGTCTATTTGTTTTGCGAGTTCCCGAAAGTCCACGCTGGTTAATTCTCACTAAAAAGGATGATACACAAGGCTTGCGCATTCTCCAATTTATTTATTCCGAACAAGAAGCCGAAGCTAACTTGAGGGCGATCAAAGAAGCGGCTGGGAAAATGGATACAACTGAATCTCTCTTTCAAAGAAAGTATTCCCGCGTACTGACCCTAGCTTTTTTATTGGCTTTTTTCAATCAATGGTCAGGAATAAATTTTGTTTTATACTATGCCCCTGAAATTTTGGAGCGTTCTGGCTTGGCTACCCAGGAATCTCTTTTCAGTTCTATTTCTATTGGAACGGTCAACCTAATTTTTACTATTGTCGGTGTTCGTCTAATCGATCGTTTGGGACGGAGACAGTTAATGACCTTGGGTTCCATTGGATATATTCTCAGCTTGGCGCTAGTTGCTTGGTGTTTTTATTCGGAAGCCAACCCCATCCTTCTTATCAGCTTTATTCTTCTTTTTATCGCTTCCCATGCCATTGGTCAAGGAGCGGTAATTTGGGTTTTTATTTCAGAAATTTTCCCTAATAAAATTCGCGCCTATGGTCAAGCGTGGGGTACAGGGGTCCATTGGGTTTTTGCAGCGTTGATCACGCTTATAACACCATTATTTTTGGACGAAAAAGAAGGGATTTTTGGAGAAAACCCATGGCCCATATTTGCTTTTTTCTCATTCATGATGCTTGGACAACTGCTGTGGGCGAGAGTAAGTATGCCAGAAACCAAAGGGGTTTCTCTTGAACAATTGAGTAAAAAATTAATTAATGATTAATTACGAGAAGTCTATTGTTGGAGTAACGATAGGCTGGCTCTTAATCGGATGCACCACCAGTAGTCCAGATACCATGCAAAAAGAAGAAAAACTATACCGACCCCATTTTCATTTCACTCCTCAAACCCAATGGCTTAATGATCCCAATGGGATGTTTTATTTCGAAGGCACCTACCATCTTTATTTTCAATACCATCCCTTCAGCAATGTATGGGGTCCTATGCATTGGGGGCATGCCACGAGCAAGGATTTACTTCATTGGAAAGAGCATCCTATAGCCTTATTCCCAGATGCGCTAGGAACGATTTTCTCTGGGAGTATTGTCGTGGATCATCAAAACACATCAGGTTTTGGAAAAGAAGGTCAAATCCCAATAGTTGCAATATATACCAATCATGATCAAAAAGGAGAGGACGCTTGCTCCAATACCTTTCAAACACAAAGCATCGCCTATTCACTCGATCAAGGATTTCATTGGGTCAAATACGACCAAAACCCAGTAATTCCCAATCCTGGAATAACCGACTTTAGGGATCCTAAGGTCTCTTGGGACCTGTCTTCTCAGCAGTGGATAATGGCATTGGCTGTCAATAGTGAAGTCTTTTTTTATCATTCTTCCGACTTAAAGCAATGGTCCTACCTGTCTAGGTTTGGAAAAGGTATTGGCAATCATGAAGGGGTATGGGAGTGTCCCGAATTAATGGAACTGCCCGTGGCTGGCACAAAAGAGAAAAAATGGGTGCTATTAGTCAGCATCAACCCTGGGGGGCCCAACGGAGGAAGTGCCACCCAGTATTTTATTGGGGATTGGAATGGAAAAGAATTTATCCCCGACTCCGAATTTGTAAATTCCATGGGGCAAAAGCATGATTTTTGGTTGGATTTTGGTACTGATAATTATGCTAGTGTTAGCTTTAATAACCTTCCCCACCCGAGGGGCAAAAAAGTAGTTATTGGTTGGCAATCCAACTGGGAATATGCTAGAAAAGTGCCAACTCAAAAATGGAAAAATGGAATGACCCTACCTCGGGAGATTGATCTGCTCCCCGCTGGCACTACTTATCGTATGCGATCTCTCCCAACTCCATTCTGGAAGACCCATCTTGTAGACAAAAAAATCACGGAGTCCTTGGCCGTTGATTCCAAAACTATCCTTGCCTCTATCGAAGACTTAGCTCTGGACCGAATGCAAATTTCAGGCGAAATGACCCTTTCTAAATATAAGAGCTATGTGTTCCAGATGGACAATTCCCAAGGCGACAAACTCTTTTTTGGATACGACGGTAAGAAACAAGAGTTTTTCATTGATCGAAGTCAACTGCAAATTCCCAATTTCAACGCTGCTTTCTCTGCGGGAAAGCAAACCGCCGCTCGAAATGCAATCACCTCAACTATTCCTTTTCAAATTATTATAGACAAAACTTCTTTGGAATTGTTTTTTGATGGGGGGCAAACTGTACTCACTGCTCTTTATTTCCCAAGTGCTCCGCTAGAACACCTGCGTCTATTCGCTGCTCAAAATTCGGGGGAAATTAAGTACTTTAAACTTTCCGAGTTCATTCATTAAATTTAAATAATAGAGTGGATACGCTTCTTCTTATCTTGCTGTTATGAAACAATTCAATGCCGTCTGTTTTGGAGAAGTTTTGTGGGACCTATTCCCCTCTGGAAAAAAAATGGGGGGAGCTCCCCTCAATGTGGCTTTTCGACTCAACCAGCGAGGAGTTTCCACCACCTTAATTAGCGCCATTGGCGAAGATGCTTTAGGGAACGAATTACAAATCGCAATTGAGGAAACAGGTATATCGGCTCACTTACAAAAAAACACCACTCATTCAACCGGAAGCGTTGGTGTGTTCTTGGATGAAGGAGGCTCTGCTACTTATACTATTGAAAGTCCTGTTGCTTGGGATGCTATCATCTACGAATCTGCCATTGAACGTTATGTTGAGGAGGCTGACTGTTTGGTATTTGGAAGTTTAGTTACTCGTGGAGCAACCTCCAAAAACACACTCAAAAAGCTCCTCATGAAAGCAAGTTACAAAGTATTTGATGTCAACCTTAGAAAACCACATTACCAGCATACCGACCTTTTGAGGTGGATGAACCTTGCAGACCTAATTAAGTGTAATGAAGAGGAATTGGAAGAAATAGTGACATATCAGGGTTGTACAGAAAGTGATATTGAAAAACAAATCGTTTTCTTAGCCCAGCAAACCTATACCCAACAGGTGTGTGTTACTCTAGGCAGTAAAGGCGCAGTGTGGTATGAGGACAGTCATTTTATTTATCAGTCTGGTTTTGAGACTAAAGTGGCCGATACTGTGGGTGCTGGCGACAGTTTTCTTGGAACCCTATTGGCAGGACTATTAAGTGGACAGCCAAGGGCTGATGCTTTAGAAGAAGCTTGTGCAATGGGGGCCTTGGTTGCCTCTAGAACGGGAGCCAATCCCATAATATCTCAAAAAGAACTCACTGAATTTTTAAGCAAAACTAAAAATACCTAAAATATTTAATATTATTCCCAATGAACCTTCTCATTGCACCCGATTCATTTAAAGGCAGTCTCTCAGCTAAGGAGGTAGCAAGAGCCATGGAACGAGCAGCCCAGTCAGTGTTGCCTTCTCTAAAAACATATTGCATCCCCTTTTCTGACGGAGGAGAGGGGGCTTTGGATTTTTTAGAATCCCATTTTACAGGTGATCTCCAGTGGGTGGATACACAAAACGCTCTGGGTCACCCTCTTCGGGCTCCTTATTACAAAATGGGGTCCAAGGCTTGGATTGAACTTTCACAAATCGCTGGCTTATCTCAACTCTCACTCGAGGAAAGAAATCCATTATTAACGTCTACCTACGGAGTAGGTATTCTCATTAAAGAAGCCCTTAACAACGGCTGTGATGAAATTTATCTAAGCATTGGCGGCAGTGCTACCCATGATATGGGCTTCGGTATTTTTTGTGGAATGGGGGGGCTTGCTCTGGATGCAACTGGTAATTCATTTATCCCAACTGGAAAAACGTTGGGTACCGTCGCTTCTATCGATCGTGATAAAATCTCTATCCCGATGAAAAGCGGCTGGCTTCACGTAATCTGTGACGTCTCCAACCCCCCAGTTGGACCCCAGGGAGCAGCAACTATTTTTGCTCCCCAAAAAGGAGCCACCCCTGAACAGTGTGCTATCCTAGAAGAAAATTCCCAACAATTGATTCGTATTCTTCAGCCGCTTTCAAATCAGCCCTTGGCTTCTTTGGAAGGAGGGGGAGCAGCTGGGGGAACAGCCGCAGGGATGGTGACCCTGTTCAATGCTTCATTACAATCCGGTTTTGAAACATTTTATCGTTGGAGTGGACTGGAAGATCTTTTTCAGAAATCGAGCCTTCTTCTCACAGGGGAAGGTTGTTTGGATCATCAAAGCTTGCTTGGGAAAGTGCCTTTATCCCTAGCAAAAAAAGCGCATTTATATAGGGTTCCTACACTAGTTGTATGCGGGCAAATCCAGTTGGACATCAAAACTCTTGAGGCCTGTGGCATTGTTGGATGGAAAAGTTTGCTTGAAGAGTGTGAGTCACTGGAATACGCTCAAAAAAAACCTTTTGAAGCCATAGAAAAAGTTACACAAAAGCTCCTCATCTCTCACTTCAAAATAAAAAAATGAACAGTGATTTAATCCTTTTATTGGTTTTATTGATTTGGATTATTCTTGGAACCAGTGTGCTTCGTTGGCCTCCCCTCAGGGTTTTGTTCCTCGGAACTTTTTTTGGGGCCATCGTCTTCCAAGTTCCTTTACTGGATTGGCCCAGTGTAATAGGAATGGGATTCATTAGTACGGTCAAAAAAATTGGTGTTCTCATCTTCCTAGGAAGCTGGATTGGGGTGTGCTTAGAAGCTTCGGGTGCTACACTTTCCATAGCCAAAACTTTACTGAGGAAAATGGCAAAATGGCCCCTTCATTTTGTGGTTGGCTTTATCGGTTATTGGGTTTCCATACCCGTTTTTTGCGATGCGGCTTTTGTCATACTCAATTCTCTCAACAATCAATTGGCTCAAGAGAGCCAAACTCCAAAAATGGGTCTGACGGTAGCCCTTTCTACTGGACTTTTTGCAACCCATGTTCTTGTTCCACCCACCCCTGGTCCGCTGGCAGCGGCTGCCAATTTCGAACTCACACAACTCTTTATTCTCTTTCTTTGGGGGGGGTTGTTGGCCTTTGTTTTAACACTTGCCGGTGCAGGGTATTCCTACTGGATTGGACGGAATGTAAAAGAAACAATTCCAATTGAGAGCCCTACAGGTATTTCACCAAAAACGTCTAAACTTCCCCCAACAGGTAAAGCGATAAGCCCAATCATGGTTCCCATTTTTATGATGGCTTTAGGAACCCTACCCACGCAAAACAGCACTTTAAGATATCTTTTGAGCGTTCTTTCCAATCCCTTGATTGCCCTTTTTATAGGTGGAGTCATGGGGATCCCCTTATTGCAACGCTACACGGATACACCCTTGAAACATCAAGCCCGAAAAAGTTGGGATCAAGCCTTACCAATTGTCATGATAACAGCCATGGGCGGAGCGCTTGGAAAAGTTTTACAGCAGCTCCCTTTGGGAGAATATTTGACTGTACTGTCTTTTCCTGAGCGTATGGGTTTACTGATTCCTTTCTTGCTAGCCGCCTTTCTCAAAACGGCCCAAGGATCCTCCACAGTCGCTATTTTGACTGCCTCTGCCATAACATTTCCGCTTTTGCCTGGCTTAGGATTGGATAGTGATATGGGTAAAATATGGGGAATCCTAGCCATTGGCACCGGAGCCATGACCGTGTCGCATGCCAACGATTCTTATTTTTGGATTGTTTCACAAGTGGGGGGAATAGAGCCTCAAAAAGCATTGCGAACGCATACGGTAGCGACCTTCTTTCAAGGACTTTTAGGTATTTTGATTCTCCTGTTGAGTTTTCAATTCATAGGTAAATAAAAAAGCCCTCCATTTTACTGGAAAGCTTCTCATTAGTTGCGCTACTATTTCAGTATCACAACACACAACATCGTTGGAGCGGTCTGGACGGGACTCGAACCCGCGACCCCATGCGTGACAGGCATGTATTCTAACCAACTGAACTACCAGACCCAATTAGCGATGGCAAATATACGCCCCTAATTTGAAATCCCAAACTATTGGAAGGGAAAGAAAATAGAAATTACATTGCAGCGTCTAGGGCGTCAGCATACGCTTGCTTGGGTGCTACTCCCACCTGACGACCAACCAATTCCCCGTTTTTGAATACTAAAACAGTAGGGATATTACGCACCCCGTATTTGGCTGCAAATTCTTGATTGGCATCCACATCAACTTTACCAACTACTGCTTTTTCTTGGTATTCGGAACTTAATTCATCGATGATTGGGCCTACCATTCGGCAAGGGCCGCACCAAGCTGCCCAAAAATCAACCATAACAGGTTTGTTGGATTGCAATACTACTTCGTCAAATGTAGCGTCTGTTATCTCTAGTGCCATACTGTTTAATTTTTTTACAAATTTACATTTTTCATTCTAGCTTCATTTATCGTTCGGCATCAATTTATATGATATTTCTATAAACCGTATCTAGTTAACTCGATAACGCCATTGGTTTTCTTCCAACATATCCAACAGATCACTGGTGATGTCGAGTTTTAGCTTTCGACTAGTCGTCGTTAATTTAATCTCTGGCTCTTTATGAATCAAATCCAATAGCAGTGTTTTGTCTCCTTTGAAGGGCTTCAATACTTGTTCTAATGAATCTATTGTAGAGGAGTTTATTGTTTCAGCAGGGATTTTTATGGTGAGTCTTTTAGCATGGTTAGCCAGGGTACTCTGCAGTTGCTCAAATTGTAGGAATTGAATCCTGGGTTCACCAACCTTCCCTGTTTCTTTGTTGGCCCAACCGGGTTTAATAATCAATTTACAGCGGACAAACTGATTAATTCCTATAAAATGGCGAAACTTTAAATAATCCTCTCCAAAAATGCGAAACTCAAACTGATCGTTGAAATCCTCCAGCTGAAACTTGGCCCACCCCTTACCATTTTTTGTTTCCAAATGCTCGACGGCATTAACGATACCTGCTACGTGCATCTCTCGACCTACTATGGGATAAAGATCTGATAGAACGTGTAAGCCTGCATTGGTAAACAAATCTACTTCTCTTTTGAAATCATCCAGAGGGTGTCCTGATATATAAATCCCTACAACTTCTTTTTCTCGCTTTAAGCGTTCTAAATTTCCCCAAGGTTCACAGAAGGGAACTTTTAGAACTTGATAGGTGCTATCATTGGTTGCACCAAAAAGATTGGTTTGTGAGGAGTTTTCATTTTCTTGGTATTTGGCGCCAAATCGTATGGCTTTTTCGAGAAATAAAATACCATCCCCATCCGGATTGAAATACTGGGATCGATGCACCTTATCAAAAGAGTCAAAGCCCCCAGCCAAGGCCAAGTTCTCCATAGCCTTTTTGTTTGCTGCACGAAGATCGATTCGTTTGGTGAGATCGAATAAAGAAGTATACGGCGCTTCTTTTCGGTTCTCAATGATGGTTTCTACAGCGCCTTTCCCAACGCCTTTTATGGCGCCCATACCAAATCGAATGGCTTGGTTATCATTAACCGTAAACTTGTGGAAAGACTCGTTCACGTCTGGACCAAGAACTTTAAGTCCCATTCGACGACATTCTTCCATAAAAAATGTAACCTGCTTAATATCACTCATATTATTCGATAACACAGCTGCCATATATTCTGCCGGATAATGCGCTTTCAAATAAGCTGTTTGATAGCCAATCCAAGCGTAACAGGTAGAATGGGACTTATTGAAAGCATACGAAGCAAAGGCCTCCCAGTCTTTCCATATTTTTTCCAGCATTTCCTCCGGGTGACCGTTTTCTTTACCTCCATTGATGAACTGTGGCTTGAGCTTATTCAATAGAGTAAAAATCTTTTTCCCCATTGCTTTGCGAAGTATATCGGCATCGCCCTTCGAGAAATTAGCTAGTTTCTGAGACAAGCGCATCACCTGTTCTTGATAGACAGTAATCCCATAGGTCTCTTTCAGAAATTCTTCCATCTCAGGAAGGTCGTAGGTGATTTCTTCTTCACCGTTCTTTCGAGCCACAAAACTGGGAATGTATTCCAAAGGTCCCGGACGGTAAAGAGCATTCATAGCAATTAGATCAGCAAACTGAGTCGGCTTTAAGTCTTTCAAATACTTTTGCATACCTGCGGATTCGTATTGAAAGATTCCTACCGTCTCTCCTCGTTGAAACAATTCATAGGTTTTGGTATCATCCAATAGAAAAGCATCCGGGTCTAAATCAATATTGTGCTTGTATTTGACAAGTTTGACCGTATCTTTGATTAGCGTCAATGTCTTGAGTCCCAAAAAATCCATTTTCAATAATCCAGCATTTTCAACTACAGAATTATCGAACTGAGTCACAAAGAGTTCCGAGTCTTTTGCCGTAGCAACAGGTACAAATTGAGTGATATCGTCAGGAGTAATGATAACCCCACAGGCATGAATTCCGGTATTGCGAAGCGAGCCCTCCAAGACTTTAGCCTGCTGTATCGTCTCCCCCTGCAAGCTCGATTCTTCGGCAATGGCTTTGAATTCTTTCACCCGGGTATATTCCTCTGAACGAAGGCTCTTTCTCAATTCCTCTTCTTCCAAGCTAAAAATTTTGGAAAGTTTCATATTGGGTAACAGTTTTGCAATATGATCAGCTTCATTTAACGACAGGTCTAGTACTCTTGCCGTATCCCGGATAGACGATTTAGCCGCCATGGTGCCATAGGTTATAATCTGAGCCACTTGGTTGGCTCCGTATTTTTCAATGACATAATCCATCACCTTACCTCGTCCTTCGTCATCAAAATCAATATCGATATCGGGCATGCTCACCCGGTCAGGATTCAAGAATCGCTCAAATAGCAAGTCGTATTGGATGGGGTCCATATTGACAATCCCTAAACTGTAGGCAACAACAGAACCCGCAGCCGAACCACGGCCAGGGCCAACTGAAACTCCCATACTTCGCGCGGCAGCAATCAAATCCTGTACAATCAAAAAATACCCTGGATAGCCTGTATTGGCAATGACAGCCAGCTCGAAATCCAAGCGTTCCTGAATTTCAGGAGTGAGCGGATCATAGCGTTTCTTCGCCCCTTCATAAGCCAAGTGTCTCAAATAGTTATTTTCTCCCGTTTTCCCATCGGGTTGGTTTTCTACCTGAAAGGCTTTGGGGATATCAAACTTTGGCAGCAATACTTCCCTTGCCAAATCATAAGGAACGATTTTATCGATCAGTTCTTGTAAATTAAGAATGGCCTCTGGGACATCCTTAAATAGCGCCTTCATGGCTTCGGGCGGCTTGAAATAATATTCTTGATTAGGAAAACCATAACGATAACCTCGACCTCTTCCTATCGGAGTGGCTTGTTTTTCTCCTTCTTTAAGACAGAGTAGAATATCGTGGGCGTTGGCTTCCTCTTTTTCAACATAATAGGTGTTGTTGGTCGCAATGAGTGGAATACTGTATTTTTGAGACCATTGGATAAGAACCGCATTTGCTCGGTCTTCATCTTCTTGGCCATGTCGCATGAGTTCGATGTACAAATCATTCCCAAATTGCTGTTGCCACCAGAGCAAGGCTTCTTCTGCCTGTGGGTCTCCCACATTCAATATTTTGGAGGGAACTTCTCCATACATGTTACCAGTGAGCACTATAAGATCGTCCTTGAATTGCAAGACGATTTGTTTATCTATCCTAGGGACATAATAGAATCCATCCGTATAGGCCAAAGAAGTCATCTTAATCAAATTCTGATACCCTTTTTTATTTTTGGCTAAAAAAACTACCTGATACCCATCGTCTCTACGAGACCGGTCCTTATGATTCTCACAAACATAAAATTCACATCCCACAATGGGCTTAATTTGGGCATCGGGTGCGGCTTCTGAATTATGTTTTTTTACCGCTTTAACAAAATGAAAGGCGCCCATCAGATTGGCATGATCGGTGAGCGCAAGTGCAGGCATTTTGTACTGAGCTGCAGCTTCAACCAATTGAGTCACGCGAGAAGTAGCTTGAAGCACGGAGAACTGAGAGTGATTGTGCAGATGCACAAACGAAGCATCGGACAAAGCAGAAAGGGATTCTTTTGATACGGGATCATTGGAGGCCCCTTTCGGCTGTAGTTTTGAAGTGTATTGTTCAGAGAGAGCTTTTAAATTTTTGTGATTCAAACCCAACAGGGGAACACCCTCCGGATAAGTGATTCGCAATGCTTCTTCAGGGAACTCTCCTTCGAGAGAAGACGGGTGAATTTGAACTTGGCGAAGCAGCTCCAAAAAAACACGAGAAGTAGCCTCTACATCGGCTGTTGCGTTGTGGGCTTCTTCAAAACGACTTCCAAAAAGATGATAATACAACTCACTGAGGGTGGGCAATTTAAACTTACCTCCTCGACCTCCAGGCAATTGACATAAAGCTGCTGTTTCTTCCGTACAGGTATCGATCAAAGAAAACGATACCAAAGGATCATTCCCATCTACCCGGAGGAATTCGGCTCCCATAATATTACGGTCAAAATTAATATTGTGCCCCACCACGTACTGCGCTTGTTTTAGTGCTACAGCAAGCTTTTCCAAGACCGTTTCAAGGGGTATTCCTTCCGCTTCCGCCAAAGCAGTTGATATGCCGTGGACTTGCTCCGATTCAAAAGGAATGGTAAATCCTTCGGGTTTAATAAGATAATCTTGATGATTGATACAAGTCCCAGAGGCGTCGTGTAATTGCCAAGCAATCTGAATACATCGGGGCCAATTGTCTGCATCGGTTAGGGGTGCATCCCAACGTTTTGGCAATCCTGTCGTCTCTGTATCAAAAATTAAATACATAATTCTAAAAGTATATAATCCTAATGGCATCTAAGTAGGCCTTGGGAAGGACTTATCAACGATTTTAGAAAAAATATAAACGCTTGTTTTTGTACCTTTCCCAAAAAGAAAAAGAAAAATGCCGCTGCTGGAATTTACTTCCCGTGGCATCTATTGTGCCGCGGCCGATGTCTATTTGGATCCTTGGAAAAAGGTACCCAAGGCCTTGATTACGCATGGGCATTCAGACCATGCCCGCTGGGGAAATCAACAATATATTACACACCACGACAACGTTCCAATTATTCAACATCGTTTGGGAAATATTACTGTAGCAGGAAAGTCCTATGGAGAACGTTTCAGCATCAATGGGGTTCAGTTTTCTTTTCATCCAGCCGGTCATGTGCCTGGGTCCTCCCAAATTCGCGTTGAAAACCGTGGAGAAGTTTGGGTTTTTACGGGAGATTACAAATTGGAAAATGACGGGATTTCGACCCCTTTTGAAGCTGTTATCTGCCATACATTTATTACCGAGTGCACCTTTGGGCTTCCTGTCTTTAACTGGCAAGATCCGGTGAAAGTCCATCGCCAAATTAATCAATGGTGGGCCGCTAATAAAGCTGCTGGGATCACCAGCTTGCTTATGGGCTATTCACTGGGTAAAGCGCAGCGACTTCTCAAACACTTAGATCCGAAAATCGGTAAAATATTTACGCATGGGGCTCCTGAAAAAATGACTGAAGTCCTGCGATCTCAAATTGATTTTCCAGAAACCCAATTGATTACTCGTGAGACCAATAAAAAACAAATTGCCGGGAATCTAGTTTTGGCGCCCCCTGCGGTAATGGGAAGTGCATGGGCTAAAAAATTAGGGGAAATTAGCACAGGGTATGCCTCGGGATGGATGGCATTTCGTGGTGCTCGCCGCCGACGTGCAGTGGACAAAGCTTTTGTACTTTCTGATCATGCAGATTGGAAAGGTTTGCTACACGCCGTTGAAGCTACAGGCTGTGAAAACGTAATCACTACACACGGCTATACTGACATTTTTGCTCAATACCTTCGTGAAAAAGGCTGGAATGCCCGAACCGAAAAAACACAATACGAAGCGGAGACACCTGAAACTACCGTTGCGGAATGAACGCCTTTGCTCAACTTATTGAGGCCTTAGACAGCACCAACAAAACTAATGAAAAGGTAGCCTTATTGGCCACATATTTCCGTACAGCTCCGCAGAACGATGCCCTGTGGGCAGTGGCCCTTCTTTCACACCGTCGTCCCTCCCGCCCAGTAAGCACCTCCCTGCTCCGTGAATGGGCAGCCGAACTAGCCGGTCTATCCCCTTGGCTGTTTGAAGAAGCCTATCATATTGTGGGGGATTTGGCAGAAACCATCGCTTTGTTGCTTTCTAATAGCCAAAAGGGAGCTGAGCAGTCCTTGGCAGAAACCATCACCGATATTATTGCACTCAAACCAAAAGAAGAACAGGAAAAGAAAAATTATATCCAATCCCAGTGGCAACAACTAACAAGTACGGAGCGCTTTGTCTTCAATAAAATTATAACGGGTGGTTTTCGAATCGGTATTAGCCAAAAATTAATGACTCGAGCGTTGGGACAAGCTTTAGAACTGGACGAAAATACCTTGGCACATCGCTTGATGGGCACTTGGACGCCACAGACAACTACTTTTGAGGATTTATTAATAACTCCACATGCCGCCGACCAACTTAGCCGTCCCTATCCGTTTTATCTCGCCTACGCTGTAGAGGATGATTTTTTCAAAAAACACTCCCCCGAAGCCTACTGCGTTGAGCATAAGTGGGATGGTATGCGAGGCCAATTGATTGTCCGTGAAGGGCAATATTTTCTCTGGAGCCGAGGAGAAGAATTAATTACTGATAAGTTTCCTGAATTGGCCCCTTTTGCAAATCATTTGCCCTCTGGAACAGTTCTCGATGGTGAGATCTTACCCTATCCCCAAGGAGTCATTGGTAATTTCAATGATCTTCAAAAAAGAATTGGTAGAAAAACGGTGGGTGCCAAATTGCTTCAAGACGTGCCTATCCGATTCATGATTTATGATTTGTTGGAATGGGAAGGCATTGATTATAGAACTACACCGCTTCACATTCGCCAAGAGCAACTCGCCCTCCTTTATCAAAGTCATAAAAAATTTGACTTACCTTGGGAATTGTCTCAAGTGCATCACTTTGCTACTTGGGAAGCTGTTGCTCAAGAAAGGGAAAAAGCGGAGCAAAAACGATCCGAAGGCTTGATGCTCAAAAAAAAGGACTCCTCCTATGCAGTAGGGCGGAAGAAAGGAAGCTGGTGGAAATGGAAGTCCGACCCCAAAACTATCGATGCCGTGCTTACCTTCGCCATGCGAGGACACGGTCGCCGAACGAACCTCTATACCGATTATACTTTTGCCCTTTGGGATGAGGGAAAACTTGTCACTTTTACCAAGGCCTATTCGGGTCTGACCGATAAAGAAATTCGTGAAGTAGATCGCTATGTCAAGCAAAATACCCTAGCACGGTTTGGACCGGTTCGAGAAGTGACACCCAAATTGGTCTTTGAAATTGCTTTTGAAGGGATTGCAGCCTCAACGCGGCACAAAAGTGGTGTTGCTGTGCGTTTCCCCCGAATCCTCCGTTGGAGACATGATAAAAAAATCGAGGCAGCCAATAGCTTAGGGGATCTTAAAAAACTTTTATCATGATTGAGGTCAATACTGTATCAGACTGGTTTGAGGCTCAAGGTTGGACTCCACTGCCTTTTCAAAAAAAGACATGGGAAGCCTATAGAAAAGGTAAAAGTGGCTTTGTTAACGCTCCAACGGGAAGTGGAAAAACCTATGCCCTCTGGGGAGGAATTGTTCAGGAAGCCCTAATTGATCCCCCGAAAAAAGGATTGCAAGCTATTTGGATCACGCCTCTAAAAGCTTTGGCGGTGGAAATTCAGCAAAGCACCGAACAAATGAGTACCCATTTCAATATAGCCTGGAAAGTAGATCTTCGCACAGGAGACACGCCCGCAAGCGCCCGAAGCAAACAGCGAAAAAATCCCAATTTTGGATTGGTTACAACGCCCGAAAGCTTGCATCTACTTCTAGGAAGCAAAGACCACAAAAAATATTTTTCTCAGCTAAAATGCATTGTTATAGATGAATGGCATGAGTTAATGGGTTCCAAGCGAGGGGTACAAGTAGAACTTGCACTCGCCTATTTAAAATCTTTTCTCCCTAACGTAAAGATTTGGGGTATTTCTGCCACCATTGGCAATCTTGCGCTGGCCCAGGAAATTCTGTTAGGTGCGGAAGCCCCGAATGGCGTCCGTATTGTTTCCAATCGTAAAAAGACTATTCAAGTAAAATCACTCGTCCCTAAGAATATGGAACGCTTCCCCTGGCGAGGTCATTTGGGCTTGCATCTTTTAGAGGAGGTGATCAAAGTGATCAGTCGTTCACGATCTACTTTAGTCTTTACTAACACTAGGGCCCAATGCGAAATTTGGTTTCAGCAGCTATTGGAAGCCCAGCCCACTTGGGCCGGGAAAATGGCCATGCACCACGGGAGTATGAACAAAGAAACCAGGCTTTGGGTAGAAGAAGCCCTGCGCCATGATCGACTAAAATTGGTTGTGTGTACTTCCAGTTTGGATTTGGGGGTGGACTTTAGTCCCGTTGAAAGTTGCATACAGGTAGGCAGTCCTAAAGGGGTTGGTCGTTTTCTTCAACGAGCAGGACGAAGTGGTCACCAGCCGGGCCAAGCCAGTGTGATCTACTTCCTTCCAACCCATGCGATGGAATTGATCGAAGCTTTGGCATTGCAAACAGCCATCGAACACCAAATTATTGAAGATCGAATCCCCTATCTAAATAGTTATGACGTTCTCATCCAGTTCCTAATGACCTTAGCTGTAGGTGATGGTTTTCAGCCCAAAATGCTTTATCCCATTATACAAAACACCTTTTGTTTCCAGACGCTTGAACAAGATACATGGCAATGGTGTTTGAATTTTATCCTACAGGGCAGTCAAAGCTTGGAGAATTATGATGAATATAAAAAGGTCGTTGTAGACCAGACAGGAAGCTATAAGGTAGCCAATCGATCTATAGCCATGCGCCATCGCATGACCATTGGCACCATAGTAAGTGATGCCGATTTGATTGTAAAATACCGAAAAGGAGGGTTTATCGGCACTATTGAAGAGTGGTTTGTCTCTAAATTAAATCCTGGCGACGTATTCACATTTGCGGGTAAAAATTTGGAGCTGATTAAAATCCAAAACAATCAGGTACTGGTTAAAAAATCAAAAGTGAAAAAAGCAAAAATCCCAGCTTGGATGGGGGGGCGGATGAGTTTCAGTGCACACTTGAGTGCTATACTCCGCGATACTTTTTATGAATTAGAAAGCAACGAGAGCGAGGAGCGAAATGCATTGGAACCCGTACTTGCACAACAAAAAAAACAATCCTTACTCCCCAAAGCCAACGAGCTCCTGATTGAAACTTTTCCCTCAAAAGAGGGATATCACGCTGTCTTTTATCCCTTTGAAGGCTACGCCATTCACATGGCAATGGCTAGTATTGTTTCCTATCGATTGAGTTTATTGGTCCCTACTAGTTTTAGTTTGGCTTTCAACGACTATGGTTTTGAACTGGTTTCTGATTCACCCATAGACATAGAAGGCTTATTGGACAACAATCTTTTGACAGAACAAGATCTACTTAGTGATCTAAAAAAAGGAATCAATGTTTCAGAAATGGCACGAAGAAAATTTCGAGACATTGCAGTAATTGGTGGTTTGGTGTTTCAAGGAACTCCTTCTCAACCAATCAAAAGCAAACACCTGCAATCCAGTTCACAACTTTTTTATGAAGTTTTCAAGGACTATGAGCCAGAAAATCTGCTCTATCAACAAGCACTGGATGAAACTTATGATCATGGTATGGAACAGGGACGATTGCTGCAAGCCTTTGAACGCATCCAACGCCAAGATATTCGTTGGGTCAAAACCTACCAACCTACCCCCTTTTCTTTTCCCTTGATTACCGATCGCTTGCGAGGCAAAATGTCCTCCGAATCGGTTGAGGATCGCATTCGAAAAATGTTTTTACAACTCGATAAAGATGTGGCCGATGGAACTTCAAATTAAGCAGCAACGAATACAACTGCTTCCAGAAGGAGCGGCCTATTGGGTCAATACGAAGAGTCTTCTCATTGCCGACGCCCATTTGGGTAAAATAGCACATTTTCGAAAAAACGGCTTTGCCGTCCCACCCCAAATCCAGTATTCTTTTTATAAAAAAATGGAAACATTGTTAGCCACCCTTTCCGTCAAGCGAATTTTCTTTTTAGGCGATTTATTTCACAGTGATCGGAATAAAGAATGGGATCGCTTTTCGGAGTGGAACCAACAAAATCCTTTTCCTTCAATCCTTATCAAAGGGAACCATGACATTTTGCCTGATTTCTTATTGGAACAGAGTGGCCTGAGGGTTGAAGAAGAATGGTTTGAAGCAGGCTTATGTTTGACCCACCATCCCCAACAAAAAGTAGACCATGTCAATCTGTGTGGGCATGTTCATCCAGGAGTTCGGCTGCAAGGCCAAGGGCGACAACGCCTAAAAGTACCTTGTTTTTTTTATCGTCCCAACCAATTGATTCTCCCTGCCTTTGGAGTGTTTACCGGTTTGCATATCATGCAACCTTCCACCGAAGATCAGGTTTATGCACTGGGTGAAAAGCATGTATTAGCCATTTCCATAAGGAAAAAATAGCCTGTATATTTACCAAAAAAACAATTGCAACGCTTTCCGCTTGCCGTTTTAGAGCAGAGTCCCCTACAAAATGAACTCGATCAGGCGTTCAAACAACGACAGTACATCATGTTCAAAGGCGCTGTGGGTTCGGGGCGCACCTTGGCAATAGCTACTCAATTTCAACAACGGCCTACATCGATGCTCTGGGTTCTCGAAAATCCAGAACAAGCCGCATACTATCTCAATGATTTAGAAGTGCTATTGGGGCAAACAGACGTTCTTTTTTTTCCAGCCAGCTACCGCCAAGCCTACATCTCTGAAGCCACCGACAACGCAAATGTTCTCTTACGTGCAGAAGTATTACGCAAGTTGACCCATAGCAAGCGACCCCGCATCATTGTGAGTTACCCCCAAGCACTTTTTGAAAAAGTAATCTCGCAACACACCCTAAAAAAAAATACTCTTAAAGTAGAAAAAGGAACTTCCCTAGGATTGGATTTTGTCAACGAAACCCTATTTGAATATGGATTTGAACGAGTAGATTTTGTTACTGATCCGGGAACTTTTTCAGTCCGAGGCGGAATTATTGATGTGTTTTCTTATTCCAATCAACACCCCTATCGGATCGAATTTTTTGGAAATGAGGTGGATAGTTTGCGGTCTTTTGATGTTCGGACCCAACTTTCCATCCAGCAATTCGATCAAATTGAATTGATTCCCAATACCTCCTCGGTTAGTTTTACCGATAAACGGAAAACACTTCTCGACCTACTCCCGCCAGACAGCCGTGTCCTGTTTGAAAATATTGATGGTTGTTGCTCTCGTTTGGACGATTTATTTCAAAAAGCTCAAGCCCAATACAATGCCATGGAAAGCACCACACAATTTCCCCCTGAGATACTCTTTTGTCAGCGTACAGAATGGATGGAAGCATTGGAAAATCGATGGGTTGGTTTCTTTCAAAAACCCGATATCCTCACTGAAAATAAGGTGCTTCACTGGGAGCAAAATCCTCAACCCAGTTTCAATAAGCAATTTGATGTATTGGTTGCCCATTTAAATGCCAACCATAAAAAAGGATGGACCAATTACCTCTGTTGTTCTAGTGAACAACAGGTCAAGCGATTTCATGATATTTTTCAAGAGATGGACGAGACCATTCATTATCAGACCCTTGTCTGTCCGCTCTTTGAAGGGTTTGAAGATCCCAAAGCGCAAATTGCTGTATTTACCGACCATCAGCTATTCAATCGTTATCACAAGTATCGCCTCAAATCCCAAAAAACCAAGTCGGATGCATTAACACTTCAAGAACTTACCTTAATGGAAGTGGGGGACTATGTAACTCATATGGACCATGGTATTGGCAGGTTTGGTGGACTCCAACATATCGATGTGCAGGGCAAAAAACAAGAAGCCATCAAACTAATCTATGGTGAAAGAGATGTTTTGTACCTCAGCATCCATGCTTTGCACAAAATTTCCAAATTCAATGGGAAGGATGGGAGGGCACCCAAGCTCTTCAAATTGGGATCGAAAGCATGGAAAACGCTGAAACAAAAAACAAAAAAACGCGTAAAAGAAGTAGCCTTTAATTTAATCCAACTCTATGCTGAACGGCGAAAAAAAATTGGCTATGCTTTTGCGCCCGATAGTTATTTACAATGGGAACTGGAAGCCTCGTTTCTTTATGAAGACACTCCCGACCAAGGGAAAGCAACAGCTGCAATCAAAGCCGATATGGAAAGTGAACGTCCGATGGATCGTTTGGTTTGTGGTGATGTGGGTTTTGGAAAAACAGAGGTCGCCATACGGGCTGCATTCAAAGCGGTTGATAACAGCAAGCAAGTTGCTGTTTTGGTTCCTACCACCATCTTGGCATTTCAACACTTTAAGACCTTTAGTCAGCGTCTTCAAAACCTTCCAGTTCGGGTAGATTATCTTAATCGGTTTCGAACCACTAAAGACCGTAAAGCGCTCCTAGAAGACCTTAGGGCAGGACAAATAGATATCTTAATTGGTACCCATCAAATAGCTGGGCAAACGGTTGCTTTTTCCGACTTGGGTCTGTTGATCGTAGACGAGGAGCAAAAATTTGGTGTGGCTGTCAAAGAAAAAATACGATCTCTAAAAAAAAATATTGATGTCCTCACCCTAACAGCAACTCCGATTCCTCGAACCCTTCAATTTAGTTTGATGGCCGCCAGAGATTTATCGGTCATTGCTACTCCCCCACCCAATCGTTATCCCATTCAAAGTGAAGTGACGCGCTTCAATGAAAACACGATCCGAGATGGCCTTCTCTATGAGTTGCAAAGAGGAGGGCAAGTATTCTTTGTCCATAATCGGGTAGAAAGCATTCAGGAAGTGGCAGGTATGATACAGCGATTGGTACCAGATGCTCGCATTGGAATTGGCCACGGGCAAATGAAAGGAGACCAGTTGGAAAAAACTTTACTCAATTTTTTATCGGGTCAATATGATGTTTTGGTCGCTACAACAATCGTAGAAAATGGATTGGATGTTCCTAATGCCAATACTATTTTCATTAATAATGCCAATAATTTTGGTTTGAGTGATTTACATCAGATGCGTGGTCGCGTGGGTCGGAGTAATAAAAAAGCGTTTTGTTATTTTCTTACTCCTCCCCTATCAGCCATGAATTCCGATGCCCAAAAAAGAATAAAAACTATCGAACAATATGCCGAACTAGGATCGGGCATTCAAATCGCTAAGAAAGATTTGGAAATTCGAGGAGCAGGAGATTTATTGGGCGGGGAACAAAGTGGCTTTATCAATGATATTGGTTTTGACGCCTACCAAAAGATTTTGGAAGAGGCCTTAACAGAATTGAAAGAAAATGAATTTAAAACACTTTTTGAAAAAGACTTAAAAGAACCCAAGCTCACAATTAAGGAGGTGCAGTTGGACACGGATTTGGAAATCATGTTACCCGATCATTATGTAAATAGCGTGAAAGAGCGCCTACGTCTCTATCATCAACTCAGTGCTATTAAAGACATAGAGGAATTGACTCTTTTTGAAAAAAGCTTGGAAGATCGATTTGGCCCTCTTCCTGATGCAGCCGTTGAATTGCTCGCTAGCGTTCAAATAAAATGGGTTGCAGCAGCCCTTGGTCTGGAGCGATTGGTAATTAAAAATGGCAAATGTGTGGGGTACTTTATGGCACAGGAAAATCATCCTTTTTATGAGTCTCCCCAATTTCAAAACATTCTCATGCGCATTCAAGAAAAGAGCAAACAATTGCAACTAAAACAAAAAGAAACCCGCCAAGGTATGCGCTTATTGTTGCTCATAGATGGAATTAAAAATACGGCTACTCTACTGAAATTGTTACAGCTATTGAGTCACCCTAGAGTAGCTTCAGGTTCTTAATCACTTCGAAAGCGATGTTGACCGATCCCTCGTCCATCAATATGGTGAACTCATTGGATGTAGAAATCACCTCCTTAATATTTACCCCTTCCCAAGACAATCGCTGAAAGATAAAATAGTATATCCCAGGGATTTGAACATTTTCGGTGGGAAGTTTGACCGTAATGGCAGAGAGGTTTTCTTCTTTGTCTATACACATCTCACTTTTGAAAGTATTATCTACCACAGCAATCAGGTTCTGGCTCACAATAATATTGCATTCCCCAACTCCACGAGAAGAGGTATAGAATGCATTGGGTTCTGATTTGATTTGATCTAGAAATTTGGCTTGGGTCAACAAAAGGGTATCTGTAATTTTAAAACAATAATCGGCTAAGGAAGATCGAACCGTTATGTCGCCCAAATTTTTTAAAACCCGCACAATCTTATGCGTAGACAAAAACTCCTGATTATCAGAAATTCGTTTTAATGCCATAACTATAGCTCCGCTTTTGGCAGATTTTTTAAGTGATTCCTCGATTTCAGGTTGGATTTCGCGAGCTAATGAAGTTAAATTAATAATTCCCTGTGAAAGGGCACTCATCAAGAAAGGTTTGGTTTTTATATAATCTAGAACTTCTGACGCAATGGTCTTCATTGTGAAATATTTTCACAAAAATACTAAAATACAACATTTTGTGAAAATTATTAGTCTCCGTCAAATGGATAAAAAGCATTTTCAAGATGACTCACCTCCCACTTACCATGTTGACGAAGTACGGCTACAATATCAAAACGTACTTCCATTTGGATATTTTCCCTTTGCAAATATTCATCAGCAGCCGAAACAAGCAACTTTATTTTTTTTGGTGTTACAAATTCTTCTGGTTTACCAAAGATAGAAGTGGTTCTGGCCTTTACTTCAACAATAACCAAAAAATCATCAATCTGAGCAATGATATCTATTTCCGCTTTAAGGTAGCGGTAATTCCGTTTTCGGATTTGATATCCTTTTCTTTTTAGGTAGTGAACGGCATAGTCTTCTGCAGCCGCTCCAAGGATTTGAGCATCCATTGGTTTGAAATTTGGGGTTGGTTAAAGTTAATGATTTCCTACGCAGCAGCTGTATTAATTGTTATTTTTGGTCAAATTTCTATGATGAAGCCAACCTTCAAAAGACATACCATAACGGCAGCTTTGCCCTACACGAACGGCCCTGTTCATATTGGCCATTTGGCAGGAGTGTATGTCCCAGCCGATACCTACGCTCGCTATCTTCGTGCACGGGGAAGGGAAGTTGCATTTATATGTGGAAGTGATGAACACGGCGTAGCCATCGCTATAAAAGCGAAAAAAGAAGGAAAAACTCCTCAACAAATTATAGACAAATACGATCAAATTATCCGAAAGTCTTTTCAAGATTTTGGGATATCCTTTGATAATTATTCACGAACATCAGCGGCCATTCACCATCAAACAGCCTCTGAGTTTTTTAGTGTTCTATCCGATAAGGACATTTTCGACGAGAAGGTTTCCGAACAATTATACGATCCTGAGGCTAGGGAATTTCTTGCAGATCGTTTTGTCACAGGAATTTGTCCACATTGTTCTCATTCAAGCGCTTATGGGGATATTTGCGAATCTTGTGGAAGCTCGTTAAATGCAACCGATTTGATCGATCCCAAGTCTACTCTTTCTGGAGCAACGCCCGTAAAGAAAAAAACAAAACACTGGTTCTTGCCCCTTGAAAAATACGAAGGTTTCATTCAAGAATGGATTTTGGATCAACGAAAAAAAGATTGGAAGAGCAATGTATATGGTCAGATCAAATCTTGGATAGAAAACGGCTTACAAGCTCGAGCCGTTACAAGGGATCTGGATTGGGGCATCCCCGTCCCTCTCAATGGTGCCGAAGGAAAAGTTCTCTATGTTTGGTTTGATGCCCCCATTGGCTACATATCATCAACAAAAGAATGGGCCGCTAAAGAAGGCGTGGATTGGGAACCCTATTGGAAAGACAAAGACACCCAATTGGTTCATTTTATTGGGAAAGACAATATTGTTTTTCATTGTATCATTTTCCCAAGTATGCTTCATGCTCATGGTGATTATATCCTTCCAGACAATGTTCCAGCTAATGAGTTTTTGAATTTAGAAGGAGATAAAATTTCCACCTCAAATAATTGGGCTGTTTGGCTTCATGAATATCTGGAAGAATTTCCAGATCAACAAGATTCTCTACGGTATGTTCTTACTTCAAATGCTCCGGAAACAAAAGACAATGACTTCACATGGAAAGAGTTTCAAGCACGAAACAACGGTGAATTGGTGGCTATATATGGTAACTTTATCAACCGAGTAGCAGTACTGACACAAAAATATTACGAAGGGAATTGTCCTTCTGGGAAAAACCTCACTGTTCTAGACCTAGAAACCTTAGATACGCTCCCCTTATTGGTTCAAAAAATGGAATCAGCTATTGAGCAATATAAGTTTCGTGAGGCCAGTCAACAAATGATGCTAATGGCCCGCCTAGGGAACAAGTACTTGGCCGAACAAGAACCATGGAAAAAAATTAAAACAGATCCTGAAAGGGTCGCAGCAATCCTTCACACTGCTATTCAAATCACTGCATATCTTGCCTTGTACAGCAGTCCCATCCTACCGTATACTGCTGAAAAAATAAAAAAGTGTTTGGGCATAGAAGACCTCAGATGGGATTCGGCCAATCAGAACTTTACTTCTCTAATTGCTGAAGGCCAACAGATTCAATCACCTGGCCTTTTATTCGAGAAAATAGAAGATCATGCAATTGAACTTCAACGAACCAAATTGCAAAAAACAAAGGAAACAATGAATGAGACTCCTTCATCCACGGCTAACAAAGAAGAAATTGATTTTGAAAGTTTTATGAAAATGGAACTTCGCGTGGGAAAAATTCTGTCGGCAAAAGCCGTTCCAAAAACTGAAAAACTTCTTGAGTTTGAAGTAGATTTAGGGTTTGAAACCCGAACAATTGTTTCGGGTGTAGCGCTACAGTTTGACCCTGAAACATTAATCGATAAAAAAGTTACTGTTTTAGTGAATTTAGCTCCGCGAAAGATTCGTGGTGTCTACAGTCAAGGAATGTTGCTTTTGGCAGAGAATTCTGAGGGTAAGCTTAGTTTTATTAGTCCTGCTGACCCAGCTATGCCACCGGGTTCAGAAATCAGTTAACATCCATTGTTGTCCATCGCCTTTGATCCGATCTATCGACTGTCGCTACCAGAGCGCCATCGATTTCCTATGGAGAAATACGAATTACTCCCCAAGCAGTTGCTTCATGAGGGAATTTGTCAGCAAAGTGATTTTCATTCCCCTAATGAGGCCACATTAGAGGAAGTCTGTCGGGTTCACAACCCAGACTATGTTCATCGATTGAAAACCGAGGCTTTAACGCCCAAAGAAGTTCGAGCCATAGGGTTTCCATTAACTGCTGAGTTAATTACTCGTGAATTCATCATTGCAGGAGGAACTCTCTGGGGTTGCCACCAAGCGCTTGAAAAAGGAATTGCATTTAACATCGCTGGGGGGACGCATCATGCTTTCCGAGCGCATGGCGAAGCATTTTGCTTGCTCAACGACCAGGCGATTGGAGCCCAATATTTATTGGATAAAGGCTTGGCTAACAAAATATTGATTGTGGATTTGGATGTTCATCAAGGAAATGGTACCGCTGAAATATTTCGAGACGAACCTCGGGTTTTCACTTTTTCTATGCATGGAGCCAAAAATTATCCATTCCGAAAAGAGCAAAGTGATTTGGACATAGCCCTCGATGACAATACAGACGACCGTACTTTTCTCTCACTCTTGGATGAAAATCTCCCTCAATTGATTGATCGGGTACAACCAGACTTTATCTTTTACCTAAGCGGCGTGGATGTCCTGAATACCGATAAATTAGGTCGGTTGGGACTGACTTTGGAAGGCTGTAAAGAACGAGACCGAAGGGTTTTTGAAATAAGCTCAAATTTTGATATACCTATCCAATGCAGTATGGGAGGGGGCTATTCCCCTACTTTAAAAACAATCATAGAAGCCCATGCCAACACCTACCGGATGGCATTTCAATACTATCTCTAACTAGGATCGCCAAGTATTGCTCTTGAGATTGAGTGCTGCCAAGACAACATCTTTACGACTCAGCTGTCCCACTAATCTCCCCTTCTCCATTACGGGATAGCGACGGCGTGTTGAATTTGAAAATAATGATGCTGCTTCAAATAAGCTTTTAGAGGCATCGATTGTATCCACTCCATCCGTCATAAAGTTTTGAACCGATTTATCGAGTATGGGCATGTTGAAATATCGGCTATCCGAAATTTCTTTCATACAGTCGGCTTCAGAAATAACCCCCACCAGCTTTCCAGCGTTATTGACAACTGGACCTCCAGAAATACGGTATTTGACAAATTTTTGCATTACTTCGTGTATGGATTGTTCTGGATGAAACAAAATCAAATTTTGACACATGATGTCACGAACCAATAATTGAGGTGTTTTGGTGCCCGTTTTTTTAGCACGTGCCCCTTGGAAACTTTTCACTGCCATGATGCTAATTTTTAATGGTTCTAGTAAGATACTAAAAAATATGTAATGTTTTTATTTGTTTTTAATTAATCTCATATATAGTGCTTGTAAATGTTTAATCATATTCGTCTTGGAATTATAGGCTGTGGTTGGTTAGGTACAGCCTTAGGAAGTAAATTGGTGCGCCAAGGAGCTTTTGTTAAGGGAACGCGGACACAAGCTGAAAAGGCAAAGGAACTCATGGCATTTGGAATTGAAGGTTATCCGTTCCAACTCAAAGAAGGAAGCTGGATTGGAGATTTAACGTTTTTTGAGCATATAAATGTCTTGCTCATCGCGATCCCTCCAGGACTTAGTACTGATCAAACATCCAATTTTGTAGCAAAAATAACCCCTTTGATTTCACAGTTAAAGAAATACAAGCTTGAAAAAATAATTTTTACCAGTAGTATTTCTGTGTACGGTCAAGCCCAAGGAAAATTGAATGAAGATTCTCAATGCCATCCTAATACGCTTTCGGGTCTACAATTAATTGAGGTTGAACAGGCACTTATTAACAATTTTCCAGACACGATTATCATTCTTCGTCTTGGCGGGCTAATCGGACCCGATCGGCATCCCATTCACCGTTTGCGGATGCGTTCTAGAATTGAGGCAGGGCTAAACCCAGTCAATTTAATACATCAAATAGATGTTCTTGCAGGCTTAGAAAAAGTCCTGTTGACGCAGAAGAAACAGCACTGTTATAATCTGGTTAGTCCTTATCATCCCATCAAAGAAGACTACTACTCACAGTTGGCATATCAATGGGAAATTCCACCTCTCAAATTTGATCAACAAACAAAATATCCAAAAAAAATAAGCAGTAATCGCTTCGTATCCGACTACGATTTTTCATTTATCGTTGAAAAGTTGTTGATAGAATAAATCCTTTATAATGTCACTAGCCTATTGATTATCTTACATTTAGATTGTTATGGCTGTAAAATTGCATATAAATCAATTGATTCGAGCCCTTGGATTACTCAAGAGTTCGAAGCTAGAATATCTCAAAACTGCTGAGGGACGCCATCCTACCGAAGTACAACGTTTTCTTCACCGACAAGCTCGTTTACGCCATCATTATTTTCAGGAATTGGAAGTGCAATTACGCAGTTTCCAACAGGATACAGATATCACGCATATAAAAGGAGTCCAAATGGAGCAACGGTTGGTAGCCTCATTACAGGATTCTCAAAAAACAAGTTTTGAAAACTGCCTAGATATTGACGTTCAGATTATCGGTTTATTGGAAGGAATTGAAACGACAAAAATTCAGTTAGATTCCCTTATTCAGAAGCTTAAAGATGCTGTACAAACGCTTACCCGTTTTGAAAAAAAATCAGAATCTAGAATTAAATCTTCTTGGTTCTAGTCTTCTTCTGCTACTTCCAAACTCACTTCATCTCCCAAGTCAATAATCCTATTTAAAAAATTATTGTATTGAAAGTACATGGTGTCTAGGGCTGGTTCTAATCTGTCTAATTGCTGTGTAGATGCATAAAATTTTGCCTTTTGAATCTGCATCAAAACGACCTTCAGTCGGCTTCGGACAGGATGGATTTCAAATTCTGGAGGAAATTTTGTCTTGTAAAAAGTTTTTGTTTGTACCTCTAAGGCTTCCAAAAAAGAGGTAACTCCCTTGGTGTCTAGGGCAGTGAAATCTTCAAAGTCATCAGTCCATCGAGTGAGTGCCTCCCATTCGTCGATGTCGAGTTTGGCATAGAGGTTTTCAGGAACTATAACAAGTCTTGCTGGCTTTGAAGAAAGCGTAAAGAATATGGTGTCTTTCGTTTGGTTTTTTGTTTGTATGGATGTTTTGTTTTTGGGACCACAGGCCACTACCGAAACGAATAAAATAAAGGGAACCAGCAAATGTTTCATGAGATAAAAATACAAGTTCCTTTTAGAAGTCAGGCAGTGAATTAAGACGCAAAAGCAAAATCATAAAGAAGAGCAATTGAAGCAAATATAGATTGTGATAAAACCATCCCTTAAGTTCTAGTTTAGAAAAATGGAAAACCATCTGCAAGGGAAACCCAACCAAGGCCCAACCCAAATAATTTTGATATGGGGCTTCACCTCCAGCAAAAGTCCAAAAGTCCAAAATGGGAGCTATGGGTTCGATCAGTACATCCAAAAAAACCATCATTGCTGTACCTAATAAGGCGCGTAACCAACGATTTTCGGTCAATTCTCTGGCCACCATACCTGTGCAAAAGACTACAATTACCCAATTGGCCCCGATCAACCATGGAACGCCTTTTATTTTGGGCCCCAACATCTGTCCATATTGATAATTTCCAAAAATAAGACCGTATTGTACTCCTAACCATTCCGTGCTCATGCCTACAAAAAAACAGAGAAAACAAATCCACAAAAAATTTTTCTTTTGATATCCTTGCCACAGCAACAAAACAAAAGAGACTGCCAGATTTAGAGGAGTCGCCTCAACAAACCAGCGTGAGTCACCATAGATGATCCCTAAAATACCTGATATATGAAACAACCAGATCAAGCCTATGGATAAGGTATAAGGGGTTATGGAGTTGACTTTAAGCATGAACATCAGGAATCATGTCGGCGGTTATTCTTGCAGAAAGCAAGCAGAGGGGTATACCCCCACCGGGATGAACACTCCCTCCACAGAAATAGAGATTATCTATCGTCCTAGAAAAATTAGGGTGACGAAGAAAAGCACTCATTCGATTGTTACTTGAAGCACCGTAAAGAGCCCCCCGGTAGGAGGCTGTTTTTTGAGCTATCAAGGGGGGAGACAAGTGTGTTTCTTCTTCTATTAAAGAAGCGATATCCTGTCCTAAAATTCGGCTCAATTTTTCCAATACTTTAATCCTTGTTTGAGCAATTAGCGCATCCCAATCCTGTCCATTGTCGGCTGGAGCATTGATCATAACAAACCAATTTTCACAACCCGCTGGCGCGTCTGAAAGAACATCCTTTGAGGTTATGTTCACATACACCGTAGGGTCTCCAGAAAGGGTTTTATCTTGAAATATAGCCTGAAATTCTTTCGAATAATTTTGGGAAAAAAAGATATTATGAAGGTTGAGCTTTGGAAATGATTTTTTAATTCCCCAATAGAAAATAAGAGCAGAACTAGACCTTTCTTGCTCAAGGGTACGTTTGGGTTGTTTTTGATTTGGTAAAAGATGTTTGTAAGTAGGCACTACATCCATATTGCTAACCACCAGATCGGCCTTTTGTCGCTGATTCCCCACTTTGATCCCTACTGCTCTTTTGTTTTCTATCACAATAGAGTCTACCGATTGTCCCAAGTGAAATTCAACGCCCATACGCTGTGCCAATTGAAATAAACTTTCAGTAATGGCTCCCATTCCGTGATTTGGTATAAACGTACCGTAATGTTCTTCTAAGTGCTGAACCAAGCTCATAATACCAGAAGTTTGGTAGGGATCTGAGCCATTGTAGGTTGCAAATCGATTGAAGAATTGAATCAGATAGGGGTTTTTTAGCTGTTCTTTATTTACCTGATGAAGACTTTTAAATAGTTCCAAACTCCCCAGTCCAAGTAGGGCTTTTCTAGTTTCTTTATTAAAATAGGTTCCTAATTTATGAAGGGATTTTTCCAAGAACAGCGGAGCTGTTAGGTCAAATTTCTTTTGGGCCCTTTCTAAATAGTTGTGAATGGTTTGTGCCGGGACGTCGAGTTGTTCTTCAACGGTTTGACAAAATCGATTCCGATCGGAATAGGCTGTCAAGCGGGTACCGTCTTCCCAAAAGTACTCGCAATGAATGTCTTTTTTTTTGTAGGTGAAATGTTCGCTTGGTGTTTCCCCGGCTAGAGTGAACAAATCGGTCACAAAATGAGGCATTGTAAATAAAGAGGGCCCTGCATCAAACCGATACTGTCCAAGAGTAAAAGTTGAGAGCTTGCCTCCTGGATAGTCATTTTTTTCAAAAACGCTTACACGATATCCCTTCTTCGCCAATCGGATGCTAGTAGCTAATCCGCCGATTCCGGCACCAATGACAAGGGCTTTTTTCACACTATGATGGGTTGAAAATGAGTGTCTTTTTTCACAACAAATCTAGAAAAAAGATCTTCTTTGTACCATTTTTTAAGTCGTGTTTTCTGAACAATATCTGCATGATCTCGATTCTTATAAGCATAGGCATTAACAGCATCAAAATTTTTCCAAATACTGACGGTGGCTTGTTGCACCCAAGGCCACTCTCCTATCCCTTTATAGTAGAGCACATCGGTAGCTGATTCAATGCTTTTAGCGGCGTTGGGAACGGCACGCCAAAAGGAGAATAGACGATTCCAATTGACTGTTGCTCGTGTGACAATAGCTACAGGAGCATCCCCAACTTCCAAGTCTTTTATAATACTAGATACGAAAGGGTTGGATTGGTCCCATTTTCCGTGGCTTTGAACAGGGACTAGGTGGAGTGTACGCTGTTGAGTAGCATGCCGTTGATAGGTAGCCCAATAGGAATGTGTTGCAATGAATTTTTTATAATCCTCAGGATCATCCCATTGGGTGAGAACAGCATAGGTGCCAAAATCAGGTCGCAAACTAAAGCCCATTCCACCTCCTGTCCCTAAAAAACGATAGAAGCCTAGTCCTTTGACATTTGCAATTGCTCTGGGGCCCAATATCATTTGCTTGAAAGCCCAAAACCGATTTGTATTAAATTGGAATATATCAATAAAGACACATGCTTTGACCTCGTGTAGTTTCATGACGATAAAGATACAGTGAAAAGGAAAACGCCTCTGACTTGGATTTTAGAATTTGACTTATGGAAGTAAAATGCAGAGGCGTTTGAAACCAAATTGAATTTAAACTTGTTTAAATATAAATAAAAAAGTCTGTACAAAACAAATAAAGCTTAAACAATTTTTTATCTTTTTTGTTATTTCATTAAACAAAATGAATAACCCATTGAAATACAAATGATTAAACAATATGATTTTTGCTGGTAATTTTTATTACTTTTGGAAGACTATTACATTAAATATGACACCAACTTCTGTAGCCATTACTGTTATCATTACCTCAGCCATTGTTTTAATCGTAATTCTAAAAGATATGAGGAGCTAAATGAAGATTTCAGCCACTTTCGATAAATTTATTTACAGTCTTATTATTGCCAATGTCATTGCGATGATCTTGGAATCCCATGTATCTATACGTGAAATGTATCACAGCTATTTTTATGTTTTTGAAACCTTTTCTATTGCTATTTTTTCTTTTGAATATCTATTTCGAGTTGTTGTAGGATTCAAAAATGAAGGAGTCAGAGGAGCCACTAAATATATGTTTAGCACCTTTGGATTGATCGATTTGATTTCAATACTACCTTTCTATCTCAACCAGTTTATTAAGGTTGACGGGCGTTTCGTGCGAATTTTACGTTTGTTTAGACTGACACGGATTTTTAAATTAGGGAGAGATAGTGCATCTTTAAAATTATTTATTCAAGCTCTCTCTGCTGTTCGAAACGAATTAAAGTTCACTCTATTTCTCTCCATACTAACCATCTTATTTTCTGCTTCCGCCATCTACTTTTTGGAAAACGAAGCGCAACCAGAAAAGTTTGGAAGTATCACAGAATCAATTTGGTGGGCAACGGTATCCTTGGCCACAGTGGGTTATGGAGATGTGTATCCCATAACCGTGGGTGGCAAAGCCTTTGCTGCGGTTATTTCTTTAGTTGGTATTGGAGTAGTGGCCATCCCAACAGGGATTATTAGCGCTTCTTTTGTTGAAGAAATCATTGCCGCTAAACGAAGAAAAGAGCGATAGCCAAACACTTCTCCTACCAGTATTTCCTTATCTTTGTTTAATGATGAAAAGAAAAATTCTCATTCTAGGAAGTGGCTTTTCTTCGCTTTCTGCCGCCAGTTATTTGGCGCAAATGGGACACGATGTAGAGGTATTTGAAAAAAATCATTCCCTAGGCGGAAGGGCTCGTCAGCTAAAGAGAGACGGATTCACATTTGATATGGGACCTTCCTGGTATTGGATGCCCGATGTGTTTGAAAAATTCTTTGCCGATTTTGGCAAAAAACCATCAGACTATTACAAAATAGACCGCCTTGACCCCGGTTATCAAGTCTATTTTGGAGAAAATAACAGTATCTCGATTGGAGATTCTCTAGATAAGATTTACACTGCATTCGAAGCCGTAGAAAAAGGGAGTGGAAAAAAACTCAAATCCTTTATCAATCAAGCTCAAAATAATTACAACATTGCTATCACCGACTTAGTCTATCGACCTGGGATCTCGCCTCTGGAATTAATTACCACCACTACCATCAAAAAAATCCGCTACTTCTTTAGTAACATTAAAAGAGATGTCACGCGAGAATTCAAGAACCCCAAACTGCGTCAAATTTTGCAATTTCCAGTTTTATTCCTAGGGGCCAAGCCACAAAACACTCCGGCATTCTATAACTTCATGAATTTCGCTGATTTTGGTTTAGGGACCTGGCATCCTGACAAAGGCATGTATTCTATCGTAGAGGGCATGGTATCGTTAGCTAAAGAACTGGGTGTGATCTTTCATACGAACAGTCCAGTAGAACATATACTTGTAAATCAAGGACGTGCCAGCGGAATTGAGACCCAGGGAAAAACAATCGAAGCAGACTTTGTATTGAGTGGTGCCGATTACCATCATACCGAAACATTATTGCCCCCAAAGTATCGAGTTTACAGTGAAAATTATTGGGCCAAAAAAACATTTGCTCCCAGCTCTCTTTTATTTTATGTTGGCTTGGATAAAAAATTAGATAGGGTAACTCACCATACCCTGTTTTTTGATGTGGATTTTGACCGCCATGCGCAACAAATTTATGACAACCCAGAGTGGCCGACTGACCCTCTATTTTATGCCAATTTCCCCTCTATCACTGATCCCACGATGGCCCCTGAAGGAAAAGAAGCTCTTTTCCTACTCATCCCGATAGCTCCAGGTATTGAAGACAACTCCGAACTTAGGGAAAAATATTTCGATATCGTGATGGCACGAATGGAACGATTGACTCAACAGGAGATTAAATCCCACATACTGTTTCAAGAATCGTTCTGTGTCAAAGATTTTATTAGTGAATACAATTCCTATAAGGGAAATGCCTATGGATTGGCCAACACCCTTATGCAAACAGCTTTTTTACGACCAAAACTTAAAAGTAAAAAAGTGGAAGGACTTTTTTTCAGTGGGCAACTTACTGTCCCTGGACCGGGCGTACCACCAGCTTTGATTTCCGGAAAAATAGTGTCTGGACTAATCGAAGAAGCTATTTATAGTCAATCACCCACCAAATAATTTCTATCTCTTCGTCTTTTTCGGTAATCACTGAATCCAATAACTGCATGCTTTCATCCAAGACAGTAACATATTGTTCGAGCTGATAGGCGATTTCATTATTCCACAAATCGAGACGCTTAAATAAATTGTATTTGACAAACTTATCCGCCTGTATGTAGCGGCGATTTTTCACCCAAAAAGAGGTGTCCTCTAAGTCGACATTCTCCAAATCAAAAACCCAATGATTGGCTATGCGATCTACGAATTGATTTACAAATGATTCTTCAATTTTGCCAGTGTTTTCGATAAGGTATTTTAGATCAGATCCGTCATAAGTATCGGTCATTTTCTTCCCTACATCGGTATCCAACAATCGGAAGGTTCCATCTAATTTGATAGCATCATAAGTTACTCGGGGAGGATCAAAGGGATCACGTTGGGTGTATAAACTCATGGGAGCCGTGAAAAATTCGCCTTCTTCATCCTCAAAACGCTCTAAGAAAATACTGTCATTGTCTACCTCCCACAAACTGTATTGTTTTGAATACATCTCGGTCACCCATGCAATTTGTTCGGAATACTCTAGGGTATAAAGTTTGATTTTTTCAATTTCTTCTCTCAAGTTGTGCAAGTTTTCAATTCCATCTTGGCGGTCACCAAAACTTTCCCCCTGTCGCTCAACAGAGAATGATATCAATACACCAAAGAATACAACCAGAAATTCAACAAAAGCTTTTTTAAATCGATCAAAGAAATCTTGTGGGTCAAAACGATCCCCAAGGGTTATGAGTTTAATAAACCAATTGGTATCTTCTTTTTTAATCCCTTTTTCGTCCGACATGAATATAGTTAAGTAATCTTGAGGTAAAAATACTAATTTCCTTTTTTCTTCTCTTCAAAGTTTATCTCAGGAGTTAGTATTTCCCTAATTAAGTTACGAAGGAACACCTCAAAAGATTTGAGTTTTTCTAGGGATAGTAGTGTATGTGTTTCTTTTTTCCAACCCAAGCGCAAATATTTGTTTTTTGTCTTTAGCGCATATACTCCTGCTTCAATGGTTGAAGAAGGTTGTTCCTTTAAATACTGGAAAGCATAGGTTAGTACTTGAAAAGCCACTGCCATTTTTGGATCATCAAACTGCAATGCAGTAGGGTCTAGACTTAGCGCCGAAACTTCTACTTTTCCCGACTTATAATCAATAATACGGACTTGTTCATTAACTTTGTCAATTCGATCAACCGTTCCTTTCAATCGAATGGGAAAATCAAATTCGGAGAGGGGAAAATCAATTGTAAATGGCGCTTCTAGAGCTAGTATTTGGATGGTAGCCCCATGAGCTACCAAATCTTTTTCATAGCGTAAGAAACGATTACAATGAGCCAAAAGGACTTGATAGATAAGATGATTTTTCCCTCGTAGAGATGAGCTGTTCCCATAAATTGATTCAAATTGAGCTTCCAAGACTTTGGGCAGTTTTTCCAACATTTGATCGTAGTCCTTTTCTGATAAATCTCTATTTTGGCAAGGAGTGAATAATGATTCTAAAACAGCATGTAATATTGTTCCTTGATCTTTATGAGAAACCACAGATTCGGATGAAAGAATGGGTTGAATCCCCAAAACGCGTTCTTCATAAAAGCGCAGCGGGTCTCTAAGGTAGTGGGTCAATGCAGATGGAGAGAAACCTGCAGCAGCAATTTTTTGAAGCCGATCTAAGAGTTCTGAAGATTTGGCTACCTCGCGCTCCTTTTTTGGAGTGGCAATAAAATTAGCATGAAGCTGTTTTTTAACAAAGTGGTGCTTGGGGAGAGAAAAGTGCTCTAATTGGTAAATAAATCGACTGGGGATACCTTCTGCTAGCCCTTCTTGAGTGGCGTTATACAATAAATAGATGTCTTGTGATCGTTGCAGCAAACGATAAAAATGATAGGCATAGATTGCTTCTTTTTCCAAAAAGGTAGGAATACCAAATTCTTTTTTAACCTCAAAAGGCAGGAAGCTATTGATTCTATTCCCTGCAGGCAATTGACCTTCATTGAGATGCGTCACAATCACTCGGTCAAAATCCAACATTCGCGTTTCTAATAGACCCATAATTTGAAGACCCTGCGTGGGATCGCCTTCAAAATCTAGCGTTTCCGTTTTCAATAGATCGGTCAGAAAGGATTTAATCAATGGTATGCCATTTAGAACTTGTGAAGAATTGCTTGTTTCTATCAATTGATTCAAAACCACTTCTAAAGAATGGAAATAGGATTCGAAGTTGTGATTGTGAAAGTTGGTGTAGAAAAAATTCTGAAGGGCAATACAGAACTTTCTCATTCGATTCAGTAGATTTTGAGTATCGCTATAGGGGCTAAAGAGTTCTTTCCATTCGGGGTGTTGGAAACCCTTGAGAATAGAATCTTTTTTCCAGTAGATTTGATTTCTTTTTTTGGCAGAGTGGACAAAACCTTCAAAATCCATACCTAGAAAAGCTAAGTATTCTTTCAAATAAGCCGTTTGTCCAAGCTTTTCTACTGCCTCCACCCGGACTCTATCGTCGGATAGCTGCTGCAAGCAATCCAACCATTGTAAGATCATATCTGCGGCAGGTGTTTGCAACAGGCTGTATCCCATTGTGACATTCCAAGCATTAAATTCTGCATCAAAGCCAGCCAAAGTGGGAACAAGATAGGTTTCGTCTCCTAAGACCAGGGCTATTTTTTCTTGTGGATACGTTTTAACGAGTTGCTGCGCCAATCGAGCAGCATGTTTCACTTGAGAGATGGAATGATCCGAAGCTAAACATTGTATGGATTTGTATTCTGAAAATTCATCCCCAATTGGAAGGGGTTTAGTTCCTAGGAGAAATTTCCATTCTCGAAAGTAGCTTCGTATAAAATGACCTGCTGCGTGCTCCGTATTTTCATAAAATTCACGGTCAATATCCCAACGAAGATTTCCGCGGTCTGCACTAATAATTTCTTGAAACAAAAGAGATTCCGATTTTGTTAAAGCATTAAAACCTACCAAATAGTGGTATTGATTTGTATGCATTAAATACAAGGAAAGATTTTCAACCGATTCAGAAAAAAGCAGTCCTAAATACCCTACTTTATTTTCTAATAACTGTTGTGTAAAGTGTTGAAAGAGATTGGGGATTTGTTTCCAAAATTTCAAATAATTCTTCACAAGAGGGGTTTGTTCTTCTTTTTGAGCCCATTGCTTAAGTGTTTCTACCGCTGTTAAGTAGGTGAAAATATCATCTTGTGGAACCCGATGGGCACTTAGGTCGTTGAAATCTTGAAGGAGAACAGGAGCCCAATTCAAATACAGTTCAAAGGAGTCTCTATCCTTTTCAGGCACCACATGGCAATAACTTTTGTAACATTGGAGTAACAATTGATGCGAAGGCAATTGCTGTAGGCCGGACAATTCTGAGGCAAAGTCTGTAATGGATTTGATCTCTGGACTTAAAGCAGGTCTATCCAAGTGCTTGGCCAATTCGATCTTGAGCAAACGAACAGCACGCTGTGAAGGCAGGATAATCTTCAATGATTCTAGAGGCCGCCCTGAGTCAACAATCTCTTTGGCTACTTGTGATAGAAATGATATCATAGGATCGGATCGATTGATTCAACAATTACCTTCGGATTCGTATAGACCAAGTAGAGGGCTTCTATGGGGTGTCCCATCGCTTGAATTACTGCTCCATAAGCACGTATTTGTTCCGCGTCTTTATCTTGTGGATGTCCTGTTTTAAAATCCATGATCAAAGCACGGTGGTCTTCGATAACAACTCGATCTGGGCGTATGATTTCTCTATTGGGGAGTATAATGTCTCGTTCTATCCAAAGTTCTGCCTCAGGCTCAAAAGCTTTTTTCAGAAGCGGGTGTACCATTAGTTCCTGAAGTAATTTTTCTATCGCCTCTTGATCTTCTGATCCTAAACGACCTTCCCGAATGGCTTCCATCACTTGCCAGCCTAGCTGATCGGGGGTTTTTATTTTTCCGAGAAGATGGTGGATTAAAATTCCAAAATCACGTGCAGCAGAATCAAATCTGCGTTGAGTTAACAAGCGTGAACGCCATTGGATTCCATTGCGCATCTCTGCTAAAAGCAAGCCTTCTTTTTGTATTGATTCGGGAGGGAGCACCTGGCTATTGCTCCAATAAAAAGTTTCTTGCAATTCTTCTGATTTGAGTTGCTGTTTCACAAAACCACTAAGGAGGGTATCGTAGGTAGGATGTGACGGAACGGATGTACGTTGTCTCGTAATCAAATGAAGCTGCGCTACGGCACGGGTACACCCCACATACAATAGGTTGAGTGCATCAAGAGCCGCCGCGTTTTTTGTGTATTCCATAAGCTGCTTCCCTTCAGGACTGTATTCTGCTAAAGAATCGCTATATGAAAGTCGCGCCCACGGAGTCTGAACACCTCCCAAACCATTGATTGGATACCACACTTGTTCGTAGCTGCTCGGTTGTAAAGTATCCTCTAAAAAGGGATAGATCACCACTTCAAATTGCAATCCTTTGGATTTGTGAACCGTCATGATTTGAATGGCTTCAGAGCTCTCTGGGAGTTGTACATTGAGTTGTTCCTCTTCTCTTTCCCAGTAGGCCAAAAAGTCCTTAGGGTGTGTCGAATGTAGTTTAGAAAATGAGAAAACAACTTCTAAGAATCGCTGCAAATAAACGTCTCCTTGAAATAGAAAATTAAATTTTTGAAGACAATATTCTAGCGATTCATAAACAGACAAAGAACACATTATTCCCCAGTCGAAAGCTAGCGTATAGTCTCTATTTAGTTTGTCAAAAAAAGCTTCTGCATTTGGCTGCAGATGAGTATAAACAAAATTGTGATACGCAGTTGAAGAATCTCTTTGATCCCAATACCGATCAAGGATGATTTTCATTGCTTGTTGGTCTTTGGGGTAACATCTGAGTCGCAAAAATTGAATCAATGCCTGAACCTGTTCGGCTTGGCCCAACAACAATGAGTCTGATGACAGTGCGGGGATGGATTTGGCTTGCAATTGTTCCACCAAGAGGCGTGCTTCGCTTTTTTTTCGAACCAGTATGACTATATCTTTCCAGGAATAGCCATCTAGTCGTAGTTGTGTCACAAGGGCAATCACTTTTTCTCCATACAAGACCCCTCTCTCATCTATTGTCCTAGCGGAGGCTATCTGGTGAATGGCTACAGTACCTCCTTTTTTTTGATTTGGTTTTTGAAAGACGGTAGTAGAGAACATCTTTTCGTGTTGGGGGTTCTCAAGCGATTTAGCCGCAAACGCAAAAAAATGATTATTGAATGCTACCAATTGGTCATAACTTCTGTAGTTGGTTTCCAAATGACTAAAATTAGGAGCCACAGAGAAATCGTGTTCTTGGTCTAATAAATTAAAAAACTGTTGAACATCACCCCCCCGCCATCGATAAATTGCTTGCTTGGGATCGCCCACCAATACAAGAGAATGATTGGGGTCGCTTTCGATCGCATTTCCTACCAAAGGAACTAAGTTCTTCCATTGGAGAACGGAAGTGTCTTGAAACTCATCAATGAAAAAATGATGGTATCGCACACCCAGACGCTCATAGATAAATGGTATTGGCTGGTCTTGCACTAGAGAGGCGATACGGTCATTAAATCGACTAAGGAGTCTTCGATTTTGATCTTGTTGTTCGGTCTCTAATTGTTTTCCCAAAACCCCTAAAAGGGATAGGGGCACCCATTGCTTCTTGAGGTTTTGAATATAAAAATACTGGTGGGTTAATTTTCTGGTCAACTCATAACTTTCTTGCAGTTCCGGAAGCAATGCGAGGAATTGACGTTCTTTATCCAATGCTAGGTTTTTCTTGTAAAGTCCCTCTCCGTATTGGAGTTTTTCTTTCAATTTATTATGGAAATAAGTTTTGATCGATTTGGTCTCTCGCGATTTTAAAGCCACTAAGCGTTCAAAGTGATTGATCAGTAATCCTTGAGGAAAATCGTCCTTGATTAGCCCTACAGCTGCTATCCGTTTCAGGGTTTTATGAGAAATAGATTGGATGGTGTCAACGAGTTTTTCTTGAAGCCTATTTAGTTCTTTACGATCTTTTTCAAAAGTTTCAAGTGAGATTTGTTGAAGATCTTGCAGGGGGGTGCGATTGTTTTCGTTAAGTAATAAGGGAGCGAATTCATTGAGATTATATGACACATCCCAGCTTTTTTCATCTGCGATTTTGCGTAAACTGAACTGCGTGAGCAATTGTGTTAAACTTGACGAAACACCCACCCTATCAATCACTCGATCAACCACCTCTCGAATGAATGACTTACTGTCTACCACCACTTCAAAACTATGTGACAAACCCAAGTCAAAAGCAAAAGTTCTAACCAAACCATGTGTAAAGCTGTCCAGAGTGGTGATGTTAAAGGCCCCAAAATTATGGAGTAAGGACTGCATTTTTAACGCTGCTCGCCACTGTATTTCTTCTTCTGTTATTGCTAAGACACGGATCAAATCTTGTTTCATTGGAGAGGGTTCTCCTCTGGCAAGACCAGAAAGTGAAGTGAGAATTCTTTCCTTCATTTCATTAACCGCCTTGTTGGTAAATGTCATTGCCAACATGTTCTGATAATTGTCTTTTTTTGGCGACGCTAGCAGCTGTTCTAGGTACTGAAATACCAGAGTGTAGGTTTTTCCAGAACCTGCGGAGGCGTTAATAATATGAAAACCTTTCTGTGGCATGGGTGCAAGACAAGTTAAATGTACACTTTTTGATCGCAGCGAAACCATGGCTTTGCAAAAGAAATTCTATTTTTGTGGAAACCTAAAAATATAAATCATGTCGTTTAAATTACCTGCCCTTCCATACGCTCACAATGCATTGGAACCACATATTGATGCAAAAACTATGGAAATTCACCATGGAAAACACCATCAAGGATATACAACTAAGTTAAACGCTGCCATCGAAGGTACTGCTGCAGAAAATCAATCCATCGAAGAGATTCTTCAAGGACTCGATATGAGTAATGGAGCTGTTCGAAATAATGGAGGTGGGTATTACAATCACTGTTTGTTTTGGGAGGTATTGAGTCCCAATGGCGGTGGGCTGCCTTCCGATGATTTAGCCCAAGCTATAGTGAAGGATTTTGGCTCCTTTGAAGACTTTAAAACTGCATTCTCCAATGCTGCAGCCACTCAATTTGGTTCAGGGTGGGCTTGGCTCTGTGTTCAATCTGGTGGTAAACTAGAGGTTTGTGCTACTCCCAATCAAGACAATCCCTTGATGCCTGAAGTGGGATGTGGAGGAACTCCTATTCTAGGTATAGATGTTTGGGAACATGCCTACTACTTGAATTATCAAAATCGACGTCCGGATTATATTACTGCTTTTTTTAGTGTAATTAATTGGGAAGAAGTAGCTAAACGATTTGAGGCAAACCGATAGAAAATAAAAAAGGAGGAATAAATTCCTCCTTTTTTGCCCCAAATCTTACCATGAACTTAACCTACTTATGTTCTGGTGATGTAAAGATGCATTTTTGCTATTTGACACACCTATAATATCGTTAAATAGCAATTTTTCTGGATAACTGGTTAATAGGCTCTTTTTACTTTTCCCTCAAAGAAATTCATAAATGCTCTGTTAACCATTCGGTTACCTCCTGGAGTAGGATAATCGCCAGAAAAATACCAATCTCCTAGATTTTCGGGACAAGCTTGATGCAACGCTTTAATAGGCTGGAAGATGATCGCTACTTCGGCGTCTATATTCTTCCCTTTTAGCAATTCTGCAATTTTTAGCGATAGCTGTTCATCAGTGAATGGATCATAAAAGGCCTTCACATGATTTTCTTCTGTTTGATCCTCATTTTCCTTACATCGGTTGTAAATCGCCTCCAAAACGTCCTGTTGATTACCATTGTCTCTATGTAATTCCAATGCAGCTTGAAAAGCAATAAAATCTTGAAGCTTTGCCATGTCGATACCGTAACAGTCGGGGTAGCGAATTTGTGGAGCACTGGAAACCACAACAATTTTTTTGGGCCCCAGACGATCCAACATAGTCAGGATGCTTTTTTTTAGGGTGGTCCCGCGGACAATACTGTCATCAATGATGACCAAGTTGTCTGTCGGTTTTACTACCCCATAGGTCACATCATATACGTGAGCAACCAAATCATCCCTGCTTGAATCTTCGGTAATAAAAGTTCTTAGTTTGGCATCTTTAATGGCTACTTTTTCAATTCGAGGCTGAAGTTTGATTAGTCGTTCCAGCATCTTATGGTCAACATTGTTTTTATCGGTCAGTGCATCGGTCAACATTTTTTTGACATAGGTTTGTGCCGCTCCTAAAATTCCATAAAAAGAAGTTTCGGCCGTATTGGGTATGTATGAGAAAACTGTATTTTCCAAATCATTATCAATCTCCAACATTACTTGCGGAAAGATCAAGCTCCCTAATTTTTTTCGCTCGTTGTAGATTTCGGCATCACTTCCCCGAGAAAAATATATCCGTTCAAAAGAACAAGCTTTTTTAGGGAGGGGCTCCACGATTTGTTTGATTTCTGTTTCACCTCCCTTTTTCATCAAAAGGGCATGACCAGGAGTCAATTCTTGGACAGATTCATAGGTCACATTAAAAACAGTTTGGATAACTGGGCGTTCAGAGGCCACAACAATAACTTCTTCATTTTCCATAAAATAGGCAGGGCGTATTCCTGCAGGATCACGCAATACAAATGCATCACCGTGACCTAAAAGACCTGCCATGGCATACCCCCCATCCCAATTTTTAGCTGCTTTTCGTAATACTTTATGCATTTTCAGTCGAGCAGCAATGTGGGGAGACGCCTCTGCTTTGGTGAAGCCTTCTTCTTTAAGTTTTTTATAGATTTTAGCTACGGCATCATCCAAAAAATGTCCAATTTTTTCCATCACTGTGATAGTATCCGCTCGCTCTTTGGGATGTTGACCCAAGTCTACCAGGTTTTCAAATAACTCATTCACATTGGTCATATTGAAATTACCCGCCACAATTAAATTTCGGTGTTTCCAATTGTTTTGACGTAAAAATGGGTGGACGCTTTCTAAACTATTCTTTCCAAAAGTTCCATATCGAACATGCCCCAAAAGTAATTCTCCCACAAAAGGGACTGTGCGCTTGAGGCGTTCAGCATCGGATAGTAATTCTGCATCCTCTTTGGTGGCTTGTCGAATGCGCTTGTTTATTTTTCTAAAAATAGTTTGTATAGGTTGTGCGTCATTGGATCGAACCCTACTGATATAACGAGTGCCTGGAGGCATATCAAATTTGATGCTAGCAAAGCCTGCGCCGTCTTGCCCTCGGTTGTGTTGTTTCTCCATCATCAAATACATCTTATTAATTCCGTAGAGGGCAGTCCCATATTTATTTTGGTAGTAGGACAATGGCTTTTTTAAGTGAATCAGGGCAATTCCGCATTCGTGTTTGATGATGTCACTCATTAGATCTAGGTTTAGGTTAGCGCTATTTCAAACTTTGTTAGTTGATTAAAGGTGCGCAATCGCTTTTGTATTTTTTCGTGGGTTAATATTTCTAAATTTTGAGGGCCAAATTTTTCTACCGTAAAAGACGCCATAGCGGAACCGAAGATAATCGCCGACTTCATTGCTTCGAAGGAAATGTCACCATGCTGACTAAGATAGGCTGCAAACCCGCCAACAAAACTGTCTCCAGCTCCAGTTGGATCAAAGATTTCCTCTAAAGGTAATGCTGGAGCACAAAACACCTCCTGTTGATGAAATAGCAATGCGCCGTGTTCCCCTTTTTTAATGATAACATATTTTGGCCCCATGCCTTGTATGATTTTAGCCGCTTTAACCAAAGAATTTTGATCTGTCAATTGGCGGGCTTCTTCATCGTTTATACACAAAACATCAACGCGAGGAATAAGCTCATCTAGGTCTGCCCGAAAATGGTCCATCCAATAATTCATGGTATCCATAATTACCAATTGAGGTGGGGTAGTCATCTGGTTCAATACTGCTGCTTGGTTCAAAGGGTTAAGGTTTCCAAGAAGGACAATAGAGGCATCACACCATCCCTCTGGCACCTTAGGGTCAAATTGGGTCAATACGTTCAAATCTGTTTGTAGAGTGGTTCTTGTATTTAAATCATTGTGATAACGTCCACTCCAAAAAAAAGTTTTTTCACCCTTCAAAATGGCTACTCCCGATAAGTCGATGTGCTTATTACGAAGAAGATTGAGATGCTTTTCTTCAAAGTCTTCACCAACAATAGAAACTACGCCAATTTTGACTTGTAGTTGGCAGGCAGACAAGGCAATATAAGTAGCACAACCGCCCAGGATTTTGTCCACCTTGTCGAAGGGTGTTTCAATGGCATCATAGGCCATCGTTCCTACAACCAAAAGCTTGTTATCCATATATTGCAAATATACTATTTCTCTGGGGGCCCAGGAGGTGAATTCTGAAGCCTTTGATAATTTTCGTAATAGACATCTTTGATTTTCTTTTTAGACTTAGCTGCTTTCACGGCAAGGCTGTCACACCATTCATTTTGTGGATGTTGATTGTGACCTTTAATCCATTGAAAATGGACTTTGTGTTTTCGATATACCTTCAAAAAACGTTGCCATAGATCTTCATTTTTCTTTCCTTTAAATTGTTTTTTTTCCCAACCAAAGACCCATTTCTTTTCCACAGCATCCACTACATATTTGGAATCTGAGTAGACCACTACTTCCATAGGATGTTTTTGAAGAAGTTCCAACCCAACAATAACAGCCATCAACTCCATCCGATTGTTGGTGGTAAGTTCAAAGCCTTGTGAAAAAGATTTTTGATATTGTTGCCCTGCCCACTCCAGATGAATTCCATAGCCTCCTGGCCCTGGATTACCCAATGCAGAACCGTCGGTGTAGAGGTAAACTGTTTTAGACATATGAACTAAAAATTTGTTCAATCACTTTTGGGTAATGCTCGTATTCCAGTTCATGGACTTTTAGAGCGATGCGTTCGGGTACTTCTTGATGATCAAGAGCTACTTTGGCTTGAAAAATGACCGCTCCTTCGTCGTAGTGTTTGTCAACATAGTGTATTGTGATTCCAGTCTCTTTGTCTCCTTCAGCATATACTGCCTCGTGAACCCGACTTCCATACATTCCCTTGCCGCCATACTTGGGCAGTAGGGCAGGATGAATATTAAGTATCTGACGGGGAAAAGCTGTCACCAATGAAGGCGGTATGAGGAGAAGAAATCCAGCAAGAACAATTCCATCAATCGCCCGCGATTGGAGTTTTTCCAGTAACACTCCTTCCTGCATTTCCCTTTTAGTGAAAAGCAATACAGGACAATCATAATTTGCCATCCTCTGGATTACCCCAGCACTGGGGTTATTGGTCCAAATACTATCGATATGCAAGCTGTGGTGGTCAGAAAAATACCGAGTTATGTTTTCAGCATTGGTTCCACTTCCAGAAGCAAAAACAGCTATTTTTTTCAATTAAAATTGTCATTGCGCTCAGTGCTCATAGGCATTCACGAATTAATAACACAAAGAAAAGTTATATTTTAAAGTGCAAATGTTGTTTTCCTTTAAAGTTTTATATTTTTGTCCACAACAATTAAACTTTAAATCATGTCAGATATTTCTTCTCGCGTTAAGGCAATCATTGTAGATAAGCTAGGCGTTGACGAAAATGAAGTTGTTTCAGAAGCAAATTTCACAAACGATTTAGGAGCTGATTCACTTGATACAGTGGAACTCATAATGGAATTTGAGAAAGAATTTGATATTCAAATTCCTGACGACCAAGCCGAAAATATTGCTACGGTTGGTCAAGCAATCCAATTTATTGAACAAGCACAGTAAACAACAGGTGCTATGATACCAAGACGCGTCGTTGTTACCGGATTGGGAGCACTAACCCCTATTGGCAATACCCTTCCAGCATACTGGGAGGGACTGTTGTCTGGAACCAGTGGTGCCGCTCCCATCACCTATTTTGATGCTAGCCTTTTCAAAACCCAATTCGCTTGCGAACTCAAGGGCTACGATCCCTTAGATCACTTTGATCGAAAAGAGGCTCGAAAAATAGACCGCTTTGCTCAGTATGCTTTGGTGGCTTCAGACGAAGCCATTAAAGACTCTGGTTTGAATCTGGAAAAGATTGACAAAGATCGTGTTGGAGTTATTTGGGGAGCGGGGATTGGAGGTCTTGAAACCTTCCAAAACGAAGTGCTTAATTTTGCTGCTGGAAATGGATCCCCACGATTCAATCCTTTTTTTATTCCAAAAATGATTGCAGATATCGCCCCAGGCTTAATTTCGATTAAATATGGGTTTGCTGGCCCCAATTTTGCAACGGTTTCTGCCTGTGCTTCATCGGCCAATGCCTTAATAGACGCACTTAATTATATCCGTTTGGGCTATGCTGATATCATGGTCAGTGGAGGATCGGAAGCTTGTGTGACCATTGCTGGAGTGGGTGGCTTTAACGCCATGCACGCCCTATCTACTAGAAACGATGATCCCCAAACCGCCTCACGCCCTTTTGACAAAGAGCGAGACGGTTTTGTTCTTGGGGAAGGTGCTGGATCTTTGATCTTGGAAGAATATGAACACGCTGTAGCCCGAGGGGCCACCATCTATGCTGAATTGGCTGGAGGAGGTCTTTCCGCAGACGCCCACCACATGACAGCCCCACACCCCGAAGGTTTTGGTGCCATCAAAGTAATGAAAAACTGCCTCAAAGATGCACAGCTCGAAGCAACCGATGTGGATGCAATTAATATGCATGGCACTTCCACTCCACTTGGCGATGTCGCTGAATCCAAAGCCCTAAAAGAGGTTTTTGGTGAGCATCTATATGAGATGAATATCAACTCAACGAAATCAATGACAGGACATTTGTTGGGTGCCGCTGGAGCTATCGAAGCGATTGCTTCTATTCTGGCCATCAAACACCAAATTGTGCCTCCTACCATTAACCATCAGACTCCTGATGAAAATATAGATCCAAAAATCAACTTTACCTTCGGAAAACCTCAAAAGAGAGAGGTCACAGTTGCACTATCCAACACCTTTGGTTTTGGTGGTCATAATGCCTGTGTCGCTTTTAAGAAAATTTTCTAAATTTAGGAGTGAATCTATTCAAAACCATTTTACGACCCCGTTTGAAACCAAACGGGGTTTTTCATTCCCATTTAAAAAAAGTTCTTGGTTTCACCCCCAAAGACTGGTCAATCTATGCGGAAGCCTTCACCCACCGTTCAATGAATCTTCGTAATGAGGCTGGAATGTCAGTTAATTACGAACGTTTAGAGTTTCTTGGGGATGCAATGCTTGGCACCATCATATCTGCTTTTCTCTATCGGCATTATACCGACGCTAAAGAAGGAGACTTGACCAATTTACGGGCTAAAATTGTAAGTCGGAAAAATTTAAATACCGTAGGAACCCAAATGAAACTTTTGGATCTGGTTGAAAGTACCCATCCTAAAGATAGTTTTGGGATTGACATTAATGGCAACTTACTCGAAGCGTTAGTGGGGGCTATTTTTCTTGAAAGAGGGTATGAAAGCTGTAAAAAATTCGTGTTGAAAAAGATTGTAGATAAGCATGTGAACTTAGAGACATTAGATGCACGGATTCTTAGCTACAAAAGCACATTAATTGAATGGGCACAAAAAAATAAAGTACGTCTCAAATTCTATACCCAGAAAGATGAGGGCTTGGATCCAAATATAAATTACGCAACAATCATCAAAATTGATGATCGCCAATTGGTTAAAGCTCGAGGAATTTCGAAGAAGAAATCAGAAGAAAAAGCCGCTAAAAGAGCCTATTACAAATTAAAATTGTAAGGTATGGGAAAACACTACATGTTGGAGGAAGTTACCGCAGATCAGTATGATTTGTGGGCAATTCACAGCAGTCTTCTTCCCTACCAAGTGGCTTTTACGCTAAATAAATATTGCCATACTCGTTTCCAACGGCATAGAGAATCTGTATTCCATTCAACACTCGATATTACTTTTGAACGATTCCAATGGGAAGTACCGAGCAGGGGAGTTCATTTGGAATTGGTTTCCAACCGGTTTTTATATGAAGTAGAAAAAAATGAGACCAACTATTCGTTGTTTAATCTACCCCAAACAAAAGAGGTATCTTTAATCCCGAAACTAAATCGGGTGGACTATTTTATTTTACAATACCATCAAGCTTCCTTACCCAGCTTTAGGACAACCTTGCAGGGGAGTACGCTCTTTGAAATGGTTTATCTTATTGACCCCTCCCAACAACCCAATGAATTGAATTTAATATTTGACTAATGCAAAAAAAAACGAAGATCGTTGCCACACTTGGCCCTGCCTCCAGCAGTCCTGAAGTAATGGAAGAAATGATACTCAATGGGGTCGACGTCTTTCGAATCAACTTTTCTCATGCCGATTATGAAGGAGTTGAAAAACAGATAAAAACGATTCGAAACTTAAATACAAAACTCAATGCCAATGTCTCCATTTTAGCCGATCTCCAAGGACCCAAGCTCCGAGTGGGAATAATAGAAGAAGGTGTTGTTGTGGAAGAAGGTGATGAAGTTCGATTCATCACCGACGTTCCCTTTGTTGGGAATAGAGAAAAAGCTTATATGACTTACAAGAATTTTCCCAATGATGTTAAGCAAGGAGAACGCATACTATTAGATGATGGGAAACTCATTTTTGAAGTAGTTCGCACTGAAGCTAAAGAAGTCGTTGCCAAAGTAATCCAAGGAGGACCATTTAAATCCAAGAAAGGAGTGAACCTTCCCAATACCAAAATATCACTTCCTGCCCTTACTGAAAAGGACATCCAGGATGCTAAATTTGCAATAAACCAAGAAGTGGATTGGATTGCATTATCGTTTGTTAGAAACGGCCAAGATCTAATGGATCTAAAAATGCTTATCGAGAAAGAAACCAAACATAAAATCCCGATAATCTCCAAAATCGAAAAACCCGAAGCCATTGAAAATATTGATAAAATCATTGCCTACAGTGATGGATTGATGGTAGCCAGAGGAGACTTGGGCGTTGAAATTCCTGCAGCTGAAGTCCCATTGATTCAAAAACAACTGGTCTTGGCTGCTAAACAAGCTAGGATCCCCATTATCATTGCCACACAGATGATGGAAACAATGATTGACAGTCGAACGGCAACACGAGCAGAAGTCAATGATGTCGCCAACTCTGTCATGGATGGTGCAGATGCTGTAATGCTTTCTGGAGAGACATCAGTTGGAAAATATCCCGTTCAAGTTATCGAGACCATGTCGGCGATTTTGAAAAGTGTAGAGAATTCGGATTTGATCCAAGTTCCTCATCTCCCACCCACGATTCGAACCAGGCGCTATATTACTAAATCTGTGTGTTATCACGCAGCCCATATGGCCAACGAAATCGAAGCCAAAGCGATCTGTACACTGACCAATAGCGGATACACCGCTTTTCAAATTTCTGCTTGGCGCCCTCAATCTCATGTATTAGTTTTCACCTCCAACAAGCGAATACTGACCCAACTCAATTTGCTTTGGGGAGTCAAAGCCTTCTACTACGATGCCTTTGAAAGTACCGATAATACAGTGCAGCAAGTCAACTCCATTGCCCTAGAAAAAGGGTATGTACAAAAAGGAGACATGCTGATCAATTTAGCAGCCATGCCGATCAAGGAAAAAGGAATGGTCAATACACTTCGTGTATCCACCGTTTAGAAAGGGAATTGTAATTGTGCTTCCAAAGGAGGAGGAGATTCATTTTTCAGGGATCGAGATAAATCTCCTTTTAGGTTCGAGAGGGAAACACCAATCAATCGAACTGAGTCTTTTAATCTTTCTTGATACAATAATTCCTTACTGTATTCTAAAATTAAATCCTGATTGGAGATGAAGTGAGCCACAGTTTTACTTCGAGTTTGAACCGTAAAATCGCTGTATTTTATCTTAAGTGTAATTGTTTTGCCCGTTTCTTTGTGTCGGCGAATCCTACGATCCAAAGCTTCTGTGATTTGAACCAATTTTTCCTCCAAAAAAATTTCACTAGTTAAATTCTGTGAAAAGGTTCGCTCTGCCCCGATAGACTTAGGTTTTCGTTGGGGCTTCACTTCACTGTTGTGAATCCCACGAACTACTTGAAAAAAATGAAGCCCTGATTTTCCAAAATGTCCCGTTAAAAATTCTTGGTTCTTTTCTTTGAGGTCGGCTCCTGTAAAAATACCCAATTGATACATTCGTTGCTTTGTCTTTTCTCCGACTCCATAGAATTTTTTGATTTCTAAATCAGCTAAAAATTCAAGCACATCCTCGGGGGGGATCGTTTTCTGTCCATTGGGTTTGTTCCAGTCGCTTGCAATTTTGGCTACAAATTTATTGATTGAAATTCCTGCCGAGGCCGTTAAGCCGGTCTTTTGATATATCTGATCTCGAATTTGTTCAGCAATTAAGGTAGCTGAAGGGTTTTTAAATTTATTTGTCGTTACATCTAAATAAGCTTCATCCAACGATAGGGGTTCTACCAAATCGGTGTGACTGAAAAAGATTTTTCGAATCTGTTCGGATATTTCCTTGTAGCGTTCAAATCGAGGAGATACAAAAACCAAATCGGGACAACGTTGAAGGGCTATGCGACCACTCATTGCCGATCGTACACCAAACTTTCGAGCTTCATAACTGGCTGCAGCAACCACGCCTCGCTCTTTTCCCCCTCCAACAACAATGGGTAATCCTTTTAATTCTGGATTATCTTGCTGTTCTACTGCGGCATAGAACGCGTCCATATCAACATGAATAATTTTCCGATCGGAGATCTTTTTTGTAGACATTTTAAATGGATTGGGTCATTCAAAAGTAAGCAGCTATTTTTGAATGAAAATCATTCCCGTTTATGGAAAGAGAAATTGAGCGAAAATTTTTGGTTAAGGACACCTCCTTTATAAGCTTGTCACGACAATCACTTTGCATTCAGCAAGCCTATTTGAGTAAGGATCCAGCCCGCACGGTACGAGTGCGAATATCCAATGATCAAGGATGGATTACAATCAAGGGGAAATCGGATAGCTCTGGTCTCTCGCGATTGGAATGGGAAAAAGAAATTCCTCTGGAAGAGGCGAAAGAATTATTGTTGCTGTGCTTGCCTGGGACTATCCTAAAAACACGCTATATGGTACCTTATGAAGCCTCTGAAGTTGTAGTGGATGTCTTTGAAGAACCCAAAAAAATGATATTGGCCGAAGTAGAATTGCCTTCTCTCGATGCCCCGTTTACCCCACCCAACTGGTTGGGGGAAGAAGTAACTGGAAATCCTGAGTACTATAATTCAAATTTATGAAGTGTGATGATAGCTTCGCATCACTTCACAGACCTGAACGCTATAGTGATCATAGGCTTTTTCTCTACCATAATGCTGAGCGACCAAATGCTCGCTGTTTTTTTTCCAGACAACAATCGCTTCTTTTGTTTCCCAGTAACTTATAGTCACTCCTGCCCCGTCTTCATTCCGATAACTTTCCAATCCCAAATAACCTTTTTGGTCTTGCGCAAGTTTGCGAAGACTTTTTGACAATTGCTGATAGAATACATCATCTATTGCCTTCATTTGATTACTGAAAATTACCGCATAACATCCTTTTTTCATTCGTCTTTATAGATTTTGATAGTTTGTTCTCCTTGGGCATTCATATGAGCGCGATACATTCCCTCTGTATTCATTTCCATGGCCACATTCCCATTGCGATCCAGACCTACTACTCCTCCATCGCCGCCAAGTTTGGCTACTTTTTCGTGAATGACAAGGCGAGCAGCTTCTTGGATACTAAGCCCTTTGTATTCAACTAAAGCAGCTATATCATGAGCAACTACCGAACGGATAAAATATTCTCCCCATCCCGTTGCTGAAATCCCACAACTTGCATTATTGGCATAAGTTCCTGCACCTATAATGGGGGCATCTCCAATCCGGTTCCATTTTTTATTGGTCATCCCTCCTGTGGAAGTTCCTGCTGCTAGATTCCCAGCTTGGTCAAGGGCTACACAACCAACCGTTCCAAATCGTTGTTGCTGATAGAAGGGGGATTTTTGTTGGATATTTGCTTGTGTGGAAGATTCTTCCTCTTGTACGCGCTGTAAGGACTGAACTCGTCGTTCGGTTACAAAATAATCAGGTGCTTCCATAGCCAGTCCCTGGGTTTCAGCAAATCGATCAGCACCTGTGCTGGAAAGCATCACGTGTGGAGAATTATTCATCACTGCAATGGCCGCTGAAATGGGGTTTTTAATCAAACGTGCCCCAGCAATGGCACCAGCATCCAATCGGGCACCGTCCATAAATGAAGCATCTAATTCAATCTCCCCTTCTGCATTCAAAACGGCTCCTTTCCCTGCATTAAAGAGGGGTGAATTCTCCATGACATGAATTGTTTTTTCTACCGCCTCTGTACTGCTTCCTCCCGAAGCCAGAATAGCGTGCCCAGTAGTCACAGCTTCTTGAAGTAGTTGGCGGTAGGCGGCATCCATTTCTGGAGTCATATCGGATCGAAGGAGGGTCCCTGCTCCCCCATGAATCACAATCCCAAATTGGTTTTGCGAATCCCCTTCTATTGGGGGCTGGGGCATTTGATTGCATGAGAAAATAAGTATTGTAAATGAAAGGATTAAAAAGCGCATGGACTTTAATTTTTTGATTAGTTAAGATATAAAAATATCACTACTACAATTGTAATCAGCTCGTTAATTCTCTTGGAAAAGCCCTCCAAAATTATGTACCTTTCCTTCACCAAATACATCATATCATGAAGATTAATATCCCAACCCTATTGCAAGAATTAGGTCTTTTTGCTGAGGAAAAAGGAGTATCAACGGGAGCCCATTGGACTGGTTCAGGAACGCCTATTCACTCTTACTCACCTGTTGATGGAAAACCCATTGGTCTTGTCACCACTGCATCCTTAGATGAATTTGATCAAACGCTTAATTGTGCTATTGATGCTTTTGAAGAATTTCGAAAAATGCCCGCACCCAACAGAGGAGAATTGGTTCGTCAATTTGGCAACAAACTTCGTGAGAAAAAAGAAGCATTGGGGGCTCTAGTATCCTATGAGATGGGTAAATCCTATCAAGAGGGATTGGGAGAGGTTCAAGAAATGATCGATATCTGCGACTTTGCAGTAGGGCTTTCCCGACAACTGCACGGATTTACGATGCATTCGGAACGTCCTCAACATCGAATGTATGAGCAGTATCATCCTTTAGGTGTGGTTGGGATTATCTCTGCATTTAATTTTCCGGTAGCCGTTTGGAGTTGGAATGTTGCACTTGCCTGGGTTTGTGGCAATGTCTGTATTTGGAAACCTAGTGAAAAAACACCTTACTGCAGTTTGGCTTGTCAAAAAATCATCAGTGAAGTCCTACAGGAAAATCAAATTCCAAATGGGGTTTCCTGCTTGTTGAATGGAGGTGCCGATGTTGGTGGCTGGCTGGCTGAAGACCCCAGAATTGCACTTCTCTCGGCAACGGGCTCCACTGCCATGGGCAAAAGTGTGGCCAAAACTGTAGGAGGACGGCTAGGGAAATACTTATTGGAACTGGGAGGTAATAATGCAATAATTGTCACTCCAGAAGCCAATTTAGAGATGACACTCATGGGAGCTGTATTTGGAGCAATAGGTACTTGTGGGCAACGCTGCACATCCACCCGTCGGTTGATCGTACATGAAAGCGTTTATGATGCTGTTGTTCAAGCCCTCAAGAAAGCTTACGGGCAACTAAAAATAGGTAGTCCCCTTGATGAAAGCAATCATATGGGGCCTTTAATAGATCCCCAAGCTGTAAGTCAGTATACCACTGCTTTGAAAGAAGTTAGTACTCAAGGTGGGAAATGGATTGTAGAAGGAGGCCCAATTGAAGGTGAGGGGTTTGAAAGCGGTTGTTATGTCAAACCCGCCATTGCAAGCATTCCTGCAAACGCAACTATATTGCAAACAGAGACTTTCGCACCATTACTCTACGTGATTTCCTACTCGGGTAGTGTTGAAAATGCCATTGCTATTCAAAATGATGTTCCTCAAGGACTTTCTTCCGCTATTATGACTCAAAATCTTGGGGAAGCTGAAACTTTCCTCTCCCACTGGGGAAGTGACTGTGGAATTGCAAATGTCAATATAGGTACTTCAGGCGCTGAAATCGGTGGTGCATTTGGAGGCGAAAAAGAAACTGGTGGGGGGCGTGAAAGTGGTTCCGATGCATGGAAAGCGTATATGCGACGCCAAACCAATACTATTAATTATTCCAAGAAACTTCCCTTAGCCCAAGGAATAAAATTTGAACTCTAACGAAAAAAAATATCTTTGTACTAAAGACCTTATCATATGTACGCAATCCTTAGAACGACACATTCCTATTGGGCCTATTTTGTCCTTCTACTTCTTGTTGTAGCTGCAGGCAATGCCCTGTTGGGAAAAATTCGTGGCAATACCTTCGAAGTGAAAGACCTTCGTCTTTCTCTTTTCGGACTCATCTTTTCGCACATTCAACTCCTCATCGGTTTGCTCCTTTATTTTATTTCCCCATGGTTCGAACAATGGTCCAGCTTGGGTGTTGGAGGCGTTATGAAAAGTGCAGAAGCACGCCTATACTTGGTAGAACACCCCGTTACAAATATTTTAGCTATTGTTTTGATAACCCTCGGTTGGTCTCTGCATAAAAGGCAAACAGAAAGTTCAAAAAAGTTTTTGAGAATTGGTATATTCTATAGTCTTGGACTCGTTTTGTTGCTTAGCCGGATTCCTTGGCAAGCTTGGTTGGGTTAAATTAAAATGTAACTAAAAGTTGACATCCCTCAAATCAAAAAAAACATCTATCGCCGTTCTTGGTGGCGGAAGTTGGGGTACTGCTCTAGTCAAAATATTAGTTGACAATGGACACGAAGTTCATTGGTATATTAGAAATATCGATGTAATTGAAAGTATAAAAAGAGAAGGGCGAAACCCAAATTATTTGTCACAATTTTCCGTCAACACGGAAAACATCCAACTCAGTAGCAACCTCTACGAAGTAGTACGATCTAGTCCACACCTCCTACTTGCTATTCCCGCCGCATTTATAGGACCTGTATTAAACGAAATCGGTACTGTGCTCCAGTCCAAAATCATTTTATCTGCCGTCAAAGGCATTGTCCCTGACACCCAATTAGTAGTTGGGCAACACTTGGAATATTTGAAAGTTCCAAAAAATCAAATTGGCGTTATCGGTGGGCCAAGTCATGCCGAAGAAGTGGCTCGAGAAAAACGTTCCTATCTTACTATTGCTTTCCCTCAGAAAAAACTTGCTTCCCTTTGGGCCAACCGTCTAGCTTGTGAATACATTCATACCAAGGTGTCTAAAGATGTCACTGGCATTGAATATGCCGCTATGCTCAAAAATATTTATGCCCTGGCGGCCGGTATCGCTAGTGGACTAGAATACGGAGATAACTTTAATAGTGTTCTGCTTAGTAACGCAGTTAGGGAAATGAAACGTTTTTTGAGAGGTGTTTATGGTAAAAAAAGAAACATCAATCATTCCGCTTATTTGGGCGACCTACTGGTCACCGCTTTTTCCAATTATAGCCGCAACAGAAACTTCGGGGTGCATATCGGAAAAGGGTATACAGTTAAAGAAACTCAGGCAATTTTAAAAATGGTAGCCGAAGGGTATTATGCAGTAGAATCAGCAGTAAAAATTAATAATGGAAGAGCTAAAATACCAATCATAGAATCTGTGTATGAAATCTTATATAAAAAAGGGGCCCCATATGCAATCTTTTCCGAACTGAGCCAAGAATTACGCTAGAGGCTTCCTTTGAATTGCTTTAGGAAACGGATATCGTTCTCAAAAAACATTCGAATGTCTCCTATCTCATACAACAACATAGCAATCCGTTCGATTCCCATTCCAAAGGCATAGCCCGAAAATTTCTCTGGATCAATCCCACAGTTGGAGAGTACATTGGGGTCAACCATTCCGCAACCCATTATTTCAAGCCATCCTGTTCCTTTTGTTATTCGATAATCTGTTTCCGTTTTCAATCCCCAATATATATCAACCTCAGCACTGGGCTCCGTAAATGGAAAATAAGAAGGTCGCAAACGGATTTTTGATTTTCCAAACAAGGACTCGGTGAAATACAATAACATTTGTTTTAAATCGGCAAAGGAAACTTTTTCGTCGATATAAAGTCCTTCAATTTGATGAAATATACAATGTGCTCTAGCCGAAATAGCCTCATTCCGAAAAACCCGGCCTGGAGAAAGGGTTCGTATAGGAGGTTGATTATTTTCCATATAACGAACCTGGACAGATGAAGTATGTGTGCGAAGGAGTATGTCAGGGTTGGTTTGGATAAAAAAAGTGTCTTGCATGTCTCTCGCAGGATGGTGTTCCGGCAAATTCAACGCAGTGAAATTATGCCAATCGTCTTCTATTTCTGGACCTTCAGAAATAGAAAATCCTACTTGAGAAAATATATCAATAATTCGGTTACGAACCAGTGAAAGAGGGTGTCGGCTTCCAATCTCAATGGGAAAAGCAGGACGAAAAGGGTCGGTAACTTGGTTGGTACTTTGTTGTGCCGAAGTCTGAGATTGTAAATCTTTAACTTTATCTCCAACCGCTTGTTTTAGTTGATTCAACAGCAGCCCGTATTCTTTTTTTTCTTCGGGAGGTACTTCGCGAAAGGCAGCAAATAAATCAGCCAATACCCCTTTTTTCCCAGCGTATTTTATCCGAAATGCTTCAATGGCTTCTGAATCTTGCTCTGTGAAGTTTTCAACGGTTTTGAGATGTTCTTGCACCTGGTTTATCATGCAGTAAAAATAAGTGTTTTATTGAATCAATCCGCTTTCCATAAAATAATCGACAATGGCAGACTTCATTAGGATACTCTGTTCGCCTGGCTTTAGATTGGGAAGGGCTTCTACCAATTCAAAATGTGGCCAACCCTCTGAATCATAAAAATCAAATCGATAGTATCCGTAGGGTTCCAAAACGCGACACACACCGATATGAATCAAATTGACATTGTCGTCTTTTTTAAATCGCTGGTGTAATTGCCCCAATTCTTGCAATCCAATTAAATAAAGAACGCCTTCCACATCCAAACTTTCTCCATCAGAAAAACGCTGGGTTAGTCTATCGATTAATTGATTCCATCGATCCTTCAATCGGTTGGTCTGGGAAGGTGTTGTCATGACAATACGAAGATACCTCTTTCCTTGCTATTGTAGAATCCCAAAAAAAATGCCACCTTGCCTTTTATGAGTATAAATCCTATCGATTTAATTCTAGGTCTTTTACTGGGATACGGTTTTATTCAAGGTTTTCGGAAAGGTTTTTTAGTTGAAGTTGCTTCTTTAGCGGCCCTGTTGCTGGGACTTTGGGGAGCTTTTCTTTTTTCAGATTGGGTTCAAAGCTTGATGAGTTCTTATTTCACAATCAATCCAATTCTTTCGAATGCGATGGCCTATTTCATTGTTTTTGTAGGAATTGTAGTTGCAATTTCATGGGTAGCCAAGGCAATTACTAAAGTGATTAATATGGTATCATTGGGGCTCCTCAATCGATTTTTGGGAAGTATTTTGGGAGGGGTGAAAATTGGCGTTTTCCTTAGCGCTTTGCTACTTGCTGTTCACAGAATCAATCTTCTAGTCACTTTACTCGATCCGACACTCCTTGAAGAAT